>Ga0315553_10002094_pt1 | contig 16188 bp, 17 predicted proteins | sample SalMarSW160140MG_FD_203099 | JGI IMG/M metagenome (GOLD analysis project Ga0315553, IMG submission 203099) | Salt marsh sediment microbial communities from the Plum Island Ecosystem LTER, Massachusetts, United States - Salt Marsh Sediment SW1601-40 ... | reverse complement strand
TGTGATGGGGCTGTGGTTTTGCAGCTACTTTATGGTTTTGTTGGGACTGGGTGTAACTGCCGCTACGTTAATAGGCTATTATCTGCTTACGCCTTATTACTGTCTTTGGATGGCTGCGATGGGTGGGGGAGCACTTTTAGCAACCGGTGTTTATATTCGGGTATGCTGGAGGTAAGCATGGCTGGAATGGATAACATAATACATCAGCCGGTTCGATTGCAGATTATGGCATCACTTATTGCTCTTGATCCTGGTGAGCAGGTCGATTTTATGTATCTGCGCAAAATTCTCGACCTCACTGACGGTAATCTTGGCGCCCATTTAGGTAAGCTTGAGGACACAGGTTACATTAAAATCGAAAAGACCTTTGTTGCTCGCAAGCCGCGAACCTTTGTCAAAGTCACGGGCAAAGGCCGTGATGCCTTCGACGAGCACACGACTGCACTTAAAGAGATTATTGAAGGCTTTAAAAAATGAAAAGTGTCCAAACAGATAAAACTAATTTAATCGAATGAAAGGTGAGCATAATGAGCAAGGCAAAAGTAAGGTTTATTTTATTATTGGCGATGGTATTGATGGCCATAGTTGTAGTCGGGATTTGTGCTGAACAGACAACAGACAAATCCAAAATCACGATTCGACAGTTGGGGCCGCAAACGGTTCTTTATTCTATTTATCGGGGAGACTACAGCAAAGTGGGCCCGGCTATCGGCAAATTATACGCACTGGCAGGCAAATCAGGTATATACCCACGCGGTTCGCTCTCGTTCGTATATTTGAACAATCCGCGATACATTTCAGGTGAGCATTTGCTTACAGAGATTCGCATCCCTGTTGGCGAAGATGCCCTGAAGCTTGCGGGGACCTTAGGTGAAATGACTGATGTTAAGACTATGCCGGCTATGGAGATGGCGGTTGTTGAAAAATCTATGGGACAAATGGACTACGGTGCTATCTATAACAGTCTTTACAACTGGATTGCCAAGCAGGGGTATGTAGCTACTGACAATGCCTCGGAAGTATTTCTAACTAATGCTATGACGGGAGACTACGCGCAGATGAAATCGGAGATTATGGTTCCTGTAAATAAGCTCAGTAGCGACTAAGATTGGATTGTTCTGAATGAGATATTGAGTTGGTTTGTGTGTCTTAAAGTTATAAAGTCGTTGGCAAGACTGGCGGTGGGATTCGGCCGGCGTAAAATTAGAATCGCTTTACCAGGCTGATGCCTATTGCCGGTTCATTGATGTTTCCAAAGTAGGGCATTAGCTGAAAGCCTGCAATTTCAAGCTCTTTATGTTTGCCTGCCATAGTATGACCTACTACCCAGCCGAGCGTTGCTCCGAAGACGATGTCACTGGCCCAGTGGTCGCCTGCATCCATCATTCTATAAGCGACAAGGGACGCCAGCGCATAGGCCGGGATGCCAACCTTAAGACCGTAGAATTCGTGCAGCACCGACGCAACCGTAAAGGAACTCGACGTATGTGCGCTGGGCCAGGACCAGTTATCACCATTAGGAGTGTCGTTATGGCGGGCGGCCTTTAGGCCCATTGTCATAGTGCCGGTCACTGACAGTGCCGAGAACATGGTTATAGCGCGCTGTCTGTTTAGTTCATCCTGGTTTTCTGCGCTTATGACGTACCAGAGAGCCGCGGCGGAAAAATGTGTTGCAGGCGACCCGGTGATGTTGAAAGTCTCATCCCAAAAGTTACTAAGGCCTCGATGTCTTCTGAGATGGCTGGCAATGTGTTCATCGGTTCGCTCGTTGTGCATAGCCACGCTGGCGCCGCCAGCCAACAACAGAGCCACCATGTTATCTGTTCTAAGAAATGTATCCTTTAAACCTTCGAAGAATCTATCCGACGAATCGGCAAGGCAGGTCTTTGCGTGTTCAAACCAAAAAGGTTCTTTCGGCGGGACTTCTTCTTTAATTATCTCGTTGGGGATTTGCGGCGAATTTTGGTCAGATGCTCTTGATGTTTGCCCTCTGACGAGATTTGCACAGCTGACAGCTATGACTAAACATGCATAAAGCAATCCGGACCGGAATACATCCCGACAAAGCACATCCATTTCAGCAGTCTCAACCCCTCGAATGGCAATTAAAATCTGAGTCGAACAAAATTCCGCAAAATACCAAAAGCAAATTAGGATAATTTGAACATTGCGATTTTGGAGACCGAGTTACTCCCGGACTTCTTTATTTCTGTATTGGATATAAACATCACGCATCACGACATAGGGGTCAAGAGCATAGGACTTGAGGTCCTCGTACTCTCCGATGTGGAATGTGGTCTTGTTGGTGAACTTCGCAGCGTATATGCCGAACGAGAGCTCAACGGGTTCCACGTAGGATATCGGATTTAGAAACTGGTCCCCGGCGAAACCAATGGTATCGCGAAGTGTTGATGGTCCCAGGACTGGCAGAACCAGGTAAAAGCCATTTTCCAATCCCAATACACCCAAGGTCTGGCCCAGGTCCTCCCTGGTGGGTTCCAGTCCGTATTTATCCCATGCCGGGTCCCCAAGCCCCAGGATACCCTCGGTGGTATTGACTGCAAAGCGGTGTAGCTCGATGCCGGCAGAGCCTGTTTTTCCCTGGAGCAGGCAGTTTGCAAAACGAACGGGCGCGGCGAGATTGTTAAAGAAGTTATTGATGCCGATCCGCGTAGGTTCCGGTGTTATATCTTTGTATGCCTGGGCGAGGGGTTTCAATACCAAAAAGTAGCAAGTGTCATTAAACTGGAACACAAACCGATTTAAAGGCTCGAAGGGGTCGGCTATCATGACTTTTTCCTGTTCCAGCAAATCAAAATCGTCATCGGCAAATTCGTCTGAAGCCAATGGCGCATTGTCGGCGTCGTTGGGAGTGTTAAGTTGGTTTGGGGGAGTATCAGTAGTATGATTATAGGACGTTTTTTTCTCAGAGACCGCGCAGCCAGCAGTTATTATGGTAAAGAAGACGATAATCCAAGCTTGTCGTTTCATATAGTTTTCTTAATAATATGTTCCAATCTTCTTAATGCCAGCTTATTTATTTTCAACTTCTGAATTTTCTTTTCCGAACGCTTTGCTAAGAATAAGCAAACGAGGCAACAAAGCAAGGTCGGCAAGAATCGCGATAAACATGACTAATCCGGTAAGCAGGCCAAAATAAACGCTGGGTATAAAATTGGACATAGCGAGGATGGAGAAACCAATGATAATAGTAACCGACGTGTAGTACATGGCATGACCAATACTTTGGTGGCATCGATGCATCGTTTGCAGGTAGTTGCGGTCTTTCTGAAATTCATTTTTGTATCTATGGATATAATGAATGGTATTATCGACGGCGATTCCTATGCCGATGGACGCTATAGTTATTGTCATCATGTCGAGAGGTATGTCCAGCCAGCCCATTACACCAAGGGCAACCGCGATTGGGAGTATGTTCGGAAGCATAGCGATAAGAGCTATCTTCAGCGACCTAAACAACACCAGGAACATCAACGAAAGCAACAGCACGGTGATACCCAGTGTAAGTATCTGAGAGCCAAACAGGCTTTGGAGCATGTTGTTGTACAGGACCAACATGCCGGAAAGATGAACGTTTTCGGCGTCAAGGTTCAGCACGCCGGTTAGTTCTGCCCTAATCTTCTTCAGCAGCGCATCGCGTCTGAGGGTTTTCTCAGAGTCCCTGACTCGGACCCAAAATCGGGCCTGATTATATTCCACCGAGACATAAGGCCTGACCAGCATGGCCTTGAATACTTTCGGGGTTTCACTATAAAGCAGGGCGAGTTCAAAGCTATCCAGAGTCTTGTTATCGTTCAATTTCTCGACGATGCTCAAAAGGGTGGCCAGCGACAGAACCTTGCCGGTTTCGGGCAGGTTGTCAAGATAGGAGTGCACTGCTTTTATTCGGGTCATCTTTTCGGCGGTGAACCAGTATTTATCGCTCGCAGAGGCCTTATCGAGATCATCGAATTCGTCGAATTCATCGTCACTTTCTACTTCGGGGGTCTCGGTGGAGGCCGCCAAGGCATTGGGTTCCTCAAAGTCTATGATAACATCGAAGGGAGTAGTGCCGCCAAGGCGTTGATCAATAACTTTCATACCCTGATGAATCTCGGTATTTTCATGGAAGTAGTCGATAAAGCTATTTTCCACTTCTAATCTTGAGATGCCAATGATGCTGCAAACGAAGACCAGGGTACTTACGCCCACTATAAATACACCATGGGCTTCTGTGAATCTCGCCAGTATGGATGTTATGGAGAAACGCCACTCACGTCCGCTTTGCGGTGTCTCCTTTGGTAAGAGTATCAGGACGGAAGGGAAAAGCAGAAATGTTACGATAAGGGACACAGTCAGGCCTGCTATCATCATCCAGCCGAATGTGGTGACCGGTAAGATATTACAAAACAGCAGAGACCCAAAACCGGCAATCGTGGTTAGTGTCACATAAACACAGGGTTTTAGCTTCGAGAGGATTGTGTCGAGAATCAACTGGTGGTTGGGGGCCTGAGGATTTTGGGTTAATAGTTCTCGATAGCGTACAATCAGGTGAATCGCGATGGCTAATGTAATGATGAGCTGCAAAGAAATGAAGTTAGCGGATATAACCGTTACCTCCCAGCCGAACCATCCCAGCAGACCAATCATGTAGATGACGGAGACCCCGCAGCAGAGCATCGGGAGGCATATCCAGCGAATTCTCCTGAAGATAATAAAGAGTATGAGAATCAGAAAGAGCAGGACCCCAAGGCCGAACACCTTCAAGTCCTTCTTAATGAAGGTAATCATGTCCTCTGCAATCATACTTATACCACCAAGAAACATGTCCGCATCGCGGCGATAGTTATCCATAATAGTACGTATGGACATGATGTCCTGATGGCGCTGTCGTCTCATCAGGTCCCTGTGTTGTTGGAATTGTTTAGCTACGCTTTTTAGTTCGGCTCGCTCTGCGGGTGTTATGGAGCCTGATGTTTTTTTAAGCCGGAGCTCGTTGCGGCGATGGAGTAAATCGTAATAAACATCGTCGTCTGAGAAATAAATCAGCAGGGCTGTGGTTTGTAAATCAGAACCGAGGAGGAGGTTTTGGTAAAGAGGGCTCTGGCGAAGTTCAAGTCTGGCCATCTCCATATCTACTGTCGGAGACTCGAGGGTGGGAAGGTCGGCAGTAAGCTCCTTGAGTGGGACAGGTGGGCTTTCCAGCAGAGGGACATCCAAGATGGAAAGTACCGATGTAATATGTTCGAGGGATTTCAAATCGTCTCGTAGTCGGGCTAAGTTGGTCAGAGTGTCAGGTGAGAACAGGTCGGCTTTGGGAGTATATGTCAGGATAAGAAAATCACCTTGCCCGTAGCGGGAGCCAATCAGGCGCGAGTAGCGAAGGTCTTCGTCATTTTCCAGAACCAGTGTTTCCGCAGAGGCATCGAGTCGAAAATGTCTGGCCTGGAAGCCGAAAAATCCAACCGCGATCAGAATGCAGATAATAATTGTCCTGGGATGTCCGAGGACAATGCGGTCAAAGAAAAATGTTACCCCTGAGTTGCTTTTCGTCATAATAGCCGTTTGACCCTGCGAATTGAGTATCAACTATCCGGCGGTTTTTCCAGACGGCAAAGAAAGTCCTCAATGGAGCTTTGGCTGAGGATATCGTTGAATTGTGAGCGGTAGGTCAAGAGAAGACTGACACCCTGTATTTCCACATCGTAGATTTTCCAGTGTTTGTCCATCTTGCGGATTTTGTACAGTATGTCCATCTTTCCGTCCTTGGATATCAATTCCGTTGGGATATAAACAGTCTTATCCTTTTGTACTTTTGGTTTGACCAGGACTTTTTCGTCCTTATAGTGCGTGATTTTTTTCCGATAAGATTCCTTAATCTGTTCGGTAAAAAGCCGGGTGAATTTCTCTCGTTGTGGCGGGGTCAATTTTGGCCAATATATTCTTCCCAATGCAAGTTTAGACATAAGCTGGAAATCGAAGTACGGACTTATGATTTTATCAAGTTGCTTCTCTTTAGCATCCTGTTCCATGTCCTTATCTTGCAGGACCGAAATGATGGCGTCCCACTTGGCACGAAAGAGGTCGCTTGGGTCATTCGGGTCATTGGGATCGTTCGGGTCATTCGGGGTCGTACCGTTGGCATAGATGCCCGTGGCTGTGACTAATAAGAATAAAAGGATGAACCAGAGTTTTCTCATAATGCGTTGGTTATTTTATTTCTCTTAAAGACCATAGTTTTGCGTTCCCCTCTGAGGTGAGCTATGATATAGACACGAATATGTTTTTCAGAAGGACCAAGGCCCATTTTAGTTTTTGTTCAATATATACAGTCGGTCTTGTCACGTCAGAATTATAACATCACTTAGATGGCCGAACAACTGTCAATAGAGGTTTTCTCATGAATCTTTTTTCCTGCTTCTAATCCGTGGCCGGTGATTTTAGACCTTGTGTATTTATTTAAGTTATTATTCGGCTGGAGAGAATTCGAGGATAAGCAAAATCCGGGAATAAGTGCTACTTTCTGCGTGAGAGGAAGTGCTACTCCCATTCGATTGTCGCCGGGGGTTTGCTGGAGATGTCATATACAACCCGGTTAACTCCCCGAACCTCGTTCATAATCCTGTTTGATATCACGCCCAGAACATCAAACGGAATCTTTGAGAAATCAGCGGTCATAAAGTCAGCAGTCTCAACCGCTCGAATAGCAAGGACGTTTTCGTAGCTTCGTTCATCGCCCATTACCCCCACTGTTGAAACCGGCAAGAGCACGGTCAGTGCCTGTGATATCTTTCGGTACAGGCCTGCCGATTTTATTTCATCTATCAAGATTTCGTCGGCCGCCCGCAGAGTTTTGAGCCTTTCGTCGGTTACGTCGCCGATTATTCTGACAGCCAGTCCGGGTCCCGGGAAAGGATGTCGCCAGACAATATGCTCGGGCAGGCCCAGGTATTCACCGACGACGCGGGCTTCATCCTTAAACAAATCCCGCAATGGCTCGATCAGCTCAAAACCCAGTTCAGCCGGCAGCCCGCCGACATTATGATGCAGTTTTATATTAGCCGCAGGGCCGCCGTTTTTCGAGCCTGACTCAATAACATCGGGGTAGAGTGTTCCCTGTGCGAGGAATTTGGCGTTGGGGATGTTCGATGCCTCGGACTTGAAGGCTTCGATAAACTTCGCGCCGATTATTTTGCGTTTTTGCTGTGGCTCTGTTACTCCTGCAAGAGCGGACAAAAACTGCTTGGACCAGTCGACAACCCGCAAGTCGATATGAAAATGGTCCTGGAAAGTTGAGACTACGTTTTCGCGCTCGTTCTTTCGCAGCAGGCCGTTATCGACGAAGATACATATAAGCTGCTCTCCAATTGCCTCCTGAACCAGCGAAGCGGTAACCGATGAGTCAACTCCACCGCTCAAGCCACATATAACTGAGGCGTTGCCGACTCGCTTACGAACATCCTTGACGGTCTCAGTGACAAAGTCTCTCATTTTCCAGTCGCCGCTGCAGCCGCAGATACTGATGAGGAAATTTTCCAGAATCAGCGGGCCCCTAGGCGTATGCGCGACTTCAGGATGGAATTGAACACCGAAAAACTTTTTTTTCTTGTGCATCACTGCGGCAAATGGGCAGGACTTTGTAGCTGCAAGCCTGATGAACTTGTTGCCAAGCTCACCGACCTGGTCGCCGTGACTGGCCCAGACCAGTGTCGAATCCGGCATGTTTGCAAACAAGTTGCTCTTGTCGAGAATGGACAGATTTGTGCCGCCGTACTCATGCCTTTCGGCGGGAATGATTTTGGCACCCAAAATCTGACAGCCAAGCTGCATTCCATAGCAGATGCCCAAAATCGGGACATCCAGCTCGAAGATTCTTTCGTCGCATCTGGGGGAGTTTTCGTCATAGACGCTTGCAGGTCCTCCGGACAGTATCAAACCCTTTAGTGGAAGTTTGGACAGTTCTTTAGCCGTTATATCCGCGCGAAAAATCCGTGAATAAACATTGTGCTCACGAACACGTCTGGCTATTAGCTGGCCATACTGACTGCCAAAGTCAAGTATAGCTATCAACTCTCGGCTCATGGGATCCCCGGAAAACTTGCCATCACTGTCTGCGAATTACAGAGTCTGCAGGCACTAATCTTCAAAAGGCAAAGTCGCCGAATAGTTCGGCGCCTCTTTAGTTATCTGTATATCGTGTGGATGGGACTCGTGAACAGATGCTGCGCTTATACGAACGAACCGGCTGTTTTTCCTTAGTTCTTCAATGTTTCGTGCCCCGCAATACCCCATGCCGGCCCGCAGTCCACCGACGAGCTGGTAGACAAAATCACCGAGTGTTCCACGGTATGGTACTCGTCCTTCTACGCCTTCGGGAACAAGTTTACTTTTCTCGGTCGAGCTTCTCTGGCCGTATCTTTCTGCAGAACCCTGGACCATCGCCCCTAAAGACCCCATACCTCTGTATTCTTTGAACTGTCTTCCCTTGTAGATAACCAGCTGGCCCGGACTTTCTTTGAGGCCGGCGAACAGAGAGCCTATCATCACGCTCGAGGCCCCCGCCGCGATTGCCTTGGTTATGTCGCCCGACTGAGTTATTCCGCCGTCGGCAATAACCGGGATGCCATGCTTGTCGGCAGCCTTGACACAGTTGATTATCGCAGATACCTGCGGAACTCCCACGCCGGAAATTATACGCGTGGTACAGATTGCACCAGGCCCGATACCAACCTTTACGGCGTTCGCGCCGGCTGCTATCAAATCTTCCGCGGCGTCGGCGGTTGCGATATTGCCCGCAATCACATCGATATCATAGTCTGCTTTTATTTTCTTGACGGTATCGATGACATTCTGCGAATGGCCGTGAGCGGTGTCGACCACGATAATATCGACATCTGCTGCTATTAAGGCCTCGATTCGCTCATACTCGTTTATGCTCACTGCGGCACCGACGAGCAATCTGCCCCGCTCATCTCTGGCCGATATCGGATACTGCTGAACCCTGTCAATATCCCTCATAGTAATCAGGCCGGCCAGTTCACCTTGTGCATTAACCAAGAGCAGTTTCTCAACCTTGTGTTTCTGCAAAATCCCTTTTGCCTGTTCGAGTGTCGTTCCAGCCGGGCCCGTAATAAGGTTACTCTTTGTCATTACAGAGCTGATTTTGATATCGTAGTCTTTAAGAAATTTCAAATCCCTGCGTGTCAGGATGCCGACCAGCTTTTTGCCGTCGATTATGGGGATGCCAGAGACGTTCTGTTCGTTCATCAGATATTGTGCCCTGCTGACAGGCTGGTCCGGTGATAATGTGACCGGGTCGAGAATCACCCCGTGCTCAGAGCGTTTGACCTTGGCGACTTCTCTTTGTTGGGCTTCAATGGGCAGGTTCTTGTGAATTATGCCTATTCCGCCTTCCTGGGCCAGTGCTATCGCCAGGGCCGCCTCGGTTACGGTATCCATAGCGGCTGAAACAATGGGGATATTTATCGAAATATTGTTGGTAAGCTGGGTACAAGTTTGGGCCTGGCTGGGCACAAAATCGCTTTTTGCCGGTACCAGCAGCACATCGTCGAAGGTTATGCCTTCAGCGACAATCTTGCTTTTGTCCATTTTTCACTCCAACATTATTCGCGACCTCGTTTTATATTAAACTTGGCAGTATAATACCGCTGCAAAAGGCCGTCAAACGTATTTTTGGCATCTTATTTCTGGCGCCCATTTTAGGGCGGAAACTGAGTCTACATTAATGAAAGCTGGTTCAGCACAATGATGGTATTTGATAAGGAAAAGTTAGCAGGCCTGCTCGCTCAGAAGCCGGATTTAGCATTAGTAGAATTAGCTATCAGTGGCGACGCGGACAGCTTTACCGAATTATGTCGGCGATATTACCCGGCTATGGTTGCGATTGCACATTCGATACTTGGCGATAGGCATTTGGCTGAAGATGCGGCCCAGCAGGCCTTTGCAAAGGTTGCTGTAAAACTGCCGCAGCTGAGGAGAAGGGACCGATTTGCAAGCTGGCTTGCAACTGTCTGCAGAAACGCTGCAAAAGATATGGCGCGCAGCACTGAGACACTTCGCAGCGATGTAGACCTTTCGATGATAGCAGCCGAATCCAAGCAGGATGGTGTGGTCGAAGCCGTGAGGGAAGCCTTAGGCAAACTTTCAGCTTCGGGCAGGGAAGTAGTTTTCCTGCGATATTATGATGGTATGTCTTATGAACAGATATCTGTGGTGCTGGGCATCTCGGAACAGGCAATCAATGGCCGACTGAGAAGAGCTAAGAAGAAAATGGCCGACTATCTGCGGCGTAGTGGGTTTAGCGAGGGACTGTTATGAAGAAGCAAGAGAATGACAAATGGTTAGATGAACTGATTTCCCAGACTATAAATACCTCGGAACCACAGTTCGACGTTGAGAAATGGAGACGGGAGTATCCTGAAGAATTCCAGGTTCTCAAGTCACGTGCCGAGCAGAAAACGTCGACTATTCAGGCCGGTTTTTGGGAGGTAGTTTTGCATAACAGATTAGTTAAACTTGCTGCTGCAGTGATAATAGTAGCAATTGGCTTGCTTATCGTCCACCGAATACCTCACAGGCATGAGCCTGCAAAGGTGAGCAAGATGCCGAAATCGCCGGCCGAGATGCTGACGATGGCGTCGCTTAACGCGGCTTACCGTCTTGGTGGAATGGAAGGAGTAGAAAAACAGTACGAAGAGGCACTGGAGTTGCTGGGACCGCGGCCAGCAAAAATAACAGTGAAAGAATTACTTGCAGAATTTAACGGCACATAATTTCAGAAGGGTCAAAACTATGAAAACGCTTAACAATAACAATTTGACAACAGCTTTTTGCATTGCTCTAGCATTATTTGTATCGACACCAGCAGCTTTTGCCCAAGCTCCTGAGAATGCAGCTTTGTTTTACTATCAGGCATTTTTGCTTTACGAGAAACCGGATGCCACCATGGACAAGATGCTCTCTGATTTTCTGGATGACAAGATAGGGGCCAACGAAGTAATCGAACAGTTCATAGGAAAGAATCGCGCGGTAATCGACTATCTGGTAACGGCAGCCGATACGCCTTATTGTGATTGGGGCTATGACTACTCGCGAGGATTGGACTTAATGATGCCAAACCTTGCGCGGCTCAGACGGGCAACCTATTTGATTCAGACGGAAGCAAAGCTACTCAGCAAAAAGAGTAATTACAGGATGGCGTTAGATCGCTGCTTGAGTATCCACAAAATGGCTTCGCATGTAGCTGACACAACGTTGATAGGCTATTTAACAGCGATCACGTTTAACAGGCGTGCAAATAACTCTATCCAGGGAATTCTGGAGGATATGCCCGGAGACCTGCAAACGCTGGACTGGCTCAAGAGCCAGCTGGCCGAAATTGGCAACAGGCCTTCACCATCAAAAATAGTCGTCGACATCGAACGCGAGATTTTAGGGGCATATATGACCAGAGAAAAGTTTAATGAGATGCTTTCCGAGAAGGAATTGGCAGTAGAGGCTTCTCTTTTAGAGCTTGCCCGAGAGCGTGTTCTTGTTGCCGATGAACAATTCTTTGTAAAGAACAAAGATTACTGGGAGAAGCACTTTGCAGTTGTTAAAGCCGCACTGGATCTGCCATATGTGCAGGCCTTTGCGAAGCTTAATAAAGTCGAGGAGAAAGTAAAAAAAGACGTGATTGAAGATATAGCTGCAACTGGGACTGCTATACTGGCAGCGCCGTTTTCCAGAATTTACAGCCAGCAGGTAAAAACGAAAACTTTCTCTAATGCCATTAGAACAGCCGTTGAGCTTTATATAATAGAGGCAAGGACTGGCCGATTGCCAGACAAACTTCCTGCGGATATGCCAAAGGATTTATTCAGCGGCCAGGATTTCGAATATAAAAAGACAGAAGATGGTTTTATCCTTCGCTGCCGGGGGAGAGACCTTACCAAAGGCGAAATCTATCAATACGAATTTAAGGTCAAACAGTGATTACGCCCAAGGCGTGGTGTTGCTATGATTGCTTGGTATCAATAGGTCGTAGGTTTGCGGTTACCGCCAGTCGCTGGGGTAGTAGACGGATGCAGGCTCAATGTTGAACTTTCTGCATAGCCCTTCCGCCAGTTTTTCCAACCTTTTTGCCTGGCAGTCGGTTGGATAGCAGGTTTGGCCATTCGCTATGATGCAGATGCGAATAGTTTGGCCGGAGCCATACCAGTTTCGGCCGGGGACGATAGACCATTGTTTCTGCCATCTTTCTGTTGACTGGATTTGGCCGTCGCCGCCGCCAAGCCCGTTGCAAATAACAAAATGACAATTGAGGCTTTCGGAGTCTTGAAGTCCGTTCAATGAGGCCAACTGTCCTATATTACCTGCCCTGGTGCCGCTGTAGTATACTTCGATACGATTCCAGCGGTCGGGTGATTGACATGCACGAGAGAGAATCGCTGTTTCCACAGGGTCAAGGCGATAATAGCTCGAAAGGCAGAAAGGGCCAGCGGAGGGAGGGTTGTTGCCAAGAGCCATCAAGACCATCGCTCCTGCTGTCATTGACACCAGCAGTGCTGCTAAAACCTTGGCTACCCTTGGCTGGTTCGACATTACACCATCCCTGATGATGTCCATTTTGTCACAAGATGCAAAATCCAACCGCTTTTTCAGCGATTGGAAACTCGCAAAATGGGACTACTGCCTAAAGAGGATACAGTTATCTTATATATTTCAACTATCTTAATATACTTAAACATCGGCACCTGCCAATAGATTACTTCAAATTTCGTGGAAAAATTCCTAATTTGTTTTCAAAGGTCCCCAAGTCTCGAGGCGTTTTTCCCCTACTTTGGGTTAATGCTATAGTTTTGGGAATCCTGCAGGCTCCATTTGTTGTCCGGGTGTCGTCCGCATCGGACAGAAATTTTCGACGAGCGACAGACGTAAACTATCAGATTGCCGGTTACATTAGCCGAACAGAGTTAAAGTGCCTTCGGTAACTCGTCTGTTATATTATTAGTTATACTGGCTCTCAAGGTCGCTAAAAATCGATGTATCAGACTTTGGTTTTTTGTCGATCGGATAAACGATGTCGGCTTCGTTTTTAAGCGATTGGACATAATTTTGAAAAGCCTCAAGCTGCTTCCTTTGTGTCAGCTCGTTTATTAAGCGGGTTTTTACCTCCTCAAACGGACTAACACCGGCTTCTTTGTGGTCGGTGACTTTTATTATGTGATATCCGAATTTGGTTTCAACAACATCGCTGACTTGTCCGGGCTCCAATTCGAAGGCGGCCTTTTCGAAAGGTGGGACCATGGCACCTCTGCCGAAGAAGCTCAAATCTCCGCCGTTTGGCCCGGAAGGACAGCCGGAATGAGCTTTGGCTAATTCAGCAAAGTCAGCACCTGCTTTGATTTGTTCGAGAAGGTCCTGAGCCTTTGATCTGGCGATGGCTTTAGCTTCATTCGGGTCGGTGTTAGGGTCGGAAGCATCCGGTTTTATAAGGATATGGCTTGCCCTGACTTGTTCTGGCAACTCGAACTTTTGTTGATTTTCGGAATAGTACTTTTCGACTTCCTCTTCTGTAACAGTCACCTCTCCGGCCCCCTGGGCCATTACAATTTTTTGGTAACCCAAACTTTTTCGAAACTGCTGCTTCAGTTCGTCGAAATTTTGGCCCCTGGCCTCATACATTGCCTGGAAGGCTTCCAATGTTAACGACGGTTGTTGTTTAGAGATCTGTTCTTTGAGGCTGGCCATTACTTCTTCTTCAGTAATGACTATTCCGGCCTCTTTTACCTTTTCATCGAGCAACTGTTCGACTATCAGTTTTTCCAGCATCTGTGTTCTGATTTGTTGTTTGTATTGCTTGGCAAATTCAGGTGGTAGTTGCGTGGTCTTGGCAGCTATTTTTGCAAACTGCTCTTCAACCAGTGCTTCCAGTTTGCTTTCGGTAATAAAGACTCCGTTGACGGTAACAACAACACTATCTACAGCAGTTTCTACCGCAGTTTTTGCGGTGGTATCTGTAGTATCTGGGGTAGTTTCGGCAACGGTGTCCGACTTAGGGGTGTTAGCATCGCTCTGGGCGGGAGTCTTCGGTTTGCACGACAAACCGCAGACAGCAAGAAAGAGTGAAAAGTAGAAAATAAAGAGCAGGAAATTGTGCCTTTTGGCTTTCATTGCTCCATGTTTGCATTCTTCCGGATGGATTCCCATAATTTTGTCCTTTCGCAGATTCAGAATAATAATCACCTGCTGTTAACATAATCCATTCGTTTGATTGATGCAATAGTTAGTGGAGGTTTTTTAGGTAGTTTTTGGGATTTTCCCTGTTTTGAGAGTGATACCGCACTAATAGCGCATTTTCTGATTTACCTGACGATGTTTTTGTGGAAGTTCTATTTTTTCAATATCCACTGGTGAACAAATGCGGCAATAACCCAGACGCCGAAGCTGCCGAGGAGTACAATCCACAGGGCAAGGTGCCTGCGAAAGCATATAAAAGCAACGAGGAAAAACAAAATGCTCGGCACGATGCCCAACAGAGCGCCTTTGGTGTAATCAGACATCAGGTCGAAGTTGCCGGGGTTGTCCAGATGCAGCCAGAGGAGCACGATAAAACCGGTCAAAGGCATTACGGCAATCAGGCCTGCTAGTGTCGGCAGCTTGTGCTTTTCTACTATCCAGCTGCACAGAGCAATAATGCAAACACTGAGAAATAATTTGATAACAAATCGCATGTCAGTTGTTTTAGTGCTATTGTGGGCGATTAGCCCTTCGCAACGATGCCGCTGCGAAGAACGTAAGCGAACCTGTCTTAAAAGTACATAGCCCAGGGTTTCTTATTTGATGAAGCGAATACTCAGCGGATAGCGATAATGGAAACCGTTGTTTGCCTTGACCGCTGCAATCAGCAAAAAGACCAGATCAACTACACCGACAACCGGCAGCAGGAAAACCCCGACGCACGCAAAACAAAGAAGCCCTGCGATAATTCCATATATCAACATCGATATCTGAAAGTTCACCGCCTCTTTGCCCTGCTCATTTACAAAAGTAAAGTCGTCCTTTTTGATCTGCCAGATAATCAACGGCCCCACGACGCAGCCAACAATGGGTATCACGAATCCGGCGAGTCCCGATAAGTGGCATATCATTGCCCACATACGAGCATCCTTGTTGACTTCTTTGGTCTCGGGGGTCTCTGTAACAACTTCCTGCTGTGGTGGTTGTTCGCTTGCGGTTTTTTCTGTCCCCTCTGGGGTTGCGTTTGTTTCTGCCATGATTCAATCCCTTTCCAATCAGGTACAGGTTCTTGAAAGACCAGTTATTTTTAACAGAGAGTACTTAAGCCGTCAAGGGCAAAAATCCGACTGCCGGTGCGTGGTATGAAAAACGGATTTGCCGAAAGCGTCCGGTGGTATTACTATATTCGGGACACGAGCCGCTATAAAATTAAGGTCGGTTATGAACGTATCAGAAAACATCGTTTTGGCCCTGATTCTTACAGTAATCGCGGGGCTTTCCACGGGGATAGGCAGCGCAATCGCTTATTTCATCAAGAAGCCAAAGATAGCTTATCTGTCATTCTCGCTGGGCTTGTCAGCGGGTGTTATGATTTACGTATCCTTTATGGAGCTTCTGCCGGAGGCTTTCAAGGCTGTGGGGCAGCTCTGGGGGCTGGCGGCTTTCTTTATCGGCATAGCTACCATCGGATTGATAGATATATTGATACCAGAGCCGGAGAATCCACACGGCTACACAGGACTTGATGAGCCTACAGCTCCGCGAGAGAACAGCCGGCTCATGAGAACTGGATTATTTACGGCATTGGCTATCGGCATTCACAACTTCCCGGAAGGCCTGGCCACGTTTGCTTCGACGTTAAGCGATGTAAGGCTTGGCGTATTCATTGCCGTGGCGATTGCAATTCACAACATACCGGAAGGAATGGCGGTATCGATACCCATCTATTATGCTACGGGGAACAAAAAGAAAGCGTTCTTTTATTCCTTTCTCTCCGGCATATCCGAGCCGGTAGGAGCTATAGTCGGCTATCTTATATTGATGCCGTTTTTGACGCCGGCTTTGCTTGCAGCTATCCTGGGATTCGTTGCGGGTGTGATGATATACATATCGCTCGACGAACTGTTGCCGATGGCCCATTATTACGGTCACGGCCACTTGGTCATT
>Ga0315553_10002092_pt1 | contig 16197 bp, 12 predicted proteins | sample SalMarSW160140MG_FD_203099 | JGI IMG/M metagenome (GOLD analysis project Ga0315553, IMG submission 203099) | Salt marsh sediment microbial communities from the Plum Island Ecosystem LTER, Massachusetts, United States - Salt Marsh Sediment SW1601-40 ... | reverse complement strand
TTGGTTGTCCTCCTACTCATAGTCATATGGGTTGAGTGCGCGAACAGCATCCTTTACTGCTACTATGTTCTCTTGTGGAGTGTCAACTGTTATGACACATCCTGGAGCAATGATCAGACGCTCTGGACCTGATTCATCTATCGCACTAAGAACCTGTTTCTGAGCCTCTTCTGGACTTTCGGTCCTAAAGACTCCATTATGATCAATTCCACCAAGAGCAGCTCCTCTGAATCGCTTCTTTCCTTGTTTCAATGAGAGCGCAGAAGTTTGGTCCTCCCAATTGACACCATCCACTCCAGGCGTCCTCGCTATCTTATCAAACCTGATTTCTTCATTCTCCTCACGTGCGTGTAAATGGAGGATAATGAACTTCGCTTTCCCTCTGATTCGAGAGATGAACTTGAGGTCATACGGATACACGAACTCTTTGTATTGTTTATCCGTCACAGAGGATGTAGTAGAGTGCTGGGATGCCAAGAAGATTCCATCCGCTCCAGCGTCAATGGTTGCCCTCGCAAAATCAATCATGACATTTGTGATGATATCCAGCGCACCTTTCAATATCTCAGGGTTCTCATCTGCATATTTGTTGAAATTCTTATCAGAGATTTTGTCCGCAACCATTGAAGGGTCGAAAACTGTCGCCATTGTTGGTACTACGCCATCTGCGTATTCTTGAATTAGCTTCACCGCACGAATCTGATTTCCAAGCTCACCCGCATTCACATCAACTGGTTCTAGAGTTTCCCAGTCACTAACATCATTAATTGCCGCATTGGTAAGAGTTGTCGAGCCGCTTGTAGCACCATCATAGACAGCAGTACAGCCAAAATCTATGCAAGGAAAATGCCCAAAGAAGGATATCTTCAGCAAATCATGATCCAGTAGTTTGTGAAAGGCAATCTCAGCTTTTGCAAGATCTTCTGGAGTTCGGTCTAATTCAGGATGATGTTTCCACAAAGAAATTGGAATCTGGTCACCCAAATTGCCAAGAAAAGTTTCTTTTATCAGATTATATTTCGACATGGCATATCTACAAGCATATTTGGGAATAATGAGGCTTTCGAAGCAACTAACTAAGTTCGTCGCCATCAAACATAAGAGCAGAATAGAACCAAACTTCCGAGTCCGATTCAAAATCTGGAGGATATCCGTTGTCAGAATTGACTGCCCTGTTCGACCCCGAAGCAATCCTTAAGCTAGATGGGATTGATGAGTTAGACAGAATGAGGGCAGAACCTAATCCATACTGGAATCGGGCACGATTGGAGGTCACTTGGAACCTTCCGGTGATGTCAGGATTACTCAATAGTCCTCGAATATCAGTCCAACCTATGCGTCTTGCTACACGCGAAGAACTTCTCTTGTTCCATGACCCATCATATATAGAAACACTGGAACTCTTTGGAAATATGGGTAGCGCATTCGCGTCTCGTTTTGGATTGGACACTAATGAATGCCCGATTTTCCCAGGTGTGGACAAATATGCCAGCTATATTGTTGGTGGCACCATAGATGCGGTAATGGGAGTGGCTGATGGTACGTTCGAAGATGCCGTATCGTTCTTTGGAGGGCTCCATCATGCACTTGAGAGTCAGGCTGCAGGATTCTGTTATTACAATGATTGTGTAGTCGCGATAAAGAAGTTCCAACAGAAATATCCGGGAAAGAAAGTTCTCTATCTCGATACCGATGCCCATCACGGCGATGGTGTTCAACATGCTTTCTATGACGATCCCAGTGTCCTGACGATTTCACTTCACGAGCTGAGCATGGGGTTCTTCCCCGGAACAGGTAGAGTGGAAGAGGTCGGGATTGGTGAAGGAAAAGGCTACTCAGTCAATATTCCTCTACCCCCTCTCACAGATGATGTTGAATGGTGGAGAGCCTTTGAGGATGTGGTGGTGCCAATCTGGTTGGCCTACAAACCAGATTTCGTGTTTTGGGAGGTCGGAGCAGATGGCTACATGAATGACCCACTGACCGATTTGATGTTGACGTATGACACCTATCAGCGAATTTCGAAGACCGTTCGTCAACTTGTTCACCTTGGAACCAGAAAACTCGTTGTGACTGGAGGCGGTGGGTACAACGCCGTAGCTGCTGCAAAGATCTGGACCATCCTACTAGCAGACATCGCAGATATTGCATTACCACCGACTATCCCTGCCGAATGGATAGAATTATGTCACAAACACGGATTTCAGGTGAAGAGAGGCGGATGGACAAGCAGACCATTCAGGATGCCTAGTGATCAGTATCCAAAGATTCGTCGAGCTGTGGATGACACTATTGAGAAAGTGAAGAGCCTTATTTTTCCAACCTTTGGATTGGAGGATCAGATTTAGTTGGAACGTAGTTCAGCGATTACACACCACTGGTTTTGCTCAATAGTAATATGTGATATGGATTGCGACTCACTAGTCGGTTGAAATAAAAGACCGGATTTATCGCAACTAAGTTTACGTATGCAAGGTGGACGTAGACTTGAACTTTAGGCGCAGATACTTAGTACTTGTTCTTGGCATCGTTATCATGTTGTCAGGGACAGCAATAGCTGCAAGTGTGCAGAGTGGATTCGGTTCTATTGCTGTTACAGAAGTTGATTTTCTAGCAGCTGACGGATCTATGATTCATAGTACACTTCAGAAACCCAACTATGCAACAGATACGAGTCCATTACCAGGAGTCGTAGTGATCCATGGTTCACAACAGAACAAGGAGTGGGTAATGGCTTTTGGAATAGAACTAGCTAGAAGAGGATTTGTAGTTCTGACAATTGATGCTAATGGTCACGGAAACTCAGAAAACGGAACAGGTAGTGGAACAGCTGCATTGGACTATATCGCCGCACTAGATTATGTTGATAGCACTCAGGTTGGCTTAATCGGTCACAGCATGGGAGGAGGAATCGCATGGGCCGCTTTGAATGAATCTAGTGTCTATGTGCGAGCCCTAGTTCTAGTCGGTTCTGGTTTTCGAGATAATATGTCATATATCCCAAACACCCTCCTAGCTACCGGAAACTTCGATTCTCTATCTAGTTATCCTCACAATCTCGCCTTGCTAGATTCATGGTTCAATGTGACGGGGGTAGCAGCGGAAACAACGTATGGTGATTTTGCTAACAACACTGCAAGACGGGCTGTGTTTCCATCAACAAATCATCTCTTTGAAACTATTGACCCAGTCATTGTAAGTGAAAGTGTAGAATGGATGAAGAACAGTCTGAAAGGAGGAATTGAGGACGAGCATTGGATAGTCAGTACGAGTCTTCTCTATCCTATGTGGTTAGTGGGTGGATTCTTTGGATTGATTGGTGCTTTACTTACGATATTTCCTCTAATGGCAATTCTACTTGACACTCCTCTCTTCTCAGACCTAAAAGGCATCCCAACCGATGAACCAGCCACCACTAAGTCATTCTATCGATATGGTGTTGTGTATGGATTGATTGGTGCAATCACCTTTTTCCCTTTCCTCTTTATTGGACTCTTGCTATCGTATAGAATCCCATTCCCAGCATTCTATGGAATACCCGTAATTTCATGGATGATTGGAAGTGGACTCGTTGCCTTAGTAGTTCTCTTTGTAATTCTACGCTTACGCGGCAAAAGTAGTTCATCAACTTCCTCATTGCGAGGATTACTTGGAGTAAATCATCAGAAACCAGTCGTAGGACTCTTGAAGACTCTGGTTTTGACCCTCATTGTGTTTGGCTGGCTTTATTTGCTAACGCTTTTTGTTGATTTTGGACTGGTATTGGATCTAAGATGTTTCCTTCCGGGACTCCATGATCTCACATTTGCACAAGCAGGATTGGTTCCGTTCTACTTTGTTGCTTTCCTGTTTTACTACTTGATTGAAGGCGCTTGGCTGACAGGTATCATGTTGCCTGAAAGCTCAGGGACGTGGATAAGGGTTCAGTTGGATTGGACAGTGAAATCAGTGTTCATCAAGACTATCCCATATCTCATCCTGATAATATTCGAGTTTGTGGGAGGTTTTCTAGTTGGTGCGCCTCTTGTTCCATCTACGATTGGATACTCTTGGTTGTTCTTCTATGCATTTGCACCCTGGTTTGCTATTTGCACAGTGATAACCATGTTTGCATATCGTGTGACTGGCAATCGATGGCTTGGAGCTATGATCAATGCAATGTTATGTGCATGGCTTCTTGCAACAATACTGGGTATAAGCAGTTAGTTTACTTGGGCTGAAGGACCTTTCAAAGGTCCTTCTTTCATTCATTTTGCTCAGTTCAACAATGAATGTGATATTTGAGAATCCTGAATTTATCTCAAATTACTAGGTAATGGGAAGACACTCTGTATCAAGAAGGCTTTTTTTTTCACGATGTTATAGAAATCAGGTTACTTTCCTAGGTAGTGATTCTAGCATGATTAGACTGATAGGTGTTCTGACTCAAGGTGGTGTGCCTATCAAGTTTAAGAGCTCAATAGAGGCCGAGGGAGAACTCGTACTTGGACCATTGATTGAAGCCACAAAAGCACTGAGTGATATAATGGGTGGTGGTGAAGTCAAACGACTGGCGTTTAAGGACAATACTTTGATTGTCACAGAAACCAACAAGGGATACACAGTTGTTGCCCTAGTGAGCAAGGCAGAGGACTACATGGATAGTCTCCTTCGTGTGATTGCAGAGAAAATAGATGAATCGGAGATTCAGTTTGCAGATGGTATTGTCAATGATGCGCAAATAAGAGTCATTGAGCGGATTCTTGTCCCATATGTCAGAGCCCACATTGAAACCTCATTTCCTGAAGCCCTCTCTAACATATGGGACCCGATTCATGAAGTATTAAAAAATGATAATCGATTTGTCAAGGTGATTCAGGAAGTCGATGACCTCTTAGCCAAGACTGAGTCAGAGAAGAGATGGAATCTTTTCAAGGAAGAATCCGAAGGTTCATTGAGTGATGCATTGACGCATGCAATGAGAGGTGAGTTCGATAAAGCCTGTGCAATTGCTATGTGTAATGAGGGAGCGGTAGCGGGAATATTCAGTATCAAGATGGGCGCTCTAACTCACTCTATGACAAAGGCAATTTCCCCAACTCTGACTGAATTAAGAATAATTGCCTCAAAGCTCCCTGAAGATCATCCATTCACTAGTTTTGCCAAGATACTAGTAGGATCTATAGCAGGAGAGGTCATCCCTGCAGATTATGCTCGTGTCTTTAGGGAATCAATGAGCAATTTTGAGTTCATCGAAGATGAGGAGCATCTCATGCTCGGTTTTCTTTTCTTGGATGCTCGAGTGGTCGACTACTCTGAGTTTTCTGAAAACTTGATAAAACTCTACAAGGGAAAATCAGAAGTATATTGTTCATTCATTGAGGCTATTCAAGAACGAAACAACATTTTCAATAAATTGTACTCCATTACAAGCTATGATGGTTTCAAAGACGAACTCGGCTTGTACAAGACTCAGATATCTAGCATTCTTGGAAGTATCACCTGGGTCACAAATGAAGAACTGATGTGGGAGTTACAGAAAGAAGGAAAGGGAATTGAGATTGGAATCACAGCTTCACTGAAATTGCAGAACTATATTGCAGTACTGACAGCCTTGACCGAGTCACCAGTGTTGTCGATTGGTGAACGCAAAGGCTTCCTCGAAGAAGTTCTCATGCTCTATCGCGATTATTTCAGGGGTCTAATGATGGCAGAAATCCCCCTTTTCGCTTACACATTAGATAGTGTTTTTCAAAGCGTTGGTGTCGCTCATGCAGAGTATTATTTCCTATCAACTGGTGATGCTAGAGACCATCATGTGCAGCGGACAATAGAGTTCCTGGGTGATATTTACGAAACCATGGTAGAAGAGTGGCCAAAGGCACGCGTTAGATTCTCACTCTTTGTTGTGACAAATTCAATCTCTCCCGTTCTATCAAGAGCTGGGGAGATGCCCGAGGTGGAGATTCGAATTCTATACGCAGCTATGCAACTTCTTGACATTAACACCATTGACGCTACACAAATTACACGGCCAACTACTTATGCCACATACCTGTGCAACACAAACACATCACTCACAGCTCTTGCATCTAGACTGCTACAAGACGATATTCGTGCCAAGGTTCTCAGAGAAGGTGTAAACATTGCACTCGATGTGCAGGAGTGGTTCTTGTCTTTTGGTGAGGTGATTCGGGATGATGCGATGTCTGCGAGTTATCACGCATCTCTAATCGCAGGAACTCTAGATGAAGATGATTTGAAGAGGACTGTTGACAGGGTTGTTGACTTGAACAGAATTATAGTGCAGAACCCTAGTAAATTCGACTATGAGCTTGCTATGATGTCGGTTCCTCTTATGGACCTGTTATCGAACGCTTGGAAAAGATTAGCAGATGAGAAGTATCTCAAAATGTCTAAGGATACATATCGAGCGGCCATGGCAGCCTGGAAGAAATATGGATTTTATGAGAAGGCGGAGAATTTCAAGAAATCGTTCGGTCAGGGCTTAGAGTTTTAGTAGAGTTATTGTAGCATCCCAGAGTTGTTTCTGAAGTTCAGCATCATTTGAGATTTCTGAAGTTTCAGTTTCTGCTTTCTTCTCAAAACACTTACCAGTCACACCTTCAACATCAGCTGAAGATGCTACATAGATGGATGTTTCAGCACCTTCCTTTGGACTTAGCTGGAAAGGTTTCATCATTCCAAACATGATTCTAGACACCATACTACCAGAATTGCGTCCTAGATTGGTGGCAACAAAACCAGGAAGAACAACATTAACTGAGACACCTGTGTCTTTCAACCGTCGAGCCATCTCATACGTATACATGATGACCATGAGTTTCGCACTGCTATAGACTGTCCTAGATTTGTAAGATGACTCACTTTGTAGATCATCCAGATTCAACTTCGCAGATTTGTGCAGGCCGGATGAGAGGTTGACAACTCTGGCTGGAGCACTTTCTTTCAGCAATGACAATAGTTCATGTGTGAGGAGGAAAGGTGCAAGATAATTCACTGCTAAGGTTACTTCAAACCCTTCATCTGTTACCTGTCTCTTATTGAGGACAGCTCCCGCATTGTTAACGAGAACGTCTAACCGATTGTACTTATTCTTGAATTCTTTAGCAAAACCCCTTATTGATTCCATTGACGACAGATCGCAAATCATCAAATCTACAGCTGTATTCCCACTCTCTTTGATGATATCTGAACGGGCAACTTCGCCCTTTTCTTTGTCACGGACAACCATGACAATAGTTGCACCCATTTCTGCAAGAGATATTGCGGTTTCCTTTCCTATGCCTGAGTTACTACCTGTGACGATACATACTTTATCCTTCAAAGCAATCTCTCCAACTTCAAGGAAGGCAACTTATACAAATCTCGGTAGGTAGTTACCTACTTTAAGATGTAGGTCTAGCTTCCATTATATGATTCTGCTTGAGAGAATGGCTAGATACTTGGAATGGGCTAACGCCTCAATATGGAAGATTGTTGACACTCTCAGTGATGAGGAGTTCAGTCAGTCTCTAGCTGATGGAGTAGGTAGTATTCATGGAAGGTATATCCACCTAGCTGAGGACGCCTGGGAATGGTTTCATGATTGGCATAGCGAAGAACCGCAAGAACCTGATTTCCAGGGTATGACACGGAATGAGCTCAACCAATTCATAATAGACTATCTGAAGAAGTGGCAGATTTTAATCGAAGAAAGAACTGTTGACAAGTTTACGGATGAGAGAGCTGGGAAGAGAGTTGTATTAGAGTTTGACGAGATGTTCTTTCATATGGTGAATCATTTCACGTATCATAGAGGTCAGATTGTGATGGGCTTGAAGATGCTTGGAAAAGAGGTTCCTATGACTGATTACGTCCCGTATAGGTTCTCTACCTAGTAGAAATCAGGTTTTGGTGGCCTAAATAAAGGAAAAATCGGTATATATGTCCGAGGCCACAACTCATGAGAATTCGTTAGTCTACACATGAACCGCGGTTGTATCAATATGTAACGCCATGTTCTACATAATATTTCATCCGGAGTGGCACGTACAAGGGTGTTCTATGAGAAATGGAAATACGAATCGCGCTTTACCCACTTTAATTCAAAGCTCCTTGTCATCTATGCCAAGTGATACAACTTGTTGGTATTTAGACAATTGTATGACAAAGAGGTTTAAATCGCGCCGTGTAAAATGACGCAGAACTATGGCGCTTCCATTAGGTTCGAACCCAAGTAGGACAGTAGCATTTGTGGCTATCTTCGCGGCCATGACGACGGTTTTAGACATCATTCCAGCTTTTGGATTCACCTCAGGAGTTTGGGACAGTTGGGCGTTTCTTCTGAGCCCTATTGTTGGGATTTTATTGGGGCCTTACTTGGGAGCAATATCTGTTGGGTTAGGAAGTTTTCTTGGACATGCAATCATCCCCCGGGATTCTATTGAGTTTCTATTCATGATTGGTTTGTCATTTGGTGCCGCGGTAGCAGGGTTTGTATACCAACGTAGGTGGAAACCAGTTTTCGGGATTTATACAGCTTTGCTCTTTGGATATTTCATATATCCGGTTTCTTGGGGGCTTCCACTGTGGGGAATTTGGGACATTCTCGTTGCATACGGGTTCATACTTGTTTACTCCATAGTAACATCCCGGGGTATTTGGTCAAATACAAGTGAACAATACAAATTACTCATGCTCGTTTTCTGTGGTGTAATCGCCTTAGAAACGGATATCCTGTTTCGTGTCTTTGTTCTTGTACCAGGACAGATGTGGTGGTTTTATTATGCAATGACCCCTGCAGATCTAGCCTTGTTATGGATTGGTGCAGGATTCATTACACCAATTAAGGTAGTAACGGCAACAATTGTTGTCATGACACTTGGTCGCCAATTGTTACGTACTCTCGAACAACAAGGTGATTCCGTTGCTATGGGCGATAGTGATTTGCTACCTAGCTAGACTCTAATGATTCTTCTGCGATTCTCAGTATCCTGTTTCATTATTCTTTGAACTGGTCGCATCGCAAACCAGATATCAGAAAGTAGTAACTATTCATCAATTCTTTCTAGGAGGTTGAAAATGTGCCAATTCGATTCATTGCAAGAGCTTCCGAGTATGATAAAAAGCATCTTGGATTCTATGTCCCCAAATACGTAACGGATTTCTATTCCCTCAAACCGGGACGCTACAAAGGTGGTATCAGTCTGTCGCATGGAGATGTAACGAGCTGTGGAATTAATCTCATTAAATACAAGCATACTCTTAGGGGCAGACTACCACCCGATGTTGGGAAAAAGAATGCGATATCTGAGGTGTGGATTTATCGCGATACTTGGGTAGCCCCTAAGGAAAAATGACACTATTTTTTGATTCGCTAAAAACAAGAAGAGAGAGGCCCTATCGGGCACTCTCTTTAGATGATAACTACTAGAGGCGCTCTCTGACCAGAGTCTCAACGACTGTTGGGTCTGCTAAGGTCGTGACATCTCCAAGGTCGTCGATCTGACCAGCAGCAATACGCTTCAGGATTCGGCGCATGATCTTGCCTGAGCGGGTCTTTGGTAATGCATCTGCCCACTGAATCTTCTCAGGAGTGGCGATTGGACCTACATCTGTACGTACGTGGTTCTTCAGCTCGAGCTTGAGTGCATCAGACTTCTCCACACCCATCTTTAGAGTGACAAAAACGTAGATCGATTCGCCCTTAATGTCATGGGGGAATCCAACGACTGCACACTCGGCGACAGCAGGATGCTTAACCAGAGAGGACTCGATCTCAGCAGTACCGAGCCTGTGACCTGACACCTTCAGGACATCATCCAAGCGGCCCATCACGAAGAAGTAACCATCTTCGTTGAAGCGGGAACCATCACCAGTGTAGTACATTGGCTCACCGGTGTCAGGGTTCTTGAACTGGACCCAGTAAGTGTCAACCCAGCGTTTGTGGTCACCATAGACTGTCCTCATGAGGCCAGGCCAGGGCTTCTTGAAGCACAGATAACCACCCTCGTTTGCACCAACAGGAACACCGTCTTCAGCAACGATAATTGGTTCTAAACCAAAGTATGGGAAGGTTGTGCTTCCCGGGATTGTAGCATTTGCACCAGGTAGGGGTGTGAGAATAACACCTCCTGTTTCCGTCTGCCAATATGTGTCTACAATCGGGCATTTCTCCTTACCAACAACTCTGTGATACCACATCCAAGCTTCTGGGTTGATGGGCTCACCAACAGTACCGAGTAGATTCAGACTGGACATATCATATTTCAGAACAGGCGCGTCACCGAATCTCATGATTGCTCTGATTGCAGTGGGAGCGGTGTAGAACTGGTTGACTTTCCACCTCTGAACTTCAAGCCAAAAGCGCTCCATATTTTCAACCTCTGATTGTGGCGTTCCCTCAAACATCAGGGTTGTGGCACCAGCTGAAAGGGGGCCGTATACAATGTAAGAATGGCCAGTTATCCATCCAATGTCAGCTGTGCACCAATAGATATCACCAGGGTGATAGTCAAAGATGTACTTGAAGGTGTGTGTCGTATAGACCATGTATCCACCAGTTGTGTGAAGAACGCCCTTTGGTTTGCCTGTTGAACCGGAGGTATAGAGAATGAACAATGGGTCCTCTGCATTTACCCACTCGGGCTCGCATTTGTCATCGACTTTCTCATATTCCTCATGGTACCAGAAGTCTCGACCCTCGGTCCATGGAACATCGATTCCCACTCTCTTGACAACAAGAACCTTCTCGACTATTGGAAGATCTGCGACAGCAGTATCTGCACCAGCTTTCTGAGGGATGACCTTGCCAGAGCGGTAGTAACCGTCAGCTGTAACAAGCACTTTACCCTCACAGTCAATGATTCTGTCCTTCACCGAGTCAGCACTGAAACCACCGAAAACAATGCTGTGTACTGCACCAATCCTGACACATGCAAGCATAATGATTGCAAGCTCGGGAATCATGGGGAGGTACATAGTAATCCTATCGCCCTTCTTGACACCGAGGTTCTTCAGGACATTTGCTGCTTTGTTGACCTCACTGAGGAGCTCACTAAAGGTGTAAGTCTTTGACTCTTCAAGGGGTTCGCCTTGCCAGATCAAAGCGATCTGGTTACCTTTGCCTGCCTCGATGTGCTTGTCAAGACAGTTGTAAGCCATATTGGTCACACCGTCTTTGAACCAAGAATATCGAATATTCTTGATGTCTTCCCACTCAAATCCTTTAGTTGGTTCTTTCTTCCAGTAACAAAGTTCCTTAGCTGCTTTGAGCCAGAATCCGTCAGGGTTTTCGACTGACTCCTTCCAGATCTTCATTCGCTCCTTGTGACTCTTTACATAAGCCTTCTCGACGAAGCTCTTTGGGGGTTCGAAACGCCTTTCTTCTTGGCTATAAACTGTAATCTTCTTTTCTTCTGACAAGTACGTCACCTAATATCGCCAATTCGATGGCCGACTTGCAAAATATGGACTATATGAAGCTTGTCCAATATCACATAATTTTATGGAAAAATCACTCATTATCGAAGATGTTTGGATTAACCAGGTATCTGAGGAAAAAGAGGGAAATGAGGTCGAGAAATGATTCTCAACCTCGAAATAGATTATGCACTACGCTTGGATCTCAAGATTAGCGTGAATAGAACTGCGATAATTGCCAGAATTCCAGTGATGATGAATGCCCAAAAGTATGAACCAAAGAAGTCAACAATTGGACCAGCTACAAACGCACCAGTGATTCCAGCGATACCATATGCTGTGAACATCACACCATAGTTCTTGCCAACGTTCTTACTTCCAAAGAAGTCTGCGGTCGCTGAGGGGAACAGTGCAAAGTTGCCACCGAAGCAGAAACCAATCAGGGATGCAATACCCATCACTGCAAGCCAGCTGATGCTGATTGTAGACATCCAAGCAAAGGCAAACATACCGAGTGCAAGGATTATGAACATCAGAATCATGGTGTTCTCTCGACCCAATTTATCAGAAGTTGCGCCCCAGACAATTCGTCCAGCAGCATTGAGTAAGCTCATGACGCCAACTATTACAACAGCATCTGCTGTGGCATCAATTGCTAGAGCTGCAGTCTTGACATTGCCCAGTGTCATCAGGCCAGCAGTAGCGGCAAACACAAACATCAGCCAGAGAAGCCAGAATGTTGATGTTCTAATCATTTGACCAGGCATCACACCCGTACCCGCACCATCAGCGATTGTTGAAGGGGGCGTGTAACCAGCTGGGAGCCAACCCTCGGGAGGATTTGTGAGGAGTTGTGACCCAAAGACAACAAGTATCAGATAGACAACACCAAGGATTAGCATTGGCAGTCCAATATTAGCTGTGGATGGAACGCTATAGAGGTTAAGCAAGAATTGCTCAACATATCCAAAGACCAAGGCACCAGCACCAAAGCCAGCTACTGCGATGCCTGTGATTGTACCCTTCTTATCAGGGAACCACTTTACAAGAGCAGCAATTGGACAGACATAGGCAAAACCAATTCCAGCACCACCGATAATACCATAGGTGATGACAAGGTAGATTGTACCTAGGAGTGCATCAGATCCTGCAACTTGATCGACAAAGAATGCGAGAATATAGCCTGCACCCAAAAGGATACCACCAACAGTAGCAACCTTTCTAGGGCCAATACGATCCTGCCATCTTCCTGCAAATATCATGAATAAGGCGAACGAAGCCAGACCGGCTGCAAAAGGTAACTGTGAGTATAGAGAGGGCCAGAGATATACCCCAACAGGGGGACTGCCTCCATTCAGAGCAGTCTGAAAGAAGGACCATGCATATATCGAACCCAGACACAGCTGTACAATAAGCGCACCGAGAATGACAAGGTTCCTATTACCAATTTTTTCGTTAGACATGATGAAATTCACCTGTCACAATTATCAGGTATTAAGCGGCCAGCGGAACCCACCCCACTAAAAGCCTTCCGTCTTGTCCTAAATAAATAGACTACTTGCAAATGCCTAAATACAACTTATTCCGGGAAGGCATGTTAGTAAGGGGTAATTTACAATGAGCAAGACAGAATGGACCCAGAAATACAAAGGTAAAGTTGTCGATGCATCACAGGCAATCAAGAAGATTAAACGCGGAGCGAGAATCTTCCTAGGAACAGGTTGTGGTGTACCGTATCATCTTGTCCAGGAACTTGCAAAGCATGCTGGACAAATGGCTGACAACGAGATCGTACATCTCCTTACCCTCGGAGACACACCATCCGCAGACCCAAAATTCCAGAATCAGTTTCGACACAACACATTCTTTGTGAGTTCAAATATACGTGAGGCGGTTTCTGAAGGACGAGCAGATTATACCCCGATAATGCTCTCTGATATTCCGAATCTTTTCAGACACAGGATCATGCCTCTTGATGTTGCAATGATTCAAATTAGCACTCCGGACCGCAATGGGTACAGTTCATTGGGCATATCTGTGGATATCACAAAGTCTGCAGCGGAAAGCGCAGATGTTGTCATTGCACAAGTGAACGAGAGGATGCCAGTCACTCATGGTGACTCATTCATAGATGTTCGTGATATTGATTATTTGGTTCCCTATAATGAGCCATTGAGAGAACTTGAGCCAGCAGAGATAGATGATACAATCGATAAGATTGGTCGTTATGTAGCAAGACTTGTTGAGAACGAATCGACCCTCGAGCTTGGTATAGGAGCTCTCCCTCAATCTGTCTGCAATAACCTGCTAGAAACAGGGGTGCAAGACCTTGGTATCCATACCGAGATGTTCAGCGATAGCCTCATTCCACTTATTGAGAAAGGGGTTGTCACTAATAAGAAGAAGACGCTCCACCGTGGCAAGGTGATTGCTAGTTTTGCCATGGGTTCTGAGAAACTCTATGACTATATTGATGATAATCCCATGTTCCATTTTCATGATACAGCTTATGTGAATGACCCGTATGTCATCGGACAGAACAACAAGATGATAGCGATTAATTCAGCCCTTGAAGTGGATCTCACTGGACAAGTATGTGCTGACTCTATAGGGCACAGCTTTTACAGTGGTATAGGGGGACAGGTTGACTTCATTCGTGGTGCAAAAAGATCTGAGGGAGGCAAGGCGGTAATCTGCCTGCTCTCCACCGCTATGGATGGCACGGTTTCCCGAATTGTACCACGTCTCAGCGAAGGTGCAGGAGTAGTGACCACTCGCGGGGACGTAGATGTCGTCATCACAGAGTATGGACTCGCAATACTCCATGGAAAGACAATCAGAGAACGCGTACTCTCACTCATCGCTATTGCTCATCCTAAATTTAGAAATGATTTACTCGAGGCTGCAAAGAAGATGCACTACGTCTTCGAGGACCAAGTCCCATTCCTTGTTCAAGGTACGTACTTTGCCTCCGAGTACGAGATGCAGGAAACCTTCAAGACTGCAGAGGGGCCAATCGAAGTCCAGTTTAGACTAATCAGACCAGATGACAGTGATAGAATAAAGGAACTATTCTACGATTTGAGTGAAGAGAGCATCTACTTCCGTTTCCTTACTCCACTAAAATCACTACGTAGACAGACACTACAAGATTTCTACAATGTTGACCAATCAAGTGACATCAGTGTAGTAGCAGTGGTGAAGTCTGGGGTAGAGGGAGAAACTGAGAGAATAATTGGTGCTGGTAGGTATCTTCTGAACAGGAGCACAAACGAGGCTGAATTCGCTCTGCTTGTGCAGGATGAGTATCAGGGCAAAGGTATTGGTACATTCATCCTCAATCATCTCATGAGGATTGCAAAGAGCAAGGGTGTTGAGGCCTTTATTGCTTATGTACATCCTCAAAACCAACCAATGATTCGGTTCATCCATAAAACTGGAAAGGTAGTCGAGAGCAAACTTTCGATACAGGATGAAGAGTATCTCTTCCGCCTCAAGCTGTGATGATTGCACAGCCCACTACACTCAAAGGCGGGTTTGTCTAGATAAGGAGTGGAGAGCAAAGTATGAGCAATCTTCTACTCAAGGCTGGAACACTGATTGTCGGTAATGGAGAAACACTCGAGAATGTGTCGATATTAATCAAAGACGACAAAATATCTGAGGTTGGACCGAATGTAAATGCATCTCCAGACACCGAAGTTCTAGACTTCTCAGACCGTGTTGTGATGCCCGGTATAATCGATCCCCATGTCCATGTGTGCTTTGACGGATCTACTGACCCCGCAGAAGTCAGGAAGTTCTCTGATGAACTACTAGCAATTCGTGGAGCACGGCTTGTGGAGAAGTTGCTTGAATATGGTGTCACCACTGCGGGTGATGCAGCAGGTAGAGGAAATGTTCCATTTGCTGTGAAAGAGGCAGTTGAGAAAGGACTTGTGAATGGTCCACGCGTTCTTCCTTGTGGGAGAATGATAACAATCAGTGGTGGAAGAGACTCCCTTGGAGGCGCAAATGAGGCAGACGGTCCCGATAATGTTCGTCGGGCTGTACGAGAAGAGATTGGTCGTGGTGCGCGCTACATCAAACTTGCTGCAACCGGCGCAATATCATCTGAGCATACGGAGAGCTTCAATTCACAGTTTGATTTGGATGAACTTCAAGCGGCTGCAAATGAAGCACGTAAAGTTCACTTGAAGTCGCATGCACATGCCTATGGTGAGGAGGGAATCAGAAATACAATTCTGGCGGGAGTTGACGTCCTTGTACATGGACATCCACTGAGTAAGGAGAACCTCGAGTTAATGAAGAAGCATAACACCATGTACATGCCCACGATTGTGACCTATTACGAGTCACAACTCCATCATGATGATGGTGATCTTCCTGAGTACATGGTGCGTAAGGAGAAAGAGATATTCCCGCTCATCGAAGAAGGCGTTAGAAATGCAGTCAAGGCAGGGATAGAACTAGTCGTTGGGACTGATTCGGGGATGCCTTACACACTTTATGGAAAGTCAACTGCTGAAGAGATGGAACTGATGGTTAAATTGGGAGGAGCATCTGAGATGACTGCTATCATTGCTGGAACAAAGAATGCTGCAATTTCGATGAATATCGATTCTACAATAGGGACTATTGAAGTTGGTAAATCCGCAGATCTGCTTGTTCTTGCTCCAGGAAAGGACCCACTCAAGGATATTACGGTCCTCCAGGACAAGGGGTCCATCTCAAGAGTTATTCTCATGGGCAAGACAGTGATTGAGCGTTAGATGTATGTGTGACGAATCTGCG
>Ga0315553_10002090_pt1 | contig 16213 bp, 14 predicted proteins | sample SalMarSW160140MG_FD_203099 | JGI IMG/M metagenome (GOLD analysis project Ga0315553, IMG submission 203099) | Salt marsh sediment microbial communities from the Plum Island Ecosystem LTER, Massachusetts, United States - Salt Marsh Sediment SW1601-40 ... | reverse complement strand
CGTACGAGTACCACGATCGCGTGACGTACTCAGCGATACTGTCATCGTCGAAAGTGCGTACCGAGGTCAGATTCCGGTCGAAGATCACACCCCTCGGAAGGAACAGATCACCCGGCTCTTCGCTGCTGTAAGCGTCCGACAGCGGGAAGTCTCCGTAGGACAGGAAGTTGCCCAACCCTTCGCCCAGTCCGGCCCACTCCAGATAGAAAGGAGCCACGGCGAGCACGTCAGGCAGATAGACCTTGTCTACGAACTCCTTGGCCTTGGTGAAAAGCTGCTTCAGGTAGGCGATGCTGTCGGCGTTGATGGCCGCCTGGCTGTCGGGATCCACCGGGCAGGCCACACCACCGACGAGGTAAGTCTGGAGGTGAGGGTTCTTGCCGCCGAGCAAGGCATGGGCCTTGATGACCTCTCGTTGCCAGTCCAGGGCCTCGATGTAGTGAGCCACGGCCATCAGGTTCGCCTCCGCCGGCAGCTTGTATGCCGGATGCCCCCAGTAGGCGTTCCCAAAGGGGCCCAGTTGTCCGGCGTCGACGAAGGACTTGAGCCTGGATTTGATCCCTGCGAAGTACGACTCACTGGACTTGGGCCAGTCCGAGATGGACTGGGCCAACTGAGCCGTGGCGGCAGGGTCAGCATCCAGGGCGCTGACGATGTCCACCCAATCCAGGGCGTGAAGGTGGTAGAAATGGATCACGTGGTCCTGGACGTATTGAATGGCCTCAATGATGTTACGGATCAGTCGAGCGTTGGTAGGAATCTCGATCCCGAGAGCGTTTTCGACTGCTCGCACGGAGCAGATGGCATGCACCGTTGTTCAAACGCCTCATATACGCTGCGCGAACGCCCAGGCGTCCCGTGGGTCACGCCCTCGAAGGATGATCTCGATACCGCGGAACATCGTGCTGCTACTCCAGGCGTTCGTCACCTGCTGATCCTCTACCTCCGCCTCGATGCGTAGATGCCCCTCGATACGAGTGATTGGGTCTATCGCTATCTTCCTTGCCATTTGATCCTCCTTACCCCCTTCTCATCCTTGAACCTGGCCGCCAAGAAGCACGACCAGGCGTAGCAGGAACCCACCCAGCAGGACCAGCGAAGGGAGCATAAACGCCGCGCCGAGCGCATACTCCCTGTTGGTCGTAGCGTGGGCAAGCTCGAAAGCCAATGGTATGACGAGCCCAAGCACAACTACGCCACCCCAGAACAGCAAGCTCATGGGTCCCGTCAGCAACACGCCGACAGCGGTGGCCGCGGCAGGGGTGGAGAAGGCGGCCAACCAGACTACGAACCCCACCAGCACGACCAACTCCACGATTCCCACCCCGAGGCTCGCCCTGCTCATACTGCGTACGACTTGCTTGGGGATGGGCTCACCTTCGCCACCGAACAACAGGTCGAGCACCCTGCCAAAACCTGTGACCGTGACGAGCAACAGCAGAGCCATCCCCGTGGAGATAGCCGAAGCTACGAACAAGGCGGGCAGTAGCAGGCCAGCCCACAACGCTTGGTTGGTGGCGCTCAAGAGCACTCCGGTATAGGTAATCACCAGGGCCGCCAGCACGAGGGCGACCCAAGACAGAGCGGTGGTCGCAGGGGCCAGAGGACGGATCACCAACGCCAGACCCGAGAGCACAGAGAGTCTCAGCTCGGCGGGATCGAAGCTCTGGACCCACCATAGAGCGATCATCACGATGCCCAGCAGGGCGTACGCCAGAAGGATCCAGCCTCCTATCGACATCGGAGACGAAAACAGCAAGATCAGGCGCGGTGGCTGCGCCCTGAAGAACAGATGCCACGCACGTAGCTGCTGGCCCAGATCCACTACCAGCAGCAGCGAACCCAGCAGGATCAGGGGAACCCCCAAGAACATCGCTATCCTCGGCAGAAGCTGATACCTGCCCTTGCCGAAGTGGCTCATCAAGAAACCCGCGAAATAGGCCCCTCCCGCAATGCCTGCTATCCAAAGGTAGACCGCAAGCGGCCATTCCCACGTCATCATTGTTCGCGTCCTCCGCTACTGCCTGCGTGGCGCTGAGCCACTGCCTCTCGCCGGTGAAGGAGCCAGAAAGGCACCACCGCCACAACAGCCGCGGTCACGAGACCGCTCAACCACTGAACCGCCACGTTGGCCGTTGCAGATCTGGGCGACTGGGGCAGCCCATATGCCTCAAGCGGCAGGGTCAGCACCGAGAGACGTCCTAATCCGCCCAGTTCACTCTCCCCGTATAGATGAGCGTCGGCGAAGCCGCTGATCCTTAGCGCGTCCACCCGTTCCTTGGCCTTGACCAACAGTTCATCACGCTGGCCCCAGGTCAACGCCCCGGTTGGGCAGGCACTTGCGCAGGCAGGCTGGTCACCGTTGGCGACTCGATCGTTGCAGAAGGTGCACTTGCGCGCCGTCCCAGTCTCCTCACTGCGATGAGGGACATTGAAGGGGCAAGCCTGCACGCAGTATCCGCAACCGATGCACCACTCCTGGTCGATGACGACGAACTCTCCGTTGTGTGCTGCCGCCCCCGTAGGGCAGACACTGACGCAACTCGCTTCCGCGCAATGCATACATTGGTAATTGGAGAACGACCACGCATCGCCATGCTCAGCTAGCTTGATCAATGTCCAGGTGTCTGCGGAGAGGTCCAGAGGGCTCTCATAGATGCCCTCGCGATCGTTGGACTCACCCGGCAGCTTGTTCCAGTTCTTGCAGGCCATTTGGCATGCCCGGCAGCCAACGCACTTCGAGGTATCGTAGAGCATGCCCATGCCGGTTTTCTGCGGGCTGGATTCCTTGCGCCAAAGCAGCCCCCCCAGGCCGACGCCTGAGAAGTGTAGGAAGTCTCTACGACTCAGATGCATCTGAATCCTCCTTGCCTCCTCTGGCCTTGGCCACAGCCGCAGTCGCTACGGCTCCGACGCCGATACCGACGGCAGCGCCCAGGGCACCGGCGGCCAGCGGTTCCAGCGGCTCGCGATGCACCTCCACGACTGGTGGGTAGGTGTCCGGCGGGGCAAACTCGTGGATGGCAACCGGTTCGTAGAGTGGCCTCTCCCAGAACGCAGGTTCGGAGCAGCCGATGCAGCCGTGTCCCGAACCCACGGGCCAGGATACACCTTCGTTCCACCTTTGCTCGGGGCAATTGTGAAAGGTCACGGGACCCTTGCATCCCATCTGGTACAGGCACCAACCCTGACGATGGCCCTCGTCTCCCCACTCCTGCACGAACTCGCCGGCGTCGAAGTGACCTCGGCGCTCGCAGTTGTCGTGGATGCGCTGTCCAAACGCGAACAGGGGACGTGCTAGCTGGTCAGTGGCTGGAAATTCTCCGAAGGTGAGATAGTAGACCACGGTGCCGGTGAGGTTATCGACGTTCAAGGGGCACCCCGGGATGTTGAGCACAGGGACATCCGATACCAGGTCTCGCACGCCCCGGGCGTTGGTGGGGTTGGGAACAGCGGCCGGGATGCCGCCGAAGCACGCGCAGTTCCCGACGGCGATCACCGCCGCGGCCGTCTCTGTCGCCTCTTCGAGCAGATCGAGCGCACTCTTGCCGCCAATGGTGCAGTAGATACCGCCGTCCGCCACGGGGATGGAACCTTCCACCACCACGAGGTGACCACCCGCGGCGATGGCCTCCTCCAGGGACTTCTCGGCCTGACCACCCGATGGGGCCATGATCGTCTCGTGATAGTCAACCGAGAGCACGTCGAGGACGATCTCTGCGACGGTGGGGCGAGCGGCACGCAGCAGCGACTCGCTACAGCCCGCACAGTCCTGATACTCCAGCCAGACCAGGGTGGGCTTTTTGGCCTCCTCCACCGCCTTGGCTATTCTGGGCACGACGCTGGGCGGCAGGGCCAAGGTGCCAGCCACGATGGTGCAGAACTTGAGGAACTCTCGTCTCGACACACCTCGCCGGACGAGTGCGTCTGCCACACTGCCATGAGCATGATGCCTCATAACCCCCTCCTTTGGCTGTCTATACTTAGGATCCCACAGTTAAGGAACGGTACACTGGCTTCTTCCTGGCTTGGGTATCGAAGTGTGAAGTAACTGTCCAGCGGGTGGCGGGAGGGGATCGGGAATCCGGTTCTGCCAGACTGGCCGGCACGAGGAACAGCTACTGCCCCTGCATAGCATTGCAACCCGTCAACTCACGGACTAAAGACCCTCCCTCAGGTCCTACGAGCGCAGGCTCTATTGTCGCCAATTCTAGCGGAGTCTCGGAGGCTTGTCAAGTCGGTGCCGATATCGATCAACTGCACCCCGGACGACAGCCTTCCACGCTATGAGGCCGTCACCGTAGCCGTTCGTGAAAGGGTTAACACCGTTAGTCACCCCAAGATGCTACCCATTGCGATAGCAGGGGACCCTTTGGACATCGGTCAGGAACCCGTGCACGTGGAACCGGACGCAGGCCTGATTCACGTCGCCTTCCGGCCAGGGCCCGACTCCCCGCTCTCAGCACACCTGATGCCAGCGACGTTCACGTGGGAAGATCCTGTCCCGCCCATCCTTGGGTACTTCGGCTCGGCGGAGTCAGAGACGCGCTGCTCTCACATCTCCCACGTGGCATCGCCGAAGAAGCTTCCGTGGTCCTTGGAGAGAAAGGCCTCGATAGCAGCGCGCTTGTCTCCGAGACGGAAGGACGGCCCATGGCCGGGGTAGCACACGGTCTCGTCCGGCCAGGCGAGGATCACGTCGCGCAGAGTCCGCAGGGTAGTCCGGAAGGCCCCGGGAGAGGAGGTGTGCCCAGGGCCGCCTTCGAAGATAGCGTCGCCCACGATTACCCGGTTGTCCCCCTCGATCCCATAGCACAACATGTCATCGGTGTGACCGGGGGTATGCCGGACCCGTAGGCTGTGCTCACCCACCTCCACAACCTCGCCATCCTCCAGCCAACGCTCAGCCCTCAGGCTCACCCCACCACGGTGGGCCATCACGGGCACCTCCAGTGCCGCCCGCATCTCCTTCAGGGCCCCGATGTGATCCGGGTGGGCATGGGTGATCAGTGTGCCCGCGAGTTCGCTGTCGCCGAGCATAGCGAGGAGCGGACCGTGGAGAGCCGACACCCAACCTTGATCACAGCTCGTACGGACTGAGAAACCGACGGATAGTTGCTGACCAGGATTGCCGTCTGCTCTCCATCCAGAATCCCCGGCATAGATTCAACCCGGACACCCCTGATGGCTAGATCCATCAACTGTGGAACCCACCGGCTTCGCTCCAACAGCGATAACGATCCCAGCATTCTATCGCCACGCTCTGCTATGGCCCGCTTGACCAAGCTTGGTAGCGCCACCCCAACTCCACACCTGACTACAACCTACTTGAGCCCTGAGCGCTCTAAGCATATACTCAGGGAAATTCCGCTCAAAGGGCGGCGCGGCGCCGCCCAACGCCAGAAACACAGATAGGAAGGTACCATGCTGCTAAGACATTTCTTCCTGAACAAGATCGCCCACAGTTCGTATCTCCTGGCCGGGAAAGCGAGCTGCGCGGTCATCGATCCGCAACGCGATGTGGACCTGTACATCGATCAGGCCCGCGACCTGGGCCTAGCCATCACCCACATCTTGCAGACGCATCTCCATGCCGATTTCGTCTCCGGTCACATGGATCTGGCCAAGAAGACCGGTGCCACCATCTATGCGCCCAGGACGGCCGAATGCAGGTTCGACCACGTCCCAGTGGCCGAAGGCGACACCATCGAGATGGAGAACGTACTTCTGCAAGTCTTGGAGACGCCGGGACACACCCCAGAACATATCTCCTACGTCGCGACTGACAGAGCCCGGGGCGAGACCCCCATCGGTGTCTTCGTAGGGGACACGCTGTTTGTCGGGGACGTAGGCCGTCCGGACCTTTTCCCGGACAAGGCCGGCCTCTTGGCTGGGCAGCTATACGACAGCCTGCACGCCAAGCTGCTCCAACTTCCCGACTACTGCGAGGTCTATCCCGCCCACGGCGCCGGTTCCCTCTGCGGCCGGTCCATGGCTGCCAAGCGGTTGACCACCATCGGCTATGAGCGCCGCTACAATGCTGCCCTGCAGCTTGGTAGGGACGACTTCATACACTCCCTCACCACGAACATGCCGCCGGCTCCCGATCATTTCGGGCGCTGCAGTGACATCAATCGCAATGGCCCGGCACTGCTCGCCGATCTACCTTCGCTGGAAGAGCTGAGGACGGAGCAATTTGGCCAACGGATGGAGGATCCAGATGTCGAGGTACTGGACGTACGCAGCTATACCGCCTTTGCCAGCCTCCACATCCCCGGAACCTGGCACCTGGACCTCAACGGCAACTTTCCCACCTTCGCCGGATGGGTTCTCCCCATCGACAAGGATGTTCTGCTGGTGCCCGATGACTATACCGATGCGCTCGAAGCTACCCTATGGGCCCGTCGGGTGGGCGTGGACCGCATTGTCGGCTACCTGCACGGCGGAATGATGTCCTGGACCACAGAGGGACAACGCACATCCGATGTCCACCTGATCTCTGCCGAAGACCTGCACGATCGAGTCACAGGCGCCTCCAGCATGGTGCTGCTCGATGTACGATCCCCTCTCGAGTTCCAGGATGGTCACATCTCTGGCGCGCTCAATATACCCGCACCCGACTTGCGCACACGTTACAACGAGTTGGACCCGGACAAGCCCACCTTTCTTGTGTGTAGCTCGGGGAACCGGTCCAGCCTGGCGGCCAGCATCCTGAAACGCCACGGCTTCAAAGAAGTGCACAACGTGGCTGGCGGCATGACCGGGTACAGTGCAGCCGGCTATGCCAGGCAGTGCGAGGTCTGCGAGAACCCCCACGGCTCGCGGTTCGTTGAAATCTATCTGCCCGTGGGCCAGGACATACCCTAGAAGGAGGTCACGGTCATGAACTGGCTAACCGAAGTACAATGGTCGCCCTATGCGGTCGGCATCGGCATTGGCGTGTTGAGTTGGTTCACCTGGCTTATCTCCCAGAAGCCCCTCGGCTGCTCCACCTCCTTTGCCCGCACAGCAGGGATGATTGAGAAGCTGTTCCGCGGCCAGAAGGTGGAGACCAAGCCGTACTATCAAGAGGTCAAGCCCGTCGTGGATTGGCAGTGGATGTTGGTTCTGGGAATGATCCTCGGCGCCCTCATCTCCTCCTTGCTCTCCGGCGACTTCACCTGGCAGTGGATCCCCGCCCAATGGGCGGCGGCCTTCGGAACTAACGTGCCCATGCGGTTGGCCGTAGCCCTGATGGGTGGGATCCTGCTGGGTTTTGGAGCGCGCTGGGCCGGCGGCTGCACCAGCGGCCATGGCATCGGTGGCACGATGCAACTGGCCGTTTCGAGCTGGATCTCGGCCATCTGCTTCTTCATAGGCGGCATCATCATGGCCCAGCTGATCTTCTACGTCTTCGCCTGAAGGAGGATAAAGGATGACAGGCAAACCAACCTTAGCCTGGGGATTCCTTTTTGGGGTCGTCTTTGGCTTCCTGCTACAGAAAGGTGGTGTCACTAGATACGACGTCATCATCGGCCAACTGTTACTGCAGAACTTTGCCGTCCTCAAGATTATGCTCTCCGCTGTGGTCACGGGCATGATCGGCATTCACTTGATGAAGAGTTTGGGCTGGATTAGCCTCAATCCCAAGTCGGGCTCCTGGGGAAAGAACGTCATAGGGGGCTTGATCTTTGGTCTGGGCTTTGCCCTGCTCGGCTACTGCCCGGGAACGATAGCGGGCGCCATCGGAAACGGCTACCTGGATGCAGCAGTGGGAGGGCTGGCCGGCATCCTTCTGGGATCGGGGCTCTTTGCCGCCGCTTATCCCAGGCTGAAGGATGGTATCCTGCAGAAGGGGTATTTCGGCAACCTCACGTTGCCGGGGCTCTTCAAGGTTAACGAGTGGGTGGTTATCCCGCCGCTGTCCGTGATCATCGTTGCGGTGCTGTACCTGATCGAACGCGCCGGCTTATAGGGGTGCCGACTGCCGATCTACTGGGCGGAGATCTCTACATCTCCCAGGTCGCGTCGCCGAAGAAGGCTCCGTGGTCTCTGGCGAGGAACCCCTCGATAGCGCTGCGCCTGTCGCCCAGGCGGAACGATGGCCCATGACCGGGGTAACACACGGTTTCGTCGGGCCAGGTAAGAACGATGTCGCTCAGCGTCCGCAGAGTAGTCTGGAAGGCCTCGGGAGAGGAGGTGTGCCCCGGTCCGCCTTCGAAGATGGCGTCGCCGACGAGAACTCGATTGTTGCCCTCGATCCCGTAGCAGACCATGTCATCGGTGTGCCCTGGAGTGTGGCGAACCCACAGCCTGTGGGCCCCCACCTCCACCACATCGGCGTCCTCGAGCCGGCGATCCGCTCTGAGACTTCCGGCGGCCCGGTGAGCCATCAGCGGGACCGCTAGCTCGGCCCGCACATCGGCTAGAGCCCCGATGTGATCCGGGTGGGCATGGGTGATCAGTATACCCACAGGTTCGCTGTTGCCGAGCATAGCCAGAAGTGTCTCGGGCTCGGCCGCCGGATCGAGAAGGACGCTCTTCCCAGTGTCAGGACATACCAGCACATAGGTGTTCGTCTCCCAGGGCCCCACAGCCCGGACTCTCAGCGCCATCTCCGTCTGCTTCACAGGTACAGACCTGGTCTCCTTGCCCGCGCACCCGAAGCACCGAGGCGGCACCTCCCGCGTACCGTTTGATGCACACTACCCGGGAACGCCCTATCTTCCCGCAGCGAGAATCTGCTCTGCCTCAATGACAGCCACCCTGCGCTCGAGTTCCCCCCTGGCCCTGTCTAGGTCATGCTCTAGCCGCGCCATGTTGGACAGCAAGTTGACAATCTCTCGGCTGGACCCTCGCGGCAGATCAGCGAGCAGAGGCGCCAGTTCCGAGAGCATCTCTACGAAGTACTCCCCTTCGTTCAGCGGGCATCCTCCCGTCACTCTTCTGTCTCCGAAGCTGGCGGCACCTCGTCCTCCGCTTTGCCGGCCGCCTCTTCTGCCTCACCCTGGGCCTCGGTCTCTGGCGAGGGCTTCGCCGCACCAGAGGCGTCCGCTTCCGACTCCTCCTCTGCCTCAGCGACTCTGGCAGCCACCATCTCTCGGATGGCCTCTTGCTGTTCTGGGGCTACCTCGACCCCGCGCTTTTCGGCCTCATCCACGATCCACGCCGCTACCAGGTCGTCGATCGGCCCACCCAGCAATGCGGAAACGCCCTGTAAGAACTTGAACAGGGTGTTGGGCAGGGTGTCCAAGAACCGCTCCACCGTTCCTTCAACCCCCTCGCCCCGGGCACCAGCGCCTCCAATCTCGATGAGCCGAATCTGCTCGATGTTAGCGAAGGCCTCACCGAAGGACTCGGCCACCTCAGGGACGCGCTCGAGCAGCGCTTGCCCCAGCACCAGCCGCAGGGCACCTGACTTGTAGGCATTGAGCGCCTCAGCGAGCTTCCGTCTACCTTCGGCCTCAGCCAACAACTGCGCCTTAGTCACGTCGGCGCCCGCCAGACCCCTGGCCTTGTTGGCCGCGGCCTCGGCCTCACCCATCTTCCTGTCCACATCCGCTTCGGCGAAGCCGGTGGCCCTGGTCGCCGAGGCCTCCTGCTCAGCGCGGTAGAGGGAGGCGTCAGCCGGACGACGCTCCTCGGCATCAAGCTCCTTGTCCCGGCGCTCGGCCGCTGCCTGGGCGGCTTCGGCTTTTCTCTGCTCCAGTGTCTTGTCCTGCTCCGCCAGGGAGATCGCCTGGGCCCTTTCCGCCACGGCACGTTCCCGAGACACCTCCGTGTCGTACTTGGCTTTGGCTACGTTGGCCTCTTTGGTGTATCCCGCCTTCTCCTTCTCTGCCTCCTGCTCCTTCTCAGTGGCCTCCTGATCGGCCTGGGCCTCCGCCCTCCTGGCATCACGCAGTTTGGCCGCAATCTCGGGCCTCCCCAGGGCCTCCAGATATCCCTTTTCGTCGCTGATCTCCTTGATGGCAAAGGAGACGATCTGGAGACCCATACCGGCCAGATCGTCAACCGCCACTTCCAAGACCCTCTGGGCGAAGGCCTCCCGGTCCTTGTAGACCTCCTCCACCGTCATCAGCCCGATGATAGCACGCAGATGGCCCTGGAGGGTCTGGATAGCCACGTACTGGATCTCCTCCGACGTCTTGTCCAGAAGCTGTTCGGCAGCCGTGGCGATGGAGGTGTCATCACTGCCAATCTTGATCTGCGCGATACCGTCCACGGTGATGGGAACGGCATTGCTGCTCAGCACGTTGTGCACCGCTACGTCCAGCGTGATCAGGCTCAGATCCAGTTCCTTCACCTCGTGCACGAAGGGCAAGACTATGGTCATGCCGCCCTTGACCATCTTGTAGTTGACCGTGATCTGCTCGGTCTCCGTCTGCACTTCCCACTCTTGTTCGCTGATCTGCGGGTGTTCCGAGGGTGGGGCGGATTCGTCCCATCCGGCTTTGAGCTTCTTCACGCGGCGGACGACGGTGACCTTGGTGCGCGTGCGCACACCATACACCAGGAGCGCCCTGTTGGGTGGGACCTTCCTGATGAACCGCAAGACCCTGGCCAGGGCCATCAAGAAGACCACCACCAGGACGATCAGTGCCACGGCAACGAGCAGGGTGCCGCCTCCCAGCAGACCCAGCAAACCCTCGACAATGCCCACGTCAGCTACCTCCTTCTGCTGATGCCAACCGTGACCTACATTCTCTTGACCACAACCATCCCGCCCTCCATGCCGAGAACCTCGACCTCAGTATGGGTGCGGATGGGCAAGCCGTCCTCAGACCGCGCTGGAACGTTCATCCTCTGGCCCTTGACCACGAGAGCCACCTGGCCCGGCTTGCCCTCTGGGATGGCGATGATCACCCGTCCCACGAGACCCAGATAATCGGTGGCCTGAATGGACGTCGAACCCTGCTCCCCGTACAGGAAGCGGAGGAAGAGCCACATTACACTGGCCGTCAGCAGGGCCACGCCGCTGGCCGGCGCCAGACTGACGGCATCGGACAAACCCAGGCCCTTCCCGATCAGTCCACCGGCCCCAAAGCCGACGGCGAACATGGCTACGGTGCGCAGAGAGAAGGGACTGGGGCCCTCTACTTCGTGCTCCAGTCCAATCTCGCCGATTTCGGGCAGCTCGATTCCGCCCACCTCGACGTCTGCGGCATCTGCGCCCCCGAGGACGCCTTCCAAGACGTCCCCCAGGCTGCCTATCGCATCGGCCACACTATCGCTCACGCCCTCCAAGGCGTGGCCGGCGTCCGCGCCGAAGTCAACCAGCTCACCAACGAGGAACGTGATGGCGATGTAGCCGCCGCCGACAATCAGCAGGGATAGATAGAAGCAGGTAAGCATTCCGGCAGTTCCTGGTGAGCGAAGCAGCGACGCTATGTCAGCACCCCAGTGTGACGGGCGGAGCGTGCCGCTATTATAGCACGAGCCGCTGCCAGTGTCGAGGTTGGCTGGTGACGACACAAAAGGCCCGCTTCAAGGAGAGGGCCTTCTCTATGGGCATGGGTACGCTAGGCCCCGACCAGGGCTCAGTCACCGAAAGACGAGTCTGCCATCACCGCAGCTAATGCACGTCCATCGACTCGGCCACGCAAAGCAACTCCGCGAGAGAGTAGTCATACCAATGTATGGAAATGATCAGACCACCCCTTTGCCGCTCCACGCATCCCGGACTTCTCCCCGCTCCGTCATGGCGCCGCCAATGCGTAGAGGGGGCGTAACGTTGGACCAGGCGGCCACTGAGGGATCACCGAGCAGGTCCCCTGTCACTATTCGAAGACCTCCAACTCCGGATGCGTCACCGCCTCATCCACGATGGGTCCCTTCACCGCGAACCCGAGGGCCAGACTACTGCCTCTCACGGTGAGCAGCCTGTCCCCTGGCAGGATCTGGTACTCCCTCAACGTATCCAGGGGCAGGGTGATGTAGCCCCCCTCCTCGATCGTGGTCCAGCAGTAAGACCTACCCCCTGCCTTCACTACTGTTGCCTGGCGCATCTGAAACGTGCGCAGCCTGGAGAAGCCATCCAGAACTCTAGACAGTGGAGATCCTGCCAGCAGGGCCGGGGTGGACAGCGCAAAGCCGCCTGACCGGCGGCTCCCACTCATCAGGATGACCTTGTCGTACTCCCTGAAACCGTATTCGTGCATCGCCTCTTGGGGTACGGCGATCTTCCCAGCTTCGCTCACTATCGACCAACCATAGGTGTGCTTTCCACCTTTGACGAGCTGCGGCATCTCCTGGCTCTCCCTACGGGATCTGCTCGGCCCAACCACTCGACTCGGCCGCTGAAACCCCTCGCGCCAAGTCACTCATCCAGACCAGGCGCGAAGTGTTGTGCTGGGCCTTGATCCAACACGCAAGATAGAACATCTCTTGCATATAGATTGTATCACGGGGAGAAAGCATTTTCAATGGCGCGGCCGACGGCGACCGAAACCGTACCAGGAGGGAGCCGACGGGAGAGTCGAGAGACAGGCGGCCACGGTCGTGGTGGTGCCCGAAAGCACTATCTCAGAAGAACAAGCGGACTTAATGTACCCTGGTGATGCGCCACCAAAGCTCCATGCCGAAGTAGTCCCACGAGATCGGCGCTGCTTCGTCACAGCCCTGGTTTGGCGATTGGCCGTAGTACACCTCGTCCCTGTGCCCGTAGTTCACGTCCGGGGCATACTCCGCATCGATGCGACCCAGGAAATCATCGTCCCAGAAGTCATCCTCGTACCCTGTGGCCATGATGTAGAGGTTCTCGTCTGGCGGCATCTCGAACTCGACGATGAACCGGGCCGGCTCCTCCTCGCTGGGGTACCAAGGCGCCCACCAGTCGGGGTCCTCGCGGCTGACATCTTCATAGAGGTCCAGCCAGGCGGTGCCGCTGTAGGGGTACCTTCGCGAGCCACCAACCCACTGCACCTCCCGCAACGACGTCCCATGGCCCGCCCAGAGCAGGAACCACTGTTCGGAATCGACGCCAGTGGTCTCACAGGGGAAAGCCAACAACTCGGTGAACTCCACACGCATCAATACCGGCGTCTCGTAGACGTTGTTGAGCTCGCCCTCCTCTGTCTCCTCAATGGTGTTGTCGGGATCCAGGATCAACCGCAGGTCATAGATGGGCAAGGAGTCGAAGACCAGCGCAGAGGGAAGGAGCTGACTCTCTCCGGGAGCGATTCTCACATGGGGCCAGGTCATGGTGTCGAGGAACTCGCCATCGAGGCGCTCGGCGCGGAAGGTGACCGTTTCGTTCTCCAGGAACGCTGCACGGTTGAACACCTCGACCCGGAGTTGGTTGGTGCCAGGGTCCAAAGTGATGTCGCTGATCACGAGATCGGGGCTGTCGCCGGCCTCGGGGCCGACCAACACGTCTATCAACACCGTCAACGCGATGCCGCGGTCCACAACGGTATGAGGACCGGGGACGATCTGGCCCGGCAGAATGGTATCCCAGCCATCGAAGATCATCCCGTCGCCGCCGAAGATGCGACCGCCGTAGGTCAAACTGTCGTGGGGACCCAACTCGACCTCTACGTGGGTCGTGAGGGGAGCGTAGTTGTCGGTGCAGCTATACGCTACACAAGACGCAGCCTCCGTCTCGATAGCAGCGAATAGTCCGGCCAGATCGTAGGTGTAGCCGGGGTCCAGGTATCTCTCTGTGTCGTCGGTCGAGTCGAAGGTCGGAGGGTCCGACCTCCAATCGGGCAGGAGTGTCTCATCGTTAGCCCTGAAGGTCCCACTGATGGGGCCTCCCCTGCGGCTCATACCAGAGGTCTCCAATGACTGAAAGGTGACGCGCACGCTCCGCTGGCATCCCCGGCCCTCCCAGGCCTGACTGTTGCTGGGAGGTGATTCGTGGTCCGGCACTCCTGTCGACCCGCTGTAGACCGTAACCTCAAACTCTAGCCTTTCACTGCAAGCGGGAGCAAGTTCGCTGATGTCCAATGTGTTGTTGTCTGGACCCACGCTCCTCCAGAAGCTCCCATTGACGTAGATCTTGAACCCCGTGATCAGATCCTCGTCCCCATCCCATCTCCACGTCAAGGTGAAGGGACCCTCGTCGCCATAACCAAGGCCTACCGGGGCCAGTAGGGGCGCCTCGAAGAGCGCCTCTTCGCACGATCCATCGCAGATGCGGTACTGCACGCGGAAGTAGTCTCCCTCCGGCCCAGGATCCGAGAACTCCTCGATCACGTGGCCATCCCAATCCTCCTGGTCGTGGAAACTCTCGAAGGATCCCAGGTCCGCCAGGGTCTGCTGTCCCAGGATGCCCATGAGAGCATAGCAGTGCGCATAGACCCTGAGGTCTTCGTCCTCGGCCAGGGCCACGAACCGGCGGCCCAGGTGCTCGCCGATATTGAAGTGCCTTTCCTCTCCAGGGCTGAAGTACTCGTGGTCGTCTTCGGGAAACCTCTCCTCGCCTCCGTGCCCGAGCGCGGCATAGCAGTAGACCCGGCTGTAGTCCTCGAAGATCTCGAACTCCAGAGCCTGGAACTCCACCATGGGCCCGGCCTCGATCGGTTCGTCAGGCGGCCAGAAGGGCTCTATGTCCCACTCCCCAAAGCCACCACCCGATGGCTCGTCAGTGTCCACGGTGCCGTCACCGTCAGCGTCGTCCACGTCAGCCGCTGGGCAGCCAGCGTCCTCGATCAGGCCTTCCTCTTCGGGGCACTCGTCGAACTCATCCGGGGTGCCATCTCCGTCGCTGTCTGGAACGTCGCCGCCCATGCCGCCAAAGTCGTCACCGACCCCCGGATCATCGGGTAGGATGTCGTCCTCGTCAGCGGTGCCGTCGAGGTCCGTGTCCGGGCAGCCATCGAGGCCGGGCACGCCCCACTGGTCGGGACAGGCGTCGTCGCCGTCGGGCACCGCATCGCCGTCCCCGTCGGGACAGCCATCCAGTTCAGGTAAGCCTGGCTCCTCCGGGCAGGTGTCCGCACTGTCCGTCACCCCATCGCCGTCCGAGTCCCCAGACACGGTGCAGCCATCATGCTCAGGTAGGCCCGCTTGCGCAGGGCAGGCGTCCTCAGCGTTGGGCACGCCGTCTCCATCGCGGTCGGGACACCCGCCAGTCGCAGATGGCCCTGCCTCATCGGGGCAGGCATCGCCCCCGTCGAGGATGCCGTCGCCGTCTCCATCACTCTCGCTGGGAGACGCACATCCGTCACCCTCGGGCAGGCCCGCTTCGTCAGGGCACGCGTCCGTAGCGTCCGGGATGCCGTCTCTATCCCCGTCAGGGCAGCCGTCGGCGGACTCAGCTCCCGGCTCATCCGGACAGAGATCGGCTTCGTCAGCCACTCCGTCGCCGTCCAGATCCGCCAGTTCCACCGCGTCCACATTCACCGAGGCCTGAGAGCGAGCGCCCTCGGCATTGATGGCCCTAACGATCAGGGTGTGAGTGCCAGCAGAGAGAGGCCGCCAGTTAGCCAGCAGGGGAAAGGGAGTGATGCCCCCAGGGATAGCGCTCGCCTGGGATTCCTCCAACCCACCATCCACCCACAGCTCGATACGTACGACTCTTGCGCGCTCATCGCGGGCGACGGCTTGCACAATGACGTTCTCTCCCACCTCCGCCTGCCCCCCATGATCGGGCGAACTGATCAAGACCACGGGCCTGGCCTCCACGGCCGGTACGCGGTAGAAGTAGGCCACCCCGCCAACCACGGCCGCCACGCAGCACACGCTCAGAAGGAGAGCCATCACCATGATCGCTATTCTTCTCATGCTTCCATGCACCTTTGTCTAGTGGCCCCTCGGGCACAGTCGAGTTCGAAAGACACTGAGAAAAAAGTCAAGCAGTTTCCCATCGCCGCGCAATGGCTCCGGTGCCCTCGGTCGCGACGGGTTGACTGCCCTGGCCTGCTTAGTCAGGGCAGTCCAGTATCGACACGGTATGACTATCCGAATCACTACAGTTCATCGGATTCACCATGTCACAGGCGCTGATCTGCCAGCGAAAACTACCACCCGCCCCTTGAAGATTGGGAAGCGCGTACTCCAAGCGATACGTAGTGCCGGAGACCAGTTGCAAACCCCCGGACTGCTCGGGTCCTTGGTTGATGGAGTATATCAGCTTCACCCACAGCACCCCCGAGGGATCGCTCACTCTCGCCTGGAACTGATATGGCTCGTCTCCTCTACATGCACTTCCATCGGGAGCCCACATCTGCTGCGGGCCTGTCTCGTTCTGGATCAGCGGACCCTCTGTGTCCCCGGGTGTGGGGCTGGG
>Ga0315553_10002089_pt1 | contig 16220 bp, 16 predicted proteins | sample SalMarSW160140MG_FD_203099 | JGI IMG/M metagenome (GOLD analysis project Ga0315553, IMG submission 203099) | Salt marsh sediment microbial communities from the Plum Island Ecosystem LTER, Massachusetts, United States - Salt Marsh Sediment SW1601-40 ... | reverse complement strand
GTGGAGGCCGAAGTGCTGGCGGCGCCCGACGGCGCGCCCCTGGTGGTGCCGCGGGGTGCCGGCCGCCCGGTCTGACGCCCGCCGCGCCTGGGGCCTGGTCGCGCGCTAGCCGCGCCGGCCCGCGGAGCTGCGGCGCCGACCGAGCAGCGCGAGGACCGCCAGCCCTCCCGCCAGAGAGGGGAGGCGTTCCGGCTCCGGAAGCGGCTGGACCGGCGGCAGGGTGAAGATCGGCCACGGTCCTGCGGCCACCTCCAGCGAGCTTCCGAGGCTGGATCCCAGCGGCTGGGCGGCGGCAGTGCCGCCAGCGCTCGCGATCGGGGAGCTCCCACCGGAGGCGGGCTCGAGGAACACGGCGCCGCCGGCAGTCGGGTGGGCGGCGCGCACGCGCAGGTGCGCGCTGCCGAGGTCGGCTGCACCGGCGGCGGGCGCCAGGAAGGCGAGGGCGAGGCAGGTCGCGAGGGCGCGGATCATCGTGGTCTCTCCTGTGCGGGTCCGAAGCGGCGGTTCGCTGCGGTCTCGCTCGGGGAGTCGCTGAAGACGTCCACTTCGGATCACGGGGGCGGCTCCGCGGGGTCCGCGATCCGATCCGGCGCTGTTCGCCGACTGCTCCGTCAACCGCGGTGCGACCTGGTCGCCCGCTCCAGGGGAGATCCGACATGACGAGCGATTCCGCGATCCGCCCTTCCGCCTTCCTCCGCCAGGGCGCAAGCCTGCTGTGCGCCTTCACCCTCGCAGCCGCCGGCCTCTCGGGGCCCTTCCCCGCCCGCGCCGACGTCCCCTTCCTGATCGGCTACCAGGGCGCCGTGTTCGACGACCAGGGCAAGCCCGTCTCGGGACCGGTCGAGATCGAGGCGAACCTCTACGACGCCGCCTCCGGTGGAAACGCGCTCTACACGGAGCGGCACGCCGACGTCGCGCTGATCGACGGCGCCTTCGACTTCCAGATCGGTGCCGGCGACCGGACCGACCCGACGAGCTGCAGCTGGTGGGGCTGTGCCACCCAGCCGCCGCTCACGGCCGAGACCTTCGCGAACGACGAGGTCTGGCTGGAGCTCGTGGTCGAGGGCGAATCGATGGTGCCGCGCCAGCGCCTCGTGGCGGTCCCCTACGCGGTGCGTGCCGCCGTGGCGGAGCAGCTCGAAGACACGGCGGTCGTGCCCTACGCGATGCGCGCGGCCGTCGCGGATCGCGTCGAGGGCGGCCTTGCCACGTCCGACGTGAGCATCTCGGGATCCGGCTCCCAGGTCGACGGCGCGCCGCTCGTGGTCGAGAACACCAACGCGACCGACGGAGTCGCGGCCAGGTTCGTGAGCCGAAGCAGCTGGGAGACCGCTCGCTTCGAGAATGATGGGGACGGCGAGGTCATCAAGATCTACGGCCGCGGCACCGGAATCGACGACGCGGCGCTTCGAGTCGATAACGTCGTCAACGACGACAGCTGGGCGGGTTGGTTCCGGGGTCGGACCCGCTTCGAGAACCCGAACACCGGGGGCTACGGTGACGGAAGGCTGCGCGCAGTCGAGATCATCGGCAACGGCAGCTGGAGCGCCAACCCGTCCCTGTTCGTTCAGAACCTGAGCGCCAACCATGGCATCGCGGCGAAGTTCTACAACGGCAGCGAATACGCCTCGACCTACTTCTCCAACACAGGTGCGGGGATGGGCATCTACGTCGCGAACAACGGCTCGGCGAAGGACAACGCCGCGATCCGGGCCGTCAACTCGAATTCGAATCACGGCATGGCGGGCTACTTCACCAACGCCAGCGACTACGCCACGGCCCATTTCCAGAACACGGGCACCGGCGAGGTGCTCTACCTCCAGAACGACGGCGCCTCTGGCACGGGAACGGGAGCTGGAAGCTCCGCGTTCATCGTGGGCGTCGACCCCAACAACGTCCGGCGCTTCTGGGTCGACGCCACCGGCATGGCCCACGTGCGCGCCCTCGAGATCCTCGGCGGGTCCGACCTGTCGGAGCGCTTCGACGTCGCCGCGCTGCCGGACGCGCCGGTCGAGCCCGGCATGGTCGTGGCGATCGACCCGGAGCACCCCGAGGGCAGCTTGGTTCCGAGCCGCGGTGCCTACTCGCGGACGGTGGCCGGCGTGGTGGCGGGCGCCGGCGGCATCGCCCCCGGCATGCTGATGGCCCAGCAGGGCGTGGCCGGCGCCGACGGCGAGCATCCGGTGGCGCTCACCGGTCGCGTCTATGCGAAGGCGGACACCTCGAACGGCCCGATCCGCCCCGGCGACCTGCTGACGACGTCCGACCGCACCGGCTACGCGATGAAGGCCACCGACTGGCAGCGCTCCCAGGGCGCCGTCGTCGGCAAGGCCCTGGGGTCGCTCGACGAGGAGACGGGCCTCGTCCTCGTGCTCGTGGGTCTCCAGTGATCCCGCGGCGCCCGTCGACGGGAGAAGAGGTGAGGGAGAACGAGATGCCCTGCGCGCATTCCAGCCGGACGGGCCGTCGAGCGGTGCGGGCATCGCGATCCGCGGTGCTCGCCGCCGCGGTCCTCTGGGCGGGTGGACTCGCCGCTCCGGAGCGGACGCTCGCACAGGCCTATCAGCCCGGTCAGGCGCACACGCGGTATCTGGGCAACCACCCGAGCGACGACAAGCCCTCCTGGGCGGACAACATGCAGGGCCTCGCTCACGATCGATGGGCCTGGCTGGTGACGCAGACGGACAAGCTGTGGCACATCCCGGTGTACTACGACCTCGCAGGCGGACTCGCCGCGGGCATCTCGGTGCGCTCCTTCGGCGACGACCTGCCCCACTACAACCACTTCGGCGATCCGGACTACGTCGAAGTGGACGGCCAAGGGTACGTGCTGGTGCCGGTGGAGAGACACGCGGACGAGACCCCCCCCGTTCCCGATCCCTACTGCGCGCGCCTCGCCGTGTTCAGCGACCTTCCGGGTCTTCCGTTGGCAAAGAGCGCCTGTCTGGGCCAGCAGGGTCGATCGGCCGCCTGGGTCGCGGTGGATCCCGACCGGGTGGTCTACTCGTCGCGCTTCGACATCGATCCGGCGGCGGATCCGAGCACCGGGGCGACCGGAATCCTTCGCTACGAGGCCAGCTGGTCCGTGCTCGACACGGAAGCAGAGCTGAAGCTGGATCCGCTCGCTCCGCTGGAGCTCCGCGATCGGAATGGAGAGCCCATGGCGCTCGCGCACATCCAGGGAGGCGTGTTCGATCCTTCCGGAGAGCTGCTGTTCCTGGTGAGCGACCGCCGGGGAATCCTCGTCTTCCGCCTGGCCGGGGACCATCTCGATCTGATCGACGAATCGTGCAACCCCCATACCGGCCCGTCCTGCCGCTTCGCCTACGAGTTCGACAATACGACTCCCCTGGCCCCCGACGGGCTCGCCCAGGAGCCCGAGGGCATCGACTTCTGGGATCTCAACGACGGCAGCGCGCCCGGAATCCGAGGCGAGCTGCACGTGGTGCTGGTCGACAACCAGGGCACGCTCACGGGCCAGAGCGACGACAGCGTGTTCGTCAAGCACTACACCGCCTACCAGTGGGTCGATTCTGCTGCGACTAGCGCCGGCGAGGGGAAGGTCGAAAAGCCCTACCGGAGCCTCGCGCCAGCGCTGTCCAGCTCCTGGCCCGGCTCGATCCTCCGGGTGCGCGGCGCCCACGCCGTCCCGGTCGGAACGACCGTGGGCACGCCGCAGCTCCGGATCGAGGCCTGGGACGCGCCGGCGACGGTGAACGAGTGAGGAGAAGGTGACGAAGCGCCCAGGGAGTTCCGCGCGGTCCGATTCGTCGCGCTTCGCCGACTCCCTCGACGGGTGGCACGCGCCCGGCCGCGTTGCCGGGAAGGAGGAGAGAGACATGGCGACACGGAAGCCCTCCCGACGCGGAGTCCTGGCAGGATCTCTGCTCCTCGTCCTGGCGACCGCGGTCGATCGCGAGGCCGCGGCCGGACCGCGATGACCGGGCATGCCGATCCCGCCTTCGCGAGTCTCGATCAGATCGTCCAGCAGTTCCACGCGGACTATCCCCACGGCGGCGCGGTCGCCGTGAGCGAGGGCGGCTGCATCGTGTACCAGCGCGGGTTCGAGGGGATGCCGGAGAACGCGCCGATGCGGATCGCCAGCATCGAGAAGGCCTTCACCGCTGCGATCGTCCAGCAGCTCGTCGACGAGGGCATCCTCCACTGGAGCGACTTCGCCTTCGATCTCGATCAGCCCACCGAGTGGCTCGCGTCCGAAGGGCGCTGGCGCACGGCGGGCATCCTGCCGTACACGCCCTACGGCGGCCTCGGTGACGGTCGCCTGCGCGACGTCACGATCCGGCACCTCTTCGACCACCAGGGCGGCTGGTACCGCAATGAATCTGGCGACCCGATGTTCGAAGGGAACCGTCGCCGCGGCTCTCGACGTTCCCAGCCCGCCCGGCGTGCGCCGCTGGGCCCGGCACAGATCGGCGTCCCCTAAGGCGAGCGGAGGGTCCGCGGGGCCGGCGGGACTGGCGTCCTCCGGCGCGCTCTATTACGATCCATATCTGTATCGTAAACATGCCGCGCCCGTGCCCGAGGAGTGAGCGCTGGAATCCTCATCCCGCTACGTCGCCGTCGTCCTGCTCGAGTTCCTGCCCGCCTGGCTCGCCATGCCCCGACAGGAGCGCAATGCTGCGGTGGCGCGGCTGCGGCCCATCCTGGCGCGGCACCCCGACGTGACGCTGCGCTGGGTCGACGCCGACGCGCTCGGCCACGGCTACACCGACTTCGCGATCTGCGAGTTCTCCGACCTCGAGCAGTATCACTTCCTCTGGGAGGAGCTGCGCGACACCGAGCTCTTCACGCGCCCGCTGGTGGCGATGAAGGACGTGCTGCTCGGCCTGGAAGACGGCTTCCGGCGCTTCGAGGAGAGCGGGGCAGCGGTTGGCACGGGCTCGCCGGTCTGAGGTCTCCCGGGGACGCCCGCGCAGCGGGCGGGCCGACCGCGCGATTCTGGCGGCCACGCTCGACTTGCTCGCGGAGCAGGGCTACGCCGCCCTCTCGATCGAGGCGGTGGCCGATCGCGCCGGCGTGACGCGTCCCACGGTGTACCGCCGTCACGCCTCCAAGGCGGAGCTCGTCGTCGCAGCGGTGAGTCGGGCGTTCGAGACCGCGAATCCCGACGTGCCCGATACCGGCTCGGCGCGCGAGGACCTGCGCTGCCTCCTCGCCAATCTGATCCGCATGCTCGTCGAGACGCCGATGGGCCCGGTCCTGCGCGGTCTCGTGCCGGAGCTGCCCCGGGACCCCGCGCTGCGCGGCCTCGCCGACCGCTTCGACCGCGCGCGCCGCCGCCTGCTGCGCGCCGCGCTGGAGCGCGGTATCGAGCGCGGCGAGCTGCGCCCCGACCTGCGCGTCGAGCTCGCGATCGACGCACTGCTCGGGGCCGTCTATCTGAGGCTGCTCCTGACCGGAGCGCCGCTCTCGACGCGGCTCGCGGGCGATCTGGTGCGCTCGCTCCCGGCGCCGGACTGAAGGGGCGCGCGCCCCGCGCGCGAACCCTCCAGCGCGCTAGCTTTCCGGCTGATTCGAGGGGGTCCCCGTGAGCGAGATTTCGATCGAGGCGTTGCGAGCGCGGGAGATCCTGGACTCCCGCGGCAATCCCACCATCGCGGTGGACGTGCGCACGTCCACTGGCGTCGTCGGCAGCGCGGCGGTGCCCTCCGGCGCCTCCACCGGCTCGCGCGAGGCGCTCGAGCTGCGCGACGGCGACGCGAAGCGCTACCAGGGCAAGGGCGTGCTCGAGGCCGTGGCGAATGCGAACGGCGAGCTGGCGCGGGTCGTCCGCGGGCGCCCGCTCGGCGGGCTCGCCGAGCAGTCCGCCCTGGACCGGGCGATGATCGAGTGCGACGGCACCGATGCGAAGTCGCGCCTGGGGGCCAACGCCCTGCTCGGTGTCTCGCTGGCCTGCGCTCACGCGGCCGCTAAGGCTACTGGGGTTCCGCTCTACCGCTTCCTCGACCCGGAGGCGCGGCTCCTGCCGGCCCCGATGATGAACGTGCTCAACGGCGGCGCACACGCCGACAACACGGTGGATCTCCAGGAGTTCATGCTCTTCCCGGTCGGCGCGCCCACCTTCTCGGAAGCGCTGCGCTGGGGAGCCGAGATCTTCCACAAGCTCAAGGCCCTGCTGGCCGAGCAGGGCTATGCGACGGCCGTGGGCGACGAGGGCGGCTTCGCCCCGAGCCTGAAGAGCAACCGCGAGGCGATCGAGCTGGTGCTGGTCGCGATCGAGGCGGCCGGCTACCGGCCGGGCGAGGACGTTGCGATCGCGCTGGACCCGGCGTCGAGCGAGTTCCATCGGGGGGGCCAGTACGTGCTCGAGGGCGAGGGCGTCACGCACAGCACCGAGGGCATGATCGACTTCTGGGAGGAGTGGGTCGGGCGCTACCCGATCGTCTCGATCGAGGACGGCCTCGACGAATCCGACTGGAAGGGGTGGAAGGCCCTGACCGACCGGCTCGGGAACCGCATCCAGCTCGTCGGTGACGATGTGTTCGTGACCAACCCCGCCATCCTCCAGCAGGGGATCGATCAGGGCGTGGCCAACGCAGTCCTGATCAAGGTGAACCAGATCGGAACCCTCAGCGAGACGCTCGAGGCGATGCGCCTGGCGCGCGACGCCGGCTACGCCGCCGTGGTGTCGCACCGCTCGGGCGAGACCGAGGACACCACGATCGCCGACCTGGCGGTGGGCTCGGGCTGCGGGCAGATCAAGACGGGGTCGCTGTCGCGCTCGGACCGCGTCGCCAAGTACAACCGTCTGCTCGCCATCGAGGCGGAGCTCGGCGATCGCGCCGTGTACGCGGGGCGCTCGAAGCTCGCCGGCCGCGGCGCGTGACGCGCTCGCGCCTAGGCCGGCGGAGCAGCCGGCGTCGCGCCGCGTCGCTGGCTCCGTGGCTCGCGGCCGCGGCCGCGTTCGCGGCAGTCGCGGCGAGCGCCGCGATCCCGACGCCGGAGAAGGTGACGGGGGCAGTCGCCAGCGCCAACGCGGCGGCCGGGCGCGCCGTCCCGCTCCTGCTCCACGTGCGCCTGCGCATCGACGGCGGGGCTCCCTCGGCCGAAGGCGAGCTGGCGGTCCACCCCTCCGGCCTCGCGCGCCTGGAGCTGCGCAACCGGTGGGGGTTCGTGGAGCGGCACCTGCTCCAGGGCAGCTCCTACCAGGCCAGCCGGGACGGCGAGCTGCTGAGCGATCCCCACCCGTTCCTGCCGCCCCTGTTCCTGCTCCAGGCCACCTCCGGCGATGCCCTGGCCGCCGCCCTGGCCAGCTACGGCATCGCGGAGCAGCAGGTGGCGCTCGGTCGCATGGGGACCCACGACTGCTACGTGATCGGAGGCCGGCTGGTCGGGCGCGCGTCCGGCGAGGAGCCCCTGCTGCCGTCCATGTGGGTGGACATGGTGACCTTCGAACCGCTGCGGGTCGTGCGGGCGGACGGCGTCGAGTACCGCTTCGGGCCGAACACCGTCTTCAGCGGCATCCGGGTGCCGAGCTGGGTCGACATCCAGTCCGGACAGGGCCTGCGCGCCCGCCTCGAGATCGTCGACGCGGCCCGGGCCGACGCCCCGGCCGCCCTGTTCCAGGCCGACTGGCTCACCACTCCGCCCGCCGCCCCCGCGGAGTAGCGCAAGCGCCCCAAAGGGCGCGCGCAGCGAGGCGGAGCCGAGCGAAGCTCGTAAGGCCAGATTTTTCTCCCCTGTGCGCAATTCAGGGCTAATGCAATCGCCCAGGAATACCGAATAGGGGACCAGGCACGGCCCAGGTGTCGAAAGCCCAGTGATGCTGGGGAGTTTCGGTACGGCCTACGCACCGGCGATGAACGAGACGCCGAGAGGGAGAACGGAAATGTCCGAGAAGAACCGCCTCAACGTCCTCGTGGTGGATCCGGACGAGGGCACCGTCCTCGACCTGAAGGAGTTCCTGACGGAGCAGGGCTATCGGGTCTCGTCGAACACGGACCCCAACGCCGTCATCGAGGAGATCAAGCACGGCACGTTCCAGATGGTCATCCTGGACGTCTCGCCGCCTGCGGACCCCTCGCTCGAGCTGCTCCGTCGCATCCGCGCCGCCGACTCGGACCTGTGCGTGATCTCGACGACGGCCATGCCCACGGTCGATGTCGCCGTGCGCGCGATGAAGGAGCACGCCTTCGACTACCTCCAGAAACCGATCGAGTTCGAGGAGCTCCGCCACGTGATCGAGGCGGCGATCCGCGAGAAGGGCCTGCTGGTCGATGTCGAGGCGCGGCTCAACCAGGTGGTCGGGGGGCGCCTGCGCGAGCGCCGCTCGGGGGCCGGGCTGACGCTCAAGCAGCTCGCCAACCGGACCGGCCTGTCGGTGAGCCTGATCTCCCAGATCGAGCTCGGGAAGTCGGCGGCCTCGATGTCCACGCTCTACAAGCTCGCCGCCGCCCTCCAGGTACGGATGACCTACTTCTTCGAGACGGTGTAGGCGCGCCGAGCGGCGAAATCCGGCCGGAGCGGGGGCTCGCAAATTAATCAATCGTTGATTAATTTGCGCCCGTGGCCTCCCGCCGCGCTCGCCGCTCCTCCCCGTCGCGCCGACCCGGTCGACCCACCCGATCGCGTCCCCGGCCCGAGGTACGCGAGCGGCTGCTCGAGGAGGCCGGGCGGCTCTTCTCCGCGCACGGCGTGGCGAAGGTCTCGATCCGCCGGATCGCCGACGCCGCGGGCGTGACGCCGGCCATGGTCCACTACTACTTCGGCGACCGGCAGGGCCTGTGCGACGCCATGCTCGGTCGCGCCCTCGCGCGGGTGCTCGCGCGCGTCCGCACCGTCGACCGGCTCGAAGATCTGCCGGGCGTGATGATGGAGACGCTCGGCGCCGAGCCGTGGACCGCGGTGCTGATGGTTCAGGAGGTGCTGTCCGAGCGCGGCCGCTATCGCGAGCGTTTCGTCGGCGAGTACGCCTCCCACATGGCCCAGCTCGTCCCGGACCTGGTCCGGGCGGAGATCCAGCGCGGGCGTCTGCGCAGCGACCTCGACCCGCCGCTGGTGATGCTGTCCGTGATCGGGATGGCGGCGTTCCCCTTCGTCGCGCGGCCGATCCTCGAACGCGTCTTCGGTCTCGACTACGACGCCGCCTTCGTCGAGCGTCTGGCTCAGCACACCCGCCGCCTGTTCTTCGAGGGGGTGCGGGCGTGAAGGGGCGATGGCGGGTGGCATGGCTCGTCGCGCTGGCGGCGGGCGCCGGCGCGGGCTGCGGCGGTGACGGCGCGCCGCGGGCGGTGGGCACGCTGGAGCGCGACCGGATCGAGCTGACCGCCGAGGCGCCGGAGCCGATCCTCGAGATTCCGGTCCGCGAGGGCGACATGGTGGCAGCCGGCGACCGCGTCGTGCGCCTCGACCCGGAGCGTTTCACCGCGCGGGTGCGCATGGCCCAGGGCGCGCGCGACCGCGCCCAGGCGCGGCTCGACGAGCTGGCGCGCGGCCCGCGCCGCGAGCGGATCGACGAGGGGCGGGCGCGCCTCTCCGGAGCCGAGGGGGTCTTCGAGACGGCGCGTCACGACCTCGAGCGGGCGAAGGAGCTCTCCGCCCAGAGCGTCGCCTCGAGGTCCCGTCTCGACGAGCAGCGCGCCCGCTTCGACGAGGCGCGGGCCGAACGCGACGGGGCCCGGGCGGCGCTCGAGGCCCTGCTCGAGGGCACGACCACCGAAGAGCTCGACCAGGCGCGGGCCGGGCTCGCCGAGGCGGAGGCCGCGCTGGACGAGGCGCGCGTGCAGGAGGAACGACTCGACGTGCGCGCCCCGGTTGCGGGCCGCGTCGACGCGCTGCCCTTCGAGGTCGGGGAGCGCCCGCCCACCGGAGCCACGGTGGCCGTCTTGCTGGCGGACCAGGCTCCCTACGCCCGCGCGTACGTTCCCGAAGCCGTCCGGTCCCACGTCGCGCCCGGCAGCGCGGCGCGCGTCCACGTCGACGGAGTCGACCGCAGCTTCGCGGGCCGGGTGCGCAGCGTATCCGCCGACTCCTCCTTCACCCCCTTCTTCGCCCTCACCGAGCGCGATCGCGGCCGTCTCGTGTACGTCGCCAAGATCGACCTGGTCGAGCCCGAAGCCCGGGCGCTCCCGAGCGGGGTCCCGGTCGAGGTGGAGCTTGTCCTCGAGCCATGATTCGGCCGACGTCGCGATCGCCGCGCGCGGATTGACCCGGCGCTTCGGCGCGGTGGTGGCGGTCGATCACCTGGACCTCCAGGTGCCGCGCGGCCGGATCCAGGGCTTCGTCGGACCCAACGGGTCGGGCAAGACCACGTCGATCCGCATGCTCTGCGGACTGCTCACGCCCAGCGAAGGCGACGCGACGGTGCTGGGCCTGCCCGTGCCCGCGCGCGCCGAAGAGCTGCGCCGCCGCATCGGCTACATGACCCAGCGCTTCTCGCTCTACGAGGATCTGACGGTCCGCGAGAATCTCGACTTCGTCGCCGACATCTACGGGCTCGCGCGCGACGCGCGCGCGAGTCGCGTCGGCCAGCTGCTCGACGAGTATCATCTGGGCGACCGCGCCGGCCAGCGCGCGGGTACGCTCTCGGGCGGAGAGCGGCAGCGCCTGGCGCTCGCGGCGGCGCTGGTCCACGAGCCGGAGCTGCTGCTCCTCGACGAGCCCACCAGCGCCGTCGATCCCCAGAGCCGGCGCGACTTCTGGGAATCTCTGTTCCGGCTGCTGGACCGCGGCACGACCATCCTCGTCTCGACCCACTACATGGACGAGGCCGAGCGCTGCCACCGGCTCGCGATCCTGGCGGAGGGGGTGCTGGTGGCCGAAGGGGCCCCGCGCCAGCTGATGGCCGACCTCGACGCGGCCGTCGTCGAGGTCGAGAGCGAAGCGATCCGCGAGGCGCGCGAGGTGCTGCGGCGGGAGGCGTCGGTGCTGAGCGTGGCCCAGCTCGGCACGCGACTCCACGCGCTCGTGCGTCGGGACGTCCCCGAGCCCGCGCGACGCCTCCAGGGTCTGCTGTCCGAGGCCGGGGTCGACGCGGTGGCCGCGCTCGCCCCGGCGACCCTCGAGGACGTGTTCGTGGCCGCCACCCGGGGGCGGGCCCCGTGAGCGGCTCGCTGGGACGCATCCTCGCGATCGCGCGCAAGGAGATCCGGCAGCTGCTCCGGGACCGGCTGACCTTCGGCATGGTGATCGGCGTCCCACTGATGCAGCTCCTGCTCTTCGGCTATGCGATCAACCAGGACGTACGCCACCTGCGCGCCGCCGTCGCCGACCAGGCGGGAACCGGCTGCTCGCGTCAGCTCGTGGCCGACGCCGAGGCCAGCCAGGTGGTCGACGTGGTCGCGCGGGCGAACACCGCTGAGGAGCTCGAAGTCCTGCTGCGCCGCGGCGCGGTGTTGGTGGCAATCCTGATCCCCCCCGACTTCGAGCGCCGGCTGATGGAGGGGAAGCGGCCTCCCGCCCAGCTGATGGTGGACGGCAGCGATCCGATCATCCTCCAGAGCAGCCGTGGCCTGCTCGATCTACCGCTCTGCTCACCCCGGGCGGCTCCGCGGCCGCGGACCGCTTCCTTGGAGCTGCGCGCCTACTACAACCCGGGGCGCCGCTCTCCGGTGCAGATCGTGCCGGGTCTGATCGGCGTGATCCTCACCATGACGATGACGCTGTTCACGGCGGTGGCGATCGTTCGCGAGCGGGAGCGGGGCAACCTGGAGTTCCTGATCACCACGCCCGTGCGCACCCCGGAGCTGATGGCGGGGAAGATCCTGCCCTACGTGGGAATCGGGATGCTCCAGGTCAGCGTGATCCTGACGGTCGGAAGCGCCCTGTTCCGGGTGCCGATCCAGGGGTCGCTGTTGGACGTCTACGCGGTGGGGCTGGTCTTCGTGATCGCGACGCTGACCCTCGGCCTCGTCATCTCCACCGTGGCCCGCACCCAGTTCCAGGCCTTCCAGCTGACCTTCTTCACCTTCCTGCCCCAGATCCTGCTGTCGGGCTTCATGTTCCCCTTCGACGGGATGCCGCGTGCCGCCCGGGCGCTCGCGGAGCTGTTCCCGCTCACTCATTTCGTGCGCCTGATCCGCGGGGTCATGCTGCGCGGGGCCGGCATCGGGGAGGTTTCGCGCGACGTCTGGCCGCTCGCCCTGTTCTTCGCGGTGATGCTGACGATCGCCGTCACGCGGTTCCGGAAGCGGCTCGACTGAGCAAGCCGGCGCAGCGGACGCGCAGCCGGTCGAAGTCGGAAGGCGGCCGCCCGGGCAGATTCGCGGGTCGGCGCGCGGCGAGGCAGCGAGTTCCGCCGCTGGGGCGGTATGCTTGCGCGGACCCGGGCACGCCGGCCCGGCAAAGGAGGTGCCTCTGCGTTCGGTGGAGGAAGCCCGGCCCCGGCCGGGACTGAGCGTACCGGTGGTCACCGTGCTGGATGCGGCGGGCGAACTCGACGCCGAGGGTCAGCGCGCGCTCGTGCGCTACGTCGCCCAGGACGGGTATGGAGCCGACATCGTGTTCGCCGCCGGCACGACCGGTGAGTGGGACCGCATCGACAACGACGTGCGTCAGCGGGTCGTGCAGCTGTGCGCCGAAGAGGTGGCGAAGTGCAACGCCGCTCTCGACCGCAACGAGCGGCCGATCGAGGCCTGGGCCGGCGTCACTGCCCACACGCCGCGCGAGACCCTGGCCAACCTGGACTTCGCGATCGCCCACGGAGCCGACGCCGCGGTGCTCGCGCCGCTCTCGATCGAAGGTGTGGACGACCCGGTGCGCTTCGTCGCCCGCGAAGTGGCGGACCTGCTGGACGCGCGCAGCCGTCGTATCCCCGTGTACCTCTACGACAACGCGGACATCGCCGTAGATCCGAGGGTGCCTCACATCCGCACGCGCCAGGTGAAGGCGATGAGCCGCTACGACTTCGTGCGCGGCATCAAGGTCTCGGCACCGAGGCGGGTGCTGGGCAACTACACGAAGGCGGCGGCGGGCTTTCGCGAGCGCGGCGAGTTCGGGATCTACGTCGGCAACGCGATGCTGATCTTCGATCTGTTCCGTCCGCGCACCGGCTGGGCCGGCGCGATCGCCGAGCACTGGAACCGGCTGCGGTTGAGCGGGGCGCTGCCCGTGGGGGTCGTGTCGGGGCCCGCGAACGCACTCCCGCGCGAGTGGGCGCGGGCGTGGCAGATGTGCCGCTCGGGCGATGCCGAGCGGATGGATCGGGCGCGCGGCGTGGCCCAGGGCTTCGCCCGCATCTGCCGGACGCCGTCGGGGAAGCGGACGATCGCCTGCCTCAAGCGGGCGTTGCTCCATCTGGGCGTGATCGAGTGCGACGCAGTGGCGCCGGGCACCCCCGGGCTCGAGGAGGAGCACGCGTCTGCCTTCGACGCCGCCTTCGACGCACTGCGCGAGTCGGCCCGCGAGGCCCTCGGCCCGCTGTGGGTGTCGCAGTGGTCGCGCGAGCGCGGAAACGTGGCGTGACCGATCTCGACGTCGTCGGCATCGGCAGCATGGTGGTCGACCGGATGCATCGCGCTCCGCGCCTGCTCGGAGCGGACGAGAAGGGCGTGCTGCGGGCACTCGCGACCGGCCGTCCAGTGCAGCCGACGATCGGCGGCGTCGTGCTCAACCACCTCGGCTGGGCGGCCGCTCTCGGTCTGCGCACCGGAATCTTCGGACTCGGCGCCGACGACGAGAACGGTCGGCTCCTGCGTGCGGCGATGGACCGCCTCGGGATCGCCCGCTCGATCGACCTCGACGGAAGCGCCAGCTCGGTGGCCGAGATCTTCGTCGACGACGCCGGCGAGCGGACGATCTACATGGCGCCGGGGGCCACCGCAGAGACGACACCAGAGCGTGTCTGCTCCCACGCGCGCTTCGTGGGCCGGGCCCGGCGCCTCACTACCGAGGTGTCCCAGCTGCCGCTGGCGGCCGCGGCAGCGGCCCTGGACCTCGCCCGGGCGATGGGCGCGGCCACCGTCGTCGACCTCGACGTGCCGCCCACGCTCGCGCTCGCCGAGGGACTCGGAGACGAGGCCGCTCTCGAATCCGTGCTGCGCGGGGCCGACCTGCTGAAGCCCTCGAAGAGCGCCTGCCGCGAGCTGGCATCCGGATCCGGACACGATCCGCTCGCTCTCGCCCGCGCGCTGCGGGCGCGCTTCGGCAACCAGGCGGTGGTCGTCACGGACGGCGACGCCGGCTGCGCGATCTCCGCCGCCGACTTCGAGGGCTTCGTTCCGGCGCGTCCGGTGAAGGCGGTCGACACGACGGGAGCGGGCGACGCGTTCCTGGGAGGCCTGCTCGCCGCGCTCGCGGCGGGGCTGGACTGGGAGCAAGCGGCGCGTCTGGCCCATGCCTGTGGCGCCGCCTGTGTCGAGCAGCTCGGCGCCTTCCCCGAGGACGCCGCGCGCGCGCGCGCGCGCGTGCTCGAGCTGTGCCCGGCCGCCGCGGCGGCGATCCGGCCGACGCTACCGGGTGTCTGGGAGGCGGCCGCCGGCGACGAGGCGCTGTCGAGCTTCGCCGTCGGCGTCGAGGAACTCGACTCCCTGCGCCGCCGTCTGGATCGCGAGGCCTTCTCCCGGGCCCTCGCCCTGCTCGCCCGCACGCGCGACGCGGGCGGTCGCGTGCACGTCACGGGCGTGGGCAAGCCCGAGCATCTGGCCCACTACGCGGCCTCCCTGATCTCTTCGACCGGCACGCCCGCGACGTTCCTGCACGCGACCGAGGCCGTGCACGGCAGCGCCGGCCAGGTGGTCTCCGGGGACCTCGTGATCGCGATCAGCAACAGCGGAACGACCGTCGAGCTGCTCGCCACCGTGGAGGCGGTGCGGGCGATGGGCGCCTCGGTCGTCGCCGTCACGGGAGGTCTCGATTCGCCTCTCGCGCGCGCGGCCGACGCCGTGCTGGACGCCGGGGTCGCGCGGGAGGGCGGTCCGCTAGGCCTTGCGCCGCGCGCCAGCGCCGCCGCCGAGCTGCTGGTGCTGGCCGCATTCGCGGCCGGGGCCGAGCACGCGGTGGGTCTCGACCGTGACGAATATCACCGTCGTCACCCGGCGGGAGCGCTCGGGAAGCGCTCCCGCGGCGAAAGCTGACCCGGGAGCGCTCGGGGAGCCTTCAGATCCGGGCTGCCGGCGCCGATGCAGTGGCACCCACCGGGGTGTTCCGCCTCGGCTGCAGCGGAGCACCCGAGCGCATGGCCCAGCCCCCGCCGACTCCGGCGCAATCCGTCGACACCGAGCTCGACCGGATCCTCACCTCCTTCGACACGCATTACTCGTGGCGTTATGGATCGGTGAAGGAGGGGCTGCGCGAGCTCTACGAGAAGGCGAAACGCGAGCAGTGGAACGGTGCCACCCAGCTCGCCTGGGACACGCCGGTCGACCCGGAGAGCGAGATCGTCCCGGCGGTCTTCAACCCGCTCGAGGACTACGGGCCGTTCAAGCGCTGCTCGGCGAAGGAGCAGGCCCACTTCCGCCACGCCACCCTGGCCTGGCAGCTCTCCCAGTTCCTGCACGGCGAGCAGGGCGCGCTGATGACGGCCTCCCAGCTCGTCGCCTGCGTGCCCTGGATCGACGCCAAGTACTACGCCTCGACTCAGACGATGGACGAGGCGCGACACGTCGAGGTGTTCGACCGTTACCTGCGCGAGAAGCTCGAGTGGGAGTTCCCGATCAACGAGAATCTGCGCAAGCTGCTCGACGTGATCCTCACCGACTCGCGCTGGGACTTCAAATACCTGGGCATGCAGATCCTGGTCGAGGGGCTCGCGATGGCGGCCTTCGGCAACCTGTACCAGCTCGCCGAGGAGCCGCTGATCAAGGAGCTGATCCACTACGTGATGCGCGACGAGTCGCGGCACGTGGCCTTCGGCGTCATCTCGCTGGAGGGCTTCTACCGGGACATGCCCCGGAGCGAGCTGCGTGATCGGGAGGACTTCATCATCGAGGCGAGCCTGCTGATGCGCGACCGCCTGATCGGCGACGAGCTGGCCGACGTGCTGGGCTTCGACCGGTCCGAGGTGAGGGACATCATCCTCGCCTCACCGATCATGCAGGCATTCCGCCAGCAGCTGTTCGCGCGCGTCGTGCCGAACGTGAAGCGGCTGGGCCTGCTGACTCCGCACGTGCGCGCCGCCTTCGAAGAGATGAAGATCGTCCAGTTCGAGGACGTCGACCCCGCGTCCCACGACCGCGCGCTCGGGCTGTAGCAAGGAGGCCGACTCGGAGAGTCGGGCGACGCGCAGCGAGCCGAAGGCGAGCGAAGGCGGGCCCCCGCGCGAA
>Ga0315553_10002088_pt1 | contig 16223 bp, 8 predicted proteins | sample SalMarSW160140MG_FD_203099 | JGI IMG/M metagenome (GOLD analysis project Ga0315553, IMG submission 203099) | Salt marsh sediment microbial communities from the Plum Island Ecosystem LTER, Massachusetts, United States - Salt Marsh Sediment SW1601-40 ... | reverse complement strand
ACTTGCCGACCACCCATGCCAATGGCCCGCGCGGGGTAGCGGTTTCCCATGGCCCACGCGCACACGTCGAGAAAGTGTACGTGCTGCTCGACGTTGAAGTCGCCCGACAGCCAGGTGAAGTAGTACCAGTTGCGCATTTGCCAGTGCATGTCGGTCCAGTCGCTTTGCCGCTCGCGGAGCCAGAGCGTGCCGCGGTAGTCGTTGGCGAACAGCGTGTGTACGTCGCCGATGTGGCCGCCGTGAATGCGGTCCACCAGCTCGCCAAAGCCCTGCGAGTACCGCAGGCAGAGGCCTGAGACGAGCGACAGTCCTTTCTTCTCAGCCTCGGCGCAGGTGGCCAGCACGCGGCGGACGCCGGGCGCGTCGACGGCGACGGGCTTCTCGGCGAACACGTGCTTGCCGGCGGCGACGGCCGCTTCGAGATGAATCGGGCGAAAGTGCGGCGGCGTGGCTAAGAGCACCACGTCGACCCCGCTGTCGATCACCTGCTGGTAGGCGTCGAAGCCCGCGAACCGCCGCTCGGGCGGCACGTCGATCTTGTCGGCGATCTCGTCGCTCTTTTGCAGGCTTGCCAGGCTCGCTTCGAGTCGGTCGGCGAAGGCGTCGGCCATGGCGGTGAGCTTGACGTGCGGATCGGCGTGCAGCGCCTGATTGGCGGCACCGGTTCCCCGGCCTCCGCAGCCGATCAAACCAACGCGCAAGAGATCGTCGCCGGCCGCATGCGCACTGCGGGCGATGCCCAGTGTCGCGGCAATCGCGCCGCCGGCCGCTGCCGCCGAGGAGGTTTTCAGGAACGCTCGGCGATTGACGGCGTCGTGCCCAAGGGCCGCCCCATTCGATTGCGTCTTTCGTTCGGTTGCCATGCGTCAACCTCCTTTACGTATCGCACATCGAGAATGATGCCGCGTGAAGTCCAGAACGGCAAACGGCACCGGTACGCGGTCGCCCATCGTCGCCGTCATCCTAACCGGGCACCGGCACGACTCTCAAGGACTTTTCGAAGTTTGCCGGGCGAGCATGGTTTCCAGGTGGATCGCGACCGAGTCGGCCAGAGCGACCACGTTGTAGCCCCCTTCCAGCACGCTGACGACGCGCCCGTCGGCGTAAGCGTCGGCCACGTCGAGCACAATGTCGGTCAGCGTGGCGAAATCCTCGACTTCCAGGCCGAGCGAGCCGATCGGGTCGGCACGGTGCGTATCGAAGCCGGCGCTAATCAGCACGAGTTGCGGCCGCATGTGGGCCGCGAAATTTTCGAGCCGACTGCGGAATCGCTCGACGTATTGCGGCCGCGGCGTGCCGAAAGCCACGGGCACGTTCATCGTGGCGCCGGCTCCGTCGCCCGCCCCGGTTTCGTCTTCTGCCCCCGTGCCCGGGTAGAAGGGATAGCGGTGGATGGAGAAGTAGCCGACCCGCCCGTCTTCCCAGAAAGCGTCCTGCGTGCCGTTGCCGTGGTGCACGTCCCAATCGACGATCAGCACACGGTCGAGCTGGTGCTCGTCGATGGCCGTTCGGGACGCCACGGCCACGTTGTTGAACAGGCAAAAACCCATGGCCGAGCTGCGAAGCGCGTGGTGGCCAGGCGGACGGCTGATACAGAGGGCCTGGGTGTCCGCGCCTTTCAGCACCCGATCGACGGCATCGCAAGCGGCGCCGGCCGCCAGAAGCGCGACGTCGTGCGAGGCGGGAGAAACAACCGTGTCGCCTTCAATGAACCCGCCCCCTTGCGCGGCAAATAGGCGCACCAGCTCCACGTACTCCGGCAAGTGCAAGCGGTGCAGCCGATTGAGCGAAACCGGCATCACGTCGCATCGCTCGCACCGCTGGTCGAGGCCCGTTTCGTACAGTTTCTCGGCCACGTGGCGCAGGCGTTCCGTACATTCGGGGTGGTCGCCCGTGTCGTGTTCCAGGAAACGGGGGTCGGAATAGAGTAGAGTCACGCGGACACTCGCGGGAACTTTGGGTCGGCGGCAATTTCGGTGGGCACAGTGTACGCCCGGTGCGGCCGGCTTGTAACGTCCCCACGGGGGGCGGAAACCGGGGAGAATCCGCATTCCGAGCGGCCGACGGGGGGCATTGAGCCACGCGGCGGGATTCGGCCGCAAAGTGCCGGTTCGCAACGATTTAGATTGACATTGTCGAGGTAGGGCGGATATCATGAAGGGTGTCGCGATAGCGTGCTTTCCGCGACGTTGCGGACGGCGCATTTGCTGATCGCTCGCCGCCAGCGTTCGCAGGTGGCGGAGGGGTCTAGCGCGCACGGAGCGAGCTGGGACAGAGCTTCCTTCGCGTGTGAACCATCGGCCCGAGGCGTTAGTTCATAGGGCTGCGATCGCCCCGTCGTTACGCGGCGCGCCGGCTGGGCAAGGGGCAGGCAATTCGGAATCCGGGAGCAGAACGATGAACGATCCAATCGCATGGCGACGCCCAGTGAGTGGGAGCAGGCCGCGAATTTGGCCGATCACGCTGGCGACGCTGATCACGGCGTTGTTCACGGCGCAAGGACCAGTTGCGGCGCAGGACCCCGCGCCGGCCGCCCCCGCCGACGCTCCCACAAAGTTCGACACCCTTCCGATCGCGCCTCGCATGATCGGCACGACGATCGAGGACAAGACTCTGCATCGCGACACGACGATGACGGTGAACCGAATCCTCAGCGGTGAAGAGCCTCTGACGGGAAAGGAAACGCTCTTCGACGCTTACCATTCGCAGTTCGTGTTCGCCAAGATGACGCAAACCGACGCCGACTCGCTGGCCAGCCTGGCCGGCGATCGCCAGAAGTTTCTGGAAAAGCTCGCGCGCGCCAGGTCCGACGCCGCGCACGATCGACTGGTCGACCTGACCTTTAACACTATGTCGACCATTGCCACCGGTAACTTCCACCCTGCGGTCCGATACAACGCGATGCTGATCATTGGTGAGCTCAACTCGAAGGAAGTAGTCCTCATCGGCGAAGGGGCGGCGCCCCCCATTCCGCTGCTGACCGCATTGAAGGTCATGCTCGATGAGCTCAAGAGTCCAACGCAAATCGACGCAGTGCGGGCGGCGGCGATCGTCGGAATCCTGCGGCACGCTGAATACGACGGGCAGCGGCCCGAAGCCCAGCGAATGCCCGCGAACGCCCGTAAGGCGGTTCGGGACGACATGCTGGCGTTGCTGGCGGCGACCGATCCGCCGCCCGGCCGTTCGCCCGAGGGTCACGAGTGGATGCAGCGTCGGGCGGTCGAGGTGCTGGGGGCGCTAGGCGAAGTGGGCGAAGGCGGCGAGGTGCTGACTGCGCTGCTAACGATTCTCGACGACGCTTCGGCGCCGGTTTCCTATCGTTGCGACGCGGCGATTGCGCTGGGCCGGCTCCAATACCCCCAGGGGTTCGCCGTCGACCCGGCCGTCATGGCCCAGAAAATGGGCGACTTGGCCACGCAAATTGCCCGGGAGGAAGCCAGCGTGCTGGAGGATCTGCTTCGCGAGGTCGACACGGAGTCGCTCCAAGGCACCAGTCGCCGCGGAAGCAGCTATCAGCCGAGCGGGCGAATCATCGGTCCCGCACCGAATGTCGGCCAGCCGTCCGGCACGACGGTCCTCCGGGATGGACCCATCACGAGCGGAACTTCGAAGTCAAGCAAATCGAGCGGAAGATCCTCCAAGTCGGGCAGCAGCCGTGGAAGCGGCCGAGGCGGCCGGGGTAGCGGCGGCAGCGGCAGCGGCTCTCTGGGGGGGTCTGGCGGCTCGACGCCGTCGTCGAGTGGGCCATCGCGCAGCCCCCCCGGCCCCGGCTCAGGGTCATCCGGCGGCTACGGTGGGAGCGGCGGATCGCTTGGCGGCAGCGGCAGCTATCGGGGCCCTTCCGGCCAGTTCGGGCCAGTGCAGGGCGATCCGGAAGTGGCTCGCACACTCGATATCGTGCGCCGCCGGCTGGCCTACCGCATGTACAGCCTGAAGTTGGGTTTGAACGGCCCTGGCCGCGACCCCGGTGCTTTCGTCGCGCTGGCAGATGCGGATAAGAAGCCGTTCGTCGAAGACGTTCACCAAGGCGTTGTTGAACTGTTGAATGTGGCGGCCGATGCTCAGCTCGCCCTCGACAAGCTGAACGACGAATTGTTGGCCAGCGTGCGGAAGCTTGAGGCCATCGTAAAGGTGTCGAAGCCCGCAGTCGAAGGCGACGTGCCCGAGGACGTTCCCGGGGGCGATATCCCCAAGAGCGACATGCCGGGTGCTGACGTGCCCGGTGCCGATGTGCCAGGTAGCGACGTGCCTGGCGCCGACGGTAAAGCGGTCGACCTGGATCTGCCCTAGTTACTGCATTTCCAGATTACGCGGCGCGATTGCGCAGGAAGCGCTGAGGTGAGGTCGAACGGGCTGTAGTGGCCCCTGATTACCGATTCGACATACCCTCCTTACCAGGCAAAAGGAGTTGCCGCGGGTGAGAAGGTTCTTCTTTACGGCGGCAGATCACGCTGCCAATCCAAACATTCGGCTCCTCGCGGGCGCTAGCGGTGTTCGTCCGCTAGCGAGCATTTGCGTAGTCGCACTACTGGCGACGTGCGGCGGCTGCCATTGGGAAGCCGGCCGTGGCCCCGCGATCGAAGGTCTCACGACCTCCGCCGTGCGGGCCGGCACCGGTTCCGACGGTGAACCAAGCGGCGACGCGGCGTCCGACGCACGGTCCAGTGCGCGGAGCGTCGAACGTGACGAGCAACGTGGCGACGACAACGTGGTTGAGCCGCGAGACGTCTCCCAAGCACGGCGAAAGGCAACCAGCGACGCCGTCGCGATCGAGGGCGTCGAGCGCATGCTAGCGTCAGGCCCGGTGTCGCATGGCGGTACGCTTTCCCCCGGGCAAGGCGGTCATCCGGATGGCGTCGCTTTCGGCTGGTTCCGCGATATTTCGGCGCCCGACGATCCGACGGCAACCGAATTCCGCTGGCGTCACGCCGGATTGGACCAGTGGTTGACAGCACGGGAGCCGCGTCTCGATGAATTGCGCCTTGCCACGCGATCGAAGCAGCCGGAGGTCCGGGCTACGGCGCAGATAGGTCTTGCGCGATACGGCACGGAGCAGCAACGCACGGCGGCCGCCGAAGCCATGGAGGCCCTCGTCGACGACCGACAGCTCGCCCTTCCCACGCGACTTGCCGCCGCCGAGACGTTGGGGTATCTGCCGCCGCGCAAGGAGACCGACGCGCTCGATCGTCTAGCGGCCCGTTACGCCGCGTGGCCGGAAAACCGTGAGACGCCGGACGATCGCCTAAAGGAGGACGATCCGTTAGCGTTTTCCGATCGCCGCACGGCGCCGTACGTGGCGGCTTTACATGTCGAGGTGCTACGCGCGCTGGCCCGGCAACGCGCCCCTTCGCTGGCCAGCCACATCGAGGGAGCGCTGCGCAGCCCGTCGCCGGAGGTGCGAGCCGAGGCGCTGGTACTGGTGGCGGCCGACGCTTCGATCGAGCCGATGGCCGACATAACGAAGCTGGTGCGCGACAGTGATTCGCGCGTTCGCGCCGCGGCGGTGCGCGTTGTCGCGGTGCGTCATCGCAACGATGCCCTATCGCTCATCGAGGAAGCCACCGGCGACGTTGCTCCGCACGTACGCCTGGCGGCCGTGGAATCGCTGGGGATTCTGGGATCGCCGCCGGCCACCAGCGCGCTGCGTCGCCTGGCTGAGCATCGCGACGAAACCATCCGCGGCGCCGCGATTTCGGCACTGGCCGCCCTGGGCGACTACCCCCGTGTCTATGCCGCCGCATTTGATACGTCGTGGCGTGTGCGACGAGTGGTGGCGTGTGCGCTATCGGGCCACGACAGCGACGAAGCCGAGTCGGTGGCGGGCAAACTGCTCACCGATGGGAGCATCGAGGTGCAGGCGTGCGCCGTGGAATCGGTCGCCAACTGGTCGCAGGCCCGCGCGGTTCCTTTGCTCTTGGCGGCAGCCGGATCGCCGATCCACCGCACGCGGCTTGCGGCCATCGAGGCGCTGCGGAAGAAGTGGCCGGGGGCAACCGAGCTGCGCGGCGACGATCCGCCGCAGGTGTTGGCAGAACGTATCGCCGGTCTCGAACGCGCATGGCAGGAGGATTCTGCCCGGATGAGCGGCACCACGGGATCGAAGGCTACCGTCCGCGATCGCGACGCGAGCGCGGGTGGTCCGTCGGGGGCGGTTGTCAGCGAAGCCGCCCACTGGCTCGACGCATACTCCCCGGGGGCAGTGCCCGGCGACCGATCCGTGGCCGCGGATCGCCTCATCGCCCTGGGGGGCGACGTGGTGCCCGCGCTCGAAGCGCTGGTCCGCACGCGCGGCGTTACGATCGACGACGAAGTGTACTGCCACGTGCTGCCGCGCGTGGACGAGGAGTTTGCCGCCTTGGAGGACCTTCGCATCGGCGACCTGACCCGACGTCGCGCCGCGGCAAGCTGGCTGTCGCGGCGTTCGCTCGCGGCTCCGCTTCGGCCGCTCGTTGTGCAGCGGATGGCGGACATCGCGCAGCGCCAGTCCGATGCGGCGGTGTGGCACGACCTGCTCGCAGCCGTGTCCAACTTCGAGGGAGAGGCGGCCGATCGTCTCGCGTATACGGCGCTGCTGCACGAGGCAGCATCCGTTCGATTGGCGGCGTGCCGTTACTTGGAAGACCACGCGGCGCCGAGGCACGTCAGTGCCTTGGAACCGCTGTTGTCCGCAATCGAAGTCGACGTCGTCAAAGCGGCGGCTGCCGCGCTGGGGCAAAGCAACTCCCGCGAAGCCGCGCCGCCGCTGATGCTCTGCTTGACCTCGTCGGACAAGACCGTGCGCATCGCGGCGGCCAAGGCGCTCTCGCAGTTGGGCGTGTCGAGCGGACCGGCGGCGCTCGACAGGCTGTCGTTGGATCGTGAGGCGTCGGTTCGCCGGATGGCGGCCCAGACGATGGGCGAACTGACCGATCCCCTGTTCGCGACGGCACTGGTGCGGCTTCTCGACGACGAGCCGAGCGTGCGCCACGCCGCGCTGGTAGCCCTGCCCAGAATCACCGGGCAGGACATCGGAGCGGCCGGCGGAACGGCGCGCGACGACGATCACTCGCAAACCCTGCGTTGGAAAGAGTGGTACAGTCGAGGGGGCGTGGTGACGGCGCGCGACGATCGGCCGAGCTTCTAGAAGCCTATCCGAAAATCGTCGGGGACTGGCTCATTTTGCGAAGCGGATGGCGGGTCGGCTCTCTCCCATTGCGGAACGCGCGGAGCAAAATGTGCCTGTCCCCTTCTCCGGACGGTTTTCGGATAGGCTCTCACTCCATCGGCCAGGCAATCAGCGGCCTGTCGCGCCACAACCACCTAACAGCGAACGACTAATGACAAACGACTGACCAATGACCAGGCACCAATGACCAAATGAGTACGGTCGCGGCGCGTCACAATTGGTCATTGAGATTTGAGATTTGGTGCTTACCTCCGCTGGGGGTTTCCGACCGGGCGGTCGGTCGTTAGCATTTTGAGAGTGGCGGCCCCCCATGCTCGGCAGAGGCCCGGCCACGGCGCCCCCAACCTCACCGAGTAAACGATACTTATGCCGTCGCCGCCTACGATCACGGTGTCGATGCACGAGACCGACATCGCCCTCCTCTCCTTCGACATGCCCGGCAAAGGGGCCAACATCCTTTCCCGGAGCGTACTGGATGAGTTCTCCACACACCTCGACAAGCTACAGAAGCGCGACGATCTGGCGGGGCTGGTGATCGCGTCGGGCAAACCGGGAACGTTCATCGCGGGGGCCGACCTGCGCGAGTTCGCCGCGTCGCTCGACGTGCCGAGGGAAGAGGTCGTGGCCATTTGTCGCCGCGGGCAATCGCTGTTTGCCCGGCTCGCCGAATGCCCGTTCGTCACGGTAGCCGCCATTGACGGCCTATGCCTGGGGGGCGGCGCCGAACTGGCGGTGTGGTGCGACCGACGCGTGCTCAGCGACCAGCCCAAAACCGAGATCGGATTCCCCGAAGTGAAGCTCGGGCTGTTCCCGGGATGGGGCGGGACGGCGCGCGCCCCACGCATGATCGGACTGAGCAACGCCGTTGAGATGATCACCGGCGGCGACTCGGTCGACGCGTGGGCGGCCGCGGCCATGGGCCTGGCCGACGACGTCGTCGCCGTCGATCGCCTTCTGGCTGCGTCGATCGACATGGTCCGCAGCGAGCAGGTCAGCGGCCGCTATCGCGAAGACCGCAAGCAGTGGTCGCGTCCCCTTACGATTTCCGACACCGAGCTGGGTTTCCTGGGTGCCACCGCCTCGGCTCTCATTCGCGAGAAAACCAAAGGGCAGTATCCCGCCCCGCAAGCGGCACTAGAAGTCATGCTCGAAGCCGCCGGCAGCGACCTCGATGCCGCTTGTCTGCTCGAGGCCCAGCGGATGTCCGGGCTGTTCGGCTCGCCCGTCAACCGCGCCCTGCTCAACGTGTTCTTTTTGCAGGAGCGACTCAAAAAGGACACGGGCCTGTCGGGCGACGGCATCCAGCCGGGAAAGCTGGAAACCGTGGGCATCGTGGGCGCCGGCCTGATGGGCTCGGGCATCGCAGCCGCAACGATCAAGAATGGCCTTCCCGTCATCCTCAGCGACGCGGCGCCCGATGCACTGGCCCGAGGCCTTCGCAACGCACTCGAGGAGGCGTCGTACAACAGAAAGCTTGGTGGCACGGATGCTGCTCGTGCCATGGAGCTGAGCCCGCTGCTGAACGTGCGTTTCGCCGACGAAGATCTCGCTCGCTGCGATCTCATGCTCGAAGCGGTGGTGGAAAACGCGGAAGTGAAGCAGGCGCTGTACGCGAAGATCGAGCCCCGCCTGCGACCCGACGCGGTGCTGGCTTCCAACACGTCGACGATTCCCATCACGCGGCTGGCGGCCAAGCTGAAGCACCCCGAGCGATTCTGCGGCATTCACTTCTTCAATCCGGTCCGCCGCATGAAGCTGGTCGAGGTGATTCGCGGCGAGAAGACCAGCGACGCCACCGTCGTCACGGCCGTGGCATACGCCAAGCGGATCGGCAAGCTGCCCATCGTCGTCAACGACAGCCCGGGCTTTTTAGTCAACCGGCTCTTGATGCAATACATGAACGAGGCGCAGGAGCTGTTGTGCGAAGGCGTTTCGATACGCGACGTGGACAAGGCCGCCACGGCGTTCGGCATGCCGGTCGGTCCGATCCTGCTCTACGACATGGTGGGGTTGGACACTGCCCTGTTCGCCGGTCGCACCATGTGGGAAGCGTTCCCCAAGCACGTGGTGGCGTCGCCCGTTCTTCCCGCGCTGGTCAAGGCCGGAAGGTTGGGGCAAAAGAGCGGTGCGGGCTTCTTCTCGTACGACAACCCCAAGCGACAGCCCGAGCCCGACCCCAAGGTCGACGCCATCATCGCCCAGTATCACCGCGACAACGGCGGTGCGACACGCGAACAGATCACCCATCGCCTCTTTCTCCCCATGTTGCTGGAGGCGACGCGACTGCTCGAGGAAAAAATCGTCCGCGACGTGCGCGATATCGACTTCGGCCTGATCTTCGGCCTGGGCTTCCCGCCGTTTCAGGGGGGACTTCTGTTCTGGGCCGATACGATCGGTGCGGCGAAGGTTGTCGAAATGCTCAAACCGTTCGAGCACCTGGGCATGCGATTCCAGCCCACCGACTATCTGCTCGAAATGGCCAAAGAAGGCCGCCGCTTCTATCCGTGACCGCGCCGGGCAACGCATGGGGCGGACGCATTCGTGGGATAGACATTCTTGCCTGCCACCTAGCCACCTCGCCCGCCGATTCCTAACGCGATTCGATAAGCTGGAACCAAACCACGGCAGGCTGGAAAGCCTGCCCCACGTTGCGTCACTCCGGCTTGCGAAATGCGTGGCAGAAGCGTAGCTTGGCCGGTGCCTCGTGGGATCGGCCCCGCAGCTCTGAATTCGTGCCATGAAACACGCCGTTGTCGTCGATTGTGTTCGCACGCCCATCGGCCGGGCTCACCCGGAGAAGGGCTTCTTTCGCGACGTGCGCAGCGATGACCTCGCTGTGGCCTGTGTCCGCGCGCTCATCGAGCGGACCGGTATCGACCCAACCCAGATCGAAGACGTCGTGCTGGGTAACACGCAGCAGACCCTCGAGCAGGGGCTCAACGTCGCTCGAAACGTGGCGCTCATGGCGGGGCTGCCGGCCGAGGCGGGCGGCTCGACCGTGAATCGATTGTGCGGCAGCAGCCTGCAAGCGCTGAACCAGGCTTCGCACGCCGTCATGGCCGGTTACGAAGACGTGCAGGTCGTCGGCGGCCTGGAGCACATGCAGCACGTGCCGATGGATCACGGCCTCGACCTGAACCCCAAGCTGTTCCGCCGCACCTCCAAGGCGGCGCTCATGATGGGCGTCACGGCCGAGTTCCTGGCCCAAACGCAAGGCATCTCGCGCGAGGAGCAGGACGAGTTCTCCGTGGCCAGTCACAAGAAGGCGGCCGCCGCGCAGGCGGCCGGCGAGTTCCGCGACGAGATGCTACCCGTCTTCGGCCGCGACGAAGAAGGGCGGCGCTTTCTCGTCGACCGCGACCAGTGCGTCCGGCCCGACACTACGCTCGAAGCGCTGGCCGCCCTCAAGCCCGCCTTCATGCCCAAGGGGGGAACGGTCACGGCCGGCAACAGCTCGCCTCTCAACGACGGCGCCGCGGCGATGCTGGTCATGTCCGAGGAGAAGGCCCGCGCCTTGAAGCTGAAACCCCTGGTCCGCGTGCGCGCCACGGCTGTCGCGGGCGTCGAACCCTCGTTGATGGGCACCGGCCCGGTGCCCGCCACGATCAAGGCGCTTCGCCGCGCGGGACTGGACCTGAACGATATCGACCTGGTGGAGCTGAACGAAGCGTTCGCCGTGCAGGCAATTGCTTGTATCCGCATGCTGGGAATGAATCCCGAGAAGGTCAACGTTCGCGGTGGCGCCATCGCCATCGGTCATCCCCTGGGCGCCAGCGGAGCCCGCATTGCCACCACGCTGATTCACGCCATGATCGACCGTGGCGCGGGGCTTGGTCTGGCCACCATGTGCATCGGCGGCGGGCAGGGCATTGCGACCGTTTTCGAGCGCGTGGAGTAGCCGCGCGACCGCCGTCAGGTTCCCGACGCTGCCGCAAGGACGATATGGATGGGCGGCAGGAGCGAACATGAAGCGTTTTCGGGCCTCGATTCGGTTGAAGCTGACGGCCTTCGTGGTCGTCGTGGTAATCGCCACCGAGTGCGGGTTACTGTTGGTGGGCTTTCCGTTCATTCGCGGAGCGCTTCAGGAGCAAGTCCTCAACGGCCTTTCGGCGCAAGCAGCCAACCGCAGGCGAATGGTGCGGGAATACGTGGGACGACAGCAAGAGCGGCTGGCACTGATCACCAGCCGCACCCGGCTGCGGCAACTGCTCGACGAGCACGCCGACGGAGCCATCTCCCGTGAGCAGTTGCAGGCAGCCGCAGGGCCCATTCTGCACGACGCCCTGGCCGGCACGAAGTCGGTGTCGACCCCCGGCGAACTCAGCGGCGAGTTCCTGGATATCATCGTCATCGACGCGCAAGGGTGGGCGGTTGCCGCGACCGACGACGCGCTTCTGGCCGTCGACTACGCCGAGCACCCCGCGTTTCGCCTGGCCCGGGAGAGTTTCTACGTCGGCACACCGCAGAGCAGCGCGGGAACCGTGATCGTACACGTGGGAGGTCCGGCCGTCACCGAGAAAGAACGCAACTTCGTGATACTGGCGCGGGTCGACGCGGCACCACTGATCCAGTCGGTGGGCGACGGCTCCGACTTGGGTCAAACCGGCGAAACGCAGCTCGTGCAGCAGTCGGAATCGTCGGTTGAGCTGCTCCTCCCCTCGCGGCTCGGTGCCACCGTCCAGGATCGGCTTACCAGCGACGTGAGCAACGGGGACGACGTACCCCTGCGCGGCCAAATCGCCGCGGGGAAGACCGGCATCATCCGGGCCCGCGATCGTCGCGGCGTTCCCGTGCTGGCCGTGTACGAACCGATCGGCTACCGCAATTGGGGCATGATCGCCAAAATCGACTCGGCCGAGGCCGACGAACCACTCTGGCGGCTGGGCCGGTGGACCATTATCCCCGCCACGATCGTGCTCCTCCTGGGCGCGCTGGGTTCGTACTTGCTGGCGCGCCACTTTACCCAGCCCATTCAAGAGCTGGCCGACACCGCGGCAACCGTGGCATCGGGCGATCTCGACGCGCGGGCCACGGTCAACACACACGACGAGCTGGAAACGCTGGCCGACCGGTTCAACGAGATGACCGAAAAGCTGGCCGAGTCGCGCGCCACCCTCGAACAGCAGGTCGAGGAGCGCACGGCCGAGCTGAATCGCAGCAATCGCGAACTGGAGCAATTCGCCTACGTCGCCTCGCACGACTTGCAGGAGCCGCTGCGGGCCGTGGCCGGCTATTGCCAGCTACTTAAGCGACGCTATCTGGACAAGCTCGATGGCGACGCGCAGGAGTTCCTCGGATTTGCCGTCGACGGAGCCGAGCGGATGAAGGCGCTGATCGACGGCCTGCTCGACTACTCCCGCGTGCAGACCCAAGGCCGGCCGTTTGCCGCCACCGAATGCGAATCCGTGCTCGACTGGGCTCTTCGGAACCTGGAAGCCGCGGTGGTGGAAAGTGGAGCGCAGGTCACCCGATCCCCCATGCCCGTTCTTTACGGCGACGATGGGCAGCTCACGCGGCTCTTGCAAAACCTCATCGGCAACGCCATCAAATACCGTGGCGAGAAGCCCCCGGAAATCCGCATCGAGGCCCAAGAGCGCGACGACGAGTGGGTCTTCTCCGTCGCCGACAACGGCATCGGCATCGATCCCAAACACTTCGACCGCGTGTTTGCCATCTTTCAGCGACTGCACACGCGGGAGGAGTATCCCGGCACGGGGATCGGCTTGGCGGTTTGCAAACGGATCGTCGAGCGGCACAATGGCCGCATGTGGGTCGAGTCGGAACCGGGCCGCGGCTCGGTGTTCTTCTTCACGATCCCCCAGGTAACGAATTCCCACGAAACGGAGCCATCCTCGTGAGTACAACCAGCGTCCGACCGGTGGAGATTTTGTTGGTCGAAGACAGCCCCAGCGACGCCCGACTGACCATCGAGACGCTGAAAGACGGCCGGCTGCTCAACAGCGTACACCACGTCACCAACGGCGAGGAAGCGGTGGCCTTCCTCAGACGCGAGAGCCAGTACCAAGACGCACCGCGGCCCGACATCGTGCTGTTGGACATCAACTTGCCGCGTAAGAGCGGGCTGGAGGTGCTCGGTGAAGTCAAGGCCGATCCTGATCTGCGCTCCATTCCGGTCGTCATCCTCTCGACCTCGAACCACGAGAAGGATGTGCTCTCGGCCTACGGGCTCAACGCCAACTGCTACATCACCAAGCCCGTCGACCTGGAGAAGTTCATCGAAGTGGTCAAGTCCGTGGATCACTTCTGGGTGAATATCGTCGCGCTACCGCCCAAGCCGTGAGACCGCGGGGCGGCGCTTTCTCTTCCCCGCCTCGCTCCAGCGGGTCGGCCCCGCGTAATCCGCACGAGGTTGCGTAGCGGTGAATCGCTGTGCGCGGCCCGCCCTTTACAAACTCTTTACACCTCTCCAGTGGAACTTTTCCCGCTCCCGGGGGAACCTATGTATTGGTAACTTGTTCGTCACTCGATCCGGAAGCTGTGTGTCACTCGAACCAGGAGAATCCGTCATGCAACGCTCAGCCATTATCCGCGCCGCCGCCGCACGCGCATCGCTCATTCCCGTCATGGCCGCGGGAATCGTGCTCGCGCTGTTACTACCGACCGCGGCCGCCAGCGCCGCCGACCCCGTGCCTGGCCGCGTAACCCAGGTCACGCTCTATCGCGGCCAGGCGCTCGTCACGCGAGCCATTCCGCTAGCCGGCGAAAAGGGAACGATCGAACTCGTCGTGAGCGAACTGCCCGAGCAGATCGCGCCCGACAGCCTGTTTGCCGAAGGGGGCGAGCAAGTCGAAGTACGCGCCGTGCGCTATCGCAGCCGCGCCGTCGGCGAAGAGCCTCGCGAGGAGGTTCGCCAGCTCGACGAAGCGATCGAGGAAGTGAATCGGCAAATTGAGCTCAACTCATCGAACCAGCAGCTTATTGTCAGGCAAAACGCCTATCTCGACCAGCTTGAGGCGTTCGTCGCCCCCACCGCCACAACCGATCTGGCCAAGGGAGTGCTCGACGCCGAAGCGCTGCAGGCGCTCACCAAGTTCGCCTTCGAGAATCGCCAGTCGCTCGCCGCGCAGCAGGTTGACCTGGCCCAGGAAGCCCGCGAGTTGAGCAAGCAGCTTGCTCTGTTGCAGCGGCAGCGGGCCGAGCTCACGGCCGGCGCCACGCGCACGGTGCGGGAGGCCGTGCTGTTTCTGGAGAAGCACGCCGACGGCGACCAGACCGTACGGCTGAGCTACCTGGTGAACAACTGCGGCTGGGCGCCCACCTACGTGATGCGGGCCACCGCCGAAGGCAAAGAGGTTAGCATCGAGTACAACGCGCTCATTCAGCAGCTTACGGGGGAGGATTGGACCGACGTGGCCCTCACGCTGTCGACCGCTTCGCCGGCACTGAGCGCAGCCGGCCCCGGACTCGCGCCGTTTCGCGTGACCCTCTCGTCGGGCCAGGAGCCGGGCCAGCATAAGGACAACGAGCAGATTGCGTCGGAGCTGCGCACCATCCGCCAAGAGCAGCAAATGGCCATCGTGTCGAATCTCAATTCGATCACCTTCAGCCAGTCGGTCGATTCGAGCTGGGCGGCCAACACCGCGGCGACCCAGTTGCAATGTCTCGAGTTGGTGAGCGACAAGTCGGCGCTGAGCACCCTGCGCATCGAGAGCGCGCCCGACGAACAAGGTCCCAGTTTGAGCTACCGCCTGGGCGGCGCCGTCAGCCTGGCCAGCCGCAGCGACCAGCAAATGGTACGCATTCTGCAAGCCGAGCTGCCCAGTCACTTCTACTACGTGGCTACGCCCGTGCTCACCAGCTACGTCTACCGCGAAGCCGAGCTGACCAACAACGGCGCCGAAGACCTGCTGGGCGGCCCGATCACCGTCTACCTCGACGGGCGATTCGTCGGGCAGGGCGAAATTCCCACCGTGGCCCGCGGCGAAGTGTTCGTCGTAGGTTTCGGCGCCGATCCGCAGCTTCGCTCCCGCCGCGAGCTGGCCGACAAGAGCGACAACGTGCAAGGAGGCAATCGCGAGCTGAACTTCAACTACCGGCTGGTGATCGAGAACTTCAAGAACGACGCGGCTGCGGTCCGCCTGTTCGACCGGCTCCCCTCGTCCGACAACGGGGCCGACATCCGCGTGACGCTGGGCGAAATGTCCGACGAGCTGAGCAAGGACGCGCTGTACATTCGCCGCGAGCGGCCCAAGGGACTGTTGCGGTGGGACATCGAAGTCGCCGCGTCGACCTCGGGCGAAAAGGCACGGCTCATCGAGTACAGCTTTCGCATCGACCACGACCGCAACTTCCAGCTCACTTCGGCCGACGGAACGCAACAACTCCAGCAGGAGTACGAGCAGCTTCAGCGGCAACGCGGAAAGCGATAACTGTTGGTGCCGCGGCTGGGTGGCACTGGCCAGCAAAGTCGGCCAGTGCAGCACGTGCAAGGTCAAGCCGGCCGCTTGCGATGAACCAATCGCAGGTGGCCGGCTTTTTCTTCCCTTCGCTGGCCCCCTTTCCGCACCATTGTCCCAACAAGCAATTGTGGGAATCGGCCTATCTGGCCAGAATCCGACGTGACCGGCGATCACAATCCGGCTATCTTCAAAGTGATGTAAAGAGCCGTGCCCGCGCCGCCATGATGTTGGCAAGCGATGCAGCACAGGAGCCATCGAGCATCAGATTCAAGGATGCGATTGCACCCAAGAGTGCCAACCGATGGATAGCCCGAACCCCTACCAATCGCCGTCGCTCGATTACTCGCCCGTCGGTGTGGAGTCACCGGGCGATTCCGCCGAGCTGGAATCGCTGAAACGCCTTCGCCCCGCCGTCCGTTGCGTTGCGGTCGTTACCGCCCTCATCGCCGTCGGGTATGCCATATCGTTCGGCATGGGAGTGTGGATCGACTACCGATTGGGCAACGTGATCGAGAAGAACAACCCGGACCAAGTGCGCTACGCGCGAATCGCCGCCATCGGAACGCTGAAACAGTTTTTGATGACCGCCGCATTTACCTACGCCACCACGCTGGTCCTGCGCTATGGGGCGGCCCTTC
>Ga0315553_10002087_pt1 | contig 16223 bp, 14 predicted proteins | sample SalMarSW160140MG_FD_203099 | JGI IMG/M metagenome (GOLD analysis project Ga0315553, IMG submission 203099) | Salt marsh sediment microbial communities from the Plum Island Ecosystem LTER, Massachusetts, United States - Salt Marsh Sediment SW1601-40 ... | reverse complement strand
TGGTGGCGGGCGAAACCTCTCCCCGCATCGGCATGGGGCCATCCGTCCAGAAAGCGGCCAACGCGCTGCGGGAGTTTCTCTTCCAGCGGGTCTACCTATGGGAGGATAGGCAAGCAGAGGTGGAGCGAGCCAAACGAGTGGTGCGTTTTGTGTTTGAGTATTATGTGGAGCGACCGCAGGAGATCGAGAGTGACTTCCTGATTTCATCGGACCCGCCCTGGCGCCAAGTGGCCGACTACGTTGCCGGCATGACCGACCTCTTCGCCCAGAATACGGCCGCTCGTCTGGGTTTCAGAGAGGAAGCCCTATGAAGGCGAAGACGCCTCTCGTGGGCAGAAAAGCTGGCGTTTTGTCGCGCAGACGGGCCTACAAGACGTAACTTTTTGCGGCATGCGCGGTTCTATATTTGGGTAGGCCGCCGCTTGATGTATAATGAGTGCTGATCATTTGTTCTGGCTGGTTATGTCATGAGTGTCGTCGATGAGGTGAAGCAGCGGCTGGACATTGTGGACATCGTGGGCCAGTATGTCCAGCTCCAGAAGGCGGGCCGAAACTACAAGGCCCTCTGCCCCTTCCACAGCGAGCGCACGCCCTCCTTCTTCGTCTCGCCGGAAAGGCAGAGCTGGCACTGCTTCGGCGCCTGCGGCACCGGCGGCGATGTCTTGTCCTTCGTGATGAAGCGGGAGAACCTCGAGTTTGGCGAGGCCCTGCGCCTGCTGGCCGAGCGGGCGGGCGTGACGCTGACCGAGCGTCGACCGGAGGAGGAAGCCGAGAGGAACAGGCTGCGGGAGGCCAACGAGTCCGCCGCCAGCTTTTACCATCGGGCGCTTCTGTCCAGCGAAGCGGGACAAACGGCAAAGCGCTACCTGGAGGAGCGCGGCCAGGACCTGAAGACGATCCAGGACTTCCAGCTTGGCTACAGCCCGAGCGGCTGGGATAGCCTCTGTCAGCACCTCAGGGAGCGTGGCTATCGCGATGAGGAGATCGTGGCGGCTGGCCTGGCCGTCGAGGGCGAGCGGGGGTTGCGCGACCTCTTTCATCAGCGCATCATGTTCCCCATCACCGACATGCGAGGGCGCGTCGTAGGCTTCGGCGGACGCTTGCTGCCCATCGAAGGGCAGGAGGAAGTCCAGCCCAAGTATTTGAACACACACCAGACGGCTGTCTTCGACAAAGGTAGTCTCCTGTACGCCCTGGACAAGGCGAAGGAGGAGATCCGCCGCCAGGGTTTGGCTGTAATAGTAGAGGGGTATATGGACGCCATCGCCGCCCATCAGCACGGCTTCCCGAACGTGGTCGCCTCCATGGGGACGGCTCTCGGCGAGCGCCAGGTGCGGCTCCTGAAGCGCTTCAGCCGTGACGTCGTTCTGGCGTTGGACGCTGATACCGCCGGTCAGGAGGCAACACTGCGGGCAGTGGAATACCAGGACATACTGGGGCGCGACATCCGAGTGGTCATTCTCCCCGAGGGCCGCGATCCCGACCAGGTGATTCGAAGCGCCCCGGAGGACTGGCCAGACCTGCTGACGAACGCCCAGCCGCTGTTGGACTACAAGTTCGAGGCCGTGAGCGCTGCCCTTGACCTGTCCCAACCGCGACAGCGCTCGCAGGCGGTGGACGAGCTGTTGCCGCTGCTGGCGGCCATCAGCGACAGGATCGTGCAGGCCCATTACCTGCAACGACTGGCCCGCTTGGCTCAGGTTAAGGAATCGGCCCTACATCAGATGCTCGTCCGGCGGGGGCGCAGGCAGGGGCGCGGCAGAGAGACGGCTGCGCCTGGAGAGGCGGCAGCAGGGAGACCTCTGCGCGATGCGCGGGAGGAGTACCTGCTTGCTCTTCTTCTGCGCCATCCTGAACTGCGGGCAGACGGCTTGGCCCTCTCGCCGGACCTCCTCTGGTACAGCGAGAACCGTCAGTTGTTGCAGGCCTGGCAGCGCTCCCCCGATGTGGAAGAGGTGCGTCAGGCGGTTGTCGTGGAGCTGCAAGAGCATCTCCAGCGGATAGCAGCGACGAATGTCCCGCCGTTCGGCGAGCAGGGGGCGAAGGCCGCCCTGTACGATTGCCTGCGCCGTTTGGAGCAGCGAGACCTGGAGGCCATAGCGCAGGCTAACAGCGCCGCTCTGGCCGCTCGCGAGGCAGAGGATGGCCCGGCAAGCATCGAGGAACTGGAAGTGGCCGCTCAGGCCCTGCGCTCGGGCTCGCCGCCCGAGGACATTGCATCGGGAGAGGCATCGCAGATGACCGCTTTGCTCCTAAAGGATACGGAGATAGGCATAAGACTCCATCGAAGTAGTAAAATAGAGACGGATGAAGAAGAGGATTTCACGGGCAACGGCCCGGAGGTGGAAGTGAATGGCTGATCCCTTCGACAAGGGGAGTCGGTTTCAGGATTTCGTGTTTCGGCGGAAGCGACCAGGCCGCGACGCTGCTGACAACCTCTTCGAGGAGACAGGCGAATCGGAAGTGGAGGAGGAGTTCGTGGAGAAGAGGGTGGATCGCATTTTGGCTGACGAAGAAGAGGACATCGTCGAGCAGAAGGAGGGGCCCCTACCTCGTCTGACCCGCCAGATGCCACTGGCGCTGGGGGAGTGGGCGGAGACTGGGGCGAGGCCCAAGCTGAAGGGCGACGAGGCGGTCGACGTTGACGCCGCTCTGAGCGAGCAGGAAGGCATCGATGACCCCGTACGGATGTATCTCCGCGAGATCGGCAAGGTGCATCTGCTCACCGCCCAGGATGAGAAGCGACTCGCCCGTCAGATGGAGGATGGCAAGCACATCCAGCGTCTCGAGAAGAACTGGCAGGAGATCAACGGCTCCCCGCCCACGGCCGTGGACGTGACGATCGTCCTGCTGGAGGAACTGCACGCTCTCTGGCCTGCCAAGAACGTCGTGGTCAAGGCTTTGAGTGTCAAGGGGCTCCCACTCGCCCGTCTCATTGCCGAACCCGCCTTCCGCCAGGCAGTGGACGCAGAGATCGACCAAGAGCTAGCTGATCGCATGTCGGAGAGCCTTTCCATCGAGCGTGGGGAGGCGGAGCGCTCGCTGGTGCGCCTGTCCATCGTCACCCACATTCTCACGCCAGAGCTGGTGGCTCTGGCCATGGTGGCTGGTGGCAGCGAGAAGGCCCTTCTGCCGCCCAAGGCGGACCTGCACGAGAAGCTGTCCCACTACGAGGAGCGCTTCCGCAGCCACTTCTTGAAGATCAAGGACGACGGCTTCAGGGGTGAGAAGCGCCTGACCGAGGCCAACCTCCGACTGGTGGTCAGCGTGGCCAAGAAGTACATCGGCCGGGGCATGTCCCTGCTCGACCTCATCCAGGAGGGCAACATCGGCCTCATCCGGGCGGTGGAGAAGTTCGACTACCGTAAGGGCTACAAATTCAGCACCTACGCCACCTGGTGGATCCGTCAGGCCATCACCCGCGCTATCGCCGACCAGGCGCGCACCATCCGCATCCCGGTGCACATGGTGGAGACGATCAACAAGCTGGTGCGAGTCAGCCGTCGCCTGGTGCAGGAGTACGGTCGTGAGCCCACCAGCGAAGAGGTCGGCTCCGGCATGGAGATAACGTCCGAGAAGGTGCGAGAGATCATCAAGGTCTCTCAGGAGCCGGTATCCCTGGAGACGCCCATCGGTGAGGAGGAGGACAGCCACCTGGGCGACTTCATCGAGGATCACAGCACGCTCGCCCCCGCCGACGCTGCTTCGCATCAGCTCCTCAAGGAGCAGGTGTCCGATGTGCTCTCGTCCCTCACTCCTCGCGAGCAGAAGGTGCTAGTCTTGCGCTTCGGGCTGGAGGACGGGCGTAGCCGCACTCTGGAAGAGGTGGGGCGGGAGTTCAGCGTCACCCGTGAGCGCATCCGCCAGATCGAGGCCAAAGCCCTGCGCAAGCTGCGCCACCCCTCGCGAAGCAAGAAGCTCAAGGACTACCTGGAGTAGAATCTGAGGATGAAATTAGGGAGGTAAACGCCAGATGCCGCTCTACGAGTATTACTGCCCCCAGTGCCAAACGCGGTTCGAGCTCTTGCGCTCTATGAGCCGCTCCAACGACCCAGTTACCTGTCCCAACGGTCATGAGGGAGCGCAGCGCGTGCTCTCCGTCTTCTCGTCCGTCAGCAAGGGGGCCGGCGGCGACACGGCGCCCATAGGCGGCGACCTGGGCTGTAACACCTGCGCTACTGGAACCTGTCCTCTGCCCTACTAGGCCCCCGGTTGCCTCATCGGCAGCGTCCCTGACTTCAGCCGTAGCCCCACTCCTAGGTAGACAGCCGACAGTAAGGCCAATAGCAGCGCTTCCACAGCGGTCAGACCAGCCACCAGCATGGTGGCATCGAACCAGAAGTCGCGGGGGAACATCTGGATCAGATGGTCGGTGGCCGAGTCAAGCTTCCAGAGGTCGTTAGTGAAGGCCACCAGGTGGAAGCGCAGGAAGAGCTCGTCGAAGCCCACCAGCGCCAGGACGCCAAAAAGCGCCAGCAGGCCGAGGGTGAACAGGGATGCCCCGAGGACGATCCGGGCCAGAAGGCGCAGCGACGCCTCGGCTGTCCAGATGAACACGGCCACCATGAACACCAGGGCGAAGGCCAGCGATGCCTCCTGCACCCGGAAGACGGTGCGAAAGAGGTTCTTGACGTCGGTCAGGTGGCTTGTCTCTCGCTCGTTGAACAGGAGCACGCGGCTATCATCCTCCCGCACGAAGATTCGGATGGTCTCGTCGTCATCATTGAAGTAGCGCACCAGCTTATCGGCCGCCCGGTCCAGCTCGCCGCGCGAGATGCCGGTGGCGGCCTCGGCGTCGTACCTGTCGAAGCTGTACTGATACAGGCGCGTCTCGTTGGCAGCCCAGCGCACGTTGGTGGTCACCAGCAAGACGGGGATGCTAATGAAGAAGAGGATCGTCGCAATCTTGGGAATCAGGCCCAGCTTATGCCTCCTCTCGGCCACGGCTGCTCCGTACCGCGCTATCCAGAGCCATATTAGGAGTGACCCTTCCTCTTGTCAACGAGGAGGGCCCGTCCCTATAATCGAGCGACAGGCAGGGGAAAGGACGGGCGCTATGGGCATATCGGAAGAGGAGATGCGTACCTTCGAGGGTTTCAGGGCTATCATCGCTCGCCTGCGCGGGCCCGATGGCTGCCCCTGGGATCGGGCTCAGACTCACGCTTCCCTCAAGCCCTACCTGCTGGAAGAGGCCTATGAAGCGCTTGCCGCCTTGGACGAAGGCGATCCGCAGATGCTCCGCGACGAGTTGGGTGACCTCCTGCTGGAGGTATTCCTGCACGTTCAGCTTGCCGAAGAGGCCCAGGAGTTCACCCTGGCAGACGTCGTCTATGGCATCGCCAGCAAGATCGTGCGCCGCCATCCTCACGTCTTCGGCGAAGAGCAGGCAGATTCGCCCCAGGAGGTCATGGTCCGCTGGGAGGAACTGAAGCGAGAGGAAAGGGGCGCGCAGGACTCGGCTCTGGCGGGAGTTCCCCAGGCGATGCCCGCCCTGGCCCGCACCCAGAAGCTCCTGGCCAGAGCGGCCAGTGTAGGCTTCGAGTGGCCGCAAACGGCGGACGTGCTGGACAAGCTGGGTGAGGAGCTAGAGGAGCTGGCCCAGGCAGGCGATCTGGATCACAAGCGCGAGGAACTGGGCGATGTCATCTTCCTTTTGGTGAACCTGGGCCGCTACCTCGGCCTGGACGCTGAGGAAGCCCTGCGACAGGCCAACCGCAAGTTCCACCAGCGCTTCACTACTATGGAGGCCCTGGCCCGCGAGCAGGGCCGCAGTTTGCCCGATATGCCCCTCGCGGAGCAGGAGGTTCTCTGGCAAGTGGCTAAGGAGCGCCTTCGCGCCGAGGGCGGCTAGCCCTGGCTGGTTGCCGGCTAGCCTTTTCTATGCACCGGATTGCGGCGGCTTCCCCGCATAGCACACCATCTGGAGTGAGACCCTTCGCTACGCTCAGGGTGACGCCGCGGCCTACCGTCAGGTGACAGCGTGGCCTACCGTCAGGTGACGCCGCGGCCTACCGTCATTCTGAGCGAAGCGAAGAATCTTGGCGCAGATGTGGGCAAAGAGACAAGAGTCGAGAACCAAGCCACCAACGGCGAACCGATCCCCCAAAGGGTGCCCCCAGGCGCGATCTCCTTGACAACCTTGCATCCATGCCTTATTAATACGTGCGGAGTAGGAGTAGGAGTATGCGACACAGCTTGCTCGCGGTGGCCGTTCTCGCCCTGATCGCTGGCGGCGCTTGCGCTTGTGGCTCGGAAGAAACCCCAGCCCAACAAGCGTCCGACGAACTGAATCGCGGCCTCGAGGCCCACAGCGCTGGCCGCCTTGACGAGGCCGTCGCTGCCTATCACAGAGTCCTGACATACGACCCTCAGAACAAGTATGCCTTCTACAACCTTGGTCTCATCGACGACACTTCAGGGCATCCCGGAGCGGCGGAGAGTTACTACCGGCTGGCCCTGAACGCCGACGCTGACTACGTGCCGGCTCTATTCAACCTAGCGATCCTTCGCAATAATGCAGGCTCCACCGAGGAGGCCATAGAGCTCTATGGCGAGGTTCTCACCATTGAGCCTGAGAACGCTGAGGCGCACTGGAACCTCGGTTTGGCCCTTCGGGAGATCGGCGAGACAAGCGAAGCTCAAGAGCATCTAGCGCGGGCCAGCGAACTCGATCCGAGCCTACAGGAGCGCACGCCAGCGCCGACTCCTACCCCTACCCCTACCCCTACACCCTCGCCTACGGAGGGTATACGGCCCTAGCTCACCCGAGACAAGGGATGTGAAAGTGGCGGGCTGTAGGGCCCGCCACTTCTGGATCACCCAGCACTCGTCGCTGCGCTAATCGACCGTGGCGCAGATTACGTACGCCCGGATCGACCAGCCGCCGTAGCAGTAGGACTCCCAGCCCGCTACACCGGTCGCTGTCCAGGTGTCGTCGTCGCTTGGATAGCTCGCCCTTACCGCGACAGTGCAGTAGGACTCCACCGCCGTGATCAGATAGCCGCCGCCCAGAGCCTTCTTACCCGATGGGCAATCGGCGGTAGCGGTGGCGGTGTCCGGCTCGTCTCCGAAGGCAGGATCCCCCTGGACGATCTCCCAGCCGCTGAAGCCATCAGCGCCAGGGTCACCCTGGATGCCTTGCGGGCCTGTGGCGCCTGTGTCACCCTTGTCGCCCTGGGGGCCTTGCGCACCTGTGGCACCCGTGGCACCCGTGGGGCCTGTTGGGCCCGTCTCACCCTGGATGCCTTGCGGGCCTGTGGCGCCCGTGGCACCCGTGGGGCCTGTTGGGCCCGTCTCACCCTGGATGCCTTGCGGGCCTGTGGCGCCCGTGGCACCCGTGGGGCCTTGCGCGCCTGTGGCGCCTGTGAGTCCTGTGTCACCCTGGATGCCTTGTGGGCCTGTTGGGCCTGTGTCACCCTGGATGCCTTGCGCGCCTGTGAGGCCTGTGGTGCCTGTGGCACCCGTGGGGCCTGTCGGGCCTGTCTCACCCTGGTCGCCCTGGGGGCCTTGCGGGCCTGTGGCGCCTGTGGCACCCGTGGGGCCTGTCGGGCCTGTGTCACCCTCGTCGCCCTTGGAGCCTGTTGGGCCCGTCTCACCCTGGATGCCTTGCGGGCCTGTGGCGCCTGTGGGTCCTGTGTCACCCTGGGGGCCTTGTGGGCCTGTTGGGCCCGTCTCACCCTGGATGCCCTGGGGGCCTGTGGCGCCTGTGTCACCCTGGATGCCTTGCGCGCCTGTGAGGCCTGTGGCGCCTGTGTCACCCATGGGGCCTGTCGGGCCTGTGTCACCCTCGTCGCCCTTGGAGCCTGTTGGGCCCGTCTCACCCTGGATGCCTTGCGGGCCTTGTGGGCCTGTGAGGCCTGTGTCACCCTGGATGCCTTGCGCGCCTTGTGGGCCTGTAGCGCCTGTGTCACCCTGGATGCCTTGCGCGCCTGTGGCGCCCGTGGCACCCGTGAGGCCCGTGGGGCCTTGCGCGCCTGTGGCGCCTGTGAGTCCTGTGTCGCCCTTATCGCCCTGGGGGCCTTGCGCGCCTGTGGCGCCTGTCAGTCCTGTGTCGCCCTTATCACCCTGGATGCCTTGCGGGCCTTGTGGGCCTGTGAGGCCTGTGTCACCCTGGATGCCTTGCGCGCCTGTGGCGCCTGTGTCGCCCTGGTCACCCTGGATGCCTTGCGGGCCTGTGGCGCCTGTGTCGCCCTGGTCACCCTGGATGCCTTGCGCGCCTGTGGCGCCCGTGGCACCCGTGGGGCCTGTCGGGCCTGTAGCGCCTGTGTCACCCTGGTCGCCCTTGGGGCCTGTAGCGCCTGGCACACCACGGACAAAGGGGAACCATTTGCTGGCGTAGGCGTCAAAGAGGGTGGGATCACCCTGGTCAGGGGCACCTTTGTCGCTGCTGACCACCGTTGCCAGCCCCCAAGCCGTTCCGAACACCGCGCAGGCCAGCACCACTGCCACCATAAGTCTCGTCATACCTTGCCTCCCATCGTCTCAATGCGGCTTGCCGAGCGCCGTTGCCCGCGCTTGGCGCCGCTCGTCCCCCTCCTGGCGTTTGCCCGTAGTCTCGCCCCCTTCGTCCACTGCCTCTGCCGTCGCCAAAAAAACACTCCCGCCGGGTAGCATAGCCCCTGTTCGACTATGCGGCCCGCCGGGAGTCAGATCTCCGATCGCTGCCAGCGGCTCGGTGTTCTTCTAGCAGAGCCTCGCGGCTTCGATCACGGCTTGCGCCGATTGGTATTCCTGCCGTCGATGCTGCGCTGCGAGGCCTGTGCCAGATTCCGAAAGCCTACGCCGTCGATATTCTCTTATGGCACCTACTTCTTCTCATCGAATTAGACGCAAGGGGGGGGCGGATGTTACAGCAGTTTGTGTCGTCAACATTTCTCTTTCGGGGTTCTTCGCCGGTTTTCTAATGGACAGTTCTGCCAGCGTCTCGCTTCCTGACTGCCTGATGGAACTCTCTCCTGAGCGAAGCGAAGAGTCTCACCGCAGATGTGGGCAAGGCGCGCCTGCGCGCCGAGGGCGGCTAGCCCTGGCTGGCTGCCGGCTAGAGTTTGCTCCTAGTCTTCTCTGCCCACCAAAGCGCAAGTGCGCCAACTGCTATTAGTACCACTATGCCTGCCACGCCGCCGTACCACCAGACGGGGAAATCCGTCTCGCGTCCGTCTGCTGTGCCGGGAGCCATGCCTGGGACAGGCGTTCCTGCTGGTGTCGGGGGCACCGTCGTCGGAGGGCGCACGGTCGGGCTCGGCTTCGGCGGCGTCTCCGTCTGAGCGGGTGTCTCCAGAGGAGGCGGCTCCTCCGTTGGCGTTGGGGTTGGCGGCGGAGGCGGAGGCGTTGGTGTCTCCGGGGGCGGTTCCGGCGTTGGCGTGATCTCCGGCGAGGGGGTCGCCGGTGGTGGCGGCTCGCCGACGCTGACTCGCACTGAGTCCGTCAGGGCCGGGTCGATGCAGGTGTTGTCGTCGTAGACCAGGCAGACGTAGATCGTGTGGTCGCCATCCGCCACGCCGACGAACGTCTCTGAGAGGCGTCCCGAATGGATCATGCTGTCTTCGCCCAGAGGAGTGGGCAGATCGAAGAAGGGCTCGATGTCCAGGAAGTACACGATGTGCCCCTTGTTGGGCTCGCGCTCCGGCTCTAGGGGCAGACTGATAGTGAAGTCGCTGAGGGCTACGCTCACGGTGATATCCGGGCCGGCGAGCACCTCTCCCTCCGCCGGCGCGGTGATGACGACAGACGGTTCCTCCTGGGCCAGGCCATGAGCGGCCGTCAGGGCCAACAGGAAGACAGTCGCCAGCAGGGCCAGTCCTGACCGGCAAAGACGTTGAGCCAACAACTCCCCCTCTTCGTCCCCAATTGGATAGACGTTGCATCCAATAAAATGTTTCACTGCCGCCTGAGGTTAACCTTGGACCGAAGGATCTCATTGACGGCCTTGCGAGCCAGGTGACATACTGGCTCCAAAGGGAGGTTGCTTCTGCCTTGGCGACCAAGCGAGCGCCCTTCGAGCTTCTGGAGCACACGGCCGATGTGGGCGTGCTAGCCTACGGTAGCACTCTGGCCGAGGCTTTCGCGCATGCGGCGGAGGGCATGTTTTCGGTGATGGTCAACCTGAACGGCGTGCGGGAGGAGGAAGACCGCTCGCTGGCGGTGGAGGCCCACGACTGGCCCAGCCTGCTGGTGGCCTGGCTGTCGGAGCTTATCTACTTTTGCGATATCGACGGCCTCGTCTTTAAGCGATTCGAGATCAGGCAGATGGAGCCCTATTCCCTTCAGGCCACTGCCTACGGCGAGAAGATAGACCGCCAGCGACATGAGCTGGGCGCAGGCGTCAAGGCGGTCACCCGCCACATGCTGGAGGTAGGCGAGGACGAGGACGGCTATCGCGTCCAGGTACTGCTGGACATCTAGGGGTGGTGGAACATGGCCAAGAACTGGAAGCAGATCCTGCAGCGAGTGGATGGGCTGCGCTGGGACCTTTCGCCCGACTACAAGAAGGGCATGCGCGTCCCTGGTCGCATCTACGCCAGCGAGAAGATGCTCGACGCCATGGCCGGGGACGAGGCCATCGAGCAGGTGGCCAACGTGGCCTTCCTGCCGGGCATTGTCGGCCATTCCCTGGCCATGCCCGACATCCACTGGGGCTACGGCTTCCCCATCGGCGGGGTGGCTGCCACCCGCCTAGACGACGGCGTCGTGTCGCCGGGCGGCGTCGGCTACGACATTAACTGCGGCGTGCGGGTAGTCCGCACCAACCTGCGCGAGGGAGACCTCGCCCCGCACGTGCCGGCTCTGCTGAACCAGATCTTCCGCGACGTGCCGGCCGGCCTTGGACTCTCCGGTCAGCTAAAGGTGTCCATGCAGGAGATCGACAACGTCCTGGCCTACGGCGCCCGCTGGGCTGTGGAGAAGGGCTATGGCTGGCCCCAGGACCTCGACGCCATCGAGAGCGGCGGCGCTCTGCCCGGCGCCGACCCCACCAAGATCAGCCGCCGCGCCAGGGAGCGGGGCGTGCCCCAGTTGGGAACCCTCGGCTCGGGCAACCACTTCCTGGAGCTGGAGCTGGTGGACGAGATCTTCGATAAGGAGGCGGCCCGGGTCATGGGCATCGATGAAGTGGGCCAGGTCATGGTGTTCATCCACACCGGCTCGCGCGGCCTCGGTCATCAGACCTGCCAGGACTACCTGGACAAGATGGAGGTGGCGGCCGCCAAGCACGGCATCCAGTTCCCGGAGAAGGGGGGGCTGACGGCCGTCGAGGGGAAGGTCAAGGTCTTCCTGCCTGACAAGCAGCTTGCCTGCGCCCCCATCGCTTCGAAGGAGGGTCAGGACTACCTGGGGGCCATGTTCGCCGCCGGCAACTTTGGTTTCGCCAACCGCCAGATGATCACCCACTGGCTGCGCGAGGCCTTCGCCAAGGTGCTGAAGCGCGACCCCGAAAGCCTGGGCATGAACATCATCTACGACGTCGCTCACAACATCGCCAAGATCGAGCGCCACCGCCTGGACGGCAAGGAGATGACTCTCTGCATCCACCGCAAGGGTGCCACGCGTGCCTTCCCAGCCGGCCATCCCGATGTGCCGTCGAAGTATCAGGGCATTGGTCAGCCGGTGATGGTGCCCGGCGACATGGGCCGCTACTCCTTCATCTGCGTGGGCACCGACCGGGCGATGGCCGAGACCTGGGGCTCGACCTGCCACGGCGCTGGCCGCATGCTCAGCCGCCACGCCGCCAAGCGCGAGCTGCAGGGGGTGAACATCGCTGCCCGTCTGGCCGACAAGGGGATCCTGGTGCGCGCTCAGAACAAGGCCGCCCTGGCCGAGGAGGCCAGCGAGGCGTACAAGGATGTGGCCGAGGTGGTGGGCGTCCTCCACGACGCCGGCATCGCCAGCAAGGTGGTACGCCTGCGGCCCATCGGGGTGGTGAAGGGGTAGACGAGGGTTCGTGCATACACTGTCGAGGGAGGTCCGGAAGCCATGAAAGCTTACTCACGTGCGCTGGCGATGATATTTCTGGTCGTGGTGTCTCTCGCCGTGGCTGCGGCATGCGGCAGCGATGAAGAGGCAGGACGGGAGACGAGCGGGCCCGTGTCCTTCGTGGTTTGCGATTCTTCTGAGACCTGGATGCGGCCCTCCGAGGAGGCTCAGTCCGAGCGCGTATGGTACGGCGAGCGCTACTCCGAGGGTGCCAACTGGGATCTCGAGCAGCTTCAAGCTGCCTTCCGCGAGGACTTCGTCCACTGGCACGGCGGAGCGTCCGAGAGCCTGGACCTTAGCCTTCAGCACGGCCTCTGGTCTACCCAAGACAGGTCGTCGGGCGGCCAGGACTGCGACGGCGGGCCCGCCGTCTTCAGAGGCGAGGTCATTTCCGTGTACCTGCTCCTGCACGAGGCGAAGGATGTCAAGCTCAGCGATAACACATACTGGATCACAGTTGAAGAGACGCCAACCGGCTTTCAGGAGATCCAGTTCACCAACCTGCTGTATCCCGAACCCGATTACACTGTGGTGATTGTCGATATGCAGGGCAAGGAGCTGGCTCGGGCGGAAAGCGGCGGCGTCTTCGAGGAGGCGGTACAAGAGGAAGCCCAGACCGCAACCCCCACTCCCGAGGCGACCGAGACCGCAGAGCCATAGCCCCGGCCGAGCCGGTCATGCAAGTGCGCCTGCGGGCGATAGGAGTGGGGTAGGGGTAGGAGCGGCCGTCGAGTGTATTCAAGGCGCCGCTCGCCAGATGCTTCGGGGTGTGGTCCACGGCAAGAGGGTAAGTATGGCGAAGCAGGCCGAGGCCGGGATTGAGCGAATCGAACGGCTGATCCGAGAGGTTCTGCAAATCATACCCAGCTACACTCCTGCCAGAGGTAGGTTCAGCAGCGTGCCGCAGCTGGGTTATCGAGCCCGCAATCCCGGAGCATGGCAGCGGGAATTCTTGGAGGTACTCGATGCTGGGATGCTTGGGAGGCTTAAGCCTGACACCAACGACATCGCGTCGTTGATCGACCTCGTGAACTTCTGGACCGGAGCGCCCAGTCCAGGGCCAACCTACGAGCATCCCGACGGCTCGCGCAGACTGATTCCGACCTTGATGCTGTCAACCATTGTAGGTTACGCATTGCTGGAGATGATCGTGCGAAGGTTACTAGGCACCATCCGAAATAACGGTAGTGTGACACCCTACCGAAAGAAGCCTGCCCTTGACAAGCTATTGGCACACCTCGAGGACAACTGTCCAATTCCGGATCTCGCAAGAGACCTAGCGTGTCTGAACAGACATATGGCCTATCAGGAAAAGGGTGGAACGCGGGACCTGTACTGGCGGCTTGCGAGAGGGCGAGATCAGTTAATGCATGGGAACGTGCTCAGAACGTCGGAACCCGAGGGCCCGCTGCTGGCTTTGCTGATTGACCTGGTCGTCCTTCATATCGAAAGGCACGAGTTAAGAAGTCGGCAATAGTGGGCCCATCACTCGACAGCCGGGCTCGTCAGGGATTCTGTTCCTCCCCCTCACCCGCCGCCTTCGCTCCGTCTCAGGGGACCCGTGACGGCTACTTTTTCTCTTCGTCGCCCTTGAAGGGCTCGCGCAGGACAACCTTCACGCCGGAAATGGTGCCCGTGACGACGTTGCGGACCTGCTCCACGGCCGTGGTGCTGACCTTGCCGGCCCCCTTTACGGCGCCACTGGCCGCCGCGGCCGCCGCGTCCTCGGCCTTCAGGCCGATCTCTTTGGCGCCTTCGATGGCGCCTTCGACGGCGCCTTTCGCCGCGGCTCCCACGTCGCCGCCCACGTCGCCAACGGCTTTCACCGCCGCCTCCGCGCTGGCGCTGATGGCCTCGGTCGAGCCGGTCGCGATCTCCTTGGTGCCCCTGATCACGCCGAGAACGGCATTCCTGGAGGCGATGCCAACGTCGCCGCCGACCTCTACCACGCCCTTGATGGCGCCGCTCACTGTGTCAAAGATGAGGCCCAGGCTCTCGTTGGTGATGGCGCGTACGCCTTTCAGGGCGCTCACCAGTGTCCCGCTCACGGTGTCTACCACCGCCTGCGCCACATCTCCAACGCCTCGGATGGCTCCCACCACGCCATCCTTAACAGAGTCGAATATGCTCTTCCTCTGTTCTGTCATGACGGCCACCTCCTATGGCTTGACGCTTTATCGCCAATGCTAGTTTCGCAAGCATAGCATAATGAGCCCATGTTCACCTTGTCAAGCCATGCTCATAGCGATCACGCTTGCTCCTGCCGGCTACCCTGCCTCTCCCACATCCGTCGCCTTTGCGCCGCGGGTGACCAGTGTCACATGGGGGAAGGGTATCTCGATGCCCTCCTCGTCGAAGGCCTTCTTCAACCGCTTGCGCAGCTCTCCCATTACCTCCCACTGGCGGATCGGCTCGGTGTCGCCCAGGATCTTGATGGCGATGCCCGAGTCCTCGAAGGCATCCACCCGCAGCACCTGCGGCGCCTTGATGATCAGCGGCCCGAACTCGGCGTCGGCCGCGAGCTCGTTGCCCACGTGGTTGATCACCTCGAACACCTTGTCCAGGTCCTCGCCGTAGGCCACGCTCACGTTCATGTTCACCCGCGACCACTCCTGGGTCTGGTTGCTGGCCACCGAGATCTCGCCGTTGGGCACGTAGTGGACGATGCCGTCCAGGTCGCGCAGGACGGTGCGCCGCAGGCCCACCTCCTCCACCAGCCCCGAGATGCCTGCCACCATGACCACGTCGCCCTTGCTGTACTGATTCTCGAGAAGTATGAATAGGCCGCTGAGGAAGTCTTTGACCAGGCTCTGAGCGCCGAAGCCCAGGGCGATGCCGGCGATGCCCACGCTGGCCAGGACGGGCGTCACGTTGATCCCCAGCTCGGGCAGGATGGTGAACAAGGCCCAGACAATCAGGACGAATCGGCCCGATCCCCGCAGCACACCAACGAGGGTGTGGATCCGCTGCTCGATCTCCTCCTCGGGCTTGCCCTCCATCTGGCGGCACACGGCCCCCCGGATCACGCGTGGCACGACGAACCGCAGCACAATGTCGACCACGACGGTCAGCACCAGGATCAGCAGTATCCGCAGGCCGTGGGTGAGGAGCCAATCGGTGATGCGTTCCCAATCGATATTACCCATCGTCACAAGGAATGGCGCCATGTTTCCTCCTTCCTTCCCGCATGGGGGTGGCGGAACTCTTGCAGGAGGCGAACCTAAGGTCTTGCTTCAGACTTTCCCTGACGATAGCCGGGGGCATGGTTTGGTTTTGGATGAGGTTAGCCCTCCCCCGGCGATAAGTGCTCCAGCGGGGCGAAGCTGAGAAGAAGGCGCTTGATGCCCGCCTCGCCCTTGAAGGCCACGATGACTAGCTGGTCGCCGCCCTTCTCCTCCTGACAGCTAACCACGATGCCCTCGCCGAACTTGGCATGCCGCACGTGGTCACCCGCGGCGAAGGCAACATCGAGTCGCTTAGGGCGTTTCTCAGGGCGAGCGGGCGTGCTGGCAGCAGCGATGAACCTCTCGCGGACCGGCGTGTCGGTCGGAACCCGCTCGCGGGTGGTCACCAGCTCCCGCGGTATATCCGCCAGGAAGCGAGACGGCGGATTGTGGCCGCCGAACGTCCGCCGAAAGGCCCGCACCAGGTACAGCCGCTCCTGGGCGCGGGTCATGCCCACATAGCACAGCCGGCGCTCCTCCTCCATCTGGGCTGGGTCGTCGTAGGAGCGCATGTGGGGCAGAAGGCCCTCCTCCATCCCCACGATGAACACCACCGGGAACTCCAGCCCCTTGGCGGCATGGAGGGTAATCAGCGTGACGGCATCCGTCTTCTCGCTATACTCGTCGATGTCGGTGATGAGAGCCGCATCCTCCAGAAAGCGGGCCAGCGCCTCGGCTGGAGCCAGTTCGTCGTACTGGCTGGCCACCGTCCGCAGTTCCTGCACGTTCTCCCAGCGCTCCTCGCCATCCGCGAGGTCCTCCAGCAGGTGGCGGCGGTAGTCGGCCCTGTCGATGATGGCGTCCAGCAGGTCCGATAGGCTCTGCTTGGGCGCCTCCTTGATCAGCTCGTTCAGCAGATCCAGGAAGCGCAGAAGGGCAACAGCGATGCGCTTCTGGAATGGGTGAGAGGGCTGACCATCGGTGTCCTCCTCTCCACCAGAGGCCGATTCCTGCTCGGCCAGAAGCTGGAGAGCAGCGTAGGGCGGTATCTCCAACTCCCTCGACCAGCGGTTCAGCTCCTGCAGCGTGCGC
>Ga0315553_10002085_pt1 | contig 16228 bp, 12 predicted proteins | sample SalMarSW160140MG_FD_203099 | JGI IMG/M metagenome (GOLD analysis project Ga0315553, IMG submission 203099) | Salt marsh sediment microbial communities from the Plum Island Ecosystem LTER, Massachusetts, United States - Salt Marsh Sediment SW1601-40 ... | reverse complement strand
AAGAATTTTACAATTCTCATGGATGCTACTACTTCTTCTCCTTCTTCAAAGCGCTGCGATAACCTGTCTAAATCCTCTTCAACCAGGCCAATGTTTTCCCACTGCGCAGCTTCATCCAACAGTTTAAGTTGCTCAACAGTACGAACCAGATCAGCATGCGTTTCGCGGTCAAGTCCCATGTCATATTTTGTACTGGTAACACCGGCTGTCGTGTATATCCACATGGAAAACAGGGCAAACCATGAAAAGAACTGGACCAGGGCCAGTTGTTTCATCGTTTTTGGCATTTTAAAAAGATCATTGATTACCACAACCATTCCGCTCTCTGTTTTCTTCTGATGGGTGAGCCAACCAACAATCAATTGCAGAATACCAAAGAGAGCACCTCCGACAAACAACACGCCTAAACCATAATCCATAAAGAGAAAAAAGTAGAATAGTAAAAAGAGGGAGGCACTGATGATTAGCCAGATCAGACCACTTCGGATTAACCGATTATATGCAATTGGACGCTCGTTGTGTGTCGAATGGTCTGATGAAGCTTTTTCTTTCGCTTCCTCAGAGAATTCTTTTAACTCATCCGGCGAATACTCTTTTGTCCGTGTAACTGTCCAGAGAACAGCTAAAAAGAAAACCAATCCCCCGATATAAAATGAGAATTTTACCGATGTAGGAATTTCTCCTTCACCCGCTGTATTTGATATGTGAAACCAATTTGTCATTATCCATGGAAGTGCTGAAGCGATGATTGCACCTGTTCCAATAAAGAAACTTTGCATTGAAAATCCCATGGTTCGCTGGTTTGATGGAAGCATATCTCCTACAAAGGCACGAAAGGGCTCCATGGAGATATTGATGGATGCATCCATGATCCATAACATGCCGGCAGCAACCCAGAGAACCGGTGAGTTCGGCATAATGAGCAAGGCAATGGAAGCAAGAATAGCCCCCGTGAGAAAATAAGGCCGTCTTCTGCCAAGCCGGTTCCATGTATTATCGCTCATGTGACCGATAATGGGTTGAATGATCAAACCGGTAACGGGCGCAGCAATCCACAATATTGGGATGCTATCGACACTCGCTCCAAGGGTTTCAAAAATCCGGCTGACATTGGCATTCTGGAGTGCGAATCCAAACTGGATCCCGAAGAATCCGAAACTCATGTTCCATATCTGCCAAAAACGAAGTTGAGGTTTTGCTTTCATGCTAAAAATATCTTGAAAAGAGAGGTTTTAAAGCGCATGCCCTCCCCATTCAAAAATAGTGATAAAAATTGAATTGTATTCTTTTTATCCCGTTTATTATCAGGCAGATGGGTGCATAAAAATCGAAAGATTAAGGAAGCGGTTGTTTCAAACGTTTGCGACAAAATCAAAAAAAATTCAAAAAAATTCAAACATTTTGTAAATTGTCGGTTGATTTCGTTTTTTTAACCCTCAATTCCCAAATAATGGCAGAGTTTACCTTGAAAATCGAGCATTATCTCAATACATCCGAATCCAGCAGCCCCTATTCAGCGGATGACTTCTATCCGGTTGAATTGAAAATATGCTATAATGACAAAACCATAAACATTCGCAGCAAAATTGCCGATTACTGCCAGCTATATCGCGGTGACATAAAAAACCTTATTGACAACCACCAGGAGTTGCTCAAACACGCTCTGCAGGGATACTTTACCGAAAAATTTTATGCCCTCATCTTTAAAAAAAAGTTGTTCCCGATCTATGACCTGCTGATGGATGAAATACAGCTGATTGAAAAGATCATCTCATTCAACCAGCCGTTTGATGAAAAAAATTTTACTGCACATAACATTGGAACAGAGTATGTAAAACACACAACCGATATTGCTCATATCCTGGACGACAACATCAAAGAATTATACCTGAACGAGATCAAGGGACTATTTGTAAAAAGCATCGATCCAAAGAAGAGCAAAGAAGTGTTTCAGATATCCAATTATTTCATCCATTTCATTAACTGGGAAAAGCGGTTCAGTAACTTTTATGAAATGACCTATGAAGTGCTGCCCAGCGAAATCCGGCTGCTGGAAAATTATTTATCCCCCGAATTCAAATGCCTGATCAAAGCTTACATGGCTTTTCAAACACAGGTGAACATCATCAGAAGAACCTTTGAAAAGAAAACACCCGGTAAAATATCAACCCTTTCCTGGTTTGAGTGGGAGAGTGATATTCGCTCATTTCTGACCCGAAAGTATGAGGAGATCTTTGGGAAAACAAAGACAAAGGAGTATATTGACGGATTGAATAAAGTCATTTCAGATTATATTCACCAGTCAGCCCTCCGGTCCTGAGATGGATTATCATTTCAACAGTTGAGGTGCAGAAAAAAATTGGGGTACTCTATCTCTCCACTACAACCTTTCGAATTTCAACACCGGAAGAATTTGTGATCCGGAAGAAATAGATCCCCTGTGACAGATTATCCAGGGATACCTGGAATTTGTTTTTGGTTAAAGAGCGGAATGATCGTATCGTTTTCCCTGTCATATCAAGAATTTCAAGATCCCATGGGTTAAATTCTTGTGTTGTAAGTTGAACCGTTATCCATTGGCTCGCCGGATTTGGGTAGATTTTTAAATCCCCGAATCGGGGTTTTTCAATTGAAGTGGGTGAGATGGAAACGGAAACGGAAACGGTATCTCCCTCGCAGCCATTCGTTGTGGTTTCAAATACTGAGACCTTACCCTGGCCCGGTTGTGTCCATACGACAACGATCGTGTCACCTCCCTGTGCTGAGAGGATCTCCCCGTGCATAACAGACCAGGAATAGAATGAAGAAGTGTCCGATTCTACCCAGTAGGTAACGGTATCATTCTGGTTCACATTCACTTCACCATAGATTGAACCGGTAATGATCTCCGGCGGTTGCGAAAGCATGACACTATCGGAAACGGAATTCAGATTAGCATCCGTAACCGTTACCGTATAATATTGGTCGGCTGAAAGACCATAAACTGTATGGTTTGTGGTGCTTTGCGGGTCATTCCAGAGAATGGTGTAGGGCGGCATCCCTCCTGTTATCATAACAGTGGCTGTTCCGTCGGAATATCCGTAACAGGAAACGTTCGTGCTATCGCTGATATATGCAAACAGTGGCTCGACGAAATGAGTGTAATGGTATTCCCATTTATAATCGTTTATCCAGCTCCCCTTTCCGGATTGCCACTGCTGATCTGTTTCCCTCACCAGGGAACCGGTTTCATCATAATCCTTCAAGCACCTTTTGTTTTCATCCCATGCTTCTCCATTCCAGGTATAATAAACGTACTCCGATTCCCTACCGGTAAGTTCGTACTGATATGTATACCTTACCGTGTTTTTCCATACTCCGGTAATCCATACCTGATAGATTTTCTCTATAACCTGATCAGACTGATCACGGATATAGGTTATTTTAGTACTTTCCACCCAGCTTGAACTCCCTGTCTGCCAGATAAATTGAATCTCCTCAACCAGATTTCCTGAACCATTATAATAATACAGGTTTTTCGTATCATTCAACCAGGTTGAATCAAGCTTGTTCCAGTTTTGACGCAACATCTCTGTTTTCAGGTCATTTTCGTAGATATAGGAGAACCGGTAATTCATCTCCCATCTCAGGCTGTCCTGATTCCAGTCCTGCCGCTCATAATAGATCCAATGTTGTGACTCATCATAAATATAGAGAAACCGTTTAACATTATTCCAGGATTGTTGTGGGTCGTTCCATACCTGTTCGGTGTAACTGGTCAGGTTGTTATATTCGTTTAAATAATAGAGTCGTTGAGCATAATTGATCCATTCCTGGAGTGAGCCACTCCATGCTTTAATCACTTCTTTATTCCTGTTCCCGTTATCATCATAATGGTATTCCTGCAACACATTATTCTCCCACATTCCGGGATTGGCGATCCAAACCTTCCCAATGGTATTGATCCGAACTTTGTCTTCATTGTAATTATGAAATATACCATACGTCTTTATCCATTCTGTATTTGCAGCACTCCAGTCAAATTCATACACTGAATCCAGTTTTGATTCCTCTCCTTTGGTGATTGCTTTTTTCTTCAGTGAAAAAGGATCAATGATTGTATCTGTTGTATAAAAAAATCGATCCGGGTAATGCAATCTTTCCTCCTGCTGTGCAGTAATCCTGAAAGCAAAAGAGATAATAGTCAGTATGTATATGATCCTCTCTATTTGGGGAAACGTGTTCATTATTTAAACCAGTTGTATCTGGTATGTTTTCAATTCTTTCTCCAGCGATCGTGCATTCCCGGTTAATTTATCCAGGAAATGCCAGAACGCTTTCCCATGATTCGGATGAACGGTATGGGTTAGTTCATGGATAATGACATAATCCCGAAGGTGCGATGGAAGCCTCATCAGGTGCAGGTTCAGGTTGATGTTTTTATGGTTTGAACAGCTTCCCCAACGGGTTTGTGCATTTTTTATGAACACCTTATTATAGGTTAACCCATAGCGCTCTGCCAGCTCATTCACTCTTCCTGGAAGGTATTGCTTTGCTTCAATGCGGAGTGCTTCGGTTACTCCTATCCGGATCACTTCCTGGAACCTTTGATCTGAAATGGTTCTGTTCCCGGGATGAAAAACAGCAATCCTTCCATCTGAAATCTTTATACGGAAATGGTCCGATGCATGTTGCAGTGTAACCAGTTTGTGTTGACAGATTGCATACACGGAATCCGCATTAAAGAAGGTTTTGTTCTCTTCCATGTGCCTGAAATGCTGCTGGTGTTTAATGATCCACGATTTTTTTTGATCAACGAATTTCAGAGCCCGTGAAATCGGCAAACCCCTGGGTATTGTCACCACCACACCATCTCCCGGTTTTAACCGGATACTGATCCTTTTCACCCGGGGATTCAACCGGATGGTTATCTCACCGATATCCGTTACTGTTACTTTTTTAATTTCCATGGCAAGCGACTCCGCTGAGCTCATTCACTTTGCATGTGTGTAAAAAAGGACCAACCTGTTGTGAAAAAGCATAATTGGTCGAATTTTTATCCAATATAGGAATTCAAATTGCGTTTTATCCCTATCTTTACGCTAATTTTTTAAAATCCAAGCATGATGAAAAGTAAGCTTTTGATCTCCTGTTTGTTAGTTGTAATGCGGTTAACCGGGATGACAAGTGCCTTTGGGCAGGCAGAGATCTGGTCTTTGGAAAAATGCATCCTTTATGCTATTGAAAACAACATACAGGTTAAACAGATGGAGCTCTCTTCCGAGTATAATAGCAATATCCTCTTTCAATCAAAACTTGGCGTACTCCCAAATCTGAATGCGGGAGCTACGCATTCCTGGTCTTTTGGAAGAGCACTGGATGAGACAACCTATGAATTTACGAAAGATCAAACCGTGATGTCCGATAACATCTATGTCAGCAGTTCGGTTACGTTGTTTAATGGTCTTCAAACGCTGAATACCATTAAGCTGAATCAATATAACCTCATGGCAAGTCTTGAGGACGTTGATAAAATCAAGAACGATATTTCATTAAGTATTGCATTAGCCTATCTTCAGATCCTGTTAAACTTAGAATTGCTGGAGGTCACAAACAGCCAGCTTGAGATTACCAATTTACAAATTGAGCGAACCCGGCAGCTGGTTGAAGCAGGCAGCCTTGCCCAGGGTAGTTTACTGGAGATTCAGGCTCAGGCAGCCGCAGAGGAGTTGCAGCAGGTGAATATCTCAAACCAGCTCGATATCTCTTACCTCACCCTGACCCAACTGCTGGAACTCGATTCGGTGGGCAATTTTCAGATTGAGATACCCGATCTTCCGCTACCGGAAGAGAAATTCCTGCTTGAATCAGTTAATGAGATCTATTCCGATGCCGAGAGAGTTCTGCCCCAGGTGAAAAGTGCCGACTACCAGCTGAAAAGTTCGGAGATGGGTCTCGATATTGCCCGGGGTGCCAGAAGCCCGCGACTTTCACTTTCCGGTTCCTATGGAACACGCTATTCCAATATCCTGAAAAAATACACCCTTGTGCCTGGAGAAACTTCCGATCCGTTACCTATCGGAACGGTGGAAGGAACCGGAGAAACGGTCTACACCTTTCCCCAACCATTGGTGATTTCGGAAAATTATCCGTTTGGTAATCAATTTACCGATAATGCAACCTACGGGGTACAGTTCAATCTTACCATCCCAATTTTTAATGGCTGGCAAACCAACACCACGATCAGTAATGCAAAGATCTCTGTGCTCAATTCAAAGTATGATCTTGAATACACCAAGAACATGCTTTACAAGGAGATCCAGCAGGCTTTTGCGGATGCGGTTGCTTCACTGAAAAAATACAGGGCTTCAGAAAAAGCGCTCTCTTCCATGGAAGAATCGTTCCGGTACACGGAACAGAAATTCAATGTTGGCATGGTTACGTCCGTTGATTACAATACAGCCAAAAACCAGCTTATCAGTGTACAATCAGATCTTCTGCAATCGAAGTATGAGTATATCTTTAAAACCAAAGTTCTTGAATTTTATCGGGGGAACCCGTTGAGTTTATAATGATCAATCCAAGTAAGAAACTTTAATACCGAGCATCCATGAAGAACAAGAAGCTTTTCAGAATAGTGATTGTAATCACACTCCTGGCAATTATCCTGGCTTTTGTTGGAAAACGAGCTGGCTGGTTTGGGAAAGAGGAGGTTATTGAGGTAGCTGTGGAAAAGGGGGAAAACCGTACAATTACTGAAACCATTACTGCCAATGGAAAGATCCAGCCAGAAACGGAGGTCAAATTAACTCCTGAAGTTTCGGGAGAGATTGTTGAACTACATACCCACGAGGGTGCCAATGTATCCAGAGGTAATCTATTGGTTAAGATTAAACCCGATATTTATGTTTCGGCTGTGAACCGGTCAAGGGCAGCCCTCAATTCTTCAAAAGCAAGGCTTGAGCAGGCTGAAGCCCAATATATACAAAGCCAGTTATCCTACGAGAGGAATAAGAAATTGTGGGAACAACAAACCATTTCCAGATCAGATTTCGAAGCTTCAGAAGCAACATATAAGATGGCTCTTGCCGACCGTAATGCAGCATCCTTTTCAGTAAAAAGCGCAGAAGCCACCTTAAGTGAAGCACAGGAGAACCTGATAAAAACGACCATCTATGCTCCAATAAGCGGAACCGTTTCCATGCTCAATGTTGAACTGGGAGAACGGGTCCTTGGTACCCAGATGATGACCGGAACCGAGCTGATGCGTATAGCCGATCTTTCCCGGATGGAAGTGTTGGTGGAAGTGAATGAAAACGATATTATCCGCGTGAAGAATGGTGATACAGCCATCATCGAAGTGGATGCCTATCTGGATGAAAAATTCAAGGGGGTTGTCACTGAAATCGCCAATTCCGCTACCTCAACCGGTATCTCTATTGACCAGGTTACCACCTTTGATGTGAAAGTGCTGCTGCTACAAGCATCCTATCACCACCTGATTACGCAGAGAAGCCCCAGTCCTTTCCGTCCCGGCATGTCAGCAACCGTAGATATTCAAACGGAAACAAGAACAGATGTTCTTTCAATTCCTATCCAGGCTGTAACCACCCGCCTGGATACAACAGCGGCACAACGCGATGAAGAGGGTGTCATCCTGACGGATGAGGACCCAAAAGTAGTGGTTTTTATCGTCTCTGGAGAGATGGTTCGTTTACGGGAAGTTAAAACGGGAATACAGGATAACAACTTTATCGAGATTGAGTCCGGATTAACCCTGGATGAAGAGGTTGTTGTGGCACCCTATAGCGCCATTTCCCGAAAACTTCAGGACAGTACGTTAATCAAAATCGTTACAAAAGAAAAACTATTTGAGGAAGAGGGTAAATAAACAACCTCTCGGAACTTCAGCCTAAAGCATCGCATGACATGGCACTCATCCTGAACATTGAAACAGCTACTCCTGTATGTTCAGTTGCTATCAGTCAGGATTCCAAAATCATCGGGATTCTGGAAAGCAGAAAAGACAAATCTCATGCATCCCTTCTGGCTCCCTTTATTCATGAAATTTTTAAGAAAAACTCAATCAGGAAATCCGAAATGGATGCTGTTGCCGTTAGTCGTGGACCCGGTTCCTATACCGGATTACGGATCGGGGTATCAACTGCGAAGGGCATTGCTTTTGCACTGAATAAACCCCTGATCGCAGTTGACACCCTGCAGGCTATGGCATATGGCGTGATGAAAAATCTTGATCACGGGGATTCGCAATCCATCGATCCTGACACCTGGTTGTGTCCTATGATCGACGCACGAAGGATGGAGGTATATTCAGCTTTTTTTGATGTCCATATGCAGCAGCAAAATGAAATCAACGCTGAAATCATCGATTCCCGATCATTTCAGGATATTCTATCCCGGAGAAAAGTGCTCTTCTTTGGCACGGGTGCAGAAAAATGCAAAACAGTACTGAATCACCCCAATGCCTCCTTTATCGATCATTTCTCTCCTTCTGCCGAATATTTGACCCCTTTTTCAGAAGAGAAGTTTCATCGGCAAAAGTTTGAGAATGTTGCTTATTTTGAGCCATTCTATCTGAAGGATTTCATTGCCACCATCCCCAGGAAAAATATCTTTACATAAAATGATCGTATCATTCATCACAATAATTGATGAAATGGTAAAGTTTTTGTTTTAGTTGGATTATGAAGCAGTGTACTCATATCGTTCTTAGTCTTCTCCTTTACCTGATCTCTTTCCCCATTAGCGCTCAGGAGGAGCATGTTGAATTTTCCCCTTACCAGCCCGGTGAGCGGTTGAGTTATCTGATCCATTACGGATTAATCCATGCCGGGAATGCGATCCTTTATATGGAAAGCGATACCCTTATCGGGAAAAATGTGCACCACCTGGTTATCTCCGGATGGACTACCGGATTAGCTGATGTGCTCTTCAAGGTGAGGGATACCTACGAAAGTTATATCGATCCCGAAACCGATCTGCCACTGAAAGCTATACGGGATATCAGTGAGGGAAGGTACAAACGGTACAATGAAGTTACTTTTGACCGGGAGACAAGGTCTGATTCAACGATTCTATTCAGCCAGGCTTCCGGAATGTTTATCGCTGAAAAGAACATTCACGATATCCTGTCTGCTTTTTACCATTTCAGAAAATATTACCTCCCGGAAGAACTGAAGAAAGGAGATCTCATTGAGATCAGTACCTACTTTACCGATGAATTATTCCCCCTTATGATCCGATACGCGGGAACGGAGACCGTAAAAACCAAAGTGGGAAAGGTGAAATGCCTCAAGTTCAATCCGGTGACAGAAGTCGGCAGGCTGTTTAAAACGGAAGAGGATATGTCTGTCTGGTTCTCATTGGACGACAACTTCATTCCTGTAAAAATCCGTTTTGATATCTTCGTGGGTTCAGTGCAGGTAGATCTGATTGCTTATACCGGCCTTCGCCATGAATTCAAGAGTTTACAAAAATGAGTTTCCTTACCCTATTATTCGTTATTTCAATCAATAACGCTATTTTTGTAAGGAATATATCCAAATGCAATGTATGGCTACGACAACAGATTTCAGGAATGGCTTATGCTTGGAATTCAATGATGACCTGTACACCATTGTCCAATTTCAACATGTAAAACCCGGCAAGGGACCGGCTTTTGTGAGGACCAAGCTTAAAAGTATAACCACAGGAAAAGTGATCGACAATACTTTTACAGCAGGTGTAAAAGTGAATGTAGCAAGGATAGAAAGAAGGCCCTATCAATTTCTTTATAAAGATGATATGGGTTATCATTTCATGCATAGTGAAACCTTTGAACAGGTTGCGCTGGAAGAGAAATTTATCGCTCTACCCCTGCTGGTAAAAGAGGGCCAGGAGGTCGAAATCGTTTATCATGCCGAAACGGAAACACCCATCTCCGTTGAATTACCACCATTTGTTGTTCTCGCGGTATCCTATACTGAACCGGGTGTTCGGGGAGATACCACCTCAACCTCTTCGATGAAACCGGCAACGGTTGAAACCGGTGCCACTGTTTCTGTTCCGCTGTTTATTAACACTGGTGATAAAATAAAGATCGACACACGAGACCAATCCTATTCTGAAAGGATAAAATAACTCCATGGTGATCAGAACTGCGAACAGGCTCAAATTTGTCCGGAAGAATGGCTGAAAAAAGTTCAAAAAAAAGGCTGCAGGTATCTAAATTCAAACTGAATTCTTTACTGGCAATTACAAAGGCAATTAATGAAAACTTGTCTGTAGAGGAGTTATTGAAGAGATATGAAGAGATCCTGCGGAGAGATCTGCTCATTGGAAAAATCCTGATCTATAAATTCGGAGTTAAGTGGGAATGTATCCTGAATTCTGGCTGCCCGCCTCAGGTGGCAAACAAGATTAATGTGGAAGAGGATCTCCTCCATATTAAAGAGATAACATTTGTTCCTTCGGAAAAAGAAACTAAACTTCGACCTTTTGACATCATCATTCCCGTCCATAACAACATCGCTCCTCTTGCTTTTGTATTGATTGGAGATATTGAGGAGGAAGGGGAAGGGGTTAGTCCTACCATTAAACATCTGAACTTCATCCAGACCCTCTCCAACATCATCCTGGTTGCGATTGAAAACATCCGGTTATTCAAGGAAAGCTTGCGACAAGAAGCAATAAAAAAAGAGCTTGAACTGGCATCGAAGATGCAAAATATGCTGATCCCGGATAACCAGACACTCCCTCATAATGACCAGGTATTCGTTACCGGGTTTTACCACCCCCATTACGATGTAGGGGGGGATTACTATGACTGTATCCTCTTAAATCCTGAAGAGTTGGGATTTTGTATTGCAGATGTGTCGGGAAAAGGAATCTCTGCAGCCCTGCTCATGTCAAACTTTCAGGCAAACCTGAGGGCTCTGTTTACATCTGAAATATCCCTCGAATTACTGGTGGAAAAACTAAATGAACGCGTGATCAGCAGTGCTTCCGGAGAAAAATTCATTACCCTCTTTGTTGCGAAATACAACTCCCGGACTAAAGTCCTTGAGTATGTTAATGCAGCGCACAACCCTCCGATACTGTATGAAACCGAATCCGGAACAACACACCTTTTTAATACCAGTTGTGTTGGTATTGGTATGATTGATCACATTCCCGTGATTAATGGCGGTTCATTCACCCTGAAGGAGAAATCCAAAATAATCTGTTATACAGACGGGCTATCTGAATTACCCGATGAGCATGGGGAAGAGATTGGCACAAAAACCATTGCTGCATTCCTTGCCAATAGCAATACAATCGGTGAAAACATCAATCAACTGATCCAGAAACAAAACATCAAATCAGGAAATGACCGCCTGTTTGACGATGTGTCAATCATTGGTGTTGAATTTTTTTGATTTCAGCTTATCCTGTTTCCTTTTTCTGCTTCTCAGGTCCAGTGCAACAAGCACGGCAATGAATCCCCAGAAGGGAGCAGATGCCTTGTCGGTTTCCAGAAAATTGTTCAGGAAACCGTGAAGGAAATAGGTGCACAATCCGAGCGTGATCGCCAGGGTAATCATTTTTAACCACCTCTCCTCCGTTCTGAAGTAGGTTTTAAAACCCGTTGTTAACGAAGTAATCAAAATGAGAAGTATGGTGATCGTACCAGGGAATCCACTCTCAGCCAATGGCCCGATATACTCGCTGTGTGCATTCCCACGGTCTCCAAAATTGGTACTGATAAAAGTGCGTTCCCAGGAGTATTGATAGGGCGCATACTGGAACTGGTATGTCCCCGGTCCCCAGCCAACCAATGGTCGTTCCTTGAACATGCGCAGGGCAGCATGCCACCGGTTAATGCGTTCCAGGTTTGATGCATCAGATGTAATGTTGGAGATGGACTGAACATGTTCTGCAAAATCGCCAGAGGAGGTTTGTTTGTTCTGTTCAAGCATCATGACGATCTCCGTACGATAGGAATAAACGCCAAACAAGATCAAACAGGCAAAAAGGAAGATCATGCTCAACCGCATCCTTAGCCGTACAATAAGAAATATCAGAAAGGCACCTGCCAGACTAATCCATGTTGCCCTTGTATAGGAAAATACGATCGCTGTAGAAAAAACAAGGATGAGGATCCATATAAGGGTTTTGAATTCGATCGACTTGTCGTGTCGCAACGCAAAGGCAAAAAGTACCGGATAAAAAAATGCCAGAATTGCCCCATAAGCTGTATGATCGTTATAGAAGGGCCTTACGGCAGAATGTGAAGCTTGCTGGTCCAATAATCCCAGATGAACATGGTGGATAAATGCATATACAATGATAGCCGCGAAGGGGATGATGTATGCCCAGAGGTAATTGGAGATGTTTCCGGCCCGTCGGAAAACCTGGGTGGCAAGTAAATAGAATCCACAGACAAACCAGAGGCGTGCCAGGAAAAACTTCAGTGAAACCACCGGGAGAGAGCTGGTCAGGCTGGTTACAAATATCCATCCAAGGTTCAGCAGAATGGCGATGGTAGCCGGGTGCTTCCACACCCGTTTATCAAATGATCGTTCCGATATGATTTTCAGGAGAAAAAGGATCAACAGACCAAACAGCAACGGTTCGGTTGGCAGGGACAGATCCATCTTCAACCCGGGAATGAATTCTTTCAGGGGAACCGAAAGTGGGGTGAGAAAAACGATCACCAACAGCAGTTTATCCATGGCAAGAAAGGCTGCCAGAATCACGAGAAGGAACACCGGAACAAGGTTGAAATAATAAATCTCAAAGGCAGTAAACGCCATATTCAGAACAACAAAGAATATGGACAGACCATAGATCCAGAAGATGGTTTTCCTTTCTCTCTGAAGGGTAAGTTCCATGTTCAGGTCAAAGGGTCTTACGCACTGAATCGATGGAAACAAGAACAATCAGGGTAAACAAAAATGCCGATAAGGTTGAAATGATGACGATGATGGATCGTTTCGGATAGGCTTTTTTCTCCGCTTCCTGCCCTTTATTTACGATGAATGTGTGTGAGAGATTCTGCTCGGCATCGACCTTTGCTTCGACATACTTCTCCTTTAATAAACTCAACCGTGCACTCTCATTTTCAAGGAATTCCGTCAGGAATAGATAAGTCCCGCCATGTTCCGCCAGAACGTTGATCTGTTTTTCCAGCCGTTCTGCCTGACTCCTGTTGCCCCTGGATACAGCATCCAGGTAGAGCTCGACTAGCCCCTGGGATTGTGCTTCAACATTAAATACACCCAGTTGCCCCAATGTTTTTAACGAATCTTCCAGTGCACCGATCTCATTTTTCAGTGAAAAATATTCCTGTTCTACGATTTCATATGCTTCACGAGCACGTCTCTTCTGCATCCGGTTCATGGTTGAGTCAAGCAAAGAGGCTATCTCATTAGCCATATCTGCGGCAACTCCGGGTTCCGTATCCAGCACATCGATGCGTATTGACATGTATTCCGTTTTGCGAAATGAGATGTTTTCCTTCATCTTGCCATACAGGGTAGTGTATTTATAGCGTGAATCGGGATCGATCTGATAATGTTCGAACAGGTTGTATTTTTCCACCAGTCTTTCCCTTATCTCGTCAGAATAAAGTACCTGAAGGAGCCGTTCCGTCTCTTCCTCCTCACCAAACTGCAGGATGTCCTTGGCTGGACCTCCACCGGTTGTGGAAATCAATGCCTTGGAAATGGAAGTGGATGATGAAGGAAAGAAAATAACCGTTGATCGGTATTTCGGTGTAATGATCAGTGAAACGATCACGGATGCTACAAAAGCAATAAAAGAAACCATGATCAGGGGCTTCTTTCTGTTCCACATATAGAGTAAAAGGTTTGTCGACTCAAAACGAAAGCCGGATACATTAGGTTCGGTCATGTCAAATGATTTGAGAGGTTCATTTATTTCCGGGATCCGCAATATAACAGTGTTTAAGAAAACCCCGGTTTACCAGAATAACGAAACAAAGGATAAAAAAGTACGTCAGTTAAATCACCCGTATCAAATGAAAATTTTTCTTTCCTTTCTGCACCAGCAGGTATTTATCACTGATCAGATCATCTGCCGTAATTGTTTGATCGGGAGAGGTAACCTTCTCTTTATTCAGGTTTACTCCTCCACCTTCAATCAGGCGCCTCAATTCGCCTTTGGAAGAGAAGATTGCCGTTTTTTCCACCAGCAAATCGAGCAGGTTTGAACCCGCTTTCAATACTTCCTTGCTGACCTGGTATTGAGGAACTCCTTCAAACAGTTCAAGGAAGGTTGCTTCATCCATTTGTCTCAGGGATTCGGTTGTCCCTTTTCCGAAAAGGACTTCCGAGGCTTCTATAGCATCGTGTAGTGCCTCTTCGGAATGGACCATTATCGTAACCTCATTAGCCAGGGCTTTTTGAAGTGTTCGCAAATGGGGTGTTCCCCTGTGCTTTGCCGTAAGTTCCTCTATTTCTGTTTGCCCCAGCATGGTAAAGATCTTAATGTATCGCTCCGCATCATCATCGGAGGTATTAAGCCAGAACTGATAAAATTTATAGGGTGAGGTCATCTGCGGATCAAGCCAAACATTCCCCTCTTCGGTCTTCCCAAATTTACCACCGTCGGATCGGGTGATCAACGGGCTGGTGAGCGCAAAGGCTACTCCTCCCGATTTTCTGCGGATCAGTTCTGTGCCGGTAACTATATTTCCCCATTGATCGGACCCTCCCATCTGCAGTTTGCAGTTCATGGTTTGATAAAGGATCAGGAAATCATATCCCTGGACCAGCTGGTACGAAAATTCGGTGAACGACATTCCGGATATGGTATCTTCCCCTACCCTCTTTTTCACCGAATCTTTTGACAGCATATAATTAACCGTAATGTGTTTACCGATATCGCGAATGAAATCCAGAAAGCTGAACTCTTTCATCCAGTCATAATTGTTCACCATTTCAGCTTTATTGGGCGCTTTTGTTTCAAAATCAAGGAACCGGCTCAACTGGTCCCGTATCTTTTCCTGATTCTCTCTCAATGTTTTCTCGTCGAGCAGGCTTCTCTCCTCGGATTTGCCGGATGGATCCCCGATCATTCCTGTAGCTCCCCCGACCAGCGCGATGGGTTTATGTCCTGCTGCCTGGAAATGTTTCAACATCATGATCTGAACCAGGTTCCCAATGTGAAGGGAGTTTGCTGAAGGATCAAACCCGATATAGGCAGTAACCATTTCCCGTTCGATCAGTTCCTTTGTTCCGGGTGTCATGTCATGGACCATTCCCCGCCAGCTTAGTTCATCAACAAAATTCATATTTCTCAAATGTTTCACGCAAAGATAATATATAGAATTATATGAGGACCAGGGTAAGGACAATTATCCCAAGCATACCAAATAGCAAGACAAAGGTATAGACACCGGAAAGCAGCATGAATTTGACAAATGTCTTGATGATGGATTGCCGGTAAAACCGCTTCATCCCGACAACAAGATAGATGGGAATTAGAAGGATTAAAAATCCCACCACTTTTTGCACAATCCCATCAAAAAAGATCGACACAAGGGCTACCAGCAGGATAACAAAAAAAGCAAAACAGTGGAAATAGATCGAAAAGATAAAATGTTGAATGTAGAAGCGCCTTGACCGGATATAGAAAAGTTTGAGGAGCAGTGCAAAAATTGGCAACAACAGAAAGAGGGATTGGGAAACCCGTTTCAGAAATACATTCCATGAGTATTCAGGATTTTCAAGAAGGGTTGCCATGCCATTCACCAATCTTTTCCGCAACCATTTTTCCGGTGGAAGAGTATCGCTTACTGCTTTCAGGGATTGAATGATTTCTCCCCTTGTATCGGTCGTATCGCCTTCCAGTATGTGCTTGTAATAAACGACGTCACCCCCGACCCGGACCACAACCGTATCAATAACCTTCGGGACTTTAGATGAATCCGGAACGATACTGATATGGTTCAGCGTATCGACCCGGGATGAATCCTGGCTGGGCGTATTCACGTTCAGAATTCCTGCTGAGATCATGTCGGTGCTGGAAATTTCCAGCAGTGCAAACAGGATGATGCTGATAAAGATAAACAGCTTAAATGGCGGATAATAGGTTGCTCTCCGTCCAGCCATATATTCAGCAGGAAGAAAACCCGGTTTCAGCAGTAGCGGTTTAATGCTTCGCACAAAGCGGGTATCAAATTCAAAGAGCGTATCCATCAGGTCCTTGAACATCTCACCGAATGGTCTGTTCAATTCTCTGGTTG
>Ga0315553_10002082_pt1 | contig 16247 bp, 15 predicted proteins | sample SalMarSW160140MG_FD_203099 | JGI IMG/M metagenome (GOLD analysis project Ga0315553, IMG submission 203099) | Salt marsh sediment microbial communities from the Plum Island Ecosystem LTER, Massachusetts, United States - Salt Marsh Sediment SW1601-40 ... | reverse complement strand
CCCGCTCCGTCATAATGACATGCAAGGGTAAGGGGGCCCGGAAATTTGCCCCGGTTACCGTCGTCGCCCGCGATGAAGCTGCGCCAGCGCAGGTGAACCTGCACTGAACGGCGCCGACGTGGATTATTCATTAAATGCTGGATGAGCCGGGAGTTCCATGCGCCCGCCCGTCAGACCGCTTCCTTGAACTTCACCGCGCCCTCGAGGTCCACCGATACGAGCTGAGAAACGCCGCGCTCGGCCATCGTCACGCCGAACAGCCGGTTCATCCGCGCCATGGTGATCGGGTTGTGGGTGATGATAAGGAAACGGGTTTCGGTCGACCGCGCCATTTCGTCGAGCAGATTGCAGAAGCGATCGACGTTCTGATCGTCGAGCGGCGCGTCGACCTCGTCGAGCACGCAAATCGGCGCCGGATTGGTGAGGAACACTGCGAAGATCAGCGCGAGCGCGGTGAGCGCTTGCTCGCCACCGGAGAGGAGCGACAGCGTCGCCGGTTTCTTGCCCGGGGGCTTGGCCAGAATATCGAGGCCTGCTTCCAGCGGGTCTTCGCTTTCGATGAGTTGCAGCTCCGCCGTGCCGCCGCCAAACAATTCGGCGAACAGGCGCTTGAAATGATTGTTCACCGTTTCGAATGAGGCGAGCAGCCGCTCGCGGGCCTCGCGGTTGAGGTTCTGGATGCCCTGGCGCAGCCGCTTGATCGCGGCGATGAGGTCCTCGCGCTCGGCGGTGAGTGTCGCGTGTTGGGCCTCGACCTCGCGCAATTCCTCGTCGGCGCGCAGATTGACCGCCCCGAGCCGCTCGCGCTCGCGCCGCAGCCGCTCGAGCCGATCCTCGACCTCGGCGACGTCCGGCAGCGCGGCGTCCGCCGCGAGACCGGCGAGACCGGGCAGCTCGGCCGGCTCGACTTCGAGCATTTCGGCGATTTCGTGCGCGACGTCGTCGCGCCGGCGCGCAGCCGCCTTGTGGCGTTCTTCGGCGCGGGCCGTCTCAGTGCGGGCGAGCGCCATCGCTTCGAGCGCGTCTCGGGCGGCCTTGTCCGCCTCGGCAAGCGCGGTCTCGCCTAGAACCAGCGCGTCGGCGGCGTTTCGACGCTCAGCCTCGGCATGATCGATGTCGCCCATCAAAGCGCGCCGCTTCTCAGCGAACTGGTTCGGCGCGTCGGCGAGGCTTGCGCGTTCCAGGGCCGTTTCCGTCAAGCGAGCGTCAAGGTTGGCGATTTGGCCGGCGGCGGCGTCCTTGCGGGTGCGCCAGGCTTCTCCATCGGCGCTGATCGAGTCGAGCCGGCGGTGCGTCAGTTCGATTTCGCGCGCAAGCGCCTGCGCTTCGGCGCGCGCCTCCGCGAGCGCGCCGCGCTCCTGCGCGACTTTCGTCCGGATCGCCGCAAGTTCGGCTTCCAATTGGTCGGTCGGTTCTTGGTTCGAAAGCGCGGCCGCAGCCTCGGCGGCGGCGGCGTGAGCCTCCTCCCGCGCGGCGGCAAGGCGGGACTGCGCCTCCTCGAGTGCGGAGCGGCGCGCGGTCAGGCGGTTGAGCTCGCGCTCGGCCGCGGCGTGGATTTCGCGCGTGGAGGCAGCGTCGTGCTGCAGCTCGCGCCAGCGGTTACGGCTCTCGGTCTCTGCAGCCGCTGCTGCGGTAACTTCGGCTTCGGCAGCCGCCGCCGCGTCGCGGCACGCCTGCGCCGCGGCGCGCGCGCCGCCAAGCTCTGCCTCGATATCCGCCAGCCGGTTGGCTTCGGCGAGCCTTCGCGCAGCTAACGTTGGAGCATGGGCGGCGACGGCGAACCCGTCCCAGCGCCAGAGATCGCCCTCGCGCGAGACGAGGCGCTGGCCCACTTTCAAGTGTTGCGCCAAAGCGTCGCCTTCGGTGCGTTCGACGACGCCGATCTGGGCGAGCCGCCGCTGCAATTCCTGTGGCGCCGCCACCACGTGTTGCGCCAACGCTTCGATGCCGTCCGGCAATGCTGGATCGTTTCCCTCGCCTCCGGCGAGCCCCCAGCGCATCGGCGCGGTCGGCTCGATCGGCGCATTGAGATCGTCGCCGAGCGCGGCGCCGAGCGCCGTCTCATAGCCCTTCTCGACGCTCACAAGATCGATGACCGGTGGCCAGAGCTGCTTGGCGTCGACGTGCAGGACCTTGGCAAGCGTCCTCGCCTCCGTCTCCAGGCGATGCACGCGGCGCTCGGCCTCGGCGAGCGGTTGCCGCGTAAGATCATGGTTCTGGCGCGCCGCCGAATGGGCAGCTTCCGCCTGCAGGGTGGCGGCTTCCGCCGCGGCAAGCGCCGCCTCCGCCGCCTCGGTCGCGCTGGCCAGCGCCGCCAGATCGACCGTCGCCGTCGCGCCGGCCAATAGTTCAGCGAGATCGGCGCTGACGCCGGCAAGCTCGGCCTCGGTGCGCTGATGCCGATCCTGATGGTCGCGGACCGTCGCTTCGAGCTGGCTGCGCCGCGCGGTCAACTCGGCGAGCGCCGCGGTTCGTTCCGCAAGCTCGCGTTCGGTCACCTCGAGCGCCGCATCGGCTGCGGCGACGCGCGTGTCTACCCCGGCGCGGCGTTCGGCGGCAGCTCCGGCTTCGCGCTCCAACCCCTCGCGCTCGGCGTCGAGCCGGGCAAGCGTCGCTTCCGCATCGGACAGCAGCCGCGCTTCCCGGTCGCGGTCCTCGGTGGTTTGCGCCATGCGGCGATCGAGCTCGGCCATGCGCTCTTTCGCCCGGATTTCCTCGCGTTCGAGGGCGTCGCGCGCCGCGACAAGCCGCTGCAAGGCGGCGGCGGCCTTCGCTTCCGCCTCTCGCAGGTCAGGGAGCTGCGCCGCGGCGATCGCCTGGCGCTTCGCCGCTTCCGCCTGCTCTCCGGTGCGCGCCGCCAACTCGCGTATGCTTGCTTCTTCTGCGTGCGCGGCCTCCGCCAATTCCTCCGTGGCCCGGCGATAGCGGACGTGGAACAAGGTCGCTTCGGCCTTGCGCACGTGCTGCGACAGCGCGCGGTAGCGCACGGCCTGGCGGGCCTGTCGCTTGAGTGAATCAATCTGCTGCGCGAGCTGGCCTATCACGTCCTCGAGCCGGAGCAGGTTCTGCTCGGCGGCGCGCAGGCGCAGTTCCGCCTCATGGCGACGCGCATGCAGCCCGGCAATACCCGCCGCTTCTTCCAAGACCCGGCGGCGCTGTTGCGGTTTGGCTTGGACGATTTCGCCGATGCGCCCTTGATGGACAAGAGCGGGCGAACGCGCGCCGGTCGAGGCGTCGGCGAACAGGATCTGCACGTCACGTGCGCGCACCTCGCGGCCGTTCACGCGGTAAGTCGAACCTTCTTCGCGCGCGATCCGACGCGATACGTCGAGGTTTTTCTCGCCGTTGAACTGAGCCGGCGCCGTGCGATCGCTATTGTCGATCAGGACCGAGACTTCGGCAGTGTTGCGGGCGGGCCGGTTTTGGTTGCCGGAGAAGATCACATCATCCATGTCGTCGGCGCGCATCGCTTTGTGCGAGGACTCGCCCATGACCCAGCGCAACGCTTCGACGAGATTCGACTTGCCACAGCCGTTCGGACCGACGACGCCGGTCAGGCCCGGCGCAATGATGAAATCGGTCGGTTCGACGAACGACTTGAATCCGATCAGGCGCAGCCGCGTGAGCTTCATCGCGCGTCGCCTCCCTCCGGATGGCGCGCGCTCATATCTACGCTCGCGGCGTGCGGTGGCGCATGCCTAATCCGGGGCGGGCCCGGCCGGGGTCGAATCAGAGATAGCCGCATCAAGCGGAGAATGAATCAGACGCAGAGTCCGTACGCAACAGGCGCGACGGCTTGTCCAGCTTTTTGTCCGTTCTGCGCTGCGCCTCGGGAGGTCGTTGCAGTTTATTGCCGCACTGCCGTAATTACGCTTAAGTCTTTGTTATGACTTAAGATGTTTTTCGATTACCTTCTCGAATTCGGAGAACGGCTGGGCTCCCGTAAGGCGCTCGCCATTGATGAAAAAAGTCGGCGTCGCTTGAATTTTGAACTTGTCGGCCCCGCGCTTGCGCACCTCTTCGAGCTCGTCGAGCAGCTTCTGATTCGATAGACACTCATCAAAACTCTGCTGGGTGAAGCCTGCCTGCTTGGCGATCGCGAACAACGCCGGAAGCGGGTTCGGCACCACCCACTTGCTGGTTTGGGCGAACAGCGTTTCGACGAGGGAGTAGTACTTGTCCTTGCCGGCGCAGCGCGCGAGCATGAACGCGCCGGCGGCAAGCGGGTCGAGCGGAAATTCGCGCAGGATGTAGCGAACCTTCCCGGTATCGATGTAGCGCTCTTTGATCTGCGGGAAGGTGTGTACGCTGAAATCCGCGCAATGGCCGCAGGTCATCGACGCGTATTCGACGATGGTCACCGGCGCGGTGTCCGATCCGATGGTAATGTCGCCAAGCTTGCTTGGCTGCATCAGTTCGGCGACGTCGACGACCTCGGCGCGCGCGATGGATACGCCGATGCAGGTCGCAAGCACGAGCGAAGCGCCGCCATAGACGACGTCGCGACGGGTAAGCTGTACGGTCATCCTCGTCACCTGCACGCGTGAGCAACGGTCGTTGCGACGCCCAATCGGTAGCGGTTTTGAGCCCTGATGGCAATCTTGGCTGGCGGTGTGGCAAGATCGCCCTGCTCAGGTTTGATGGCGCAACGCGGCGAAGCCGGCCTGCCTGATCTGAGGGCCGCCTGACCACGGCTGCGCGCGACGGCTGGAAGTGGCGCGCAGCCGCCAATCCGCGCGGCATGTAGGCTTATGCCGTGGGTCGGTGACCAGACATTGGTCGGCGGTTCAGCGCCTGACGATGATTTTCTGGTAAAGCCCGCCGAAGAATGACTCGCGATCATGCTTGCGATCGGACCACGGTTTCGGCATCCAGGCAGTGATGTCGTCGTGCCAGAGATCGCGTGCGAATGGCTCCAGCGCTGCCAGCACCGGGCCGAGCACGTAACGGATCGGATTCCACCAGTGCGGCGGCGCATAGTCGACGATGACGATATCTCCCCCCGGCTTCACCACGCGGAAAAGCTCCGCGATGGTTCGCTGGCGATAGCCCTCCGGCTGCTCATGCAGTAGGAAGAACATGATCGCACGGTCATAGGTCGCATCGGGAAGCTTGAGGTCGGCAGAATCCATCCTGAGCAGGCGCGCGGGCGCATGGGTCGGCAGCTTCCTGCGCAGATTGTTGAGCTGCACCGGGAGGATGTCGACGATGTCGAGTTCGCCGCCGCCCGCCGCTACGCGGCGGCACAGACGCGTCGTGAGGTCCCCATAGACGCAAGCGACTTGCAGAGTTCGGCCGGCCAGCCGCGAGCCGAGATCGATCAGGGCTGCGTCGCGCAGCCGCGCATAATTGCCCCACAGGATCGCGTTTGCGAGCCATTGACGTTCGAACACCCGCACGGCGTTCGGATGGACATAGGCCCACCAGTAATAGACGTCGAGATAACTCGGGATCGCATCGTCGTTGACGGACATATCGACCAGCGGCGAATCGGATTGCGCAATGCCTGTGCTGGACGGAGACGCGATTACTGACTCCATAGATTTGGTTCCCCCTCGACTTCCTGCGGGTTGTAAGATCGATAGCATAGGAAAGTCGGCATGCGACATCCCTCCCGACGGCCTTTTTCGAAGAACCGATGCGTCGGCTTGTCGCGTGCTCAGGCGAAGGTCTGCGAGGCGCGGGTTTCTTACGACCCGCGCGCGTGAGCGTTGGGAAAGAATAGCTGTTGACCTCCGATCTTATAGTCGGCGATCGCCTTCTGGCCTTCCGGCGAGATGATCCAGTCGATGAAGGCTTGCCCTTCTTCTTTCTTCACGTGGGGAAATTTCTCCGGATTTACCAAGATGATTCCATACTGGTTGAACAGCCGCCGGTCGCCTTCGACGGCGATCGCCAGGTCGCCGCGGTTCTTGAACGAGATCCAGGTGCCGCGATCGGCGAGCACATAGGCGTTCATCGCCGACGCGGTGTTCAGCGCGGCTCCCATGCCCTGGCCGATCTCGCGATACCATGGTCCCTTATCCTTGGCGATGTCGACGCCGGCGGCCCGCCACAGCGCAAGCTCGGCTTGGTGGGTGCCGGACCGGTCGCCGCGCGAAACAAACGGCGCCTGCTTCGCCTTGATCGCGGTGAGGGCGGCGACGACGTCCTTCTTGCCGGCGACGCCGGCCGGATCGCTCTTCGGCCCGATCAGGACGAAATCGTTGTACATCACGTCGTGCCTCCGCACGCCGTATCCATCGGCGACGAACTTCTCTTCCTGCGGCTTGGCGTGAACGAACACCACGTCGGCGTCGCCGCGCCGGGCGGTGTCGAGCGCCTGACCGGTCCCCTGCGCGATGACCCGCACATCGATGCCGGTCTTCGCCTTGAACAGCGGCAGGATCCGCCCGAACAGCCCTGAATCCTGGGTCGAGGTGGTGGAGGCGACGACAATGGATTTGTCCTGCGCGAAACTCGGCGCGCAGGACAAGCACACAAATGCGATGGCAAGCGCGATAAACGAACGGCGATAGAGCATTCAGTCCTCCGCGGGGGTCAGATCACGAGGTCGCCGCGCACGAATGCAGCGGCCTCTGGTGTTGTTGGCGAGGAAAAGAACTGCGTCGCCGGGGCCTGCTCGCAGATGCGCCCGCCGACCAGCAGCACGACGTCGCCGGCAAGCCGGCGCGCCTGACCGAGATCGTGCGTCGCCATCATCACCTTGACGCCGCTCGCCGCGATTGCGGTCACGATCTCCTCGACCGCCTTGGTGTTGGCGGGGTCGAGGCTCGCGGTGGGCTCGTCGAGGCACAGGACCTCGGGGTCGCGCGCCAGCGCGCGTGCGAGCGCGAGCCGCTGCTGCTCGCCGCCCGACAAGCGGCGGGCCGGCCGCGCCGCCTGGTTTGAAAGGCTGACGCGGGCCAGCAATTCGTCTGCCCGGTCGTTGCGGCGCGCCCAGGCGACGCCTGTTGCACCCAACGCGTAGGTCACGTTGGCGACGGCCGAGCGGCGCAGCATGACCGGGCGCTGCGATACCATCGCGAGACGTCGTCCGTCGGTGCGGTCGCGTCCGCCCCAGGTGATGCGGCCGGCGCTTGGCGCCAACAAACCCATGGCGAGACGCAACACGGTGGTCTTGCCCGATCCGTTCGGCCCGATCAGCACGGTCGGCGCGCCTGTGCCGAGTGCAAGTGTCACCTCGGACAGGATACGCACGTCCCTAGCGTCGACGCAGACGTCTTCGAACAGGATGGGAAGTTCGCTCGCCGGTGCCCGCATGCGTCAGCCCGCGCGGAGTTCGCCGAGCCGCCGGATGCCCCAGGCGGCGGCATTCACGATGATGATGAGCGTGATCAGCACGATGCCGAGGCCCAGGGCGAGGGCGAGGTCGCCTTTGGAGGTTTCGAGCGCGATCGCAGTGGTCATGGTGCGGGTGAAGCCGTCGATGTTGCCGCCGACGATCATCACCGTGCCGACCTCGGCCGCCGCGCGGCCGAATCCGGCGAGCAGCGCCGTCACCAGGCTGAAGCGCGCGTCCCAGATCAGCGTGAGGATTCGCGCGAAAGGTCCGACGCGCATTGCAGTCAGTTCGTCGCGGTACTCGACCCACAAATCCTCGATCGTCTGACGCGTGAGCGCGGCGATGATCGGGATGACCAAGAGGGCCTGGGCAACGATCATCGCGCGCGGCGTAAACAGGACTCCAAGAAACCCGAGCGGTCCGGAACGGGACAGCAGCAGATAGACCGCAAGCCCCACGACGACCGGCGGCAAGCCCATGAAGGCGTTCATCACGACAATGACGAGCGGGCGTCCGGGAAACTGGACGAGCGCGATATAGGCGCCAAGCGGCAGTCCGACCAACGCGGCCAGCGCGGTGGCCGCAAGACTCACCATGAGCGACAGCTGCACGATCGCATAGAGCGTCGCGTCGCCGCCCAGCACCAATGCGAGTGCGGAAGGGTCTTGCGTCATGGTCCACCGATTGAGTGCATGATTGTTGCTTTTTTCCTTAGGCAGTTCAAATATGGAAAGCATGCAGGCATATGCAGGCTTCCGATGGAGCTTCTAACCAGCGCCGAAGCGGCTGATTATCTCCGGTTGAAGGAGCGCAAGCTCTATGAGCTGGTTGCCGCGCGTGCCGTTCCCTGCACCAAGGTCACCGGACGATGGCTGTTCCCCAAGGCCGAGCTGGATCGCTGGATCGCAGCGGCGCTCGCGCAGCCCGTAGGGCTCATGCCGGCCGAACCGCCGCGGATCATCGGCGGCAGCCATGATCCGTTGCTCGAATGGGCGTTGCGCGAGAGCGGCTCGGCGCTTGCGACCTTGCCTGAAGGCAGCGAACGCGGGCTCGAGCGTTTCCTGGCTGGCGAGGTGGTAGCGGCGGCGATCCACCTGCATACGCTTGAGGGCACGGGGACCGATGCAAATGTCGAGGCCGTACGCCGAACTGCGAAAACTCACGATGCGGTGCTGATCGACTTCGTTCGTCGCGAGCAGGGCTTTGTGGTCGGGCCCGGCAATCCGCTTGGTCTGAGCGATATCGCCGACGTCGTTGGCCGGCGCGCGCGGCTCGCGCTGCGGCCCAAGGGTGCGGGCGCCCAACTTCTCCTGCTTGCCTTGCTGCATCGGGCTGGCGCGCCGTTCGAAGCGATCGCGCATGGGCCGGTGTGCCCGACCGGACCCGACATCGCCCAAGCGATCCGGGCCGGCCATGCCGACTGCGGCATTGCGACCCGGTCGGTCGCGAACGCGGCCGGCCTCGGGTTTGTACCGATCATGTGGGAGGATTTCGATCTCGTGCTGCACCAGCGCGATTATTTCCGCGCGCCCATGCAGGCTTTCTTCCGTTTTCTGAGTTCGAGCGAACTTAAGGCGCGGGCGCAGGAGGCCGGCGGCTACGACGTGTCGCGCGCTGGACAGGTGCGGTTCGCGCCATAAAGGTTGTGCGCCCCCGCGGCGGTTTGCCCCGCGTTGACCCGGATCAAGACCGGATGCAAGCGCGGGGCTAGATTCCTTCGGCTCAAAGTCACAGCGCGAGGAGGTGAGCGCGATGCAGGCACGCGACATCATGGCGAGCCGGGTGGTCTCGATCGCGCCTGAGGCGACGGTGCTGGAAGCGATCGAACTCATGCTGAAAAACCGGATCAGCGGCCTGCCGGTGATCGACCGTACGGGCGCGCTGGTCGGGATCGTCACCGAGGGCGACTTCCTGCGTCGCGCCGAGACCGGAACCGAGCGCAAGCGGCCGCGCTGGCTCGAATTTCTCCTCGGACCGAACAGCCTTGCGAAAGACTATATCCGCTCGCATGGCCGCAAGGTCGAAGAGGTGATGACGAAAGAGCTAGTCACCGTGAGCGAGGAGGCACCGCTCGATGAGGTGGTCCGCATCATGGAGCGCAAGCGCGTCAAGCGCCTGCCGGTGATGCGCGGGCGCGAACTCGTTGGCATCGTCAGCCGTGCCAGTCTCTTGCATGCGCTCGCGACCATGAGCCGCGACCTGCCGCAGCCCGCGAAAAGCGACGCCGATATCCGGCGTCGGGTAATGGAGGAACTTGCAAAGCAGCCCTGGGCTCCGATCGCCCTCATCGACATCGTCGTGAAGGACGGCGTGGTGGAGCTTTGGGGCAGCATTACCGAAGCGAGCCAGGGCGTGGCGCTGAGGGTGTGCGCCGAGAATATTCCCGGCGTGAAGGCGGTGGTGAGCCATCTGTCCTGGATCGAGCCCATGTCCGGCCTCGTGATCAGCGAGGAGGACGTGCCGAAGGGCGGCGCACCGTCCGCTGCGTAAACGCAGAAGTTGCGGGGGCGGAAGCACAGGCGAGGCCGATGTTGACCTCTCCTGCGGCTGCGCTTTTATGCGGGTCCCACCAAGCTTCCGACCCAAGAGGCCCACGTGACCGACCTCGTCACCCTGCGGCGCGATGGAAATATCGGCGTCATCGTCATCGACAATCCGCCCGTGAATGCTTTCAGCGCGCCGGCGCGCGCCGGCGTGCTGGCCGCGATCGTGCGCGCCTGCGACGATGCCGCGATCGAAGCGATCGTGCTCCGCTGCGCCGGCCGCACCTTCATCGCCGGGGCGGACATCAGCGAGTTCGGCAAGCCGCCGCAGCCGCCGAGCTTTCCCGAAGTGATCGGCGCGATCGAAGCGTGCGCGAAGCCGGTCGTGGCGGCGATGCACGGGAACGCGCTGGGCGGAGGTCTGGAAGTCGCGCTCGGCTGTCACTACCGCGTCGCCATTCCGGGCACGCGCCTTGCGCTTCCGGAGATCAAGCTCGGCCTCATTCCCGGCGCGGGCGGCACGCAAAGGCTGCCGCGTCTCGTCGGAATCGAGAAGGGCCTCGCTATGATCCTTTCAGGGGACCCCATTCCGGTCGAGGAGGCGCGGGCCGTCGGGCTCATCGATGCGGTCATCGACGACCTCGATGCCGGCGCGGTCAAGTTTGCACGCGAAATTGCGCAAAAGCGCCCGCTTCCGCGCGCCGGCGCCAAGTCCGACAAGATTGCGCCGTTCGTCGCCGATCCGGCGGCGTTCGATGCGCTCGCCAAGCCTTATCTGAGGCGGGCGAGGGGGCTTAATGCGCCGGCGGCCGCGATCGACGCCATCCGCGGGGCGCTGACGCTGAGTTTCGACGAGGCGCTCGCCCGCGAACGCACCATCTTCGTCGCGCTGCGCGACGGCGAGCAGTCGAAGGCGCTGCGCCATATCTTCTTCGCCGAGCGGGCGGCGGCCAAGGTCGATCTGCCGGCCGGCGTGAAAGCGCGCAAGGTCGAGCGCGCGGCCATCATTGGGGCGGGCACGATGGGCGGCGGCATCGCGATGTGCTTCGCCAGCGCCGGCATTCCGGTGAGCCTGATCGAGGTTTCGGCGGAGGCGCTGGCGCGCGGACGCGACGCGATTGCGAAGAATTATCGCGGCATGGTCTCCCGCGGCAGCCTTGCGCAGGAGGAGATGGATCGCCGCGTGGCGCTGATCGAGGGCGCGACCGATATGGACGCTGTGGCAAGCGCCGATCTCGTCATCGAAGCCGTGTTCGAAGACATGGAGGTGAAGCGCAAACTGTTCGCCGAACTCGATCGGCTGGCTAAACCGGGCGCGGTGCTCGCGACCAACACCTCCTATCTCGACGTGAACGCGATCGCGCAAGCGACTGCACGCCCGCAGGACGTCCTCGGGATGCACTTTTTCAGTCCCGCGACTTTGATGCGGCTGGTCGAAGTGGTGCGCGCGGAGAAGACCGCCCCCGATGCGCTCGCGACCGCCGTCGCCGTCGCGCGCACGATCGGCAAGGCTCCGGTCGTCGTCGGCGTCTGCCACGGCTTCGTCGGCAACCGCATGCTGCGCCTGCGCACCGTCGAGGCCGAGCGCCTGCTTCTGGAAGGGGCGCTGCCGCAGGATGTGGACGGCGCGCTCACCGATTTCGGTTTTGCGATGGGACCGTTCGCCGTGAGCGACCTCGCCGGCCTCGACATCGCCTGGCGGATGCGCAAGGCGCAGGGCCAGCGCGCGGAGATCGCCGACCGGCTATGCGAGATGGGGTGCTTCGGCCAGAAAACCGGCCGCGGCTTCTATCTCTACGAGGCGGGCTCGCGCACGCCCAAGCCCGACCCGGAAGTAGAGCAGCTGATCGTCGAGACGGCGGCCCGGCTCGGAATTGCGCGCGCCCCGATCGCGGCGAGCGAGATCGTCGAACGGCTGTTGTTCCCGATGATCAATGAGGGCGCGCGCATCCTCGAAGAAGGTATCGCCAAGCGGCCGGGCGACATCGACGTCATCTGGGTCAACGGCTACGGCTTTCCCGCCTGGCGCGGCGGGCCGATGCACTACGCCGACACGCTCGGCCTCGGCTATATACACGACCGCCTGATCACGTTCGCGGCCAAAACCGGCGACAAGCGCCACAGACCCTCGGTGCAGCTTGAACGCCTCGCGGCCGTTGGCAAAGGGTTTGCGGCGCTCGGCTGATGGGAGGCGGGAGAAATCGGCTTCCGACGTTCGTTTACGCGACTATCACCGTGCCGCGGGCTGACGCGCACCGCGTACGCCGGCGGCAAGCTCGTGCACGACGGCGATGACGGACTCCACGGCGCTCGCGGTCGCCGCGCCGTTCGCGTCGAGCGTCTGGGCCAGAGCGGCGACAAGCGCCGAGCCGACGACCACCGCGTCCGCGCCGCGCGCGATGCTCGCTGCATCGGCCGCCGTGCGCACGCCGAAGCCGACGGCGACAGGGACAGCCGTGTGCCGCTTGATGCGGGCGACCGCCCTCGCGACCTTGGCGGGATCGGGCGCTGCCATCCCGGTGATCCCGGTGATCGAGACGTAGTAGACGAAGCCCGAGCTGTTCGCGAGCACGGCGGGCAGCCGCTTATTGTTGGTCGTGGGTGTGGCGAGGCGGATAAAATTGAGGCCCGCGCGGATCGCCGGCAGGCACAGCTCCTCGTCTTCCTCCGGCGGCAAATCGACGATGATGAGCCCATCGACGCCCGCCGCCTTGGCGTCGGCCAGAAAGCGGTCGACGCCGTAGACGTAGATCGGATTATAGTAGCCCATCAGCACGAGCGGGGTTGCATCGTCGGTGGTGCGGAAGGCGCGGACCATGTCGAGCGTCTTCGCCAGCGTCTGGCCCTGCTTGAGCGCGCGTTGCCCGGCGGCCTGGATGGTCGGCCCGTCCGACATCGGATCGGAAAACGGCATGCCGAGTTCGATCACGTCGGCGCCGGCTTTGGGCAGGCTCTTGAGAATGGCGAGCGCGGTCGCTTGGTCGGGGTCGCCGGCCATGGTGAAGGTGACGAGGCCGGCGCGGCTTTCCTGCTTCAGGGCGGCGAAACGCGCATCGATGCGGGTCATTGCGGCGCTCACAGCCGGCCGCCAAGATGCGCCGCCACGCTCGCAAGGTCCTTGTCGCCGCGCCCGGACAGATTGATCACCATCAGATGATCCTTCGGCAGCGTCGGCGCGAGTTCCATCGCTTTGGCGAGCGCATGCGCCGGCTCGAGCGCCGGGATGATGCCTTCCAGGCGCGAGCACAATCGGAAGGCTTCAAGCGCTTCTTCATCGGTCGCCGAGAGATACGTCACCCGCTTGATGTCGGCGAGCCAAGCATGCTCGGGGCCGACGCCGGGATAGTCGAGGCCGGCTGAAATCGAATGCGCTTCCTTGATCTGCCCGTCGTCGTCCATCAGGAGGTAGGTGCGGTTGCCGTGCAGCACGCCCGGTCGCCCGCCGATGATCGACGCCGCATGCAGCCCGGTCGACAGCCCATGCCCGGCAGCCTCGACCCCGTAAATCTCGACCTGCATATCGTCGAGGAAGGGATGGAACAGCCCCATTGCGTTCGAGCCGCCGCCGATGCAGGCGATGAGCGAGTTCGGCAGCCGCCCTTCGGCGTCAAGAATCTGCTCGCGCGTTTCGTCGCCGATGATCGATTGGAAATCGCGCACCATCATCGGATAGGGATGCGGACCGGCGACCGTGCCGATACAATAGAACGTCGTTTCGACATTGGTCACCCAGTCGCGCAACGCCTCGTTCATCGCATCCTTGAGCGTTTTTGCGCCCGAGGCGACGGGGCGCACTTCGGCGCCGAGCGCCTTCATGCGCAGCACGTTCGGCTGCTGCCGCTCGACGTCGACCTCGCCCATATAGACGATGCATTCGAGCCCGAATTTTGCGCATAACGTCGCCGTTGCGACGCCATGCATCCCGGCGCCGGTTTCGGCGATCACGCGCGGCTTGCCCATCCGCCGCGCCAGCATGATCTGGCCGAGCACGTTGTTCACCTTGTGCGCGCCGGTGTGGTTTAGGTCTTCGCGCTTGAGATAGATTTTCGCGCCACCGAGATGCGCGGTGAGACGTTCGGCGAAATAGAGCGGGGAGGGGCGGCCGACATAGTTCGCGAGATGGTCTTCCATCTCGCGCCTGAATTCGGGATCAGCCTTCGCCTCCGCATAGGCCTGCTCCAATGCGAGGATGAGCGGCATCAACGTCTCGGCGACGAAACGGCCGCCATAGATGCCGAAATGGCCGCGTTCGTCGGGACCGGTGCGGAAGGAATTGGGCTGCTGGACGGTCATGTCCAACGAATAGAAGCTTCGGCGCCCGATATCAAACGCCGCGCGCAAGCCTCGGCATGGCGGGCTCCGTCTCGGCGGCACGGGCTGCGTGGAGAAAAGCCCCGATCTTGTCGGGGTCTTTGTCGCCCGGCGCGCGTTCAACGCTGGAGGAGACGTCAACACCGAGAAAGCCGCGGGTTCCGCCGATCAGCCTGACGGCGTCGGCGACATTGTCCGCGGTCAAGCCGCCGGAAAGCATGAATGGCGCGCCGAGGTCCGCGCCCGCAATCACCCGCCAGTCGAACGGCAGGCCGTTGCCGCCCGGCAGCACTGCGCCGGGCTCCGCTTTCGCATCGAGAAGCAGGCGATCGGCGGCGCCCGCATAAGCGCGCGCCTGGTCGAGGTCGGCCGCCGTGGCGACGCCTACTCCCTTGACCACCGCGATACGATCGAGCCTGCGCTTCATCGCAGCCAGGCGTTCCGGCTTTTCCGCGCCGTGAAGCTGCAGAAAGTCCGGCTTGAGGTCACAGACCGCGTCGAGCAACCGCGGGTCCGGATCGACGAAGACCGCGCCGATGGCGATCTTGCCGCGCGCCCGATCGAACAGCCGCTGCGCCTGCTCCACGCTGAGATTGCGCGGGCTCGGCGCAAAGAAGACGAAGCCCGCCATGTCGGCGCCCGCCGCGATCGTCGCGTCCAGCGCTTCTGGCGTCGTCAGCCCGCAGATTTTAACGTACAGGGTCATGTATCGGTTGAGTCACGCTGTTTTATCAGGCGGTCCAGATCGTCAGCGAGAAGAACTACATCGTTGTGGGCGATGTTATAGATAATAGCCAGATCAATTTGCCAAAACTCGTGAACCAGGATGTTTCTCATCGCCTTTATTGCGACCCATGGAATCTCTGGAGGAAGTATCAGCATTCGCCTGGCTGCTTGACCGCAGGCCTCGCCAACTGCGATTAGGCAAAAGCAAACTGCATCCTGCCGCAACCGGTCGGCGGCGAATGCGGAATAGCCGCCGTCCTTGACGTACTCCGACGCCCGCCGCGCATAATCTCTCGCGTCGATCAGAAGCTCGATGATGCTGCGCATCAGAATGGGCGAACCGAGGCCTTTACTCGATCGCCGTAATCGCCCTTGAGCCCGCTGACAAGGACGATCCCGACCGGATGTCCGATGCGCTCGGATAATTCTACCTCGGCTTTCGCGAGGCCGAGCAGGGAGAGGCCGTCTCGCTTTTCTGCGAGAAGATCGAAGGCATCCTCTTCGAGAACATGCGCAGCGGTTCCCCGCGGCAGCAAACCGAGGAAGTGAAGCGGGTACTTCTCCTCTACCGCGTGCAGATGGTCGAGGAGGATTCGTCGATCGAGTTGATGCACATTCATCATGCACCTCTTCACGTAAGATGCGCGGGACCGATCAGTCGTGAAAGGGCTTGATCGAATCTCGACATAGCCCTATATCGAGATTCGATCAAGGAGCGCGTCATGGCCGAAGACATCCGTTTGACCCAGCCCACCCTAAAGGTGCTGCGATTCTTGTTGGAGAAGCCGCGCGAGGGGCGCTCCGGCGCGGAAATGTCGAAGGCGACCAAGGTCGGGTCCGGCACGCTCTATCCCATGTTGGCCCGGTTGGAATCGGCGGGCTGGCTTAGCAGCGAATGGGAGGTCATCGATCCGAGCGTAGCCGGTCGCCCGCGTCGGCGTTTTTACAAGCTCACCGCGGTCGGGCACAACAATGCGCGCGCGGCGCTGGCCGATCTCCAGATGGCGGCGGGAGAGCTGGCATGGATGCGGTGATCACGATCCTGCTCGGCGCAGTCGGAAGTTTGATAGCAGCCGAGCTCTACGAAATTGCTCCTCGACTGGCTCGTTGGCTCGTTCTCAGAGCTGCTTCTCGCCTACGTCCGGGGGAGCGGGACCGCTGGTACGAAGAATGGCTCGCTGACCTTGATGAATGGCCGGGCAATATAACCAAGCTGGCTCGATCTGTGGGACATGTTAAAGCGTCCGTCCGCCTGAGGCCATTAAAGAACAAGAAGGCGCGGATGTTTTTGGCCTTTCAGCTCGCGCTGCTCCGCCGTTTCCCGCTAATTTGGGCGCTGTTCTTTCTGATTTCGATGCCAAGAATACCGGACGGTTCGTTCAGGGAAAATGTGAATGCGTTATACCCCGACTCATTGAAGGTTCGGGAAAATTCCTTGCGTT
>Ga0315553_10002081_pt1 | contig 16251 bp, 11 predicted proteins | sample SalMarSW160140MG_FD_203099 | JGI IMG/M metagenome (GOLD analysis project Ga0315553, IMG submission 203099) | Salt marsh sediment microbial communities from the Plum Island Ecosystem LTER, Massachusetts, United States - Salt Marsh Sediment SW1601-40 ... | reverse complement strand
GAAAGAGCAGCACGCGATCGGGCCCGTGCACCCGGGACGTGGTGGCCGTGGCCAGGGCCGCGGGCGACAGCAGCCGAACGCCGTCCACCTCGCCGATCAGCGCCGCATAGAAGCGCGCCAGCGCGCGAGCGCTGCCGATCCCGTTCGAGGAGGGCATCTCGGCCGCGTGCAGCGCGCGCGTGTTCCACATCGGGCCGTAGGAGAACAAGCGCGAAGGCCCCTCCAGGACGCGGCCCAGGAGCGTCTCGGGGCCCAGGAAGCGCGCGCGCAGCGCGAGCTCTTCGGGGTCCGTGGGCTCGGGGGCCGGGTAGAGCGTCGCGACGCGCCCCTCCTCGCGCTCGGGAAGGCCGATCCAGAAGTCGAGGCCGAGAGGCCCGGCGACCTCCTTCGCGAACAGCTGCCCCGGGGTCGTTCCGGTCGCGCGCCGCACCACCTCGCCGAGGATCCAGCCGAAGGATCGCGCGTGATAGCCGTGGGCCGCACCCGGCTCCCAGTTCGGCGCCTGGGCGGCGATCGCGGCGCACACCGGATCCCAGGCGAGCACCTGTTCCAGGGTGAGCTCGCCGTCCACGGCGGCGAGACCCGCGCGGTGGCTGAGCACCTCGCGCAGCGTGATCGCCTGCTTGCCGCGCGCCGCGAACTCGGGCCAGTAGCGCGCCACGGGGGCGTCGAGGTCCAGCACGCCGCGCTCCACCAGCAGGTGGACGAGCGCCGCCGTCGGCCCCTTGGTCGAGGAGAAGAGCAGGACGGAGGTGTCGCGCAGCCAGGGGCGGCGCGCCTCGCGGTCCGCGTAGCCGCCCCAGATGTCCACGACCGGTCGGCCGTCTCGATGGACGCAGCAGGCCGCGCCGACCTCGCGCTTGGCGAGGTTTCGCGCGAACGCCTCGCGCACCGCTTCGAAGCCCGGGGCACAGGAACCGTGCACGATCGCCACGGTTCCCTTCTAGCAGCTTCGTCGGATCCGGGCCGTGCGGATGCCGTGAGAAGGGCGCTCCCCGCCACAGGCCCAGAACTGCGCGGGGAGCGCCCGCACCCGGAGCCCGGGCAGCAAGGGAGCGAGGTCCCGGGGCCGGGCGCAAGAATCGACGTCCGGTGCATCGGCGCGCGCAGACGTCCGGGCTCGGATCACGTCAGCCAGCCGTCGCGCCGTCGCATGGCCTCGGCGAGGCCATCCGGCGCCACGCGGGTGAGATAGCGCTGGGTGGTGGCGGGGCTGCCGTGGCCGAGCTGGGCCTGGATCAGGCCGATCGGCACGCCCTCGCGAGCGAGCTCGGCAGCGAGCGTGCGCCGCAGCACCTCCGCCGACACGCGTTTGTCCAGGCGGGCCTTGCGGCCGAGCCGCGCGAACAGAGCACGCAGGTAGGAGGGACTGATCGTTCCGCCCTGGAGCGTGCAGAACAGGGGACAGCGCGCGTCGAGGGCGAGCTCTCTCCGGCGCGCGAGCCAGGTGTCCAGCACCCGGAAGGAGGCGCCGTCGAGTGCCACGATCCTGTGTCGGTTGGGACGCGCGACGCGGATCGTTCCATCCTCGCGGTCCACGTTTCGCGACGGGAGCGCGATCACCTCCGCGACGCGCAGGCCGCATCGGTACATCACCGTGATCAGAGCGCGGTTGCGCAGGCCCGTGGACGACCGGACCGAGCACGCTTCCAAGAGCCGGCGTACTTCTTCCGGTGTCAGCAGATCGTTTCTCCCGGATTCTCGACCCGACCCGTTCGGAACCACCTGTCACCACCTGACGCGTTCCGTGAGCCCGAGTCAGGGCATCACGACACTCGATGGATTCTGTGGGAGGCATTGCGGTCGCGGCAATACCCCAGGGCATCATGTGCGCCCGTTACCGAGGTCGGCCCACCAGAAAAGTGTCGGAACTGCGCGGCGCGACGGAAAGCGGGGCGCGACGGGACGCAAGTGTCCTTGCGGCCCGCGATCCCGTTCAGCCCCGGCGGTCGAGGCGTGGGAACGCGCGTCCGATCGACGCGAGCCACTGCACCAGGCGTACCGCGTGCAGACTCACCACGGGCTTGCCGCTGGCGCACAGGGCCACGGCGAGGGCGCGGTCCGGATCCGCCCAGGAGAAGGTATTGGTGAAGCCGATGTGGCCGAAGGCGTTCTCGTTGTCGACGCCGAAGAGGCTGACGCCGCTGCTGCCAAGCATGAAGCCGAGCCCGTAGCGGATCGGCAGCCCGAGCGTGAGATCGACCTCCCACCACGCCGCTTCGCCGGTCGCGTGGCGTACCGTGCTCGGTGCGAAGACCTGGATACCGTTCTGCTCACCCCCGTCGAGCAGGCACTGGTAGAAGGCGCACAGCTCGCTCGCGGTGGAGACGATGTTCGCCGAGGGGACGATCCCGGTCAGGAAACGCGGGTCGTTCGCGATCGCAACCACCTGGTCGAGGTCGGCGCCGAGCGCGTTGCGCAGTACGATCGAGGCGGGGAAGGGCACCGGAGGACCGGTGACGGCATCGCGCGCCACGAGAGGAAGGTCTTCCTCGCGCACTCCATAGCGCATCCAGCGATAGCCGAGCGGCCCCACGATCTCGCGCTCGAGCACCGTGCGGATGTCGTCTCCGGTGACGCGCCGCACCACCTCGGCGAGTACGAATCCTCCGGTGGCGGCGTGATAGGCGAGGACCCGCCCCGGTCGCGAGCGCAGTCGGGACTCGCACAGGATCTCCACCACCTTCTCGGGTCGGGCGAGTAGATCGAGGTCGAGAGACTCGGGAGGCAGGTTCGGGATCCCCGCCTTGTGGGAGAGCAGATGCCGCAGGGTGATGCGGTGCTTTCCGTGCTTCGCGAACTCGGGAATGAAGTCGCAGACGCGGTCCTCCAGGTGGAGCACGCGCTTCTCGTCGAGCTTGTGGATCACCATCGCGGTGATCGCCTTGCTCGCGGAGAAGATGTCGAAGGGCGTGCTCGTGCTGGCCGACAGCTTCGGCGCATCCGGGGGGTCGCCCGGCGCGTTGCCGCGCGCGTGGCCGATCGCCCGGTTCAGCACCACCACGCCCCGGCGGCGCACGCAGAGCTGGAGCGCGGGGTGGACACCCGTGCGATAGAGCGCGACGACGGCGCTCCACACGCGCTCGACGTTGGCGGCCGGCACGTCGGACCCGCCGGGATCCTCCCGGCCGACGTCGATCAGCCCGCTCGGGTCGCGGGGCACGCGGCAGCGCTTGATTCCGGGTATTCTCGCCTGGCCGATCCAGTAGAGCGGATCCACGGCGGCCCTCGCGGTCACTCGTCCCGATCTTCGTTGACCGGACCCGCTCCCAGATAGACGTCTAGGCCGGCGATCGAGGCATTGCGGTAGATGCGGGCCATGGCGGCCTCGCAGTTGGATTGCCCGCGCCAGAACGGGAAGCCGCCGAGTCGCGCGACCACGGCACCCGGCTTGCGCGGGATGCGCACCTCGATCTCCTCGTCGCGCGGGCGGGACGCTCCGCCCCAGAATGCGCCGGGGTCCTCGGGCAGCGGCTCGTCCGGGACGATCCGCTCGGGCGGCGGCTCGATCACCTCGGGGATCGGCGGCAGCTCGCCCAGCAGCTCGCCGTCCTCGTCGAATTCGTCGTACTCGTCCCGGAAGGACTCGGGGGGCGGCGGGGCGGGGGGCTTCGGGATCGCTGCCGACCCGAGGGCCGCCAGCAGCTCGCCGCGCTCCATTCCCCGCAGCTGGAAGATCAGGAAGGGATCGCGGTCGAACTCCTCCCCCAGCAGGTAGTAGACCGCCGCGATGTGCTTGCAGGGATTGGCGTTGTCCGGGCAGGAGCAGTTCGCCTTCAGGTCGCCGCTGGCGTTCGGAAACAGCGAGAGGTTCTGTTCCTCGAACACGGCCAGGATCTCTTCGGGGATCTGCCCGCTGCCCAGCTCGACCGCGATGTCCGGTCGTTGGGTCAGTGCCTTCGTCACCTTCTTCCAGTCGGTGCTCGAGAGCATCGAGAAGTGCATGCGAACGAGATAGGGAGCGTCGCGCGACCCCTGGACGTGGGCGGTGACGAAGCCCTTGCCGATCTCGATGTCGACGATGTGTCCCTGGCGGGCGTAGTTGCGCCCGCGACCGAGGCGCCGCCCCACGGCGAACTTCTCGAGCACGTCGACCCAACGCCGCGCCCACCAGTTCTCCGCGACACGCCCGCGCCGGACCCTGCCGCGGTTGCCGTTGCGATGGGGGCGCCCCCGTCCCCGGTTCTGGGAGCGCGGGCCGCGTCGTTGGCCCTGGCGCTGGCCGCCGTTCGGCCGCGCTTCGGCGTCCTGCGGCGCATCCTCGCGCCCCCGGCTCGCGGTCTCCACTTCCCGATCGTGACCGTTTGCGCCGTCGCTCCTGGCGTTTCCGCCCGGCTTCTCGCGGAATCCGCCGGGCCCGCGTCCGGCCGACCCGCGCCCACCGCGTCGCCGCCGCCGGCGTCGCCGCCGTCCTTCGTTTCCGGACTCTTCCGACATGCTAGTCCCGCACGGTGTCCCTGCGCAGCGAGAACACCTCGTGCAGCTCCTCGTTGGAGAGCTCGGTGATCCACTGCTCGCCGGTTCCGACGATGTCCTCGGCGATCGATCGCTTGCTCTCGATCATCTCGTCGATCCGCTCCTCCAGCGTGCCGACGCACACGAACTTGTGAACCTGCACGTTGCGGCTCTGGCCGATCCGGAACGCGCGGTCGGTGGCCTGGTTCTCCACGGCCGGGTTCCACCAGCGGTCGAAGTGGAAGACGTGGTTGGCGCCGGTGAGGTTGAGGCCGATGCCACCGGCCTTCAGGGAGAGCACGAATACGGGCGGCGCGTCGGAACCACCCGCCTGGAAGCGCTCGACCATCGCGTCACGCCGCTTCTTGGGCGTACCGCCGTGGAGGAAGAAGATCTCGCGGCCCAGCTGGTCCTGGAGGTGTTCCTGAAGGAGCTTCCCCATCTCGGCGAACTGGGTGAACACCAGCGAGCGGTCCCCCGCCTGGGTCACCTCTTCGATCATCTCTCCGAGTCGGATCAGCTTTCCCGACCTCCTGCCGAGCTCGGAGCCGTCGCCCAGGTAGTGGGCCGGGTGATTGCACACCTGCTTCAGCTTCGAAAGCGTCGCCAGGATCACACCGCGCCGCTCGATGCCCTCGGCGTCCTTGAGCTTGCGCTCCGCCTCTTCCACCACCTGTTCGTAGAGCGCGCCCTGCTCGCCGGTGAGCGCGCAGAACACCTTCATCTCGAGCTTGTCGGGCAGGTCCGAGATGATGGAGCGGTCGGTCTTCAGGCGGCGCAGGATGAAGGGCTGGGTGATGTGGGAGAGCTGCTCCACCGCGTCCGGATCGCGGTAGGCCTGGATCGGCACCAGGAACTCCCGGCGGAACTGCTCCTGCGTGCCGAGGAACTCGGGGTTGAGGAAGTCCATGATCGACCACAGGTCACCCACGTGATTCTCGACGGGCGTGCCGGTGAGGGCGATGCGGTAGTCGGACATCACCGCGCGCACCGCCATCGACTGCTTCGTGTCCGGATTCTTGATGTTCTGGGCCTCGTCGAGGATGACGCCCGCCCAGCGCATCGAGCGCAGGTCCTCGATGTCGCGGTGGACGAGGGCGTAGCTCGTGAACACGACGGCGTGGTCCTGGGCCTCGGCGACGAACTCGTATCCCTTCTTCCGCTGGGGGCCGTGGTGGATCATCGTCCGCAGCTTCGGAGTGAAGCGCGCCGCCTCGCGTTCCCAATTGGCCAGCACGGAGGTCGGGCATACCAGCAGCGCGGGGCGGTCTTCGCCCTTGATCCGCTCGCGTTCGATCAGCGCCAGCGTCTGGATCGTCTTGCCCAGGCCCATGTCGTCAGCGAGGCACGCCCCGAGCTCCCAGCGCCGCAGGAACTCGAGCCAGGCGAAGCCCTTCTCCTGGTAGGCTCGCAGCTCGCCGACGAAGCCGGGCGGGGTGGACAGGGGCTCGATCGCGCTCTTGTCCTGGAGCCGCTCGAGGAGGGCGCCGAGCCACCCCGTCGCCTGGACGCCGGCGAAGTGGATGCCCGCCGAGGAATCGGCGGCGCCGAGCGCCATGCGCACGATCTCGCGCGCGGTCACTTCGCCTCCACGCCGGTTCTTGTAGAACTCGAGCGCGGCGTGGATCTCCTCCACGCTCGTCTGCACCCAGTGGCACCGGACGCGCTGTAGCGGCTCCTTGAGCCGCGCGAGGTCCTCGAGGTCGCGTCCCGAGAGCGGGTTGCCGGCGAGACACACCTCCCAGTCGAAGGAGACGAAGTCGTCGAGCCGGGGCTCGTTCTCCATCTCGTGGTGCTCGGCGGTCCGAACCCGCGCGCGCACCGAGAGGTGGTGCTCGGTCTCGTTGCCCTTCCACCAATCGGGCAGGATCGTCCCGAAGCCCGCCTGCTGGAGTGCCGGAGCGGTCTGGGTCAGGAACTCGTGGGCGCCGCGCGCGTCGAGGGAGTAGCCCGAGGGCTTGCGCGAGCGGAGGCTCATCTCGATCTTCGGACACACGCCCGAGGCCTGGGCCAGCGAGATCAGCAGCGTCTGGTGCACGTCGTATCCCGACCGCTGCAGGGAGGCAGCCTTGCGGCCGCGCAGGATCCACGCGTCGGCCGTGGGGACCAGCAGCGTCGGGTCGTCGGTTCCCTGGAGCAGGTAGCGCACGTACCAGCGCCGTTGACCCGGTCGCGCCGCTTCGCGCATGCGCGCCTTCCCGTTGCGCCGCCCGTGCTTGCGGGCGCGCGGATCCTCCTTCGGCGGCGCGGGCTCCTCGAGGCGGAAGCACAGGCGGAACGGCGCGCCTACCGCGACGTCGAGCGGCTTGCGCCACTCCCGGATCTGCTCGGAGAGATCCTCGAGCTCGGCGTCCTTGCTCTTGATCGCAGTCTGTTGGGAGCGCAGCGCGGCCAGCCAGCGGTCGTGCACCGTGCCGTCCGGGACCTCGCCGGCGAACAGGCTCGGGCTCACCGAGACGGCACCGTCCTCCGCGTCGGGCTCCTGATGGGAGCGGACGATCTGGTCCACGAGCTGTTCGACGAAGCGCTTGAGCAGCGTGACCGCGGCCTGCTGCGGAACCGACTCCCCGTTGAGAACCAAGGCGCGCGCCGCGGCAGGCATCGCGGCGGCGAGCCGTTCCAGGTATTCCCGGTCCTCGGTGATCCAGACCACTTGCCAGCAGGCGTGCAGCTTGCCGTCCTCGTCGAAGCGCGTACCGGGGAGATAGCGCTGGCGCGCGACCAGGGAGCCGGCCAGGCGGACGGCGCGGATCCAGAAGCGGAGATCCGGTCCCCCGAGCACTCCGTGGAGTCCTTCGCCGCGCTGGCCGTAGGCGGAGAGCAGGTCGAGAGCCTCGCTCGGGTCCAGCGAGATCCCCTCCACCCGCCAGGGTGCGTGCACGGGGGGCTCGTCCGAGTCGGGGGTCTCGCCGATCAGCGTGCTCGAGGGCAGCGGCTGGGTCCCGCAGGTCGGGAGCCAGGCCGTGGCCTGGGCCTTGCGTCTCGCCGTGGGTCGAAATCCGATCGGCAGCTCGCGGGCAGCCCGAGTCACCGCCTCTGCACCGGCGTCGTAGGGATAGGGCCGAGCGCCCTTCCGCTGGCTCTTGCTCGGCGTCGCACCTTCGGCCGGTGACTCTCCCCAGAGGAAGAGCGCGCCGTCCAGGAACGCGCCGTGCAGGATGATCATTGCGCTTTCTGCTCTCCTCGAGCGCGGCGTACGCGAAGCACCTTCTCCGAGGCGCGGTCGCCGCCCGGTCCGCACCGGACTCGGTGCAGGAGCCGGATGGCGGCGCTCTGCCGCTGCGGTCGTCGCGAGCGCGTCTCTCGCTCGCGATCCGCCGTTCTTGCCTGTCTCGACGTCAATCCTTCGACGTTCGGGAGACTCTCCGTCTTCTCGCTCTCGCCACCTGGCAGGCGCGGTGGCGCAGATCGTCGGCGTGGGGCGCGACCCGCTCCGAACGTCGCCTCCCGGTTCCCGGGATGTCCCCGGGAGCTCCGGGGACCGCATTCGGAGGGCGAGCTCGCGCGGTTGCTACACGCCCTTCAGCTCTCAGCCAGCTCTAAGCTCGATCAGCCTCGGCATCGGAAGCTGCGCGGATCGCCTCGGGGCCGCGGCCGATCCATGCGGTGATGCCCAGCGGCGAGTATCAGGAAGAGCGTCTGCTCCGTGCAGAAGGTGCTCGCCGAATCCCTCGCCTGGGCAAGAGTGAACACGATCGGGGTGGGATTTCGCAACCCCCAAAATGCCGGGGGCGGCAGAGTGTCCCCCGGACGGCGATCCGCCCGGACCTCGGGCTCGCCTGTCCCGACCGCTCTTGACGGCCCGCCGCGGCGAGATCTGTAGCGCCAGGTCGCGCCGCGGCGTCGCCTTCGGGTCAGCGCGACAGCCCCCGCTCGTCCTGGAGCAGGCGTTCCAGGCGCACACGTGCCCGCTCGAAGGGATCCCGGATCGCGGTGTCGCGGGCTGCGCGGCCAGCGAGGAGGAAGTAGCTGCTCTGGACCAGGAAGTAGCCCCAGAACGCCAGGCAGATCGAGAGCAGGCCGCCCGCCGCCAGGGAGCGGGCCACCCCGAGGCCGGCGAGGCCGAGGGCCGCCTCCACCATCGCCGCGCGTAGCGGGCGCGACCCGCCGAGCAGGGCGCCTCGGCCGCAGGCGACGATCGCCGCCGCCCCCACCGCGGCGCCCGGGAGGCCCGGCGTCCCGAGCGCGACCCCGATTCCGGCCAGGCCCGTCAGCGCGAGCGCCGCCATCCGGGTGCGGTGGTTCGCGGCCAGGCCCGCCGTGTACGCGATCGCCGCAGCGATCGCGTACAGGCGCACGGCGGCGGGGCCCCCCATCAAGGGGGATGCGAACGTCACCACCACGGGCAGGAACGCCGCGGTGGCGGCCGCGAAGACCAGCGAGCGTCGGAAGCCGTCCCGGCGCGACATCACCGACCCTCCGCGTGGGTGCGCCGGCGCAGCAGCTCGAGCTCGACCTCCTCCTCAGCCACGGTCGCGGGTCGCGAGAACACCTCGCTCTCCTCGACGCGGGCGGCCGCGATCCGGGTGCCGACCCGGGCGCGCAGCTCCTCGAGCTGACGCTCCTGAGCGGCTTGCTTCTCGGCCAGCCGCTCTCGCAGTCCCTCGAGCTCGGTGAGACGCCGCCGGGCGGCCTCGGCCGCGCGCCGGATCGGGAGCAGCTTGCGCACCGAGAAGCGCGCCAGCTCCTCCTGACCGCCGGAGATCGCGAGCTCGACGTCCGCATCGAGAGAGCCGGCCTCGCGCTCGAGCCGCTCGGCGTGCTCGACGAGACGCCGCGACTCCTCCGCGATCGCCTCCAGTCGCGCGCGCTTGCGATCGAGCTCGAGCTCGGCCTCGCGCAGGTGCTGCTTCGCGAGCAGCGTGCGCTCCTCGAGCTGCTCGAGCATGCCGTGGGCGTCCGCCTTCACCAGCAGACCCAGTCGTTCCATGAATCGCATGGGGGTTCTCCTTGAGGGGTGGTTTCCGGGGGGAGGGTCTCGGCTCGGCGCTTCTCCGAGCCGCCGCGGCGCGGCCGTCCGTCGGTCGCCGCGATCCAGTGTCGGCGAGGCGGTGGCGCCCGGCCGTCAAGGCGGGGTAAAGACCCGGACCGAGCGGTTTACGTTCGCTTTACGGCGGGTCGGGAGGTCGCGATCTAGACTGGCCGCGATGTCGAAGCGCGCTCCCGCGGTGCTCGTCGTCGAGGACGAGGAAGCGATCCGAAGGGGTCTGTGCGACGTGCTGGCCTTCCGGGGTTATGCGCCGGAGGGCGTCGAGCGCGGAGACGACGGGCTGGACCGGGGACTCTCCCGGGAGCACGCGTTGGTGCTGCTCGACGTGATGCTTCCGGGCAAGAGCGGCATCGACGTCTGCCGGGAGCTGCGCAGCGCTCTGCCCGAGCTGCCGATCCTGATGCTCACCGCGCGAGGCGCCGAGGAGGACGTTCTCGAGGGGTTCCGAGCGGGGGCCGACGACTACGTCACGAAGCCCTTCTCGGTGGCGGAGCTGCTGGCCCGGGTCGAAGCGCTGCTGCGCAGGAGCGGGGCGCGGGTGCACGACGAAGAGGGTCCTCCTTTCGATTTCGGGCCCTGGCAGGTCGATCGCCGCACCCGGACTGCGCGGCGCGGCGAGCAGAGCGTGGAGCTCACCCAGCTCGAAGCCGCCCTGGCCGCCCTCTTCGCGGGAGAGCGGGGGCGGATCCTCTCCCGCCGTCGACTGCTGCGGGAGGTCTGGGAGATCGCCCATCCCGATCGGGTCGAGACGCGCACCGTCGACATGCACGTGTCGAAGCTGCGCAAGAAGCTCTGCTCCGCGGGCGAGGCGCTGATCCAGACCGTGCGGGGCGAAGGCTACCGCTTCACGGCATGAGGCGGATCCGCCTCGCGCTGCTCCTCGTCTCGGCGGCGACGCTCGCCGTCGTGGGTGTGCTCGCCTGGCGCGCGAACCAGGGGTTCGCCGCCGAGCGCGCGATGCGACACCAGGCGGTGGCGGAGCGCGCCTTCGAGGAGATGGAACGCGCCCTGGGCGACTTCCTGGCGCGCGAGGAGGCCAGACCCTTCGAGGACTACGCCTTCTATCTGCCGGTGAGCGGCGAGCGATCCCCGCTAGCGCATCCTTCCGAGCCTTTCGTCATCGGTGCTTTCCAGGTGGATCCGGAAGGGGTGGTGACGACGCCGCTCGAGCCCGAAGACGATGCGACGGCGCGGCAGCGCGGCGACTGGCCGCCGGACGACCGCGCGCGCGCCTCCGCCGCCCGTGTGCGCAGCGCGGTGGCTGGACTGTGGCCTTCTCGCCCGGGCGCGCTCCAGGAGACGGACGCCGTCGCGCGCGCGGACGCGGAGGCCCTCGGTCGCCGCGCCGGCGGGCCCGACGCGGAGGCGGTGGTCGAACCCTCGACACCGCCCGGCAGTCAGGCTCCCGGAACGACGCGCGTCGTCTCCGGGCCAGGGTTCGACGCGCGGGAGATCGATCGCGATCGGTCGTCGCTCGCGAAGGGGGAGGCGCAGAGCGCCTTCGACGTGCTCGAGAGCCTGAACCGCTCGACGGAGGAGCGCCGGGAGCGCAAGCAGAAGGTGGCTCGAGCCCCCTACTCGGCTCTCTACGGCAGCTCGAGCCAGGCGGCCGGATCCCTCGCCTCCGAGGCCGAGGGCCCTCTCGCCCCGCTGCCGACCGTGGCGCCGCCGGAGCTCGCGCTCTCCGACCGGGCGGTCGCGCCCGCCCTTCGCGCCGCCCCCGGGAGCCCGACCCCGGCTCCCCAACGGCGGCCGTTCACCGTCACCGAAGACAAGGCGCGGTCCGTCGCCGAGCCGAAGCGCGCGAGCCGGGAGCTGCGGGTCGCGATCGACCCGATGGTCGGAGTCGCCCACGGCGAGGGAGAGCTCGTCCTCTACCGCACGGTGCTGGTCGACCGGAGCGGCTATCGCCAGGGTCTCGTGATCGACCGCGCTGCCCTGGGCGCCTGGCTCGACGAACGCGTGATCGACCAGACCGAGCTCGGCGACGTGGCGACGCTCTCCTTCGGGGGCGATCGGGCGGGAGCGGCGGCAGGCGATTGCTACGTCTTCGCCCATCGCTTCGCCGAGCCCTTCGACGCGCTCCAGGCCCGGCTCCAGCTCGCTCCGCTTCCCGGCGCGGGATCTCCCGGTGCCCTGTACGCACTCGTCGCGCTGCTGCTCGCTCTCGGAGCGGCGGGTCTCTATGCCGTGCACCGCACGGTGGCCGTCGCGGTGCAGTACGCCGAGCGGCGGAGCAACTTCGTCGCCGCCGTCACCCACGAGCTGAAGACCCCCCTCACGTCGATCCGGATGTACGCCGAGATGCTGCGCGACGGACTCGTCTCGGGTACCGACAAGCGACAGGAGTACTACGACACGATCACCGACGAGTCCGAGCGCCTCTCCCGGCTGGTCGACAACGTGCTCGAGTTCTCGAAGCTCGAGGGCGGCCGCGGGGAGCTGGCCACCACGGTCGGCTCCGTGGGTCCGGTGCTCGAGGAGGCCGCCGAGAAGCTCGCTGCCCACGCGAAGCGCGAGGGCTTCTCCCTCGAAGTGCGCCTGGCGCCCGAGCTCCCGGTCGTGCGCTTCGACCGGGACGCGCTGCTCCAGGTGCTCTTCAACCTGGTCGACAACGCGATGAAGTACGCGAGGTCCTCCGAACGGCGCATCGTCGAGCTGGAGGCGATCCGTCACGGAGACGCGGTCACCGTCGCCGTCCGGGACTTCGGTCCCGGGGTTTCGCGCTCCCACCTCGATCGCGTGTTCGATCCCTTCTACCGCGGCGAGTCGGAGCTCACACGGACGACGAAGGGGACGGGAATCGGACTGGCGCTGGTGAAGGAGCTGGCCGAACGAATGGGCGCGGCGGTGAGTGGGGCCAACGCCGACGGCGGCGGGTTCCAGGTGCGTCTCGTCTTTCCGATCGAGGGCGTCGCCTAGGCCACCGCTCAGAGGGGCTCGACGAGGGGATCGTTGAGGTACTCCCGGAAGCTCTCGAGCGAGCTCTCGACGCGCTTGGGCGCGTCGAAGACGGCGACGTTGAACAGCGCGTCGCCCTCGTTCACCAGCGGGAGCTCGCTGCGGCCGATCACGATGCCCGCGCGCTCCGCGAGCACCGGGATCTCCTCCGCCCCGAGCGGGTCGCCGACGATGCCGAGGCGGTCGCCGACGGCCACGGCCGCGCCCAGCTTCGCGCGCCCGCGCAGGATCCCGCTTCCGGGAGCGCGCACCCATTGGCTCGACTTGGCGATGAAGGGCTTCTCGCCCGGCCTCGAGGACGGCGCGGCGGGCAGCATGCGCAGGGCGCGCATCACGCGCATCACGCCGCGGAAGCCCGCCTGGATCGCCACCTCGTCGAAGCGCAGCGCCTCGCCGCCCTCGTAGAGCAGGATCGGGATCTCGCGCTCGAGCACCGCCTGGCGCAGGGAGCCGTCGCGCAGGTTGGAGTCGAGAACCACCGGGACGCCGAAGGCCCGAGCCAGGCGGTCCGTCTCCGGGTCCGCCAGGAAGGCGCGGATCTGCGGGAGGTTGGAGCGATGGACGGCCGCAGTGTGGATGTCGATGCCGTGGGTCGCGTGATCGACCACCTCGGAGACGAACAGATGGGCGAGCCGCGACGCGAGCGAGCCCCGGGGCGAGCCGGGAAACGAGCGATTCAGGTCGCGGCGGTCGGGCAGGTAGCGCGATAGGCCCACGAAGCCGTAGAGGTTGACGATCGGGACCGCGATCAGAGCCCCGCGCAGCCGACGCAGCACCCGCTGAGCGAGGACGCGCCGGATGATCTCGACACCGGCGATCTCGTCGCCGTGGATCGCCGCGCACACGAACAGACGCGGGCCGGGGGCGCTGCCGCGGATCACCTCGACGGGGAGAGAGATCTCGTTGCCGCTCACGCGTCGTCCCACCGGGATCTGGATCCGTTTGCGCTCGCCGGGAGCGACGGCGGTTCCGGCGATCACGAGCGGTGCCTCGTCGTTCATGGCGCCCGCATTCTCGCGCGTCGCTTCGCCGCTGTCGCCCGTCGGGTCCGCGCTCACGAGTCGGCGGGACCCGCCGTCGAGGCGACCAGCGCCTGGAGGTCGTCTCGCATCATCCCGCGCAGGATGCGCAGCTCCGCCGCCCGATGCGGGGCCAGCCGCAGCGTGAGCCAGGCGCGCAGCTCGCTCCAGAAGCTCTCGGTGTGCTCGAAGAAGCGAAGTGCGACCCAGCCGGTCGCGGGAGCCACCACCGCCATCAGCGAGGCTCCGAGCGCTCCCCACGCACGTCCGGCCAGCGCGATTTCGATCGCCCAGGCGATCGGGAACAGGAACAGCCCGGAGATCACCTTGTAGGTCGCCGGCTGGTCCCCCTGGTCCTCCACAGTGGAGGCGACCCAGCCCGGAACGCGGTAGGGGAGGTAGTTGAGCGCGAGGCCGACGAGTGCGATCGGCAGCAGAACGGCGAGGGTCGGCACGCGGAAGCCCAGGTAGCCCGCCACGTGGCTCCAGGGATAGTCCGCGATCACGTGGTCGTCGCGCAGGTGCAGGGTCTCGAGCAGCAGCTCGTAGCGGCGTGCCATCGCCTCCAGGGCCTCCACGCGCTCGCGATCCTGTGCACGCACCGCCTCGTAGCCGGCGCCGAAGGACTGACGCAGGGAGAAGCGCTCGCCGAGTCCGGAGCGGCCGGGCATCGGCCGCTTGGGCTCGGAGGCGTAGATCTCGGCCGCGCGCTCCACGAGCCGTGCGGTGTGCCACGAATCGAAGTTGAGGGTGACGCCGCGCAGTCCGGCTTCGATCTTGTGGGTGAGATCGCGGACGCCCGATTCGTCGTCGCCCTCCGCGCTGCCGCGGATCGCGGCTCCGACCGTCACCAGCAGACGCGATCGGAACCGCCCTTTCTCATCGAAGGTCAGGCCGACCGGGACGATCGCGACCGACTCGGCGCCGCTCTCCTGGGCGCCGATCGCGATCCGGGCGGCGCCCGTGCGCAGCGGCTGGAGCGACGGTTGGTCGTGACTGACTCCCTCCGGAAACAGCGCGACGGCGCCGTCCGCGGCGAGCTCCGCGAAGCAGCGCGAGAAGGTCTCCCGGTTGCGGGAGGTGGACCCGTCCTGAGCGCGGTAGATCGGGATCGCGCCGACCAGGGAGAGCAGGGGCAACACCGCCGGATTGCCCCATAGCGTGTGCTTGGCGAGGAAGCGCGGCAAACGCGGCAGCAGGGCGACCAGCACGATCGGGTCGACGAGCGCATTGCCGTGATTGGCCACGAACAGCACCGGACCGCTTGCCGGGACGTGCTTGGCGCCCTCGATCTCCACGCTGCGGTAGAACACCGCGAGCACCAGACGCGCCAGTCTTCGGGCCAGGCGGTCCAGCCGGCGGCGCCGTCTCGCCGCCGACGAGCCCGCCCGGTCGTCCCCCGCCGCTCGATCCTCCACGACGCGGGGAGTCACCATTGGATCCGGCCTCCCGATCCCACCTCAGGTTCGCGCGCTGAGGCCCAGCGCCTCCCGGGCGACGACCCCGCGCATCACCTCCGACGTTCCGCCCCCGATCGTCTCCCACAGGCTCTGGCGCCACAAGAGCTCCACCCGCTCGCCGTGGACCAGCGCCCCGGGCCCACCGAAGTCGAGGGCTGCGCGCGCGATCTCCTGGCACACGACCGTGTGTAGGACCTTGTTGGCGGCGGCCTCCGCCACGCCGGTCCGCCCGTGCAGCATCGCGTCGAGCACGCGTAGCCCGCACGCCTCCACTTCTGCGACGCGCACCGACAGCTCGGCCAGGGTGGTGCGCACGCGCGGATCGCCCGTGAGGCCCCGGCCCCGGGCCCAGGCCACCACCTCTTCGAGGTCGCGGCGCACGCGGCCGGGCGGAAACTGGATGTGGCGCTCATCGGCGAGCGCCTCGGCCATGATCTTCCAGGCGCCGTTCTCGGGCCCGATCCGCTGCTCGACGGGAACCCGGACGTCGTCGAAGAACACCTCGTTCAGCTGGTCGCCGTCGAGAGTGGGTAGCGGTCGTACGGTGACGCCCGGCGCGTTCGCCTCGATGATCAGCAGCGAAAGGCCGCGTCCCCGGCTCTGGGGATCTCCGGTGCGCACCAGGGTCCAGAGGCAGTCCATGTCCTGGGCGTAGGATTGCCAGCACTTGCGGCCGCTCACCGTGTAGTCGGAGGCCCGTCGCTCGGCGCGACAGCGGACCGCGGCCAGGTCGGATCCGGCCTCGGGCTCCGAGTAGGCGAGGGAGAAGTGGATCTCTCCGCGCCGGATCGGTGGCAGCCAGCGCTCGCGCTGGGCCTCGGTGCCGTAGCGGGCGATCGTCTTCGCGACGATTCCCGAGGCGAGCGGATTGCGCGCCGCGCGCGCGTAGGCCACTTCGTCCCACAGGATGTACTCGTAGGTGAGCGGCCTTCCGCCCCCCCCGGCCTCGACCGGCCAGCCGAGGGAGAGCCAGCCGCGATCGGCCATCGCGGCGAAGAAGGCCTTCACGCTCGGCCAGTGGTGGCCCTGGAGGAAGAACGCGTCGAGGTCGCGGTGGTCGGCGAGGAATGCGACCACCTCGGCCCGGAACGCCTCCTCCTCGGGCGAGAAGGCGGGGTTCACGAATCCTCGCCGCGTGCGTTCGGGTTCGGGTTCCAGTGCGGCGCGCGCTTCTCCGCGAAAGCGCGCGGACCCTCCCGGAAGTCGGGGTGGCTCCAGTGCAGGCGCAGCAGACTCCAGGCCGCCTCGAGCGCAGCGGTGTAGCCCTGCTCCAGGCTTCCCCAGATCGCCTGCTTCGAGAGCGTCATCGCCTGGGGCGAGTTCTCGAGCATCTGCTCGGCCATCGCGATCGCAGCGGGCAGGACGG
>Ga0315553_10002080_pt1 | contig 16256 bp, 14 predicted proteins | sample SalMarSW160140MG_FD_203099 | JGI IMG/M metagenome (GOLD analysis project Ga0315553, IMG submission 203099) | Salt marsh sediment microbial communities from the Plum Island Ecosystem LTER, Massachusetts, United States - Salt Marsh Sediment SW1601-40 ... | reverse complement strand
GCCCGCCAACGACCGCATCCGGGCGCGCAACGAGGCGAGCCCCCGCGATGCGTGCTGCTTCACCGTGCCCGCGCTGCAACCGAGCGCCGCGGCGACGTCCGCCTCGGAGAGGTCCGCGACGTAGCGGAGGAGTACGACCTCACGCTGGCGCTTCGAAAGGTCGCGCAACGCTCGGATCAGGTCGATGCGTTCGGCCGACGGTCCGGTCGTGGAGAGCGACGGTTGCTCCACCAGCGAGGTGAGCCGACCGTTCTTGCGCCACCACCCGTAGGCGAGGTTGCCGGCGACCCGGACCACCCACGCTTCCGCGTGATCCCGCACGCGGTTCCAGCGGAGCAAGGCCCGGGCCAGCGCCTCCTGGGCGACGTCCTCGGCCTCGGTTCGTCGCCCGATGATCTGGTACCCGATCCCGTAGGCGCGGCCGTACAGATCGTCGAACGCCTCTTCGAAGGTGAGGTCGACGACCGGCGCGCTCTCCGCACCGGTCGCCGCCGCGAGTGCTGGGCTATTTGCCGGAAGTGTCACGTTCGTCCGTCCCGCAGCCATTCCAAACAATACGCGTTCACCGACCCCCCGGTTGACAGGTTCACGAGAAATGGCCTCCGGCCTGGGCATTCTCCGAGTCGGGCGGCGGTCGCGACCGCCGAGCCGGGCCTACGATCGACGCGGTGAGCGACGACCTCTTCACGGCCCGGGCGGCCTCGGAGCTCGACACTCGGGCCCCGCTGGCGGCACGGATGCGACCCCGCACCCTCGACGAGCTCGTGGGCCAGGACGAGCTGGTCGGCCGGGACGGCCCGCTGCGGGTGCTCCTCGAGTCCGATCGCCTGTCGTCGATCATTCTCTGGGGGCCGCCGGGAACGGGCAAGACGACGCTGGCGCGCCTCGTGGCCCGGGCGACGGCGCAGGCCTTCGAGCCGCTGTCCGCCGTCAGCGCGGGTGTTCGCGACGTCCGTGAGGTCGCGGAGCGAGCGCGGGCGCGCCTCGGGGAGCGGGGCCAGGGGACGATCCTGTTCCTGGACGAGATCCACCGCTTCAATCGTGCGCAGCAGGACGCGCTGCTCCCGCACGTCGAAGACGGACTGCTCGTGTTGGTGGGCGCCACGACCGAGAACCCGTACTTCTCGCTGACGTCGCCATTGTTGAGCCGCTCGAGTCTGCTCCGGTTGCACCCGCTCGCCCCCGCTGATCTCCGGAGCCTGGTCGAACGTGCGCTGCGCGACACCGAGCGGGGTCTCGGGGACCACGAGCTCGACCTCGCGCCGGACGCGCTTGATCATCTCGTCGATCGTGCCGAGGGTGACGCGCGTAACGTGCTCACCGCGCTCGACGTCGCCGCCGGGCTGGCTGTGGAACACGGTCGCGAGAAGATCACGCTCGCCGACGCCGAAGCCGCCGTGTCGACGCGAGCATTGCGATACGGCGACGACGAGCACTACGATGTCCTTTCCGCGTTCATCAAGAGCATCCGAGGCAGCGACGTCGACGCGGGTTTGTTCTGGCTCGCGCGGATGCTCGACGCCGGAGAAGACCCGCGGCTGATCGCTCGCCGCCTCGTGATTCTGGCGTCCGAGGACGTCGGGATGGCCGATCCGCGAGGCCTGGTCCTCGCCGACGCCGCGGCTCGCGCCGTGGAGTTCGTCGGGATGCCCGAGGTGGCGCTCAACCTCGCGCACGCAGTCGTCTACCTCGCGCACGCACCGAAGTCGAACTCCGTGACGAAGGCGCTGGGTGCGGCACAGCATGACGTTCGTGAGGCCGCGACGAGCGGCGTTCCCGTCCACCTCCGTGACGCGCACTACCGGGGTGCCGCTTCACTCGGCCACGGAGAGGGTTACGTCTATCCTCACGACGCTCCGGACGGATGGGTCGACCAGCAGTACCGCCCAGCCGAGGTCGCGCGCCGTCGCTATTGGCAGCCGAGCGGCCGGGGCGAGGACCGGGAGACCGGCGCCGACTCGCGCCGCGACTGACGGGGAGGAGTCGATGGACGGCGGTGAATGGGCCGCAGTGGTGACGTCGGTCGCCGTGGTCATCCTCGTGGGCGGCCTGCTGGTCGCGCTGATGGCGCTGGCGCGCACGCTGCGCACGCTCCGCGAGGGTGTCGAGGACCTGCGACGGGAGGCGGTGCCGGCGGTGGACGAGATGCGTAACACCGTCCGTCAGGCCCGCGATGAGCTCGACCGGCTCGACAGCCTCATCAACACCGCGGAGACGATCAGCCAGACCGTCGACGCCGCGTCACGCCTCGCGTATCTCACCTTCTCCAATCCCGCGGTCAAGGCGCTCTCCATCGGCACGGGTGTCGGCAAGGCCGTCCGGAGGCTGCGTGGCGACGACGAGCCCGAGTGACGTGCAACGCGACATGATCACGAGATGACCAAGCGCCTCTTCTCCTTTGCCGTCGGCGTCGGATTCGGGTTCGGCCTCGCCGTAATCACCTTCCGTTGGTTCCAGCGAACGGTGGAACGCCTTGCCCCACCGCAGGTCGCACGGTCCATGACCGAGTCCGCTCGCGGCCTCATCCTCGAGGTGCGCGACGCGGTCGTCGAGGGCCGCGCCGCGATGCGCGAACGCGAGGCGCAGCTGCGCGCGGAGCACGGGCTCCCGATCCCCGAGTCGCCCGCGCCGGGCACCCGGACACCGAGACCACGGGCGCTAGCCTGAGGTGATGCGGCCCCGTACCGCAGACGAGTTGCGACGCGCGTTCCTGTCGTTCTTCGAGGTTCGTGGCCACATCGTCGTTCCGTCGGCGAGCCTGATCCCACACGACCCGAGCGTCTTGTTCACGGTCGCGGGAATGGTTCCCTTCAAGCCCTACTTCGTGGGAACCGAGCCCGCCCCGTACGCGCGCGCGGTCTCCGTCCAGAAGTGCCTGCGCGCAGGTGGGAAGCACAACGATCTGGAGGAGGTCGGGCACAGCCCGCGGCACAACACCTTCTTCGAGATGCTCGGCAACTTCAGCTTCGGCGACTACGGCAAGAGCGAGGCGATCGTCTGGGCGTGGGAGTTCCTCGTCGACGTGCTCGGCCTCGACGCCGACCGGCTCTGGGTGACCGTGCACACCGACGACGACGAGGCGGAGGCCATCTGGCGAGAGCAGGTCCGATTCCCGACCGAGCGCATCCAGCGACTTGACCAGGACAACTTCTGGCGCATGGGCGACACCGGGCCGTGTGGTCCGTCGTCCGAGATCTTCTGGGACCGCGGGGAGCAGTTCGGCGCCGCGGGCGGGCCCGCCGAGGGAGGCGAGGACCGTTACGTCGAGCTCTGGAACCTGGTCTTCATGCAGTTCGAGCAGCGAGGCGACGGGTCGCGGGTGCCGCTCCCGAAACCGAGTATCGACACCGGGGCGGGGCTCGAGCGCAACCTCGCCGTCCTCCAGGGAGTGGACACGATCTTCGAGATCGACGTCTTCGCGCCGCTCATCGCCGCCGCCGAGGCCGCGACGGGGGTCCGGCTGGGTCGCGATCCCGAGGCAGACGTCTCCTTGCGGATCCTGGCCGAGCACGGCCGCGCCATGACCTTCCTGGTCGTCGACGGCGTCGTCCCGTCGAACGAGGATCGGGGGTACGTGCTGCGGCGCATCATCCGTCGCGCCGTACGGCACGGGTTCCTGCTCGGCGCCGACGAGATCGTGACGCCGTCGCTCGTCGACGCCACCGTGGCCGCGATGGGCGGTGCCTATCCCGAGCTCGTGGACAAGCGGGCAGAAGCCGCGGAGGTGTTGCAACGGGAGGAAGAGCGATTCCGTTCCACGCTGCGACGTGGTACCGAGCTGCTCGACGAGGTCCTCACGCGCGGCGACGTGGGTGGTGATGAGGCCTTCCACCTCCACGACACCCTCGGCTTCCCGATCGATCTGACCCGAGAGATCGCCGAGGAACGAGGACGGGCGGTCGACGTGGACGGGTTCGAGCAGCGGATGGCCGAGCAGCGACGGCGCGCGCAAGCCGCGCAGCGGGAGAGCGAAGCAGCCCATGCTGCCCCCGCCTACCGGGCGATCGGCGACGAGGCCGGCCCGACGGAGTTCAGGGGGCGCCAGGAGTACGAGAACGACGCCGACATCGTCGGGATCGTGACCGACGGAGAACGAACCGAGAAGCTCGTTGCGGGCGCTCGGGGCGAAGTGTTCCTGGACCGCACGCCCTTCTACGCCGAGTCGGGAGGACAGGTCGGCGACACGGGAACGCTCACCACCGAGGAGGGTTCAGCCCGGGTCCTGGACACGCAGTACGCGATCGAGGGATCGCTCGTCGCGCACGTCGTCGAGGTCACCGCGGGGCAGCTGCGCGCCGGCGCCGCCGTGCATGCGGCCATCGACGGGGTGCGTCGCGATCGCATCCGCCGCAACCACACGGCCACCCACATCCTCCACTGGGCGCTGCGCGAGGTTCTCGGTCCCCGGACCCGTCAGCAGGGCTCGCTCGTGGCCCCCGACTACCTCCGTTTCGACTTCACCCATCACCGAGCGGTCACCCCCGAGGAGCTCGAACGGGTCGAGGAGCTGGCCAACCGGGAGATCATCTCGGACGCGCGGGTTCGCCACTACGAAACCACCAAAGAGCACGCGGAGAGCATCGGCGCGATCGCGTTCTTCGGCGACAAGTACGGCGACATCGTGCGCGTGCTTGAGGCCGGGGACCACTCGGTCGAGCTCTGCGGTGGGACGCACGTGCATGCCCTCGGCTTCATCGGTCCCATCAAGATCGTGAGCGAGGGCTCCATCGGCTCGAACCTGCGCCGGATCGTGGCCGTGACGGGCGATGCGGCGTTGCGCCACATCCGGGACGAGGAGCACACGCTGCGAAGCATGGCCGAGCTGCTGAGGACGCAGCCCGAGGAGCTCACCGAGCGGGTCGGCCAGCTCCTCGAACAGGTCAAAGAACTACGCAGCGAGCTCCAGTCGTTGCGCGGCCGGCAGGCCGACGCCGAGGCCGGCGCGCTCGCCACCGAAGCCACGGACGGGGTAATCGTCACCCGACGTGACGGGCTCCCTCCCGACGAGCTCCGCCAGTTGGCGCAGGCCACGCTGCGAAACCTCGGCGGTGGTGTCGTCGCCTTGGTGGGCGAAGCGGCAGGCAAGGCCGCGATCGCTGTTGCCGTCGGCTCGGACGTCCGAGCGCACGGCGGCTCGGCGGCGGAGCTCGCGGCACCCGCGGCTCGCGAGCTTCGAGGTGGGACGGCCCGGAACCCCGACGTCGTCGCGGGAGGAGGGCCGGCCACGGACGGGATCCCCGCGGCGCTCGAACGGCTGCGTGAAGCGGTCGAGGCGCTCGGGCCGCCACCCGCCGCGGCCGCGAGCTAGGCGTGGCGCCCGGAGGACGGGTCCTCGGCGTCGATCTCGGCGAACGCCGCGTGGGGCTCGCCGTGTCAGATCCGTCCGGCACCATCGCCAGCCCCTTGCGGATCCTCGAGCGGCGAGAAGCGGCTGACGACACGCTGCGCGCCGTGGTGCTGGCGGCTCGCGAGGTCGGTGCGGAGCGGGTCGTCGTCGGTCTCCCGCGTTCGCTCGGCGGTGACCTCGGCCGCGCGGCCCACGCCACCCTCGCCGAGGTCGAGACGCTGCGGCGTCTGGCTGGTCCCGGGCTCCCCGTCGAAACGCACGACGAGCGCCTCACGACGGTGATGGCCGAGCAAGCGCTCGCCGCCACCGGCAGGAAGCGAGGACGGCGCAGGGCGCGCCGCGCCGTGGACGATGCTGCGGCGGCGGTGATGCTGCAGGGTTGGCTGGACGCTCACCGTGGCTGACGAGTCGCCCCCGGGCGCGCCGGCTCGCCGCTCGCGACCGCCCCATCGGGAGCGGTCGGCCCGTCGGGAGCGGCCGACGCACGCCGAGACGCTGACCCGCCGTGAGCGGCGGACCCGTCGCGAGCATCGCCGGCGGGCGTCGGCTCGGGTCCGACGGAATCGCTTCGTCGCGCTCCTGGTCGCGCTCGGGCTCCTGGTGGTCTTGGTCGTCGTGGTCCCGGGGGCGTGGTTCGTCTGGCAGCTCGACCCGCCGGGCGGGCCCGGCGACGGGGTCTCGGTTCGGATCGAGGACGGCTGGGGGGTGCGCGAGATCGGTGACGCGCTGGCCGACGAAGGCGTCGTGGGCTCGTCGCTGGCGTTCCAGGTCTACGCCGGAGTCACGCGCCGGGGCCCGTTCCAGGCCGGTGAGTACGACCTCCGCTCGGGGTTGGGCGTCCGCGGCGCGGCCCGAGAGTTGGAGGCCGGTCCCGACGTGGTCTTCGAAGAGCTCGCTGTTCCGCCCGGACTGCGGCTCACCGAGATCGCGGATCGCGTCGGCGAGCTCCCGGGCCGGAGCTCGGAGAGCTTCCTTCAGCTCGCCACGTCCGGAACCATCCGCTCGCGGTACCAGCCCGGCGAGGTCCGGTCGCTCGAAGGCTTGCTCTACCCGGACACCTACGTCGTCGCCGACCACGAGGACGAGGCCGACATCCTCCGCCAGATGGTCGACCGCTTCGACGAGGTGGCGGACCAGGTGGGACTGGAGGCGGGGGCTGCCGGGGTGGGGCTGACCCCGTACGAGGCGATCGTCGTGGCGTCGTTGATCGAGAGCGAGGCCGGAGTGCCGGAGGACCGGGTGCGGATCTCCCGGGTCGTGTTCAATCGGCTCGCGGACGGCACACCGCTCCAGATCGACGCGACGGTGCTGTACGCGATCGGGGAGCGGAGACTGCAGACCACGCCGGAGGAGCGCGCGGTGGACTCGCCCTACAACACCTACGTGATCCGCGGGCTCCCGCCGACTCCGATCTCGTCGGTCACGGATGCATCGTTGCTGGCCGCGATCGCTCCCGCGGACGGACCCTGGCGGTATTACGTCCTCATCGACGGGGACGGGCGGCACGCGTTTGCCGAGACCTTCGCCGAGCACCTGGCGAACGTCGCCGTCGCCGAGGAGCGGGGGCTCCTCGAATGACCGCGACGCCCCACCCGGTACCGAGCGGAGCGACGCGGGTCGCCGCTGTCGTCGGGGATCCGATCGAGCACTCGCGCTCACCCGCCATCTACAACGCGGCCTTCGGCGCGGCCGATCTCGACTGGGTCTACGTGGCGTTTCGTGCCGTCGACGGTCGTCGTGCGGTGGACGCCGTTCGGGCGCTGCGCCTCGGTGGGTTGAACGTGACGATGCCGTTCAAGGAGGAAGCCGCGGCGGCGTGTGACCAGCTCACGCCACTCGCCCGGCGGCTCGGTGTGGTGAACACGATCGTGCCTCGCGGCGACGGCTCGGTGCTGGGCGACTCCACCGACGGCCCGGGCTTGCTCGCCGCGCTTCGCGAAGAGGACGTCGACGTCACGGGCCGGGCGACGCTCGTCCTCGGTTCCGGGGGAGCAGCACGCGCCGTCGCGTTGTCGCTCGCCGACGCCGGCGCGCGGGTGACGGTCGCGGCGCGCCGGGAGCGGGCCTCCGAGGAGGTCGCGGCGCTCGCCGGTGCGGCGGTCGCGGGCTGGGCAGATCGCGACCGCGCCGCGGCCGACTCCGAGATCGTCGTCCATGCGACGCCGATCGGGATGGGTGGCCAGGGGACGCCGGTCGCTCCGTCCGCCTGGCATCCCGGGCACGTGGTCGTCGACCTCGTCTACGAGCCCACGGAGACCGAGTTGCTGGCGGCCGCACGGGCGGCGGGGGCCCGCACGGTCGGGGGGCTGGGGATGCTGGTGCACCAGGCCGCCCTCGCCTTCGAGCGCTTCACGGGTCACGACGCGCCCTTGGCCAAGATGTGGGCTGCTGTGGGCGGTTCGCGAGGGGGATCGGGCGGCTGATCGGCGCCACCGGGCGCGGCGGGGCCCGATCAAGTCCCAGGGCGGTTCCGCCGATCATCTCCGGAGGGAGGTGCGATCGGTGCCGCTGCAAGGAACCCTGGACGCGTTCTCGCTCGACGAGGTCCTCGAAATGCTCGCCCACTCCCGCAAGACGGGCGCCCTCGAGGTCCGCAGCGAGGCGGGCGCGAACGGCGTGCTCTACTTCGCCGCGGGGCGGATCTGCGCCGCCGAGGCCGGCGATCTCTCCGGGCCCGTTCAGGCGCCCGACGGTCTCGAGGCCCGGCTCATCGACGTGTGCTTCGTCCTCCTCCGCCAGGATGCCGGCGAGTTCGCGTTTCAGCCCGATCAGCTCCCGCCGTGGCCGGTGCGAGGGGGTGTGGACGTGGGTCCGATCCTCGACGAGGTCCGAACGCTGGTGCGGGACTGGAACGCCATCGAGGCCGTGATCCCGTCGCCGAACTCGACACCGACGCTCCTTCCCGAGCCCGCACGGGAGCCGATCAGCCTCGACCGATCCTCATGGGCGGTCGTCACCGCGGTGGATGGTTCGGCGAGCGTCCGGGACATCGCTCGCCGCCTCGGCCGCAGCGTGCTCGAGGTCTCACGCGTCCTGAAGGACCTCGTCGAGGCGGGCGCGGCAGCCGTCGGGGCGCAGCCCGCGTCGCGGCCCGTCCCGGCCTCGGAGCGTGTGACTTCGGGGAGTACACCCTTCGAGGAGCCGGCAGCGATGGTGGCGTTCGACCTGAGCGAGCTCGAGGAGGCCCAGCGTGAGGCGGCCGCGCTCGCGGAAGGTGAGCTCGCGGCACCGGTCGACGCACCCACCATCTCGGACCCCAGCCCGCTCGCGGCCGCGGCGGCTGAAGCGGTCGAGGCCCAGGAGGCGAGCCAGGAGGCGGAGCAGGACGTCGAGCGCGCGCCCGCGGCAGCGCCGCCGGCTCCGTCGCCCGTCCCGTCGTCCGAATCACGCCTCGGGGCCTTGCTCCGCCGGCCCGAGGAGGCAGCGGGGACGGAGTCGTCCGAACCCGCGGCCGAGGCCGAGGCGGAGCGCGGGCCCGAGCCCGAGGAACGGCCTGACGCGGGCGAGCCACGCGAGCGCCCGGAGGACCGGGAAGCGGAGGAGCGCGAAGCAGAAGCCCCCTCGCCCCGGGATCGGGGAACGCTCCTGCGCATGTTCTCGGGACTCCGCGGCAGCTGAGGACGGCCGCGGCGCCCGCCGCGCGCCGTGGGGTCGTTTCAGATCCCTTGGATTCCCGCCGATAACGCCCCTGGAGGCTCGGAGGGAGGCCCGGTGTCCGAGGGCTCGAACCTGGGGTCCCTGCTCCTCGAGCAGGGTCTCGTCACGAAAGCCGAGCTCGACGCGGCGCTGTCCCAGCAGCCACTGAGCGGCAAGCCGCTCGGGCGGATCCTGATCGACCAGGGCGCGATCTCGGAGCTCGACCTCGTGCGGACGCTGGCCCGCCAGGTCGGCCTGGACTTCGTCGACCTCAACGACTACCCGATAGACGCCTCGGTGGTGAGTCGGATCCCGGAGGCGCTCGCGCGCCGGTACCAGGCGCTGCCGATCCGCTTCCAGGACGACCAGCTCGTGGTGGCCATGGCGGACCCCTCGAACGTGTTCGCCATGGACGACATCCGGGCGATCACGGGCGCCGAGATCCGGACGGTCGTCGCCACGGGCGGACAGATCGGTGACGCGATCGAGCGGTTCTACCGCCTCGACGCGGACGTCGACACGATGGCCCAGCAAGCCGCGGACGAGTTCGGCGAAGGGGACGACCTCACCGACGTCACGTCCGTCGTGGAGGACGCGCCGATCGTCAAGTTCGTGAACTTGCTGATCACCCAGGCCGTGCACGACCGGGCCTCCGACATCCACGTCGAGCCCGGAGAGAAGGACATCAGGATCCGGTTTCGCATCGACGGCGTGCTCCACGAGGTGATGCGCTCGCCGAAGTCCATCCAGGCCGGCGTCACCAGCCGGTTGAAGATCATGGCCGACCTGAACATCGCCGAGCGGCGTCTCCCGCAAGACGGTCGGATCTCGGTGAACGTGGGGGAGAAGGGCATCGACCTGAGAGTCGCGACCTTGCCGACCGTGTACGGCGAGAAGATGGTCATGCGCATCCTCGACAAGAACCAGGCCCTGCTCTCCCTGGACGACCTGGGGTTCCTCCCCGAGCCGAAGGAGCGCTACGAGCACGCCTTCCGCCAGCCCTACGGCACGATCCTCGTCACCGGCCCGACCGGGTCCGGGAAGTCGACCACCCTCTACGCGACGCTGAACCAGCTCAACAACCCCGACCGGAACCTGATCACGATCGAGGACCCGGTCGAGTACCGGCTCGCCGGGATCAACCAGATCAACGTCAATCCCAGGGCGGGGCTCACATTCGCCTCGGCGCTCCGCTCGATTCTCCGTGCCGATCCGGACGTGCTCCTCGTCGGCGAGATCCGGGACGCGGAGACGGCCACGATCGCGACCGAAGCCGCGGTCACGGGCCACCTGGTGCTCTCGACCCTGCACACCAACGACGCCTCGTCGACGCCCCTGCGACTGGTCGAGATGGGTGTCGAGCCCTTCCTCGTCACGAGCGCGATCGACTGCGTGCTCGCCCAACGCCTCGCGCGGAGACTCTGCGAGCACTGTCGGGAGGAGTACCAGCCCTCGGAGGCGGAGCTGATCGAGGCCGGCTGGCCCACCGAGGGGCTCTCGGAGCACGACTGGCCGACGCTCTACAAGGCCATCGGCTGCGAGACGTGCGGGCGAACCGGCTACCGGGGACGATTCGCCCTCTTCGAGGTGATGCCCTTCGACGAGGAGATCGAGCGCTTGGTCATCGAGCGGCGCTCGACCGACGACCTCAAGAAAGTCGCGATGATGCAGGGGATGCTCACGCTCCGTGACGACGGCCTCCGCAAGGTCGCGTTGGGGCACACGAGCCTCGAGGAAGTCTTCCGGGTCGTGACCTGACCACGCCCGATCAAGTCCGCGGGCGTGAGCGCCGATGACCCCGGGAGGAGGAGGCTCCCACGATGCTGACCACGCAGGCCCGGCAGGTGGGCGAGCTGCTCGTCGAACGGCACGTGCTCGCCCGCGACGTCCTTGAACGCGCGCTCGAGGACGCCAACCGGTCCGGCACCGCCCTCCCGACCCACCTGCGCCGCAACGGGCTCGTGGCGGAGAAGGATCTCACCGCCGCGATCGCGGGCGCGCTCGGCCTCTCCTTCTTCGATCTCACGACCACTCCGGTGCACCCCGAGGCGGCCACTGCGCTCCCGGCTGCGGTCGCGGGCGCGTACCAGGCGCTCGGCGTCGACTTCGAGGACGGCCGGCTCGTCGTCGCGTTCGCGGAACCGTCCGACGATGACGCGCTCGACGCGGTGCGCGCCGCGGTCACGACCGAGATCGAAGTCGCGGTCGCCGATCGATCGGAGCTCGGCGAGGCGATCATGGCCGTCTACGGCGAGGAGGCGGTCCCTGCGGTCCTCGCCGATGGGCGGGCGGCGTCGATCGACAAGCCCGCCGACATGGAGGATCTCCACGTCAACCAGCTCCTCGAGCGGGTCCTCACCGCCAAGGGCTCCGACCTGCATCTCACGGCCGGTTCGCACCCGGTGATCCGGGTGAACGGTGATCTGCGATCACTGCCCGACTTCCCCGTCCTGAATGGTTCGATGATCCGCCAGATGGTGTACGCGATCCTCCCGCAGAAGGCGCGTGAGCGCTTCGAGGACGACCTCGAGCTCGACACCTCGTACACAGTGCCGGGGCTCAGCCGCTTCCGCGTCAACGTCTTCCTCCAGCGGAACTCCGTCGGCGTAGTCATGCGCGTCGTTCCGTTCGAGATCGTGCCCTTCGACGACCTCGGGTTGCCGGACTCGGTCCGGACCTTCGCCGACCTCCCCCGCGGGCTCGTGCTCGTCACCGGGCCGACAGGGTCGGGGAAGTCCACGACGCTGGCCTCGCTCGTCGACATCATCAACCGCGACCGGCCGGTTCACATCATGACGGTCGAGGATCCCATCGAGTTCCTTCACCAGCACAAGCAGGCTGTCGTCAACCAGCGTGAGGTCGGCGAGGACACGCACGGCTTCGCCGACGCCTTGAAGCACGTGCTGCGTCAGGATCCGGACGTCATCCTCGTCGGGGAGATGCGTGACCTCGAGACGATCTCGACCGCGCTGACTGCGGCGGAGACTGGTCACCTGGTCTTCGCCACCCTGCACACCCAGGACGCCCCACAGTCCATCGACCGCGTGATCGACGTCTTCCCAGCGCACCAGCAACAGCAGATCCGCGTCCAGCTCGCGGCCTCGCTGCAGGGGATCGTGACCCAGCAGCTCCTGCCGACGGCGGACGGGAATGGACGTGTCGCGGCGGCGGAGGTGCTCATGGCGACGCCCGCGATCAGGAACCTCATCCGCGAGGCGAAGGTGCACCAGATCTACTCGATGATCCAGGCAGGCGGGAAGCACGGGATGGTCACGATGGACCAGAGCCTCGCCTGGCTGGTCCGGACCGGCTACATCTCGATGGAGACCGCGCTCGAGCGCTGCTCGAACGAGGACGACGTCCGCCGACTCGTGGCCAGCGCGGCCTGATCGGCGATGGCGACCACCTTCGAGTACAAGGTCCGGGACCAGGCCGGGAAGGTCCTCGAGGGGACCCTGGAGGCAGACGACGCCACGTTGGTGGTGGGCAAGCTCCGGGGGATGGGCTACACGCCCATCAGCGTCGAGGAGCAGGCGGAGAGCCGCCTCCAGACCGACATCAAGATCCCCGGCCTCTCGAACCGGGTGCGACTGAAGGATCTCGCGGTCTTCTCCCGCCAGTTCGCCACGATGATCAACTCCGGGCTCTCGTTGCTGAAGAGCCTGAGCATCCTGGAGGAGCAGACCGAGAGCAAGGAGCTCGCGCGCGTCGTCGGCGCGGTGCGTCTCGACGTCGAACGGGGCAGCTCGTTGTCGGTGGCGCTCGCTCGGCACCCGAAGGTGTTCAACCGCCTCTACATCGCGATGGTGAAGTCAGGCGAGAGCGGCGGGGTGCTGGACGACGTGCTGCTTCGGATCGCGCACACGATCGAGAAGCAGGTCGAGCTCCGCCGCAAGGTCGTCTCGGCGATGACCTATCCCACGATGGTCGCCCTGTTCGCGTTCCTGATCACCCTGGCGATGCTGATCTTCATCGTTCCGCAGTTCCAGGACATGTACGACGAGCTCGAAGGCACGCTCCCGCTCCCCACGCGCATCCTGCTCGGCGTGTCCGCCTTCGCACAGCACTTCTGGTACGTGTGGCTGCTGGGTGGCATCGCCGGAGTCTTCGGGTTCCGCCGTTGGATCAACTCCGAGGAGGGCAGGAAGCGCTGGGACGCGTTCAAACTCCGGATGCCCGTCTTCGGAACGCTCGCCCGCAAGATCGCGCTGGCGCGCTTCGCCCGGACGCTCGCTGCACTCACGCGATCGGGTGTCCCGATCCTCGAGTCGCTCGACATCGTCTCGCAGACCGCGGGCAACTACGTCGTCGCGACCGCGTTGCATGACGCCCAGGTCGCGGTCAAAGGAGGCGACACGCTGGCGCACAAGCTCCAGTTCCACGAGGTGTTCCCGCCGATGGTCGTGCAGATGATCTCCGTCGGCGAGGAGACGGGCGCGCTCGACGAGATGCTCGACAAGATCGCCGAGTTCTACGAGAACGAGGTCGAGGCGACGGTCAACGCCCTCACCTCGCTGATCGAGCCCATCCTCATCGTCATCATGGGCGCAGTCATCGGCGCCATGGTGATCGCCCTCTATCTCCCGATGTTCAACATCATCAACCTCATCAAGTAGGCGCGCCCTAGGATCGACGCTCTGTGCAGGAGGGCTCGAAGAGGGCGATCGCAGCTGCGTTCGTCGCCAACCTCGGGATCGCGATCGCAAAGTTCGTCGGGTTCGTGTTCACGGGCTCGAGCTCGATGCTGGCCGAGGGCATCCACTCGGTCGCCGACACCTCGAACCAGGCCTTGCTCTTCTTCGGAGGCATCCAGGCGCGACGGCCGGCGAGCGACGCCCATCCGTTCGGCTACGGGCGGGCGCGTTATTTCTGGTCGTTCGTCGTCGCGCTGGTGCTGTTCTCGGTCGGAGGGCTGTTCGCGATCTGGGAGGGGGTGGAGAAGCTTCGTCACCCCGAGCCGATCGACTCGCCCGCGTGGGCGTTCGCGATCCTCGGCGTCGCGATGGCGCTGGAGGCCTTCTCGCTGCGGACGGCGGCGCGTGAAGCCCGCCCGATGCGGGCGCGACGGACCTGGTGGCAGTTCGTGCGCCAGGCCAAGACACCCGAGATCCCGGTCGTCCTGCTCGAGGACCTCGGTGCGCTCGTGGGCCTGTGCTTCGCGATCGGTGGGGTCGGCCTCGCCGTCGTCACCGGCCAGCCCCGATTCGACGCCGCCGGCAGCATCGCGATCGGCGGGTTGCTCGTCGTGATCGCGGCCGTCCTGGCCAACGAGATGCGAAGCCTCCTCCTGGGGGAGGCGGCCGACCCGAAGCAGGTCGAGGCGATCCGCGCCGCGATGGAAGAGGGGAGTGAGGTGCGGCGCGTGATCCACCTGCGCACGCAGCACCTCGGCCCCGACGAGCTCCTCGTCGTCGCCAAGGTCGAGTTCTCCCCTGAGCTGGCTGCCCCCGAGCTCGCGGTCGCGATCGACGCGGCCGAGCATCGACTGCGGGCCGCGGTCCCGATCGCTCGCCGGGTGTTCATCGAGCCCGACGTATGGCGACCCGCCCGCGCATCCGACTGATCGAGGAATTCCCGCGATTTGTCGGAAATTGACGGGTCTTGCGTTCACGGAGCGTGGCAGAACGCGCTCAAGGAGGGCGAACGAGGGGTCGATGTCGCGGACAGCGAGGCCACCTGAGAAAGGCAAAGCCGCCGGAAGGCGGCGACGCAAAGCCACGGGGCCCACCCCACAAGGGCGTGGGAGGCCAGCCGGGCTGCCGGGAGGGAGCACTCCCGATCGGGGAGTGGGACCAACGGGCGGAGGCCCCGCTTGACCCAACGACCCGATCGAAAGGTACGTACCGATGCAAGCTGCGATTCAGCGGCTGCGCAACCGGAAGGACCGGGAAGAGGGATTCACGCTCATCGAGCTGATGGTGGTCGTGCTCATCATTGCGATCCTGATCGCGTTCGCCATCCCAACCTTCCTCGGTGCTCGCCGTCGTGCGCAGGACCGCAACGCACAAGCCAGTGACCGCAACACGCTCAGTGCTGCGGACACGATCTATTCCGACAACCAGACCTACACGGACGTCGACGCCGCGGCGCTGGGCGCCGAGGAGCCGTCGATCCAATTCGTTGACGGCGGCACGGCGTCAGACGGTCCGAAGGTCGTGTCGGTGGAGGCCACCGACGCGAACAACGTGTACCTGGTGGCCAAGTCGGACTCCGGTAAGTGCTTCGCAATCTGGAGCAACAAGGCCGTGGGTGGCAACGGTGTTCAGTTCGCCTCCGACACGCCTTGCGACGCCGGCGTCGATCTGAGTGGCGAAGCCTGGGGCTCCGAGTTCTAGTCCTTCGTCGATCTGCTGAGACGTGATCGGGGCGGGCTCCGGCCCGCCCCGGTTCGCGTCCCGGAATGGACGGTCGTTCGGTCGTGCGTGCCGCGGCAATAGCCTCCGGCGGTGACCGCGGCCACCATCGTCGTCTGCTCGGTGCTCGGCCTCGCCGTCGGCTCGTTCCTGAACGTGGTGATCTGGCGGGTCCCCCGGGGTGAGTCGGTCTTGCTGCCGGCGTCCCACTGCCCGGAATGCGACACCCCGATCCTTGCCCGGGACAACGTCCCGGTCCTGTCCTGGGTGCTCCTGCGCGGCCGCTGTCGCGCGTGCGGTAGCCGGATCTCCGTTCGCTACCCACTGGTGGAGCTCGGCACCGCCGCCGCGTTCGCGTCGGTCGCGGCCCGCTTCGGCGCATCCTGGGCACTGCCCGGGTACCTCGTGCTCACGGCCGCGCTGGTCGCGCTGTCGGTGATCGACCTCGACACGTTCCTGCTCCCGAACCGGATCGTCTACCCGCTCGCGTTCGTCTCGGTCCCGCTCGTCGGGTTGGCCGCCGCGGGGGAGGGGGGACTGGACGAGTTCCTCCGGGCCCTCGCCGCCGGTGGAGCGGGCTTCTGTGCGCTACTCGTCATCCACCTGATCTCGCCGCGCGGCATGGGCTTCGGCGACGTGAAGCTGGCCTTCGTGCTGGGTCTCTGGCTGGGATACCTGGGGTGGGCCGAGGTGTTGCTCGGCTTCTTCGCGGGCTTCCTCGCCGGGGCGCTCCTCGGTGTCGCCCTGCTCGTCTTCACCGACCGGGGCCGTAAGGATCCCGTCCCCTTCGGACCCTTCCTCGCCTTCGGGACGTGGATCACGATCGTCGCCGGCCAGGCCTTCCTGGACTGGTACCTCTAGGCGTCGTCTCCGCTCCAGGCGCTTTCGGCGCCGGGCCGCTGTGACCCCGCCTCGGGCGA
>Ga0315553_10002078_pt1 | contig 16257 bp, 11 predicted proteins | sample SalMarSW160140MG_FD_203099 | JGI IMG/M metagenome (GOLD analysis project Ga0315553, IMG submission 203099) | Salt marsh sediment microbial communities from the Plum Island Ecosystem LTER, Massachusetts, United States - Salt Marsh Sediment SW1601-40 ... | reverse complement strand
TTGATCGATCGCAAATGTTAAATCGCCGTAACGCTTATCGGTTTTGAGAAGAGTCTTCGATTTCATACAAATTGCCTTCCATGATTGAAGTTTCTTTTGTTCGTTGTAATTGCCGCCAAATAGCGGACTAGATTCATTTCTAATTGTTTTAATCCCGTCCCAACCTAAAAAATTCATTAAGTTTCCTAAGACAATCGCTTCTACTTGAAAATCAGAAATATTTTTAATATGAATTTGGAATATAATTACGGGAATTCCCGAATTTTTTGAGTCTAGTGGAATAAATGGCGTAAATGCGATTAAACTGGTCTCAATTGGTAATGATTTATCTTCAAATTTTAAGAACGATATGGGATATTCTCCGTCAAAAACTATGTCCTCTACTTGAGGTAATTTATCAAAGAACTCTTTCATATTATTAGTGATTATATGATCACTAACAGATTTAGCGGGTATGAAATCAATACCATCATGAACTTTAGTACATATAAGCGCTCGTGAAATTGGATTTTCGTTCGAGTTGTTCAATGTTCGAGTTCTTACAGCGAAAAAACTATTAGGCACGAAAGCGCGATGTTTTACCGTGTTAGTAATTTGCCATTGTTTTAAAAGTCCATCTCCTCCAAGAGCAATTGTGCCTGTACCTATACCTCCCAAAGGCATAGCTGAGCATCTTAGTTTTTCGCCGGTTAGAGTGAGAATACCTTTAGCTTTCATAATCCTATATCATCCTAATTTAATTAAATTTAAGATAATTCCTATATTAAAGTTTCGACTGATTTTTTAATTAAATATTTAATTGCTTTCTAGTTTAAAAAGAGTTAAACTTCAAAAATTATAACCAATTTTTCTAATCTTTAAATTTGATGTAAAACAATTTAAATTCAATTATATAATCTTAATACTCAAAAGAAATTCATTTAAAGGAGAGTATAAAATTTGACAGTCAAAACTCTTATAATCGGACATGGAGCTAGGGAACACGTAATAGGAGAGACTTTAGTAAGAGATGGAGCCACTTTATACGCGTTCATGAGTTCTAAAAACGCAGGATTAGAAGATTTAAGCCAAGGAAGGATAAAGATTCACTCTGAAACAGATTTTAAGGAAATTATTGAATTTTCTAAAGAAAATAGTATAGATTTCGCTATTATTGGCCCAGAAGCACCTCTGGTCGTTGGTATTGTTGATGCTTTGGAAAAAAGCGGGATTCCTTGTGTCGGTCCTAGAATTGAAGCCGCTCAATTAGAAGGTTCGAAAATATTTACGCGTAATCTTATGGAAAAATATAAAATCGCTTCCAATATCTTAAGTAAAAATTTCAGTTCAATGGAAAATGTAGAAAGTTTTATTAAAGATTTAGGTAAAGAAAATATTGTAGTTAAACCAGATGGATTGACTGGAGGAAAAGGTGTAAAAGTCTATGGAGATCATCTTTTTACTAAACAAGATATATTAGAATACTGTCAAGCATTAGTCGATCAAAAGGCTTCTTTTCTCCTCGAGGAAAAAGTCGATGGAGAAGAATTTACTCTTCAAACATTCGTTGATGGAAAAAATGTAGTCGCTACTCCACTAGTTCAAGATCATAAAAGAGCTTATGAAGACGATACAGGCCCCAACACCGGAGGCATGGGAAGTTATTCAATGGAAGACCATTTGATGCCTTTTATATCACAGGAAGATGTAGACGAAGCAATAGAAGATATGAGGAAAGTAGTAGCAGCCACAAAGGCAGAAACAGGAGTTCAATTTAAAGGATTTCTCTATGGGGGGTATATTAAAACTAATAATGGCATTAAATTAATAGAATTTAACGCAAGGCTTGGAGATCCTGAAGCAATGAACACTTTACCTCTTTTAAAAACTAATTTTATCGATATATGTATGGGAATTATTAACGGTAATTTAAAATCAGAGATACTATTTGAAAAAAAAGCTACTGTTTGCAAGTATTTGGCTCCCGAAGGATACCCTACTTCTCCGAAAAAAAATGAATTAGTAATAATAAATAAGATGAAACTGGAACAAATTGGTGCAAAATATTACTACGCGTCAGTTTACCGAGAAGGTGGAAATGTTTACACTACATCATCGAGAGCCATGGGAATTGTCGGCATTGCTAATGATTTAGAAGCTGCTGAAAAGGTTGCTGAACAAGGAGTTGGATGCATTAGTGGCAAACTATTTTATAGAAAAGATATCGGAACGGCAAAACTACTACAAAAAAGAATTAATCACATGAATTCCCTCTCACGATAGTTTCTGATTAAAATTGTAAGAAATCTAAGAACTACGCGTAGAATTATATTTTATAAAGAATAAATTATAATAATTTCGATTTTAAATCTATATGGATTATGGCTTGGCAAGTAAAGAACACCAATTTCAATAATTTAATAAAACAGATATTCCACGATAATGATTCTGAGAAAAGAGCTGCATCAGCAAGACAATTAGGCTTTCTTCGCGATGCAAGATCAGTTAATCTACTATGTCGTGCGTTAAAAACTGAAACAAATCCAAATGTAGTTAACAGAATTATAGAAGCGTTAGGTCGAATTGGAGACGGTAGAGCTACATTAGGTATATTAGAAAAGTTTGAAATCGAGATGAAAAAAAATAAAGACGATTTAGATAAACTAAGGATTATTTTCATTATTGAAAGTTTAACTCGAATTAAGGATAAACGAGCTTTAGAATTAATAAGTTATTATTTAAATTCTTCAGATGATAAACTTCTCAAACTAGCTCAAAACGCATTTGATATAATTCAACCTAATTGGCGAGAAATAGTTAAAAAGAATCAAAAAGAACGATCTTTACAAGATATCTTTAAAGCTTCAAATTAGCCTTTTTCTTATACCATTATCATCGTAATTTCATGCAAATAATAATTGTTTAATAAGAATGTTAGTAAACCTCATATAGCCTAAATCTTTACATTCTCTTTGTTAATGCTAAAATTGATCAGAAGTGACAGTTAAAAATGTTTGTTGCTGGGATTTAGAAGGACCCATCAGTGTGCTCGACTTTGCTGCTGAGTTAAGTCGATTGCTAAATCAAAAACCTATTCTCGAATTACAAAATTTTGACTTCGGTGTATTTTTCGAGATGCTTTCTGAGTATGACGACTATCTTATTGAAATTCCCGATGTAAAAGAGGAATTGAATATTAACGATTACCAACCAGGTGATACTTTGAGATTAATTGCGCCTTTATATATATCTTGCTTTTCAGATAAAGAATTAATTCGTTTGGCAGAACAAAACTTAGGATTATTACCAGGTTGTACAGAATTAATGAAGATTCTTAAGAAGAAATGGGATATATATATAATTACGACAAGTTACACACATTTTGCTTACAGCGCTGCAAAATTTTTAAATATTCCGCGGGATCATGTATTTTGTACTGAATTGAATTTAAAAAATGGAAAGAAATCTTTTTTTAACATTAAAAGCGATGTGGATTTTTTAGTCAAGAATATCTTCCAGAAATTTTTAACACATGATAAAAAATTAAGCACAATAATAGAAAATCTAAACGAATTTTTTTGGAATAAGCGAGAATCTGATTATATCAAGGCAATGAACCAAGTTCAAGTTAGAGGAGGAATTCGAAAGGAATTAGCCGTCGAAGAAATATCAGAAAAGACTAATATACCAATTTCTGAAATTATTGTGCTAGGTGACTCTATCACAGATATTAATATGCTTCAACGATTAAAGGACGAAGGTGGAATAGCTGTTTCTTTTAACGGTAATCGTTTTACAGTAAAGAGGGCAAATATTGCAGTTACAACAGTAAATAATCTAGGAACCTTACCCATATTTGAATATAAAGATTCTATTGAGAGATTTCTTGACTTATGGGAAAATAACTATAACAGTTTTTTTACAAATCCTCGAAATATCCCTGAAGAATTAGTATCAAGAGAAATTAAAAACTATTTTGTTAAATACGAATTTGTACCAGAAATTGAAAATTTAAAAAACAAGTCTAATCAAGAAATTGACTTTATTATATCAAAACAAGAGAATATGCGAAAAGAAGTAAGGGGATGGGCTGGAAATTTAGGATGACTCAATTTTGTCTTTAAAATTCTTATCGTAATACTTTTTTCCCTTTATTAAATCAATCAAAAACAGACTATAATGAGTCTTTTGCTTAATTATTATTTTAAATATAATAATAAACATTATATATGCTAGAACTGCAATCATATTAAAGGGAAAAGGATTAAATATTAAAAAGAAACTAGGTAGATAAAAACTGAGTGATTCCCAAATTCTTTTGACATAATATTCATTAAATTTTTTTTGTTGTAGCTTCTCATAGCAACTACAACAGATTAACGGCATTTTCATATTGAATTTAACTTCATAATAAATCTTTTGCATAATAGTAAGCATGCGGTCGATTTTATTTCCGCATAGGTTACATTGAAATCGAGACCTGCTTAACCTGTCCAATTCAATTTTATCAATTTCAGACTTTGGAAAATAACAATAGTCATTTTCGTAATGTGAACAAGTAAGACATGTTAACTCATTCTCCATCTGCCTTTCCTCCAAATAAGTTTTATTTAGTTGAATAAAATATGGAAACTTTGAGTGAGATTGGCAGATCACTCTTCCCTTCTCATCAATTTCAAAAGAAGGTTCAATATTAGCCATAACATTATTTCTTCTATTGTTAAATTAAGAATCTGAATTTTCTCTTTTATATGTTTTTAAAATAATTGAAAGGTATGAAATACATAATTAAAAATATTTAATAAGTGATAATATAAATTAAGAGTTTAATAACTTTTAGAGGTCTTTAGGTAAAATGGCATTAACTTCTAATTTTGGATATAATATCGGCGATGTTCTAAAAGAATATCTCGACGATCCCATATTTATTTTAAACAAAGATTACGAATTTGAATACTGCTCTAATAACCGTCATTTAAAAAACTTAGGTCTGATAAGTTTAGAAGGTAAAATAACGGACATTCTACACCCCCACGATTTTCAGCGTGGTGTGGATTTTCTCCAAAATGTTTCAAAGGTTGAACAAGCAATAGAAACCTTAAGAGTTCGTTATGGTGATAAGTTCAGATTTTATGAATTTAAAGGCCGAGTATTCAAAAACGAAGTTCAAGAAATAAAATATTTGATTACAATTCGGGATATTACTCAATTCAAAAAGAAAGAAGAAGATTGGGTTAAAAAAGAAAAAAAATTAAGAAAATTAGCAGAAACGATGCAAGAGATTCGATTCTGGAAACTATTACAAACTAAAGATGAGAAAAGCTCATTTCAGAATTCACGAGAAATGTTAGATCTAGTCATAGATAATATCCCTCAATTTATCTATTGGAAAAATAAACAAATGGTTTATCTGGGTTGTAATCAAAATTTCGCATTGATTAATAATTTAGATGACCCAAATTTCATAGTTGGTAAAACGGATATAGAATTGCCATGGTCACGTGCGAATATTAAAAGAATTTATGAAAGAGAAAGAACTCTAATGCAAAATAATCAAAGTGAAAGCATTATTGAAGCATGGATACTTCCTGATGGAAATGAGGCATGGTTTGACATCAATCGTATTCCACTTCTTAATATCAATAATGATATTGTAGGGATTTTATGCACTTATAATAATATTACGAGTAGAGTTGAAGCGGAGCGCAAATCAATAGATTTCGAAAAAAAATACAGACAGATTATCGATGATATAAAAGAAGCATATTTTGAAGTGGATTTAAAAGGAAATTTCACATTTTCGAACAAATCCTTTTCTCAAATGATTGGATATTCATTTGATGAAATGATAGGAAAAAATTATAAACAACTTTTGAATGACGAGAATCAAATGAAAGTGTTTGAAAAATTTAATTCAGTTTATAATTCTGGTTTACCACAAGAATACTTCCAATTTGAATTTATTAAAAAAGGAAATACAAAAGTTATTGTTGAAACCTCTGTATACTTAAATAAAAACACTTCTGGTAAAAAAATAGGTTTTTATGGGATAAGTAGAGATATTACTCAGAAATTTAACTTAGAACTTAAGTTTAAACAATCAGAAGAGAAATATAGGCACTTATTTGAAAGTTCTCCTTATGCGATTTGGATAGTAGATTTAAATGGCGAACTAATTGATTGTAATAGAACTACGAATATAATGCTCTCGAAATACACGAGAGAAGATATAATAGGGAAAAATTTCGTGGAAGTATTAGGAATGTTTCATAGACCAGAATATTTCATTCCTTTTTTTAAGAGTAAATTTGATAGTTTTGTTCAAGACAAACCAATGAAAGCGTTAGAATTTAAAATAACCCGGTTAGATGGAATAGAAAAATGGATAAAGATACGTAGTTCAAAAATTAAGCTGGGAAATGAAACACTTATTCAAATCTTAATACAAGATATTACTGGGAAAAAAAAAGCTGACTTAAAACTCCAAAGATCAGAAGAGGAACTGAAGATTTTAAATAAAGAATTAGAAAAAAAGGTACAAGAAAGAACTAAAGAACTTAGAGATTCAGAAGAAAAATTTAGAACTATCGCAGAGAATTCACTAATGGGAGTTGGGATTTTACAAGATAATAAAGTTCAATATATAAATCAACAATTTGCTGCTTTAGCAGGTTATAATATTGATGAAGTAAAAGAATTTAACCTAATGGATATTTTTCAAAGTATTCATCCAGATGACAGAAAACTGGTTATGGAACAATTAAAGAAAAAGCAAGAAGGTTTAAAAGATTACGTGGCTCATTATCAGTATCGAATTTTTGATAAGACGGGAGGTGTTAAATGGGTAGATAATTATTCTAAAACGATTAATTTTATGGGAAGTCCAGCTGATTTAATATCTGGTATAGACATTACCGATCGTAAGAAAGCTGAAGAAGAGTTAAAAGAATCTGAAGAAAAATATCGCCACTTATATGAGAATTCTCCATTTAGTATTGTACTTTTAAATTATGAAGGTAAAATTATTGATATGAATCTAAAGACTACAGAAATATTTGGTTACAAAAAAGAAGATCTAATTAATAAAAATTATTTGAATCTCATAGATATTTTTCCTAAAGAAACAAAACTCGAATTGAGAATGATTAATGATTTAATGTCTAAAGGGGAACCATCTAATCCAATAATGAAGCCTCAAATCACGAAAATTTATACTAAAGCTAAAAAACCAGTATGGGTTGAATCTGAATTGTCTACCGTTAGAATTGGCGGAGAATTAATGATTCTTACGATAATACAAGATATTACTGAAAAAAAACTCGCTGAAGAGAAATTAAAAGAATCTGAACGAAGATTGAGACAACAAAATATTGAATTGAAAGAATTAGATAGATTAAAAACAGATTTTATCAGCATTGCTGCTCACGATTTAAAGACACCTTTAATTTCCGTAGGAGGATATATCGATTTGATTCTCTTAAGAGAAAAGGGATTGAATGAGGAGGTTAAAGAGGATTTAAATAGAGTTTTGAATAATGTACAACGGTTAGATGGGTATATCAATCGGTTGTTAGATGTAATGAAAATCGAAGCAAAAAAGGTAGAGTTAGTTAAAAAAGAAGAAAACATTCATGACATAATAAAAAACTGTATTTCTGAATTAGAGTTTCAAATTAGACAAAAAAAATTAACAATTAACCTTGACATCTCAGAAATTCTTAAGTTGAGAGTAGATCACTTCAGAATTTCACAAACTTTTTTGAATCTTCTATCAAACGCGGTCAAATTTACTCCGAAGAATGGAAAAATTGATATTTCTATTGTAGAGGAACATGAAAGTATTCTATTTAAAATAACGGATAATGGAAAAGGCTTGACTCCAGAAGAAATTCAAAAGATCTTTGGCAAATTCGTGACAATTGAACAAGGGATTGATGGACATTCTACTTTAAATAAAGGAACAGGATTAGGATTATATATTGCTAAAGGTTTTATAGAAGCGCATGGAGGAAAAATATGGGTTGAATCAAAAGGAAGAGATATGGGTGCTGAATTTAGCTTTATTCTCCCAAAATAAGAAACCCATTTCCATTTAAGATTTTTAAGCAAAACCGATATCTACAATAAAAAATTATAATAAGTTGAATTATCTTATTCAAATTAGGATTTTTTTATTTAAAAACAATTAGAAATATATCAATCTATAGTTATTTATAAAAGCTTGAAGTAATAATAATCTATCTAAATTATGTATGGCATAAAACCTATAACCTAATGCCGACTTTAATAATATCTGAAAAAAATAAAGTAGCTAAAGGAATTGCAGAAGCGTTGGGACAGGTAACAGTCATAAACAAATCAAAATCTCTAAAAGTTTATCAAATCCCTTCTAAGAATATTTATGTTGTTCCTCTTCGAGGACATATTTTAGAGTATAGAAATACCGATCAATTTAAAAGCTGGATTAATTCAGATCCAAGAGAAATCATTACAAATCCAAATTCTATCGATAAAGTCGCAATTAGTTATGCTAAACCATATATCAATACCTTAATCGAGTTCTCTAAACTATGTGACGAATGTGTGATTGCAACTGATGCAGATGTAGAAGGGTGTAATATTGGACTTTTTGACGCATTGCCTTATGTAATTAAAACTAATAGAAATATTAAAGTGAACCAATTATGGTTAAGTTCCTTAGAGAAAAAAGAGATCGTTTCAAAATATAGAAATTTAATTCTTCCTAAATGGAGTTGGGGAGAAACGGGAGAAGCAAGAGCAATCATTGACGCTATTATTGGCTTTTCAAGTACTAGGGAAGTCACAAATACGTTCAGACCTATTTTAAACGAGATTAATACTAAGTTCGTATCGATTGGTAGAGTACAAACATCATTACTCTATCTTATCTATTTAAGAGATCTTGAGATCGAACAATTTAATCCTGAACCATACTGGACGATTACAGCTAATTTAGAGTATAAAAATCATATTATAAAAGCTATGCATACGAAGAATCCATTTATTAAGGAGAAAGAATCCGAAGCGAAAGCTATATTTCAAAAAATTAAAAATGAGAAAATAGCAATAATTTTAAACAATACTACAGAATCTGGAACAATTAATCCACCAACACCATTAAATACTTCTAAAGCTCTTGTCTTGTTAACGAAAATCTTAAGATCTAGCGCTAAAGATGTAATGAATGCTATGAATTCCCTATATTTAAATCAAATCATCTCTTATCCAAGAACTGATAGCGATAAGTACAACTCAAACTTTAACCACATTCAATACTTAGAAAATTTCAAGCCCCATATGAATTATGGAGATTACACAGTAAAGTTATTTAAAGAAAATCGATTAAGTCCAACAATAGGAAAAGTTGATGCTGGAGACCATCCACCTATCACTCCTTTAGTAAGTTTAGAGCAAACTAGCTCAAAATTTGAAAACAATCTGGAGAAAAAAGTATACGATATATTAGCACGACATTATTTAGCCCTTTTCGGTAGGCAAGCAAAGGAAATGAGAATTAAATTAAGGATATCAATCAAAGACGAACTATTTACGTCCCAAATCGTGTCGTTAACTCAAAGTGGATTTTACGAAATCGCTCCATTTTTAAAAAAACCTTATCAACAAGCATTCGAGATTGAAGCCAAAGAACTTCCAGTTAATGAAATCATTTTGGACGAAAAGGAAACTCAACCTCCACCACATTACACAGATACAACTTTATTAAAACTAATGGAGAGGGAAAATTTAGGTACAAAATCCACTCGTCCAACAATAATAAAAATTCTGTTAGATCGTAAATTAACTTATAGGATTGCTAAAAATCGTTTTAAAATAACGGAATGGGGTAAATTTCTTATCCAAGAGCTAATCAAAGTATGGTTACCATTTTTAAAACCTGAATTCACCCGGTTTGTTGAAAGTTTGCTTGAAGATGTAAAGGAAAAAAGGAAAACAATGGAAAATGTCGTTACAACTGTAAAAAAGATATTTCTTGATCTATTTGATAAATTTCGTAATGAGAAAAATTCAATAACTTTTAAATTTGACAGCGTTAAAGATGATTTAAAAACAACAATGCAACAAACTTCTAAGCAAATAAATTTTCCTCAAACCATTTCAAAATGCCCAATATGTAAAAATCATCCAATGAAATTGATTACAACTCCACAAAAGAAAAGATTCTTGGCATGTTCTGATAGAAATTGTAAGTCTTATCTCTCACTTCCAAAAACTGGGAAGATAACCATATTAAAATCCACAACTTGTTTAAAGTGTGGTTTCGATGTGTTCAAGATATTAAAAAGGAAGAATAATAAAAGTTATATCTATTATATTTGTCCAAAATGTTGGAGTGATAGCTATAAAGAAGGTACTAATGGTTTTTGTTCTAATTGTACAGATTACCAAATTTCTAAAGAGCAATGCATAAAAAGAAACTAAAAAAAGATTATTAATTAAAAGTTAGTCCATTTTAAACCTATATTTGTTGTATGCCGCTCGAGTAAGACCGACATAATTATCTGAGATTCTGTAAGACAGTTTTCCGTTTATCTCTCTCTTTTCAACATAATCGTTCTTTAGGTGGTGATTTAAAGAGTGAATCATTGTCCCTAAGGTTACTGCACCCATATATTGCATTTTTTGTTTAGCTACTCTTATCAAATCTAATTCAGTATGCCAATTCCCATCAAGTAAGGACATTAAAATTTCATTTTTTACAGGAGTTTTGATGTCTTTTATCTTGTTGAACAATTGAGAGTAATCCGGTTTGTAATATTTCTTTAAAATTTTACTTTGTTCAAAACTAGTATTATGAGGTTCTTGCATTTTTATTCCTCCAATTGAGATGAAACTACGCTAATATATAATACCAGAATAATATTTTTATAAATCTGTAATATGCTAGTAATATTGATAATTAAGGTTTGAACCGAGTTCTATTTATTAGTTCTGTCTATTATAAAAGGTTCTCTGGGAAACCCTCTTTAAAATATTTCGCTCTGGTTATCCAATTCTGCTCGAATTCGGGAATCATTGCTAAAATCGATCCTCCAACCCAAACTGAGAAAATCCGTTCCCGGGGTGCTATTATTTTAATAATTTGATTTTTCTTCTTACGCCGCGCTAATTCTATTTCTAATTCTTGATAGATTCGAGATTTGAGATTAGGAAACATCGAAGACCCTCCTGATAAAAAAATGTTGTTTAATAAATCCGGACGGATATCTAGGTCACACATTTCAATTACATCTATAATTGCTTCTGGGAGAGAATCTTCCTCTAATTCCATTGAGGGATTGAATAACAATTCCGGAACTTCGAATCTCTCTCTAGCTAAAGAAATCGTAGAGCCATCGGGTAATGAATATTCTTTTTCATATTGTTCAACTCTCTTCAAATCTTCTTTGTAATCGAGGGAAACAAAACATGCTTTTTCCTTTAAGGCTCTAACGAGCTCTCTTCTTATTGAAGAATCTGTTGAATACCCTTTTTCACCTAATATTTTTTCCATAAACCTTGTTAAGCTTCTTCCACCAATTTCAAGAATTCTGATTGCATGATCAAGTTTATATCCTTGATAAATTGGGACTATTCTTGTTAGACTATCTCCTATCTCTACTATCAAGCCTGTTTGAAATCCTCCAGCATATAAAGTAAGCATAGAATCTAATACTGGATAAAATGCATTGCATTGATAATGCTCTAAAAATAATTCAAATAACTTTTTTAAATCATTACGAGGAAACAATGGATGGACAGCGAATAAAATATTAACTAAACTAGAATCAACTCTTAAATTATAGAAAATATAATCAATTATTTTTTCGAAGGAGACCCAGTCCTGTATTATGCCCTTATCAATAGGGTAAAACAATTTGTATAAACCTATGGATTGAATCTCATCTCCTACGTAATAGTCGTCCTGTCGAACACTACCATACTCGTAATCAATTTGTCTATATTTAGGCTTTCCTACAATCGTAAAGAATACTTGACTGGGCATATCTTCGCCAGCGAAACCCGCTTTTGCGGAAAACTGCCCTATATCTAAAACAACAGTAAGATTGCCCATAATACCCATTTAATTTTAGCGAAATTTTCGCATATTTAATTAACAACATTTAATCTTTTTATATCTATACTAATAAAAGTTTAAGTGGAGTATAAGTAGTTTCTAAAACATAAGCTTCTCCATATGACGAATTTATTTCATTTCCTCTTAAAATTGCAGTATCTTCCGCCCATTCTATAACTCTCTCTAAAACTTCTTTCTGAGATAAGTAAGCCATATTGAATATTTCTTTTTTCTTATCCCAATACTCTTCAATATCTACTATAATAAAAGCAGAACTATCAATATATTCGAATTTACATGAAGGAGATTCGTAATAATACACTCCTAATGGAATCCAGTTTCTTTCGTAACCCCCATAAGCTTTGCCTGTTGAACAATGATAAATAGCTTCTCTTGAAATTAGGGATAAATTTCTATGCACTCGATGAAAATCAGAATGATGAGGCAATAATATAACTTGAGGTTTAATATCCCTAATAAGATTTGTTATTTTAGAGATTTTTTCTCGGGTTATGTCCATTTCAGGAAATTCTAATTCGATAATTTCACACTTCAACGATGATCGAACTGAATCAAGCTCGTGTTTTCTTTGATTCATAATTCCTTCTTTTTGATTAGTTCTGGCATAGCCACCAACACCACTTGTCGCAACTATAACGATTATTTTTGATCCTAAGGACTGATATTTCAGAAGAGTGCCACCACAAGATATTATTTCGTCATCTGGATGACCAGCAAGCACCATTATGCGTTTAGGGACGACGATTGGTATATCGTTTTCGCAGATGATAGAATTGTTTATGTCCATCTATACTAAATATTTTATAATCGATGATTAAAAATGTTTTGAATTAAAAATATTGAACTATGTAAGTTGCAAAGACTTGTGTTAAAAAGTAATAAAAATAAGGAATAGATAAGAAATAAGGAGTTAGTTACTAATCTCCTCTCATAATCTTCTTTAGACGATTTAATTCCTCTAACATTTCATCTCGGAGAGAACCTAAACCACCTCCTGCTTGAGGCGCTGGTGCAGGGGAAACTACTGGAACTCCAGGTGGTCTGGCTGGAATACCCGTCATTGGCGCTGCTGGGGGTGTTGGTCTCTTAGCAAATGCCGGTGCTTGCACAACTCCTGAACTGGGAGCTTTAGGGGGCTTACCATCTGAACTAGGGGGTAATTTTGGCGCTGGAGGTAAATTAGATCTTTTAGGTGGCCCACCTGTAGTGGGTGCTTTTGGAGGTACTCCTGTTGCAGGTCTTTGTGGAGGGCCAATTCCAGGAGCTTTAGGAGGGCCACCTACAGTTGGTGATGCTGCAGCTGTGGTAGCTGTAGGTACTTCTTGTGCTGGAGCAGGGCTACTACTTAATAAAGTAAATAAAGTGCTCGCTGCTGCAGTTTTAGCGGTTTCATCCGCAGGTGCTACAATTTTCTTAGAGGATGTACTAACAGTTTTTAATTCTGGTTCAATAGAAACATCTTTCAAATCTTTCAAGGCTTTGGTTAACGATTTTTTAAAATCATTAATCCCTTTAACCGTCTCTTCCAAGTCGTCGCTTAAAGAGGTTAAACCCTTTTTCATAAAACTAACGACTCTCTCTATCTTCTTATATTCCTTCGAAACCAAGGTTAGTTCAATTCCTCCAAAATTTTAATCAATTTTTTTAAAAGAATACTATATAGCTATAGTAGTAATTGTAATTTATTAATTTATATTTTTATTTTTTTATAATACTTGTATCATAGTTTTACCTAAATTTAATTCAATGCTTCAATATTTTTCATGGTTAAAAAAAAACTATTAAATGTTTCAAATCTAATATATTATATATCATATTTCATTTGTAATTTTAATAATTAGTATTCAATATAAATAGGTGTTTTAATATTCCCAAGAGAGAACTCTTCATCAAGCGAGTATATGAAATTGTCAATGAGCTTAAAATCCCCTTAATTGACGAAAGAGTCTATGAAAAAGCCACTTTCAGCACTGGCGCAGCTATTGCTAAAATTGTGTTTAAATTTGAAGAAGATGAATCAGTTATTCGTGGTTTCTTAGGCTTAGCTGAATATTTTCATACTGTTGTGATTAAGGTTAAAGATCAATTCTATATCCCTCACGCTACGATTCTCTTTCAACTGCTTAGCTCGTAAATTTCTATTTTTTTTACTTTTCTTTTATAGCTTATAGAGGTAAAGAGACCTCAATTAACTCTATATTCTATACTGTTAATTAAAAGAAGAATATAATGTTTCTATAAACGGAAATATATTTTTTTTAATAAATAAAATCATCTACAAAAAAATCCAATTTATGACGAATTGATATCTGGCGTTAATCCCTAAAATAGAATTTTGATTTTTTGATTATATCTAAAACTTCGGTTTCTGGTACATCATACCAATGTTTATAAGCATCAGCTACGGCAAACCAAGATGTTTTTCTTATATTAGGACAATAAATTTCATCCACTTCATGTTGAATAGAGGTAACTGTATGTAGAGGTGCTGTAGGAACTCCTATATATAATTGCTTTGGATTATATTTTTTTATCATTTTAATTGCTGCCAACATAGTAAATCCGGAAGCTAATCCATCATCCATTATAAAGATATAATTATTATTTACGAAAGAATTATAAGATGATTCTATATCGGTACTTTTATTGTAAAAATCAATTCTTTCTCTAATTTCTCTCTTCGTAGTTTCTATGGAATTTTCTATTGAACTTTCTGAAAGGTTTAATCGAGATAATAGAGCTTCATTAGTTAAAACAGTTCCATCTGTTGTAACCGAACCAAAACCCGCCTCAGTGTTATAAGGAATCTTTATCTTTCTTACAATTAGTACATCATAATTTATATTAAGTACATTACAAAATCCTTCTGCAACTGGTACGCCACCATTAGGAATTGCAAATGAAAAGACCTTTTCAATGTTATTACTGATAATCTTTTTTATTACTGGATTTTGACTTAAAATAAATTCAGCTAAAATTTCGCCTGCTTTGAATCTAGACTCATAAGGAACAAATTTCATGATCAAAGTTCAATATGATAAGAGAGAATTTAATTTTAATATTCACAAATTCTATCTTTCCATTTACTTAAAAATAAAAATAGGAAATTGATTCTATAGTTAGACGCTCTTTTTATTGAAAAGAAAGGATGAAGGATTAGAAAAATGGAATTTCAAGAACTTAAACAAAATTACCTTAAAGAAACTGTTCCAGAGAATAAAATAGATATGATAAATTCATTTGGTAATTTGATTGATAAAAATAATTTGAGTTTTTTTGCTACGCAATATAAGAATGAATCAGACGGTAAAGTACGAGCAAAAATTATAGAAGTTATTGCGAATAGTGTACCAGAAGCTTCAAGTTCAATATTAATTGAAGCTCTTACAGATAATTTTATAACAGCTAGAAAAGCTGCTGTGAATGCGCTTGGTAAAATTAAGTTCCTCTCTGCTTTAAATCCTTTATTAGAAATGTTAAGTAATCCTTCTTTAGAAATAAAGGATGAAGTAATTACATCAATCGTGAATATAGGAAAGTTAGGAGATGTAAGTGGGATTATTAATTATTTTGATAACGGAAATATTCATGTTAAACGATCAATTCCAATAATCTTAGGTAGAATTCAAAGTAATGAATCAACTAGTTATTTAAAAGAATTGCTTCACAAAAATGATCCTGAAGTCAGATGTAATGTTATTCAAGCTTTAGAGAAAGTAATTCAAGTAAAGGATGCAAGATTAATTATTAATTTATTGGATGATATAGATGTGAATGTTATAAAGGCAAGTATAAAAGCCTTAGGAGTAATTAAAAGCAAACGAGCGATTGAACCCCTTCTAAGATTATTAAAAAATAAGAATGAAGAGGTTCGTAAGTTATCTATTCAATCACTAGAACAAATCTATGCTTCACTTGATTCTTATGAAAAAATCTATGAAGTTGCTAACAGTAAAAATATGATAGAAAGGAAGGAAGCAATCAAACTCTTAGGTTTACTTGAAGATGAGAATTCTATTGATTACATGATTAATTCTTTTAAGAGTAGCGATAATAAAATCAGGAAATTAGCCTATACTTCACTAGTTCAGATATCTAAAGATAAACTTCCAGGTCAAGTTCTTGAAGGTCTTAAGTCGAGAGAATGGAAAATAAGAAGC
>Ga0315553_10002076_pt1 | contig 16280 bp, 16 predicted proteins | sample SalMarSW160140MG_FD_203099 | JGI IMG/M metagenome (GOLD analysis project Ga0315553, IMG submission 203099) | Salt marsh sediment microbial communities from the Plum Island Ecosystem LTER, Massachusetts, United States - Salt Marsh Sediment SW1601-40 ... | reverse complement strand
TTTATCATCGTCGCCGGGGCGCTACAGGCTTTAGGCGCTGTGATGAGCGCACAACTGCGGATCTCGCTCACGAACCCGTGGCTCGCCCTAACTATTCTTTTCACGCTGAATGCTTTCTTCTTCGCCGGCCTCTTCGCCGTTTTTCCCCGTCCGCTACCAACGATTGAAGGAATCAGCACCATGCCGTGGTGGGCGCCGTTGGCGGGGCTCACTGGCGCGGTCGCGGTATTCGCCGGCCTAGCCCTTATTGACAAGTTGGGGGCAGGACCGGTCAACGGGCTGATCATCACGGCAAACCTCCTTGCCTCGCTCGCCATCGATCACTTCGGTGTCATGAACATGCCCGTGCACTCCCTGAATGTTTGGCGCGTTATCGGCGGCGCTCTCATGGTGGTCGGAATTTTCTTCGTCTCCCGGTTCTGATCTCCAATCCAGACGGCAGGTTCAGGTGACAGATCACGGTTAATCCGTCTTTGATTGCTTGTCGCTGTACAGCGCCGAATTGTCTGAGCCCGGACAGGCGCTCGGCCGGTTCGCAGGAACGGTGTGGCCTCGCGGAGCGGGCAGGCATCCGCTTCGCCTTCATCGAGTACATGAAAATAGCCTACCCGGTGATGCTGATAACGGTCGCCCTCAGCATGATTTATTTGGAATTGCGCTATCTCTGACGGTGCAGGAGCGGCAGACTGATTGCCGGCGCGGCTGCGGTTGCAGGCGCCGCTTCGCGTCTAGTCGAAGGCGGCGGCAACTTTTATATTCCGCAAATACTATAGCGGAGATCGAGGAAGAAACTCTCCTTCCGTACCGTCATCTCCAACCGACTTTCGGTTGGCCAAAGAGGCCATCAATGGAGTTCGTTGAAGCAAATGGCGCGACCATTCCCGCTATCGGGCTTGGAACCTGGGAGCTGCGCGGCCGCACCTGTGCGTGGCTGGTGGAACAGGCGCTGCGCATCGGCTATCGCCATATCGATACGGCGGAGATCTACGAGAACGAACGCGAGGTGGGGGAGGGGCTGCGCGCCTCCGGCGTTTCGCGCGGCGATGTATTCATCACCACCAAAGTATGGACGGATCATCTCGCCCGGCGCGAGTTCGTGCGCGCGACCAAGGAAAGCTTGACGCGCCTGCGCCTGTCGGAGGTCGATCTCCTCCTTATCCACTGGCCTAACGCGCGCATTCCGCTTGCCGACACCGTAGGCGCGCTGTGCGAGATGAAGAACGCGGGCTTGGCGCGGCATATCGGCGTGTCGAACTTCACCGTCGCGCTGATCGAAGAGGCGGTAAAGCTTGCGACCGAGCCGCTCGTCGTTGACCAAGTCGAGTGGCATCCCTTCATCGATCAGTCGAAGGTACGCGCCGCCTGCCGCCGGCACGGGATGGCGGTTATCGCCTACAGCCCGATCGCCAAAGGCCAGATCGTCGGCAACGACGTGCTCAAGAAGGTCGGGGCGGCGCATGGCAAAACGGCGGCGCAGGTCAGCCTCCGCTTCCTGGTCCAGGAGGGCGCGATCGTCATTCCACGCACATCGCGGCCAGAGCGGCTTGCAGAAAACTTTGCGATCTTCGATTTTGCCCTGAGCGCCGACGAGATGGACGCCGTTCGCGCGCTCGCGCATCCGCGCGGACGCATCGTCGACTGGACCGGCGCGCCACAGTGGGACGAACCCGAGCGATGAGCGGTTGGCGCGCGCGGCTCGCGGTCGGCGACCTACGGACGACGGGCGCGGCGGACACGGTCGCTCATGAGCTTGTCGCCGCACCAGCACGCACTGGCGAACTCATTGCACTTCTGTTTGATTCCGACCGCGGCGTGCGCATGCGCGCCGCCGACGCCCTGCAAAAAGCGTCGGTGCGCCGCCCGGAATTGCTGACAGGCCGCGCGGGCGATCTTCTCGCATGCGCCGAAGCAGCGAAGACGCCGGAATTGCGCTGGCATCTCGCGCAATTGCTTGCGCAGGCATCCTTATCGGTGGAAGGGCGAACACGGGCGGTCACGCTACTGCGAGGCTGGCTCAATGATCGCAGCGTCATCGTGCGCGTCGAGACCTTGCAAGCCCTAACGTCCATCGCTTCGAGCGACACCGCGCTGATGTCCATGGTCAAAGTGCGCCTGCGACACGTGCTGTCCACAGGTCGCCCGGCCGAGAAGGCGCGAGCGCGCAAGCTTCTGCGCGAGCGCGCGGCTGCGCCGGATTGATATTGGCGGATATCGTGGACAGATCTATCTCCGGCAATGGACGCAAGCGCCCATTATTGCGGAATGCGTAATATGGAAGGCCAATGATCGCCTCGGAATGCGCCCTTGTTCTGTTGTCCGGCGGCCAGGATTCGACCGTGTGTCTTGCCTGGGCGCTGACGCGGTTCGCCTGCGTTGAGACGGTCGGCTTCTTCTACGGCCAGCGGCATGCGGTGGAACTTGAGCAGCGCCCGCGCATCCGCGAACAGATCAAGGCGATTGATCCAGCCTGGGCGCAACGGCTTGGCGACGACCACGTGCTCAAGCTCGATGCGCTCGCGGCGATTTCGGAGACCGCGCTGACCCGCGACGCGGCGATTACGATTGCGGCGAACGGCCTGCCGACCACCTTCGTTCCCGGCCGCAATCTTATATTTCTCGCCTTCGCCGGCGCGCTCGCCTATCGGCGCGACGCCAAACATCTGGTCGCCGGCATGTGCGAGACCGACTATTCCGGTTATCCCGACTGTCGCGACGATACGCTCAAGGCGATGCAGCTCGCGCTCAATCTCGGCATGGAGCGACGCTTCGTCGTGCACACCCCGCTGATGTGGATCGACAAGGCGGCGACTTTCGCGCTGGCGCATGAGCTGGGCGGGCAGGCTTTGATCGATATGCTTCTCGAACACACCCACACCTGCTATCTGGGTGACCGCTCCCACCGCCATGCCTGGGGCTACGGTTGCGGCGAATGCCCCGCCTGCCGGCTGCGCGCCGACGGTCACACCCGATGGAGCGCATCACGATGACGGACACCGCCGAGATGCAAACGCGCCGCCGCCGCGAGGGATTGCTGTTTCTTATCCTGTTCGGGCTCACCATTCCGGCAGCGAATTATCTGATTCAGCATGTCGGCACGGTTTGCGTGCCGCGCGGGCCGTGTCTCATTCCGGTGTTTCCCGGTCTCGATGCGCCATCCGGCGTGTTGATGATCGGCGTCGCCCTGGTGTTGCGCGATCTGGTTCAGCGGCGCCTCGGCGTTCTCGCCGCCGCGCTTGCCATTCTCGTCGGCGCGGCGTTGTCCGCTTTCCTTGCTCCGCCTGCGCTGGTGATTGCTTCGGCAGCCGCCTTCCTGCTCTCCGAATTTGCCGACCTCGGCGTCTATACGCCGCTCGCGCGCCGCCGGTTCATGGTCGCGGTCGTCGCCTCGAGCATTGTCGGTTTGGTGGTCGATTCCATCGTCTTTCTCTGGCTCGCCTTCGGATCGCTCGATTTCCTCGCCGGCCAAGTCGTCGGCAAGGCGTGGATGGTGCTGTTGTCAATCCCTCTGGTTGCCTGGTTGCGTCGGCGCGACGCCCGCACCGGTCTCGCTGCCGCCTGAGGACGATGTCAGCGTACGGTCCGTTGAACCGGCGCCACTGCCATTGCGACACAATCCAAAATTGGCTCGCGTGATCCGAATTGGCTCGCGTGATCCGAATTGGCTCGCGTGATCCGATCCGATCGATCGCGCCTTCGGGTGCGCCGGTCGCGTTTCTGGCAAGCGCGTTTCTGGCAAGCCCGGTCGATGTTGCAATTATTGCGCCTGCGGTATTAGGCTTGTGATGCAATGGACTCGGGGAGGCGCTCATGCGGACCTTGACCCTTGTTCTCTTGTTGGTGCTGTGCGCACCCGCGATCCCCGTTCACAACGCCGTTGCTCAAGAGCAGCAGTCTGCCCTGACCAAGCTGCAGCGGCTGGACCGCGCCTTGGCCAAGATATGCGAGGCGCGCCAAGATCGTCTCGACGATCGCCAACGCGACATGTGGAAGCGCCGGCGCAAGCTCGTGGATGCGCTCGATGAACGGCAGCGCGACGAATTGCGCCGAACAAGCCCGCTCACTAAAGACTGCCTTCAGCTCATTGCGAGGCTGGCCAAGCCAAGAAGAGTGCCCTCCTTCAGCCATTTGAGACATCGCTCGCATTCGGGATACGCACGGCGCAGGCACCACTACCACCGTAAAGCGCCCCAGGCGAAGGTGGCTCCACCATCATCTGCCCAGTCATCTGCCCAGTCGCGGATGGCTCCGCAAGCCGCTCCCCAAGCCGCTCCTAAGGCGCCCGAGGCGCGGGCGGCCCCACCGTCGGAGACGGCGATGTCTCGGGAAACCGCTCCCCAAGCGCCTTCTACGCGTCCAGCCATCGCTCGCGAAACCGGCGATCGCCCGCTGAAGGATTTGTTCCCTTGGCCGCCGCCGACGCCATCCGCGCAGCGCGCGCTCTCGCCCGATGTCAATCCCGATTCCCCTCCTGCGAAAACAGTGGGGGAGGTGGCTCGCCGGCTGGAACGGATCTTGAGGGAGGCCCGTTTTGATTCGTTCGGCTACTATCGCGTGCCCGGCGGCTTTGCCTTGGTCACCCGGATCGAAAACCTCGATGGCACAACCGGAGAGCCGTTCGCTGGCGCCGCGCGTTGGGCGACGCAGAAGGTCTATGCGGGCTTGAGTTTTGCCTCCATTTTCGCAATCACCCGGTCCGCCGGCTATTACCGCGTGTTCGTTTTTCTTCTCACTGACGATCCGAAAGAGCCTCAACCGATCGATCCCGAGAAGACGTTCGAAATCGCGCGAACTTGGGCGAATGAAGGCAGTCCTTCCCTTCCAGCGGAGGTCAAGGCGCTGACTATCGGACCGAATCACGTACTCGTCGTCATGGTGTACGAGTTCGAAAAGTTCGAGGGCGGCGAGACGAACCATTTCCAACCGAGCCGATGGCCGCTCGATCAACACCTGTCGAGCTTGGGCGCCAAGCTGAAACCGCCGCAATGACCATCAAGACTGCAAAAATCGCACTGACTGCCTTGTGGGGGGTGTGCGCGATCCCCCTGCTGTTGGTTCTCGTCCTGCGCCAGCTCAACGGGTTCTATGGCGATCAGGCGCAGGCGGCGTGGTCATGGGCTGCGCAATTTGTCTTCCCTAATCTGACGCTGATCGGCGGAGCTTGGTCGGTGGCGGGCTCGCCGGAAGACGATAAGCCGCTCGGGTCGGCGATCGTGTTCTGGGGTGCGATGATCGTTTCCGCCTTCTACATCGTCATCCTCTATATCGTCCTGGGCGCGCACGCGAGCGGACAGCTGCGGGCGAGCCTCGAGCAATCAGGCCTGTTCCTTGGGTTGATTCAAGCGCTTGTCGTGGGGTGGATGGGAAAATTTTTCATCGAAGCCAAACGTTGAGCAATAAATGCGTTCGCGCGGGCTGTAAGTAAATCGATGTTCTTTGCACTCTCGAAAATCCTCGGCTTCTTTGCGTTGCCGTCCAACCTCGTGATCGTGGTTGGTCTGATCGGCGTGCTGTTGCTGTTGACGCGCTTTAAGCGAACGGCCCGCGTGCTGATGGTCGCAAGCATTTTGCTGACCGCGATCCTCGCTCTGTCGCCGCTCGGCAACGCGCTGATCATCCCGCTCGAAGACCGCTTTCCGCGGTGGAACGGCAGCGGCGATGTCGCCGGGATCATTTTGCTCGGGGGCGCGGTCACGCCCGACGTTTCGGCGGCGCGCGACGACCTGAGCCTGAACGAGGCCGCCGAGCGCCTTACCACCGTTGCCCGTCTCGCCAGCACCTATCCGCGCGCCAAGATTATCTTGTCCGGCGGCGACGCCGGCCTCGTGCGGACCGAAGGGGCGGAGGCGCCGTATGCGTTGCGCTTCTTGCGCGGCCTCGGCGTGCCGCCCGGGCGCCTCATCCCCGAGGACCGTTCGCGCAATACGGTCGAAAACGCCGTGTTCTCCAAGGAGCTTGCCGCGCCGAAAGAGGGCGAACGCTGGGTGCTGGTCACCTCCGCCTATCATATGCCACGCGCCATCGGCGCCTTCCGCCGCGCCGGCTTCGAGGTCGAGGCATATCCGGTCGACTGGCGCACGCGCGGACCTGCCGACGCGGGGCGGCCGTTCCAGTCGGTCGGCGATGGGCTCAAGCGCACCGACACCGCGGTGCGCGAATGGGTCGGCTTGTTCGTCTACTGGCTAACCGGCAGGTCGTCGGAACTGTTTCCTGCGCCGTGACCGGGCGCGAAATCACTCCCGGTCTTGGAGCGCATGGAGCGGCGCGGACGCGAACTGGCGCAGCAGCATGACGATCAGGACCGCCGCGGTCGCCGCGATCAGCAGCACCGGATGGACGAACCAGCCCAGATAGGCAAGCGCGAAGAAAAAGGCGCGCTGTCCGCGGTTGAAATGGCGGCCGGCGGATCGGAATATCCGCGAGGTGCGAACGACATGGGCCTCCGCCTCCGGCGTATCCTTCTCGGCCGGCGGCGGCATCGCGCCCAGCATGATCGCGACATAATTGTACAGCCGATAGGACCACGCGAATTTGAAGAAAGCATAGACGAGGATGACGGCGAGCCCGATCGTTTTCGCCTCCCATTGCTCGCGACTGGTCGGGACGCCGAAGGGAAGACCGGAGAGGAGTTCGACGATCTGTTCAGTGGTGCGCAGAAGCCCGAGCGCGCCGCCGATGGCGATTAGCGAGGTCGAGGCGAAAAACGCGGTTCCGCTCTGCAGGGCCAGCATGATCTGCATGTCGACCATGCGCATCTCGCGGGCGAGCGTGCGGCGGAACCAAACCTCGCGATAGCGGTCTATTCGCCCGTTGAGCCCGTTGGCGCCGAACGATGTCCACTCGAGCAAAATGGCGTAAACGATCCAGGCGATCACAAAGAAGGCGAGGGCGGCGAGGTCAAGCGGGCCGAAGAACATTCGTTGTCAACCTCCTAGCGCTACGATCGTCGCACCCGGAAAGACCCGACGGCAATGGCTAGCATTGGCCGCCGAATGCGATATTCTTTTTGCATTTGCGGTGGGGCTTTTTTCGGCGCAGACGTGCGTCGACGCGGACGCGCAGCGCCGTTAAGGCTGCAGGGGTGCGGGGGACGGAAAGATGGCATCGGTCGTTCGGCGTCGCCCTCGGCGGCTGTGAGAGAGAACGCATGCACCTTATCATCGCCAACAAGAACTATTCATCCTGGTCGTTCCGACCGTGGTTCGCCATGAAAGTGGCGGGCCTTTATTTCCAGGAAACCGTCATTCCACTCGACTCCCCAGATTTCAAGGAGCGGGTCAGGAAACTCGCCGCCACCAGCAAAGTTCCGGTCCTGATCGACGGCGAGATCGTCGTCTGGGAATCATTGGCGATCATCGAATATGTGGCTGAGACTCGCCCGGATGCGAGGCTTTGGCCCACCGATCGGGCGGCCCGTGCGCATGCGCGCGCGATCGCCAATGAGATGCATGCCGGCTTCGTTGCGTTGCGTCGCCATTGTCCGATGAACATGGCGCGGCCGGTCAAGCCGCGCGAACTCCCTTCCGACGTGGTCGCCGATGTACGGCGCATCGATGCAATATGGCAGATGTGCCTTGCCCGCTTTGGCGGCGGCGGTCCATTCCTGTTCGAAGGATTCAGCGCGGCGGACGCGATGTATGCGCCCATCGTCAGCCGCTTCCACACCTATGCAATCGAGGTGAGCAACGCATCGCGCGCCTATATGCACGCGATCATGGAACTACCGGCCTGGACCGAATGGAAGCATGCAGCGCTTCTCGAAACATCCGTGCTACCTGTGGATGAGGTCGACTGGCCTTTGGTCCTGCGGGAAGAAGAAGTCGGAATAGTTCAATAGCACAGGGCCCGCGCGCATATGCAGGCGCCGGTGGTCATCAGGGCAGTTTGACCACCACCTTACCCAACGTGCTGCCGCTTTCGACCGCCTCGTGCGCCGCGGCGACTTCGTCGAGCGGCAGCGTAAGAGCGACAGTGTGTCGGAGGCGATTGTCTTCCAGCATGCGAGTGATGGCGCTGATCGCCTCTTGCCGTTCTTCCGAAGATATTTCGTAGACAAAGATGAATTTCAACGCGAGCTGGCTGGTGAGAACGGTTTGGAAAGGAAACGGCGCGTTTGTCTTGCCGGTTCCGTATACGACGACGGTTCCGCGCGGGCGCAAGACTTTCGGCAGGAGATTCGCGTTGGCGGCAATATCCACCTCGATCACCGCATCGACGCCGGCGCTGTCGGTGAGATCCATCACCGCGGCGGCGACATCCTCGCGCTTGTAATCGACGACATGATCGGCACCGGCAACCAGTGCTTGGTCGGCTTTTTGCTCCGAGCTGATGGTGGCGATAACCACCGCGCCGCGCGCTTTTGCAAATTGGATCGCGTACTGCGCCACCTGGCCCGCGCCGCCCGAAATCAACAGGGTCGAGCCTGCCCAGGCTTCCGCCATCGCCACGGCGTGGTAGCCGGTGATCGCCGGAACGCCGAGACAGGCGCCGATCTCGTAACTGATGTGATCAGGGAGCCGGACGGTAAGCTCTGCCGGCAGCGTCACAAATTCCGCGCAGGTGCCGAAAGGGCGGCGCCATTGCGCATTCCAGATCCATACTCGCTCGCCAAGTCGCGACGGCGGCACGCCAGCGCCAATCGCATCAATGACGCCTGCGCCGTCGCTGTGGGGAATTACACGCGGGAATGCAATCTTGCGGGTGAGGCCGGCGCGCGCCTTGACGTCGGACGGATTGACTCCCGAGGCGGCGAGCTTGACACGCACTTCGCCGGGACCGGGCCGCGGCGTCTCGATTGTGCTGACCCGCAACACGTCGCGGGCAGGACCATTTGCTTCGTAGTACGCGGCGCGCATGACGCGATTTATCTCCCGCTCGGGGTTTTGGCGGGTGTCTCAGCCGACAGGCACTATCTTGCGCCAAACTTGACCTGAAGCAGAACCGTTGTCGAGCCGCCTCGTCGCGGCAAGGCGCAGACTGAAGGTCATTAGAACAGCCGCTGTCGAAGCTCGCGCTTCCTCATGGAGTTGGCCCGCTGCCAGACGCAATGGCGCGCCTTCGATGGCGGTAAACGGAGGTCGACGACAACTACTTCGTCAACCGATCCCATTGCGCGCGAACGGAATCGATGGCGCCGCGCGCGCTCGCGCTCACGACATCCCAATTGACGAAAGGCTGACCGGAAGACGGTGTCGTCGCGTCGCGCACGAAGGCCACGCCAACCGTGACGGCGATCCCCAGAAAAAAAGCAAAAAAGACGCGCATACCCAGCTCCTCATCTGTCGCGGAGTGATGCCCTTTGACGGCGTTCGATCGCATCGTCCCCATGAACAACGATTGCGGCGCCGTCGCGGACAACGCGTAGAAGGCCACGTTAGCGTATGTTGTTCTTGGATTGTTCCTTGCGCGCGTTCGCGACACGCGGACCACGCCCTTGCTGGTCGCCCCTCGCGCGGGCTATAAGCCGCCCGAACACTTCGTTTTATTGCCGTATGTGGTCGCATTTTTCATCGACGAAGCGGTTCCCGCTTTGTTGAAAAAGCTCATCGCGACCGCAGCGTTAATGGGGGGAGTTGGTCATGGGCGTCGAGCGCACCTTCTCGATCATCAAGCCGGATGCGACCGCGCGCAACCTAGCGGGTGCGATCAATGCGATGATTGAAGCCGCCGGTCTGCGTATCGTTGGGCAAAAGCGCGTCCGCATCACCCGCGATCAGGCCGAGACCTTTTATGGGGTGCACCGCGAACGCCCGTTCTTCGGCGAGCTCGTCGATTTCATGACTTCCGGCCCGGTGGTCGTGCAAGTGCTGGAAGGCGAGAATGCGATTGCGCGCTATCGCGATGTCATGGGGGCGACCGATCCGGCGAAAGCCGCCGACGGCACGATCCGCAAGCGCTACGCGCAATCGATCGGCGAGAATTCGGTGCATGGCTCTGACGCGCCGGACACCGCGGTCATGGAAATCGCGCAGTTCTTTTCGGGCAACGAAATAGTCGGCTAGCCACGACGCGCGGGCGCAGCGCGCGATCCGCCAGAGTCCAATTTCGTCGGCAGCGCCATAGGTGTGCCACTATGGCATTGTGAGCCATGATCGCGGGAGCGGCGAAAGCGGGTTACGCGCCGGCCGTGGGGGAGAGGGCGACCCATGGAATGCCAGCATCTTGGCTCTTGGATGCTGCAATTACAGTGTGAGATCGGGCTTCTCTCGCACGTCGCTTTCTGGGTCGCGCTCGGCAAGATTATCTGGATCAATATTCTTCTGTCCGGCGACAATGCCGTCGTCATCGCGATGGCGTGCCGTGGCCTGCCGCCGCGGCAGCGGCTGTGGGGCATGATTCTCGGCGCCGGAGTCGCTGTGGTCCTGCGCATCATATTCACCGTCATCATCGCGACGCTGATGCTGATGCCCTACCTGAAACTGGTCGGTGGGCTCGCGCTATTCTACATCGCCGTGAAGCTGCTGGTTCCGGAACACGACAATGATGATGGTGTCGAGGCGGTCGCACATCTGTGGCGGGCGGTGCGCATCGTCGCCGTCGCCGACATTGTCATGAGCCTCGACAATGTCATCGCCATCGCGGCCGCGGCGCAGGGAAATATCGTGTTGCTGATTCTTGGCCTCGCCATCAGCATTCCCCTGATCGTCGCCGGCGCCGCCTTGATCATGAGCCTGCTCGACCGCTTTCCGATACTCGTGTGGGCAGGCGCGGCGCTGCTCGGTTGGATTGTCGGCGAAGTGATCGCCACCGATCCCGCCATCGAACCCCTCCTCGTCGCGAGGGTGGGTCCGGAAACGGCGCATGTAATCGATCTCGTGTCCGCGGGCGTCGGTGCCGTGCTCGTGCTCATCGTCGGCGGATTGTGGCGACGCCGGAAGCTGCGCGCGCTGCATGCCTGCCATGATTAAGCATGCCGAGCCGCGGGCGCGTCACGTGCTCGCCGCTCGCTGCGGCGCGATGCGGCTGCGCCGCTCGATACGCAGCGCGAATTTGACGATCTCCAGGACGCCAAGCAGCGTTGCTCCAACGCCCGCCGTCATAAGCCAGTCACCGGTCGAAAGGGCCACAGTATGGAACGCCGTCTGCAGCACCGGGACATAGATCACGGCAATATGCGCGACGAGCGACAGCAAGACCGCTCCGATCAGCCACCAATTCGTCAACAGGCCGCTGAAGGCGCTGCGCCAAGTCGAGCGGCAGTTGAACACGTTGTAGAGCTGGAACATCATCAGCGTGGTGAACGCCATGGTCCGCGCATAGGCCTCGTCGAACGCATTCGGGGTGGCGGTGTGCGCGAACAGCGTGAACACGCCGCCGGGATAATAGGCGTCGAGCACGGCCAGCGTGCCGATCATCATCACGATGCCGACGCCGCCGATGCGCAGCCAGTCGGTGGTTCCAATCATGCCGGCTCCTTGCCGACGCGGCGGCCGCTCCATGAGGTCCGGTTCCTTCGGCTCGATTCCGAGCGCGAGTGCTGGCGGGCCGTCGGTGATCAGGTTGATCCACAACAGCTGGGCCGCGAGCAATGGCAGAAACAGGCCCTGCTGCGCCGAGACGAGGCCGAGCAGGCCGGCGAACATCACGCCTGCGAACATGGTCAGGAGTTCGCCCGAGTTCGACGACAAGAGATAGATCAGGTACTTGCGGATATTGTCGAAAATTCCTCGGCCTTCCTCGACCGCCCGAACGATGCTGGCGAAATTGTCATCGGTCAGCACCATGTCGGCGGCTTCCTTGGAGACGTCGGTGCCGGTGATCCCCATCGCGACGCCGATATTGGCCGCCTTGAGCGCAGGCGCGTCATTGACCCCGTCGCCGGTCATCGCCACGATATGGCCTTTGCGCTGCAGCGCCTCGACGATGCGCAGCTTGTGATCCGGGTCGACGCGGGCGAATACGCGCACTTGCTCGACGATCGCGTCGAGCGCGGCGTCGTCCATTTGGCGCAACTCACTGCCGGTAACCAGCCGGTCGCCCGGCTCGAAGATTTTGAGCTCCCGCGCGATCGCCAGGGCGGTCGCCGGATGGTCGCCGGTGATCATCACCGTTCGGATATGCGCGCGGCTCGCCACGGCCACCGCGGTTTTCGCTTCCGGTCGAGGCGGATCGATCATTCCGACGAAGCCGAGCAATACCAGATCGTCTTCGATGCTGGCCGGTAACTCGATCTCCTCCGTGCGGTCGCCGGCGGCCGACTCGGCATCCAGCCCGAGCATCTCGGCGGGCACGGCGCGTGTCGCGACGGCGAGCGTTCGCAACGCCTGAGCGGCGAGCGCGTCGTTTTGTTGAATGAGTTCGGCGCGACGGTCGTCCGCCAGCGGCACGGGTTTGCCGTTTTCCCAGACATAGCGGCACTTGCCGAGCAGGACATCGGGCGCGCCCTTGACGAACACGCGCAGCGCAGCGGCGTTGTCGCGGTCGAGATGAACGGTGGCGTGGCGCTTGCGTTCGGAGGTGAAGGGGATTTCCGCGATGCGTGGGAAGCGCGCGAGATCTTTCTCGGACAGGCCGTATTTGCAGCCGGCGACGATCAGCGCGCCCTCGGTCGGATCGCCTTGGACCGTCCAACGCCCCTCGTGGTTGAAGAGCGTGGCGTCATTGGCGAGCATCGCGGCGCGCAATGTGTGTTCGACCGCTTCATCAATCATCGGAGCATTCGCGAGCGGAGCTCCGCCCATGGTGAACTCGCCCTCGGGAATGTAGCCCGAGCCTCCGATCTCGGTGAGCGCGCTGGACGCATAGATCGCGCGCACCGTCATTTCGTTGCGGGTCAGCGTTCCAGTCTTGTCGGAGCAGATCACCGTTGCGGCGCCGAGAGTCTCGACCGCCTGGAGCTTGCGCACGATGGCATGGGCTGCCGCCATTCGCCGCACGCCGAGGCTCAGGCCGACGGTCACGATCGCGGGCAGGGCTTCGGGAATTGCCGCCACGGCGAGCGCCACAGCGAAGAGCGACAAGGTGAGAATGACGGGCAGATTCAGCACGGGACTGGTGACGAGGCCGGTCGCCAACACAACGACGCAGATCGCGAGCATGATCACGGTGAGACGCTTGCCGGTGCGGTCAAGCTCCTGTTGCAGCGGCGTCGGCTCCTTCTGCGCCGTTTCCAAGAGTCCCGCTATGCGGCCGACTTCGGTCGCCATCCCCGTCGCAACGACGACCGCCCGGCCGCGGCCATAGGTCGCCACCGTGCCCGCGAACAGCATGTTGTGCCGGTCGCCAATGCCAACCTCTGCTTCGATCGGTTGAGCATCCTTCGCCACCGGCACGCTTTCGCCCGTTAGCGGCGCCTCATCGGCATGAAGATTGGCATCCTCGATCAGACGGGCATCCGCGGGGATTCGATCACCAGCTTCGACCAACAAAATGTCGCCGGGCACGATATCCCGCGCGGCAATGCGTTGCCGTTCGCCATCGCGCACCAGCGTCGATTCCGGCGCGGCCAACGCCATCAGCGCGCGCACCGACTGCTCGGCGCGGGTTTCCTGAATAAAGCCGAGCAACGCGTTGAGCACGACGATCGCGAGGATGACGATCGCCTCGTAGGGCAGCGCGGTCTCGCGCGGCTCGTCCAGGAGCCACTCGGCCGCCGAAATGACAGTGGCGACGATCAGGATGATCACCAGGAAGCTCTCGAACTGTTCGAGTAAATGTCTCCACCATGGAGTTGGCGGGGCGCTCCTCAATAGATTCGGGCCGTAGTGCGACAGACGGCGCGCGGCTTCGGAGTGGCTTAGTCCGCATGCCGCGTCGGACTTCAGATCCGAAAGAACGACGTCCACGCGATTACGGTAAGGCGACAGCATTGCGTTCATCCGTTTGTCATCCCGCGATGGCGCACGCGGCGATGATATGTCAGCAAGGCGGACAGAATCAGCGCCAGCTTGCCGCAGCGATCGTGCGGCCGAGCGTTTCGGAGCGCGACAATACGCCGGCTTGATCACGCGGCGCGCAATCTTGCGCGATATAAGAACCGGCTCGGATTCCCGGCAATCGCTGCAAAACGTGCCTGCAAGCCTTGCGTCGGGGCGGCTCTCGCGTTAATTACACGCGGCAATCGGATTTTGGCCGTTCCGGCCCGTTGAGCGTTGATAACGCGATCGCTTCGGATCTCCCCAAAACCCGGGTTGTTGCGGCAATTGCAGGCGACTGCAATTGTCGTTCGTTTCGTCAGACTGAGCTAGGAGGCCGACGATGCAGAAGGGCACCGTCAAATGGTTTAACCCGACCAAGGGCTATGGGTTCATCCGGCCCTCGACCGGCGAGAAGGACGTGTTCGTCCACATCTCGGCTGTCGAGCGTGCCGGTCTCAGCACCCTGAATGAAGGTCAGGTGGTCGAGTACGAACTCGTCACCAACCGCGGCAAAACATCCGCGGAGAACCTCAAAGTCGCGTAATGCGACGAGCCGGTTTGCGCCGGCTTTGCGGGTGCTTGCCCGTAGCCCCCGGTTCCGACCGGGGGTTTTTTTGTTGCGCAGAGTCAAGCGACTTGGTTGCTTAGAGCCGCGCGGCAGACGCGTCATGCGGACGGCGAGATCAGCATTTCGGCGTGGTCGCTAGCGCCAGCGACCTTGCAGCGTCCGTCGACCACCGTGAGGCGGCCTTCGGCGAGCCAGCGCAAGGCGAGGGGATAGATGCGGTGCTCGGCGACGAGAACGCGGGCCGCAAGCGTGTCGGGCGTATCGTCGTCGCGCACCGGCACCGCCGATTGGACGATGATGGGACCGGAATCCATCTCGGGAATGACGAAGTGGACCGATGCGCCATGGACCTTCACTCCCGCGGCGAGAGCGCGCTCATGGGTGTCGAGGCCCTTGAAGGCGGGTAGCAGGGCAGGGTGGATGTTGATCATCCGGCCTTGCCAGCGCGAGACGAACCACGGCGTGAACAGGCGCATGAATCCGGCAAGGCAGATGACGTTGATTTGGCGTGAGGAGAGTTCCGAATCGAGCGCGCGCTCGAACGCCTCGCGATCCTTGCCGAACGCCCTGTGATCGACCACGAGCGTCGCGATTTTTGCAGCTTTTGCCCGTGCAAGTCCTGCAGCGTCCCGACGATTGGAGACGACGAGCACGATCTCGGCGGGATAGTCGGGGTCCGCCGCCGCGGAAATCAGCGCCGCCATGTTCGATCCGCGGCCCGAGATCAGGATGGCGACGCGCTTGCGCTGCATGGTCCTCTCCTCAGGCTTCAGGTCCCGAGGGCGACACGCCCGAAATAGGCGACTCGGTCGCCAGTCGCCTCGACCACCGCGCCGAGCGACACGACGCTGTAGCCGGCCTGCGCGAATACCGCTTCAACCCCGCTGGCGCGGTCGGGAGCGACGATCGCCACCATGCCGACGCCGCAGTTGAAAGTGCGCAGCATTTCCGCCTCGGCGACGCCGCCGGTCTGAGCGAGCCATTGAAACACCGGCAGAACCGGCACGCGTTCGAGGTCGATCCGCACGCCGAGCCCTTCCGGCAGAACGCGCGGGATATTCTCGGTAAGTCCGCCGCCGGTGATGTGGGCGAGCGCTTTCACCGCGCCGGTTGCGCGGATCGCAGCAAGGCAGGCATCGACATAGATCAAGGTTGGCGTGAGGAACGCATGGCCGAGGGAGACTGCCGCGTCGAATGGCGCGGGATCCTCCCACCGCAGGGCCTGCTGCGCCACGATCCGGCGCACCAGCGAAAAGCCATTCGAATGGACGCCCGAGGACACGATGCCGAGCACGGCATCGCCGGGGGCGATGTCGGACCGGGGCAACAGCTTGTCGCGCTCGACCGCGCCGACGGCGAAGCCGGCGAGATCGTAGTCGCCCGGCGCGTAAACGCCCGGCATCTCAGCGGTCTCCCCGCCGATGAGCGCGCAATGCGCCTGCCGGCATCCCGCCGAGATCCCCGCGACGACGCTTGCCCCGACCTCCGGATCAAGCTTGCCACAGGCGAAATAATCAAGAAAAAACAACGGCTCCGCCCCCTGCACGACAAGGTCATTGACCGACATGGCGACGAGGTCAATGCCGATCGTGTCGTGCTGACCGCTCTCGATCGCGATCTTCACCTTGGTGCCGACCCCATCGGTCGCGGCGACGAGGACCGGGTCTTTGAAGCCTGCGCCGTTGAGGTCAAACAGTCCCCCAAAGCCGCCGATTTCCACATTCGCGCCTGGCCGCGCTGTCGCCCGCACCAAGGGTTTGATCAGGTCGACCATCCTGTTGCCGGCATCGATGTCGACGCCAGCGTCCGCATAGCTCAAGCTCGATTGGATGCTTTCGCGCATGGATGGCGGCCCGGTT
>Ga0315553_10002075_pt1 | contig 16280 bp, 17 predicted proteins | sample SalMarSW160140MG_FD_203099 | JGI IMG/M metagenome (GOLD analysis project Ga0315553, IMG submission 203099) | Salt marsh sediment microbial communities from the Plum Island Ecosystem LTER, Massachusetts, United States - Salt Marsh Sediment SW1601-40 ... | reverse complement strand
GCTGGATTATCTCCGAGCTTAACCAGCTTATCGCCGATGTCGATAAGGGGCTTGACGGCTATAATCCCACCGAGGTGGGGAGGAGGATAGAGAGCTTTGTCGACGACCTGTCCAACTGGTACGTGCGCCGCAGCCGGCGGCGCTTCTGGAAGAGCGAGAGCGATGCCGATAAGCTGGCGGCCTATAACACGCTGTATGAATGTCTGGCCACGCTATCTAAGCTGCTGGCGCCGCTGACTCCCTTCCTGGCTGAGGAGATGTATCAGAACCTGGTCGGTTCGACACTGGCTGGGGCTCCCGATAGCGTGCACCTGGCCGATTTCCCCACTGCCGATGAGGCTAAGATTGATAAGCAGCTTGGTGACGATATACGGCTGGCGATGAGGGTATCGAGCCTGGGGCGAGCGGCCCGGAGCCAGGCTGGTATCAAGGTGCGTCAGCCTCTGGCAGTTAATTATGTCGGCATTGATTTGAAAGGGCGAGAGAGTTTGGAGAGGGTTAAGCCACAGATATTGGAAGAGATGAATGTGAAAGAATTGATATACGATACTGTTGAAAATGTGGCGGCACTTGCTGAGGATGGTTATGTGGTTGTTGGTGAAAGTCCTTGTAATTCGGCCATTTCTCCCGAGATTTCTCCTGAGCTTTTGGCTGAGGGGGTGGCACGGGAGATAGTTAGAAGGTTGCAGACCATGCGCCGCTCTGCCGGTTTTGATATCGCCGACCATATCACCACCTATTATCAGGGGGAGGCTTACATCAGACAGGTAATGGCCGATTTTGCCGACTATATCAAGCAGGAGACGCTTTCCCGCGAGTTGGTTGAGGGAGTTCCCCAAGAGGGCGTTTTTACCGAGAGCCATAAGCTGAGTGGCTATGATATATCACTGGGGGTTAAGCGGCTGACTTAAGACGGCGGTCTTTCCGCCAGGATAGCCTGGGTGGTATTTTGGGCCTCGCCCCGCCAGAAGGTTATTTCTACTCTCTGTCCGATTTCACTTGAGTGTATTGCCTGGATTAGATCATCGGCGCTGGTTATCTCTTCGCTCTCAAAGCCGGTGATGACATCACCCGCCTCAATTCCAGCTTCGGCGGCGGGGCTGGGAACAGCCACCTCGGTAACGAGCGTTCCTTCATCTACGGCCAGGTCATAGCTCAATACGGCGTACTGGTCCACGGTATAAAGCCCCACCCCCAGCCAGGGGCGGACCACATAGCCTTGTTGCACCAGCTGCTGGATAATCGGCTGGGCCGTGTTGCTGCTTATGGAGTAGCCCATGCCCTCTACGCCTACCTGGGCAATCTTGATGCTGTTGATGCCAATTACCTCACCGGACATGTTCACCAGCGGTCCGCCGCTGTTACCGGGGTTGATGGCGGCATCGGTCTGGATGAGGTCTTCCTGGGTTTGCCCCGCCGATACGGAGAGAGAAACGCCTTTAGCGCTGACGATGCCCGAGGTGGCGCTTATCCCCATACCCAGCGAATTACCAATAGCCACCACCCAGTCACCAACCCGCAGCGTATCCGAATCGCCCACCTTTGCCGCCGGCAGGTTACCGGCATTAACCTTGACTATAGCCAGGTCGCTCAGCCAGTCGGTGCGCACTGTTTCGGCGGAGAAAGTCCGGCCGTCAACCAGGGTTACGGTGACGCTATCAGCCTCCTCTACCACGTGGTTATTGGTCACGATAAGCCCGTCCTCATCTATAATCCACCCCGAGCCGGCCCCCTGTTGGGTAAACGGGCGGTTGAAAATATCATAGCCGGTATACTCGGTATTGATGGCCACTACTGAAGGCCTGACCAGAGCCACCACATCGGTAATGGAAGGTAATACCTGATCTTGGCCGTCCGCCGATGGCGGTGTCCAGCCGGGGTCGATAGGGTTAACGCTGGTGGTGGCGGGTGGTGGGCTGGTGGGTGGGGTGGTGACTATCGGCAGCAGCGGGCAGCCGCTGGCCACAAAAAGACAGACAATTATGACCAGGCTGGCCAGCAGGTATTTCAGGTTTAGCTTTTTCATAGGTAAATTTTCTGCTTCGTCATTAATGATAGTGTCTGGATATTAAGCTATTGTTAATAATTGAGAGACACTTTGGAATTTTCCACAACACGTTTTTGTCTCGCCTCTTTCCACTATTTTAGCACGGCGGTAAAATTTGGGCAAAGGGTTTTTGGCGCTATCGGTTTGCTTTGCAAAGCTAGTAAAATCTGCTACACTAGTTTAATCCTGCTTCTGATAGCGAAGGTTGGTCAGAGCGCTATAACCGTAGGCGCTTGAATGAGATTGGAGTAAGCTGAGTAATGAATTTGAAGTTGATGTTAGAACGGGCAGTAAAGCGCTACGGAAAGAAGACGGCGGTGGCTATGGATGATAGCCGTTTATCTTATGCCCAGCTGGATGAAGCTTCGAATAAGATGGCCAATGCCTTAATTGGGATGGGGGTGGGCAAGGGTGACCGGGTGGCTATGCTGATGTCCAATAGCCCGGAGTTTGCCACTATCTACTTCGGCGTGGTCAATATTGGCGCTATTGCGGTTCCTCTGGATACCAAGTATAAGAGTACTGAATTAGCCTCTCTATTTGATGATTCTCAGCCAAGGGTGCTGGTGGCGGAAAGCTTGCTTTTAAAGCCCATCGCTCAATCGCTGCCGGATTTTAAGTCCATCGCTCACGTTATTGAGGTGGGTGCTGATGGTGAAGGGCAGTTTCTTGGCTATGAGCAGATTATGGCTACAGGTTCGGCGGAGCCGGTGGCGGTAGAGATAGCGCCCGGGGATATAGCCCATATTGCTTATACTTCGGGGCCCAGCTTTAACCCCAGAGGGGTGATGCTGTCTCACCAGGCTCTGGTCAGAGAGGCAGGCATATCGGCCGACGGATTCAAGCAGACCGATAAGGATATAGTGGTGTTGTTTGCCCTCCCCATGCATCATGCCTTTGGCTTGGTGGTAGTATTAATGACTGCCATTGCCAAGGGTAGCACCGTGGTAATATTGCCCGGTCTGTCCATCAGCAACCTTATGGAGGTTATTGAGAGGGAGAAGGCGACCATCTTCATGGCTGTGCCTTTTGTCCATACCCTGATAGTTAACGCTATTGAGGCCGAGGGAATAAAACATGACCTGAGTTCTATCCGTCTGTGGGGTACGGCGGGGGCGGCTATGCCGGCTAATATTGCGCAAAAAGTCAGGCAGTATCTGGGCTTTAGTGCGGTTGATTTCTGGGGCATGACCGAATCGGCAGCTCATGTTACCTGCCAGTCCCCTGATGGGGGGGGAAAGCCGGGCTCGGTGGGGAAGGCTTTGCCTGGGTGGGAGCTGAAGATAGTAGACGATGATGGGCGGAAACTGCCGCCAAACCAGCCGGGTGAGATAATTGTCCGGGGGCCGATAATGAAGGGGTACTATAAAAACTCTAGTGCAACTGCTGGAGTAATAAAGAATGGCTGGCTTCATACCGGTGACATTGGTCGGGTTGATGAGGAGGGGTGGCTGTTTCTATCGGCGGGCAGGAAGAAAGATGTAATTATCGCCAAGGGTCAGAATATCTATCCCAGCGATATCGAAAAGGTGCTGGCCAGCCATCCCAAGGTGGCCGAGGTGGGAGTGATGGGCATTCGTGACGATGTACGGGGGGAGACGCCCCGGGCTATTATCAGATTGAAGCCGGGTGAGGTGGCTACCGTGCAGGAGATAAAAAAGTTTTGCCTCGAGCGCCTGGCCAATTATAAGGTACCCAGAGAGATCGTTTTCACCGGTTCTTCACCTGCAACATAGCCAGGACTTGAGCTGTCCCTGCTGATTTTACCTTTGGAGAAGCACTATTGAAGAGAAGGGTAGTTGTCACCGGAATGGGCGCCATAACCCCTCTGGGGGTGGGGTTGGAGGAGAGTTGGCGGTCTTTATGCCAGGGTAAATCGGGGGTGGATGCAATTACCAGCTTTGATGCTAGTAGCTTCCGGACAAGGATTGCCGGGGAGGTCAAGGGGTTTAACCCGCTGGATTTCATCGACCGGAAGCTGGTAAGGCGCGGCGACCGTTTCATCCATTTCGCCCTGGCCGCCGCCCGAATGGCGCTGGAGGATTCTGGGCTAGTCATAGATTCTACAAATAGCGAGCGGGTGGGGGTCTCGGTGGGGACGGCCATGGGGGGTATAGAAAGTATAGAGAAGAACCACGAGCTGCTGGTTAAGGGCGCTCGCCAGAAGATTTCCCCCTTCTTTGTCCCCAGTTTCCTGTGCAATATGGCCACGGGACAGATTGCCATAAAGTTCGGGGCCAGGGGGGCTAATATGTGCTCGGTGACCGCCTGTGCTTCGGGGAGCCATGCCATCGGCGATGCCTGCCGGGCTATCCAGTGGGGGGATGTTGATGCCATGATTGCCGGCGGGGCCGAGGCGGCTATAAGACCCCTGGTCTTTGCCGGACTGGAGCCGGTGAAGGTAATGACGGTTAGGAACGATGAGCCGGAGAAGGCGAGTTGTCCCTTTGACAGGGAGCGCGACGGCTTTATTATCGGGGAAGGGGGGGGAATCGTCATGCTGGAGGAGCTTGAGTTTGCCTTAAGCCGGGGGGCCAGGATTTACGGTGAGGTACTGGGCTACGGCCTTAATAGCGATGCCTATCATATAACCGCCCCCGACCCTGAGGGCGTTGGGGCCGCCGGCTGTATGAGATTGGCGCTTGACGATGCTGGCATTGCTACTGGCCAGGTTGATTATATTAACGCCCACGGCACTTCAACCGTGCTTAATGACCTCTCCGAGACACGGGCAATAAAGAGTGTCTTCGGGGAGCAGAGCTACCGCATACCGATTAGCAGCAATAAGTCGATGCTGGGTCATATGTGGGCCGGGGCCGGGGTGGTGGAGGCAATATTCACCCTGATGACTATTACTCAGGGCATCATTCCGCCTACCATCAACTATGAAACCCCCGACCCGGAGTGTGACCTTGACTATGTGCCTAATGTGGCCAGAGAGGCCGAGGTAAAAATTGCCCTTTCTAATTCCTTTGGCTTTGGCAGCACTAACGGCACCCTAATCCTCGGCAAGTTTTCCGCTTGAGGAAAAATCGTTTCTTTATTTAAATCCACTCCTCCCCCATTTTAGAGTTTTGTCTTTTTCCCATACCCTCCCGCCCAAAAGGTTTCACCTTTCAAGAATCTAAAACCCCACCCAATAAAAGAAATTGATAGAAGTACCACTTCTGAAGGGCGGGAGGGTGGGAAATAATACGCACTCTAAAAATCAGGCTAGACCTCCCCTTATCTCTCCACCCAACAAAGCGGGAGGTTAAGGGCACGGTCCTGTAGGGCGGGTGGGTGGGAAGAAGAACGACCGAAAACAGGGGGAGGGGCTGAAAAAGAATCCAAGAGAGGTGAAGCCTCTTACCCGTTTTTCCCTATTGCCAACAACAATAGCATGTGCTATTGTGCATAGTGACACTAGGTGTTTTGATAAGCGAGGTATTGAGATGGCAAAAAAGAATGAATTAATCAAAGGCAGTATCGATTCCCTGCTTCTCTGCGTAATAGTTCAGCAACCGATGTATGGTTACCAGATTATCAAGGAGCTTGAGAAGAGGAGCCAGGGCTACTTTAAATTTAAAGAGGGTACTCTTTACCCCGCTCTTCATCGTTTGGAGAAAGCGGGCTTAATCCGGGGCGAGTGGCAGACGTTGCCCAATGGTAGGCAGAGAAGATACTATCACATCACGGAAAAGGGGCTGAATAGCCTGGTAGCCAAGAGGGGCCAGTGGCTGGATTTTCTTACTGCCATGAATCTGATTATTCAACCGGTGTCTGAATAGTGTGAGGTAGGGGAAATGCTGACTGTCCTCAGTCATTATCTGGATAGTATAAGAGACGACCTGAGGCTTGACAACTCCTCAGAGAAAGAGGTCATCCAGGAGCTGGAGTCTCATATTGAGGAGGAGGTCAAGGAGCTGCGGGAATCGGGATTATCGGAGGAGGAGGCGGCTGACACCTGTTTGACTCTTCTGGGCTCGGCTAAGGTGGTAGCCCGTCAGATATACGAGGCTCATAGCCAGGGTAGCTGGACTCAGGCGTTGCTGGCGGCTACGCCCCACATACTCTTTGGTCTCTTATTTGTTCTTAACTGGTGGCGGGGTATTGGCTGGCTTTTGGGTATGCTGGCGTTGATTCTCATTATGGCCGTCTATGGCTGGTGGCGGGGTAAACCGGCCTGGCTTTTCCCCTGGCTGGGTTACTCTCTACTTCCGGTGGTGGCGGCCGCCTTGCTGCTGCTCTATCTGCCTAGAAGCTGGTCCTGGGTGGCGATCCTCTTTTATCTTCCCTTGGCACTATGGCTGTTATACGCTATCACCGTTCGGACCATAAAGAGGGACTGGTTATATATCTCGCTGATGCTGTTACCGTTGCCCACCATCGCCGGTTGGTTCATAGCGATTGAGCCGGTGAATCAACTCCCCGAGGACTGGCTTCAGCGCATGCAGGATTTTGCCCCCTGGATTGGCTTGACCTTCCTCGCTTTAGGGGTAACGGTGGCTACGTTTATTCGGCTGAGAAGGCGCTGGTTAAGGGTGTCGGTCCTGGTGGTATCGGGGCTGATAACTTTAACCATGGTCGCCTATTATACTGAGGGTAGAATCAGTATACTCGCCTTTCTGATTCTAATGGTGGTAATGCTGCTGGTCCTGCTCAGCCCGGCGCTGGTGGAACGAACCCTGAGACATTCCGGGTAATAATCAAGGGTTTAGGCTGCTATCCGGACAGGGAGGCTATAATTGCAGAAGGTAGCCATCGTTACCGATAGCGTTGCCTGTCTCCCCAGGGAGTTGGTGGAGCAGTACGGCATTAAAATTATACCGGTTAACCTTTACTTTGGGGATAAGGTCTACCGGGACTGGGTGGACATAACCCCCTCCCAGGCTTACGAGCTTTTCTTAAAGGACCCCACCGCTTTCAAGACCTCCGGTATCAACCCGGTGGATTGCCTTGAAGCCTACCGCCAGGTCAGTAATGACTCTAATGGCGTCCTCTGTGTTACCATCTCCTCCAAGCTCAGCATGGTCTATAACTCGGCTCTGAAGGCTAAAGAGCGCGCCGGGGATGAGCTTCCCAAGAACTCCATCGGGGTAGTGGACTCCCAGACGGCTACTGCGGCTGAGGGCTTTGTGGCTCTGGCCGCAGCCCGGGTGGCGGCGGGGGGTAAAAGCCTGGCCGAGGTGGTTAAGGCGGCCGAGGAGGTAAGGGATAAGGTTTGTGTAGTGGCGCTTATGGATACTATCCGCTATGTTTATCGCTCCGGGCGCATACCCAAGATAGCCTCTGTGGCCGGGTCTATGCTCAGTATCAAGCCGGTGCTGACTATTTCCTCGGGGGCGGTGCGTTTTAAGGGGGCTGTCAGGAGCCGGGAGCATGGTATAGAGCGGGTACTAAAAATAACCAGGGACAGGGTGGGACAGAGTCCGGTTCATATGGCGGTGATGCATGCTTATGCTCCGGATGATGCCGAGCAGCTGAAGGAGAGGGTTTCCTCTGAATTTAACTGCGTTGAGCTCTGGATTACCGAGTTCAGCCCGGTGATGGGTTACGCCTGTGGCACCGGGACGCTGGGAGTGGCTTTTTACCCCGAAGATTAAGGAGGCCTTTACGTGGCGAATAAGGTAGCCATTGTTGCCGATAGCACAGCCTGCCTCACTAGGGAAATGGTGGAGCAGTACGGCATTACTATTGCCCCCATACCCCTTTCCTTTCAGGGAAAGATATACCGGGACTGGGTGGATATAAGCCCCTCCCAGGCCTACGAGCTCTTTCTGAAAGACCCGGGGTCGTTCAAGACCGCCGGTGCGTCTCCCGGCATTTTCCTGGACGCCTACCGTGAAGCGAGTAAGCGGGCCAAAAACATCCTTTGCGTTACCCTCTCGGCTAAGCTTAGCGGGGCCTATGATACGGCTCAGCAGGCCATAGAGGAGGCCAAGAAAGAGCTTCCCCAGCTATCTGTAGCAGTAGTGGATTCCAAGACGGTTACCGCCGCTGAGGGCCTGGTTGCCCTGACGGCAGCCCGGGCGGCTGAGGCGGGCAAAAGCCTGGCTGAGGTGGTTAAAGCCGCCGAGGAGATGAGAGATAGGGTTATCTTCCTCGCCCTCTTAGAAACCATCCGTCATGTTTACCGCACCGGGCGCATACCCAAGATAGCCGCCGTGGCCGGGTCTATGCTTAGCATTAAGCCGATACTTGCTATATCTCCTAGAACCTCGGGGGTGGTTCGTTTTATCGGCGCGGCGAGAAGCCGGGGGCGCGGCATAGATAAGATGCTTAATATAATGAGGGACAGGGTGGGGCAGAGGCCGGTTCACGTGGCGGTGATGCATGCCTATGCCCCGGATGAAGCCGAGAAGCTGAAGGAACGGGTCGCCGCCGAGTTTAATTGCGCCGAGCTCTGGGTTACCGAGTTTAGCCCGGTGATGGGCTATGCCACCGGCACCGGGACTTTAGGGCTGGCTTTTTACAAGGAGGATTAAATGGCTTACGGTATTATAGCTGTGGTTCTGGGATATCTGCTCGGCTCCATCCCGTCAGCCTATATCGTTACCCGCCTGGCTAAGGGTGAGGATGTCCGCCGGCTGGGTGGGGGTAATGTGGGTGGCCTGAATGTCTACCGGGAGGTGGGTCTCCTTCCGGCATCGGTGGTGGCTATCGTTGACCTGGGTAAGGGGGCTGCCGCCGTAGCCATAGCCTACTGGCTTTTGGATGTGTCCCTGCCCTTCGTCCTGGCGGCGGCGTTAGCGGCCGTGGTCGGGCATAACTGGATGCTTTTCCTCAAATTCAGCGGGGGTAAGGGGATGGGCCCAGCTATAGGCGGCCTGTTTGTCTTACTTCCCCTCTACGGCTATTCGCTTGGATTGGCTTTCTTCTTCGCGGTAGTCTTTATACTCTTTATCATCACCCGTAATGTCGCCATGTCTATGGGTGTTGGGCTGTTATCGTTACCCTTTATCTCCTGGTTGGGTATGAAATCGACGCCGTTTATTATATACAGTGTTATCCTCGGCTTGATAATACTGGCGAAATTCATCCCCACCGCTGTAGCCGCTGCGGCCAGGACCCGGGGCGTGAAGGGTTTTATCTTTGACCGCGGGCGGAGTGATAAAAAAGAGTAAGCTGTCTAGTCAAACGGCGGCAAACATTCTATAATGGGGGTTGCGGTGGATACCTCCCGGGATATTACGCCGGTGTTGGACAAGGTGGTTCGTGAGGCGAGGTACTAATTTATAAAATGAGACAGGGGGTTATGGGAATATGAAAGAAGAAATAAAGAAATTTAAGAGTCTATTGGAAACATTGTCTAATGCTCACGGGATTTCCGGCTACGAGGGAAATGTCAGAGACATCATCAAGAAAGAGGTTAAGCCGTACGTAGATGAGGTTAGAGTTGATAAATTTGGTAATTTGATCACTATCAAGAAAGGGAAGTCCCCCTCGGTTATGATAGCCGCCCATATGGATGAGATAGGACTGATGGCAAAATACATCGACGACGATGGCTTTATTCGATTTGCCAAAGTGGGCGGTTGGTTTGACCAAACGCTGGTTAACCAGCGGGTGTTATTACACACCAAAAAGGGGACAGTGGCTGGAGTCATCGGCTCCAAGCCGGTACATGTGATGGAGAGCGAGGAACACAAGAAGGCTATAGAGGCCAAGGATATGTTCATCGATGTTGGTGCCTCATCGAGGGATGACGCTACGGCGATGGGCATTGAGCCAGGAGTGCCGGTATCCATGGACCGGAAACTGGTGGCACTGGCCAATGATAAGGTCACCGGTAAGGCCTTTGATGACCGTGCCGGTGGTGTGGTGTTGATTACCGCCCTGCAGAGAATCGCAGGGATGGACTTAAAGCCCACGGTAATGGCTGTGTTTACTGTTCAGGAGGAGGTGGGCTTAAAAGGGGCTAAGACTTCTGCTTTCGGGCTGAACCCCGATGTTGCCGTGGCCATTGATACCTGTATACCGGGGGACCATCCCGGTATAAAGAAGACCGACTCCGCAATTCAAGTTGGCCAGGGACCGGCGATTACGGTGATGGATGCCGGCGGTAGGGGGGTGATTACGCACCCGAAGGTGCTGGAGTGGCTGCGTGAAACGGCTAAAGCCAAGGGTATTCCCTATCAGATGGATGTAACCGAGAGGGGTACCACCGATGCCACTGCCATCAGTCTGACCCGTGAAGGTATTCCCTCGGGGGTGATTAGCGTAGCCTCAAGGTATATCCACACGCCGGTGGAGGTTTTGAGCTTGAAAGACCTGGCAAAGACCACCGACCTGGTGGTGGAGGCTATTAAATCAGTGGGTGGTTACTTCTAGTAGCTGGGGGGATTGATTATGAAGATTAAGTACCTGGGCCATTCCGCCTTTGTTATCACCTCAAACAAGGGAGTTAAGATAATCACCGACCCTTATGCGACCGGTCCTGATTTGACCTACGGCGAGATAACCGAATCGGCTGATATCGTTACCGTCAGCCACGGCCATCATGACCATAACAATGTGGCTGCGGTGAAGGGTAATCCCGAGGTGGTTAGCCGGACGGGCCGGTCAGTGGTTAAGGGGATAGAGTTTAACGGTATTGCCAGTGCGCATGACGAGGATGGGGGAACGCTGCGGGGCGATAACGTTATATTCTGCTTTGAGGTAGATGGGGTAAGGGTCTGTCACCTCGGTGACTTGGGTCACCGGCTCGATGATAAGCAGATGAAAGAGATGGGCAGTGTCGATATATTGCTTATCCCTGTGGGTGGTAATTATACCATTGATGCCACAGTCGCTACCGAGGTCTGTGACCAGTTAAAGCCGAGGGTAATTATGCCCATGCACTATCAGACGGAGAAGGGCATCCCGGGCATTTCTGGGGTGGGGGGATTCCTGAGCGGCAAAGCTAATGTCAGCCGGCCGGACTCCAGCCAGGCGGAATTTAAGCCGGGGGAACTGCCCGCCACCAGTCAAATTATAGTGCTGAAACCGGCATTATAGCTTCAAGGTTGTTGACTATAGTGGTATAATAATATAGGGGGGTGAGGCTAGAGGGGATTGAGAAGTATACTTTGGATATAACGTGTGTTGTTCTTGCCGGTGGCAAGGGCTTGCGTTTGGGGCGGGACAAGGTTCAAGAGACTATTGGCACCGATAGTTTGCTCCAGCGGGTGTTATCTCAGCTTACTGCCTTTAACTGCGATATCATAATAGTTACGGCTGGTAGCAAGTCCCTTCCCCAGATTCATGGCTATCAGAGGTCTAGAATAGTAATTGATATCTACCCCGGTAAAGGTGCCCTGGGTGGTATCTATACTGGGCTGGTTGAGTCAAATTCACAGTATAATCTTGTTGTCGCCTGTGATATGCCCTTCCTGAACCAAGCCCTACTGCGTTACATGATGGAGCTTTCGGCTGGTTTTGACATGGTAGTTCCCCGCCTGGGCAAGATGGTGGAACCGCTCCACGCTGTTTATGCCAGGAGCTGCCTGGCTCCTATAGAGAGGCTGCTTGGCCGTGACAATCTGGAGGTCAGGGCGCTGTTTGATCTGGTTAATGTCAGATATGTGGAGTCTGACGAGATTGACCGGTTCGACCCGCAGCACCTGAGCTTTTTTAATATAAACACCGAGGCTGATCTGGAAAAGGCACGTCAAATGGTAATGAGGTATGTGAAGCCGTGATAAGTGTTGACCAGGCTCTGGAGAAGGTTCTGGAGCATATAGCTGTTCTGGAGGCGGAAGAAAGCCCGATTCTGAGCTGTCTGGGGCAGGTTCTGGCCGAGGATATATTTTCTACCATTAACATCCCTCCGCTGGATAATTCAGCTATGGATGGCTATGCCGTCAGGTCGGCGGATACTCGCGGTGCCAGCCGTAAGTCACCCTGTACTCTGCGCGTTATTGATACCGTTGCTGCCGGGGCCGTTTCCCAGTCCGAGGTGGGGTCGGGTACGGCTATCCGGATTATGACCGGGGCACCAATACCTGAGGGTGCCGATGGTGTGGTCAGGTTTGAGGATACCGATGAGTCGGAGCGTCAGGGGATTCCAACTGAGATAGGCGTTCTGATTGGGGTAGAGGCCGGTGATGAAATCCGGCGGGCTGGAGAAGACATCGCCGCCGGGTCATTGGTGCTGAGTCAGGGGACAGCGCTCAGGGCTTCAGAAATTGGTGTTCTGGCCTCACTGGGTTGCCGTAAAGTGAAGGTTATCCGCCGTCCGGTGGTGGCTATTTTAGCCACTGGCGATGAGATAGTGGACATCACTCAACCGTTGCCCGATGGTAAGATATATAACAGCAATAGCTATAGCCTGGCGGCTCTGGTACAGCACTACGGCGCCGTTCCTAAGGTGTTGGGCATAGCCCTGGATAATGAGGATTCGCTTATGGGTAAGCTCAGTCCCGGGCGGGACGCTGATATGGTGATAACCTCCGGCGGCGTCTCTATGGGTGATTATGATGTGGTCAGGGAGGTTCTGGCCAAAGAGGGCAGGGCCGTCTTCTGGCGGGTGCGGGAAAAGCCGGGGAAGCCCCTGGTCTTCGGTTTGCTTAAGGGGTGGAGTAAGGGGGGCAAGGTTAAAAATATACCCTTCTTCGGCCTGGCAGGTAATCCGGTTAGCTCTATGGTTAACTTTGAGCTTTTTGCCCGTCCGGCGATTCTTAAGATGAGGGGCCGGAGAAATCTGACCAAACCCACGGTGCGGGCGATGGTGGAGGACGCTATTGAAAATACCGACGGACGCCGTGTCTTTACCAGAGTCTTTGTGGAGAAGCGCGGCGACGGGTACTTTGCCCGGCTTACCGGTCCCCAGGGGTCGGGGATTCTGACCTCAATGGTTCTGGCTAACGGGCTGGCCATTGTTCCCGAGGATAAGTCCGGGGTGAATCCGGGGGATGTGGTCGATGTGATGATGCTGGATTGGAGTGAAGAAGTCGAGTGAGCGGTTTTAGGAGGCAGGCTTGATATATGATGCTTCGGGGTTCGTCTTTGAACCACCGTCGGTGATATCCCGGGCGCGGCGGGTTTTGATTAAACCCAGCGCCGCTTACCCGGTGCCGTATCCGGTGACTACCAGCCGGGATATGCTGTCGGTGATAATAGAGGGTATCAGGCGGGTTAGCGATGCCGATGTTCTGCTCCTGGCGGGCACGCCAGGAGGGGAGCCCATCTTTCCCGTATACCAGGCCTTGGGCTACGATTTCCCCCGCGTGCTGACGCTGGATGTGAATGATTGCGTCTGGGTAGAGGTGGATAATCCGCTACCCAAGCCCCTGGCTGTGCCCACCTTCTGGGTGCCTAATGTTATTTTATCCTGCGATTATCTGATAACGGTGGCGCCGTTAAAGGTGATAAAGGGTAAGAGTAATTTGAGCATAATGAACCTGCTCTCAGTGCTGCCCAGCAGCAAGTATGGGAAGGGGGCGCCGCGGGGCTGGAGGTCTTTATATAGTCTGGGGATTGATAAGGTGATAGCTGACCTTTATTTTACTCTCCCCTTTGATCTTGGGATTATCGAAGCCAGCCAGAAATTCACAGCGCAAGATGACCCTGTCAAGGGAGAGGTCGAGGATTTTGGCAAGGTTTTTGTTGGTGAGCCCTATGAGATAGATAGCGAGGCCTCAAGGGAGCTGGGGCTTAAGTCCAGTTCACTTGATTTAATTAAGGAAGCCAGAGTGGGGCTGGAAGGCTAGGCATAGACTGGTTCCCTAATATCTTATCCTGAATCCGGAGTAACTCCCGGTATATTCTGACCAGTTGGTAACCACTTTTTCCACCCTGGCTGCCGGCGGTCCTACCTTAAGGCGACTGATTAGCTTTTCTAATTGCTTCTTTTCCCCCTCAGCCACGACCTCGACTGCTTCTCTGCCGGGCAGATTTCTCACATGGCCGGCTAAGTCCAGTTCTTTAGCCTGTTGGGAAACAAAAGCACGGAAGAAGACGCCCTGGACAGAGCCGTATACCGTTGCCTGAACCGAGGCTAAATCGCTACTACCCATCGCCTTACCTTGAGATAGACCCCAGCGGGTAAGCCGCTATCCTTCTTCCTCCTCTTCCTCTTTCCGCTTTTTCCCCTTTTTAACCACTTCTACCGTTACTGGGGGCGACAAGATAGTAGTAGTGACGATTTTTTTTGCATCCTTTTTGGATTTTTTCGTTTCTCTGTGTCGGTAATCTCGCTTTCCCATAGTAACACCTCTATTTAGGCATGATAGCCGGTGGTACGGCTAATTAAAGTTTAGCAAAGAGGAGTTATGGTGTAAAGTCGGTGGGAAGCTGGTCTAAAGCGGAACGGGCGGCTTCCGCCTCGGCTGATTTTTTACTTTTGCCCGACCCACTGCCCAGAACGGTATCGCCTACCTTTACTTCAACGGTGAACCTTCGGTCGTGGTCTGGCCCCATTGCTTCTATAACCTGGTAGGTCGGCGTTTGCTGATGCTTGGCCTGAATAAGCTCCTGTAATTGTGATTTATAATCGGATTCTATCCCCTGGCTCAATATTTTATTTAGCTCTTTATCCATCAGCTTGAGGATGAAATCTCTGGTGGCATTCGAGCCCTGGTCGAGGAAAATAGCGGCTATTACTGCTTCCATAGCTCCGGCAAGATTAGCCGGCTTAAGCTGTCCCCCGCTCGCCTTCTCCCCTTTTCCCAGATATAGGTAGTCGCCCAGGCTGATAGCCTCTGCCAAGCGGGAAAGGGCATCCCCGCGCACCAGCGAGGAGCGGAGTTCGGTCATATCCCCTTCAGTGGATTGGGGAAGGCGCTGGTACAGCTCTCCGGCGATTATAAAACCCAGGACGGCATCGCCCAGGAACTCCAGCCTTTCGTTGGAGGTGGTGATGCCCATGTTCTCATTGACGTAGGAAGTATGAACCAGGGCTTGTTCCAGAAGGGAGGGGTCGTTAAAGCGAATACCTAGTGTTTTTTGAAGTGCGGCTAAATCAGTCACGGCTCGTTCCTTCTAGTAGTTTAGCATACGGTGTCAGGTGTGTGATGTCAACCGGGGGCTGTTCTATCTAAATTTAGAGTGGCTTCTGGCGAGCATTTGGTACAGGTTTGCCCCAAGGCAGGAAGCCAGAAATGCACCAATTGCCTTGATATATAGAGGATAGGCCTTTATACTTCTGGTGAAATAGTCTCTCCCCGGGCTGATTTCCCCGTTAGAATATAAAAAGTGCCCTAATCTTAAATAGTGTTTCGCCAGCAGTCCCTTGTCCTGCTTGATATCTTCAACATACCTTTCCAGTATCATCTTGTATGATTTAATCATGGCACTTTTATTTCTAGACATGCTGTCTGGTTGAATGTAGTCTTGCAGCAGCGGCTCGTTGATGTATTTGAAGTGGTAATGCTTGGCAAGTCTTAGAGCCATCTCCCAGTCTTCCAAAGCCGGAAAGCGCTCATCGAACAGGCCATATTTTTCAAAGCACTCTCTTTTTACCACTATTGTCTGTGGCGAGACCAGGTATTCCCCCTTAATAATGCTGCTGAAGATGTTACCGTTTTTGGGAGTTATGCTGGCAGAGGGCCAATACTTTTTCTTGTTATTTTCTATCATATAAAAGCCGGTATATACTACGCCCACTTCCGGCGGCGCTGCGGCAAAAGCGCTCATTTGCTTTTCCAGTTTCTCCGGCATCCACTCATTGTCGCTGTCTTGCAGGGCTATGTAGTCTCCCTTGGCTGAGCGGATTCCGGTGTTGCGGCCGGATGACGTGCCCTTGTTTTTCTGGTGCCGCATGTATATAACTTTTTCACTGTTAAAGCTTTTAACCAGGCTTTCCGTGTTGTCCGTTGAGGCATCATCGACAATAATTAGCTCGAAGTCCTGATAAGTCTGGGCGAGCACGCTTTGGATAGCACGACCCAGCAGCGTTGCTCTATTGTATGTCGGTATGATTACGCTGACAGTAGGCATCGTTTTTCCCAACGGCATATATCGCAAGTGTTTTGATAGTTGGGTCAAGCATACGGTGTCAGGTCTGCGGTGTCAACTGGTTTTGTATTGCCCTGAATATAGCCCTATGCTATAATCAACCTGTGCTGGGGAATCGTCTAGTGGTAGGACGGCGGACTCTGAATCCGTAAGGGAAGGTTCGAATCCTTCTTCCCCAGCCAATTTTCTGGTGGCGCATTCGTCTAGGGGTTTAGGACACCTCCCTCTCAAGGAGGAGATCACCGGTTCGAATCCGGTATGCGCTACCATAGACAAAAATACCCCCTGTTTTGAAGCTAAATTCTTATAACAGGGG
>Ga0315553_10002073_pt1 | contig 16285 bp, 17 predicted proteins | sample SalMarSW160140MG_FD_203099 | JGI IMG/M metagenome (GOLD analysis project Ga0315553, IMG submission 203099) | Salt marsh sediment microbial communities from the Plum Island Ecosystem LTER, Massachusetts, United States - Salt Marsh Sediment SW1601-40 ... | reverse complement strand
GCCGGCAAAGCTCGGCCGCCACCTTCTTGAGGTGATCGTAAGAGGCGCCGTAGGCGCGCGCCATTTCTGGCACCGCGCTCGGGCGACGCCCGTTCAGCCCCGCATACATCAGCACTCGGATCGCGAAGTTGGAAAACTGGGTCATCCGCACCGGCGGTTCTCCCTTGCCAAAAACCGGTACTGGGTGTATCAGTTTCCAATACAGGTATCAAGGATACCTGTATTATAGCGTGATACCGCTTCGGGACCGTTCGAGCAGACGCCCGTCTCATCTCCGCGTAAGCAAACATCAGAACTCACGATCATGAAAATCGCCGTTACCAGTCAGGATTTCCGCACCGTGACCGGCCATGCCGGGCATGCCCGCAGGTTCCTCATCTTCGATGCAGAGCCCGGCCACGAGCCGCTCGAAGTCGAGCAACTCCTTCTGCCGAAAGAGCTGGTGATGCACGAATTCCGTGGCGACGGACCACACCCCGTCGACGGTGTCGAGGTCATCCTTTCAGCGGGCTTCGGTGAGGGATTTGCCCAGCGCATGGCAGCGCGCGGCATCATCGCGGTGCGGACAGAAAAGACCGATCCCGCCGCCGCCGTGACGCACTATCTCGAATGCCTGGCGGCCGGCCTCGACCTGCCTACCGGAGCGACCTGCGACTGCGGGCATGACCACAGCCACGGCCATGCGCACAACCACGATCACGACCACGATCTCGACCACGACCACGAGCACGAGCACCATGCTTGCGGCTGTGGCGCCGCGGAAATGAATGAAGACGACAATCGTCTCAACGAGAAAGATGCGAATGGGGAGAAGCGTAATGAATGAGAAGCTGAATATTGGCACGGTCAAGGGTCTCAAGATCGATGTCTTGACCGAGACCGGCTGGTTTGATGACGCCAAGTTCAAGCAGAACATGGCCGAATATGGCGGCGCTGAGCAGACCCAGTATCGCGTCGCCTGGGATGCGGAGAATGCCGGTGGCTATGCGGCGCTCTTGACCATCACGCTGCTCGACGGCGATCAACGCAAGATCCTGCTTGATACCGGCTGGAGCAATGACTGGATGGATTATGTGTTCGCACGGCGCGGCGTCGATCGAATGCTGGAGCGGGGCGAGATCGATTTCATGGTGCTCTCGCATTGGCACCTCGATCATTTCTGGGGAATAGAGTCGACGCTCAAGCACAATCCGCAGATCAAGCTTTACGCCCCCGCCCATTGGCGGCCGGAAGATCGCGCCCTGCTTCAGGAAAGGACGGATATCAAGGTCGACGACAAATCCGGGCAAACGATCTCGATCTGCCGGAACAGCGTTCCGCACGAAGGCGAGCTCGTTCTCACCGAAGCCGACGGCGAGGACGGCAGCGGCATTTATCGCCTCCTGCCGGGCGTCGCGCTGCGCATGTTCGATGCGTCGATGCTGCTGCAGGTGCGGGGCGAGAACGTGATTTACGTGAACGTCGCCGACAAAGGCCTCGTCACCGTCACCGGCTGCGGTCATCCGGGGATCATGACCCTGCTCAACTTCGCCCGGGACAGGCTCGCCGCGCCAAGCCTCTATGGCTGCTATGGCGGACTGCATCTCAGCATCTTCGATACCTGGAAGCCCGAGTTCGATCAGATCATCGACGAGGTCAAGGAACTCGGCATGGAGAAGATGGGCTGCAACCACTGCACCGGGATGATGTGGGCGGAGAAGGCGGCGACGCATGGCGTGCCGATCATCAAAGGAACCGACGCCTATTTGAGTTATCCCAAACATTCGGCGCAGGCCAAAGGCAGCCGCGCCTTTCTCGGCAATGGCGATACCGTCACCTTCTGACGGCTGACCGGCCAGCGCGCATGGCGACCTGATGGAGAACGTGGGTGCGCCGGATTTCAGCCCGCGCTGATCGGGCTACTGGAGCGCCGTCGCTACTGCGCGGCGTCCGTGGCGGCGGCCTGCTGTTCGGCGGCGGTCTCGGCCTCGTCCACCGTTTTGAGCGCGGCCGGATGCGGCATCGAGATGACGTTGTAGCCGGAATCGACGAAGTGAATGTCGCCGGTCACGCCGGTCGATAAATCCGAGAGCAGATACAGCGCCGCGCCGCCGATCTCGTCGATGCGGACCGTGCGGCGCAGGGGCGCGTGCCGCTGCTGATAGTTGAACATGAGCCGTGCATCGGCGATGCCGGCGCCCGCGAGCGTCCGCACCGGTCCCGCCGAGATCGCGTTGACGCGGATCGCCTGCGGGCCGAAATCGGCGGCGAGATAGCGCACCGAGGCTTCCAGCGCCGCCTTCGCCACGCCCATCACATTGTAGTTGGGCATCACGCGCGTGGAGCCGCCATAGGTCAACGTCACCATGGCGCCGCCATGCGGCATCAGGGACGCCGCGCGCCGGGCGATCTCGGTGAAGGAGAAGCAGGAAATCACCATTGTGCGGATGAAGTTCTCGCGCGTGGTGTCGGCGTAGCGCCCCTTCAGTTCTGCCTTGTCGGAAAAGGCGATCGCGTGGACGAGGAAATCGAGCCCGCCCCATTCGCTGCCGAGCGCCTGGAACATCTTGTCGACCGAGCCGAGGTCCTCGACGTCGCACGGCGCGACGAGGTCCGATCCGAGCGAATGGGCGAGCGGCTTGACCCGCTTGCCGAGAGCCTCGCCCTGATAGGTGAATGCGAGCGTTGCTCCCTGCGCGGCGAGCGTTTTGGCGATGCCCCAAGCGATCGAATGATCGTTCGCGACTCCCATCACCAGGCCGCGCTTGCCGGCCATCAACCCGCTTTTTGTGACCGGCGGCTCAGACGGCATGATGGCCGGCCTGCGGGGGGGAAATTGGACGACGGCGGGGGGCGCCGCGTAGCCATCGATCTTCATCGCGTCGAACCCTCCCTCGCAGAGCCGGCGATCGCGCCTGCGCTGCGCTTGCCCACGGCGCCGATTCGGCGCAGTCAAAGCCGTTTATTATGTCGTCGATGCAACATCGGCATGACATGGCGGCGGTGCGACCCTGACCCGTTGGAGAACCCGTTAACGGCAAGATGCAACCCTTTCGACTGCGGCGGGCCGCAGCTCGGTTAGGCGTCGACGTGCTTGAACACGAGCGAGGCGTTAGTCCCGCCGAAGCCAAAGGAGTTGGACAACACGCAGCCGAGCGTCACGTTGTCCTGCCGCGCGCGCAGGATCGGCACGTCGGCGCAGGCGGGGTCGAGGTTCTCGATATTGGCGCTCTCACAGATGAAACCGTTGTTCATCATCAGGAGCGAATAGATCGCCTCCTGCACGCCCGCGGCTCCGAGAGAGTGGCCGCTCAACGACTTCGTCGCCGAGATCGGGGGACATTTCTCCCCAAATACCTCGCGGATCGCCTCGATTTCCTTGATGTCGCCGATCGGGGTTGAGGTCGCATGGGGGTTGATATAACCGATCGGGGGCTTGACGGTTGAAAGCGCCATCTTCATGCAGCGCACCGCGCCTTCACCGGACGGCGCGACCATGTCGTAGCCGTCCGACGTCGCCCCATAGCCGGCAATCTCGGCATAGATTCTCGCGCCCCGCGCTTTGGCGTGATCGAGTTCCTCCAGCACCAGTACGCCGGCGCCGCCTGCGATTACGAATCCGTCCCGATCGACATCATAGGCGCGCGACGCCGTCTCCGGGGACGTGTTGCACTTGGTCGACATCGCGCCCATGGCGTCGAACAGCACCGAGAGGGTCCAGTCCAGCTCCTCGCAGCCGCCAGCGAAGATGATGTCCTGCTTGCCGGCGCCGATGATCTCGGCCGCGTTGCCGATGCAATGGCTCGAGGTCGCGCATGCCGATGAAATCGAGTAATTCACGCCCTTGATCTTGAACCAGGTGGCAAGCGTCGCCGAGGCGGTCGACGACATCGCCTTCGGCACGGCGAAGGGACCGACCCGCTTCGGACCTTTGGTGCGGGTGATCTCGGCTGCCTCTACGATGGCGCGGGTAGATGGGCCGCCCGATCCCATGATGATGCCGGTTCGTTCATGCGATGTCTCGCTTTGCTCGAGGCCGGCGTCGCGGATCGCCTGTTCCATCGCAATGTGGTTCCAAGCCGCGCCGCCGCCGAGGAAGCGCATCGCCCGGCGATCAATCGCCTCCTCGGCGTTGAGGGTCGGCGCGCCATGCACCTGGCTGCGAAAGCCGAGTTCAGCATAGTCCTTGGCATGCGAGATCCCGGATTTCGCCTCGCGCAAGCTCGCCAACACTTCCTGGGTGTTGTTGCCGATGCAAGAGACAATGCCCATTCCGGTGACGACGACACGTCTCATTTCGTTGGTTCCCGTATCTGTCCGGCTGATCGTTTCGGGGCGTGCATTCTACCGGTCAGGCCTGGCTCGGCTGCATCACGGCGTCCCGGAACAAGCCTACCTTGAGGTCGAACGCGCGGTAGATGATCGATCCGTCAGCCGAGAGCCAGCCGTCGGCGATCCCGAGCACGAGTTTCGAGCGCACCACGCGTTTCATGTCGATGCCGTACACGACCCTCTTGACCGTCGGAAGAACCTGTCCAGAAAGCTTGAGTTCGCCCAGGCCGAGCGCGCGGCCTTTCCCTTCGGCCCCAAGCCAGCCGAGGAAAAAGCCCAGTAGCTGCCACAAAGCGTCGATTCCGAGGCATCCCGGCATCACCGGGTCGCCTTTGAAATGGCAAGGGAAGAACCAGAGATCGGGTTTGACCTCGAGCTCGGCGCGCGCCAATCCTTTGCCGTGCTCCCCGCCCTTGTCGTCGATCTCGGCGATCCGGTCAAACATGAGCATGGGCGGCAGCGGCAGCTGTGGCCCTTCGGTGAATAATTCGCCCCGGCCGCAGGCGAGCAAGTCCTCATACTCGAAGCTCGACCGTCGATTATGCATTCCTTGTCACCCTCCCGGCGGGCCACCCTACGGTACGCCCCCGCGCGACGGTCGGCTCCGCGTTCGTGCCTGATCCGTATTCCTAGGGGTTCGTCGTCCCGATTGGCCGAAAAATCCTCTATGGTGCTTCCCTAACACAGACAATGGGCGGCTGAAAACACGCCCATCATACGGAGCCCGCAACAGATTCCTCGATACTCTTACGAAAGGCAATATTGCGAAGCGGTTGCAACAAGGGGCTAAGCGAGTTAAACTTAGTCCCAACTAATCAAAGGAGGGCTTTCCCGCCCGATGCGAACGACGTTTCAGCCTCCCAACAGTTTTGGACCGCAAGCCCAGGCGGCCGGCGGCGCGCTCGCGCTGTCCGACCTCAATGGCTGCCCGTGGCACGATGTCAAGACGATGCTCCGCAACGTTGGCTTACGTCCGACGCTACAGCGCATGGCGCTCGGCTGGATATTGTTCGGAAAGGGCCACCGCCACCTGACGGCGGAAATGCTTTACGAGGAGGCGACCCGGGCGCGGGTTCCGGTGTCGCTTGCGACCGTTTACAACACGCTGCATCAGTTTACCGAGGTAGGCCTCTTGCGGCAGGTGGCGGTCGACGGCGCGAAAACCTATTTCGACACCAACGTTTCCGAGCATCACCATTTCTTCATCGAGGACCGGAACGAGCTGGTGGACATCCCCACGGTGGAGACCGGCGAGGGCTCGCTTCCCGCGCTTCCGGAAGGATACGAAATTTCCCGTATCGATGTCGTGGTGAGGCTCAAGCCAAAGGACAAATGATCCGGCGCCGCTTTTTGGTAGCGCGCACGAGCCGCCGATGCGCCACGCTACATAGCGCACTCGCAATCAATCGATTTTTTCGCCCGGATAGACGCCCCACAGGCGATCCTGGGGGACATATCCGTCAAAACGCTCGCCGACAAAACGGCATTTCACCCCGCTGCAGCGCTTGATCATGCCGAGGACGCCCGGCTCGAGCCTCGCCTTGATCGCGCTGTCCTGATCGGCGGACTCATAGAGCGGGGCCAGCTCTTCGCTTGTCTTGCGCTTGACGACGAAGGCTGAACGACGGCCCGATAACAGGGAGTGATAGACCCAGCCCTCCGCACCTTCCCAATCGCGGATGCGGCGCCAGTTCTCGAACTCCGCGGTGATCTCGACCGGCAGCCCGGCGCGCGCGAAGACCCAAATGACCTCGTGGTCCTTGGACGGCCCGCGGCGCACATTGACCCTATCCGACTTCAGACTGACAAAGCGCGGCACCGGAAGCCCGCTTTGCGATCCGGTCGCGAGTTCGCCGCCAGCGGCTCGCGCTCCCTGATCCGCCGGAAGAGCTAGTATCAGCGCGGCCGCGCACAGCCCCAGCGCCTTCCGCAAACCGCGAATCGCGAACACGCCGGAAAAGGCAGGGCCAATCGTCATGGGGGCCATCCCGACAACGCGAAGCCGCCCGCGGCGCATTGTGTTAACCCGGCCATCTGATTCTGATAGAGAAGGACCATTGCGGCTTCTCCTCGAACGCCCAGAGCGCGGGTTTTCAGTGTCTGCGACGTCGGTTAAGGAGGGCTGAAAGGGCCGCGCGCCGGCCTTTTTTCGGGGCGCCGCGACGCTAGGGGCAAGGACTTAAAAAAACATGACAAATAGAAAAAAGCCTCTGGTTATTGTTACCCGCAAGCTTCCCGATATGGTTGAAACCCGCATGCGGGAGCTGTTCGAAACGCGCCTCAATCTCGAGGACAAACCTCTCAGCCAAACCGAGCTCGCGGAGGCTCTGGCGTCCGCCGACGTGCTGGTGCCGACGGTCACCGACCGCATCGACGCCCATGCGCTCGGTCACGCCGGCGAACGCATGAAGCTCATCGCCAATTTCGGCAACGGCGTTGACAATATCGATGTCGCCACCGCCCTTCAGCGGGGAATCACAGTCACCAATACGCCGGGCGTCCTGACTGAGGACACCGCCGACATGACCATGGCGCTCATCCTCGCCGTTCCCCGGAGGCTTGTTGAAGGGGCCACGGTCATGACCGGGGAGAAGCCGTGGGGGGGCTGGAAGCCGACCTGGATGCTCGGGCACCGCATCTCCGGCAAGCGCCTGGGTATCATCGGCATGGGCCGGATCGGCCAGGCGATCGCGCGCCGTGCCCGCGCGTTCGGCCTGCAGATCCACTACCACAACCGCCGCCGGGTGCCGCCCAAGATCGAGGAAGCGGTGGAGGCGACCTATTGGGAGAGTCTCGATCAGATGTTGGTCCGCATGGACATCATCTCGGTCAATTGCCCGCACACGCCGGCTACCTACCACTTGCTGTCGGCGCGCCGGCTGAAGCTGCTGCAGCCGGCGGCCTATGTCGTCAACACGGCGCGCGGCGAGATCATCGACGAGAACGCGATGATTCGCATGATCGAGGCGGGCGAACTTGCGGGCGCCGGCCTCGACGTGTTCGAGCACGAGCCGGAGGTCAACCCGAAACTGTTGCGGCTGGCGCGCGCCGGTAAGGTCACGCTGTTGCCGCATCTCGGCTCGGCGACCATCGAGGGCCGGGTCGACATGGGCACCAAGGTCATCATCAACATTCAGAGCTTCATGGACGGGCATCGCCCGCCCGACCGCGTGCTGCCGTCGCAGTTGTAGTCAATCCAATCCGGACCATTTCATTGCTGGTCGCGCTCGCGATGAAAGCCCGCGCACGCAAGAGACCGCGAATGCGTTTGTTCAGCGGGTGAACCGCCCGCGGTCGTGTGGCGTCGAAAAGTCGAGCGCGGGGCCGAGGGGGACGATGCCCGTCGGATTGATCTGACGGTGACTGCCGTAATAGTGCTGCTTGATGTGGTCGAGATTGACGGTCTCGCCGAAGCCAGGCGTCTGGTAGAGGTCGCGCAGATAGTTCGACAGATTCGGGTAGTCGGCGATGCGGCGCAGATTGCACTTGAAGTGGCCGACATAGACCGCATCGAAGCGGACGAGCGTGGTGAACAGCCGGATGTCCGCTTCGGTGATCACGCCGCCGATCAGATAACGCTGCAAAGCGAGCCGCTGCTCGATCGCGTCGAGCGCGTCGAACAGCGCGAGAAAGGCTTCCTCGTAAGCGGCCTGCGTCGTGGCGAATCCGGCGCGATAGACGCCATTATTGATGGTCCGGTAGACGAAGGCATTCACCTCATCGATTTCGACGCGTAGCTCCGGCGGATAGAAATCGGCCGTCGCATCGGTGAAGGCATCGAAGGCAGAGTTCAGCATGCGGATGATCTCGGACGATTCATTATTGACGATCGTCCGCCGCGTCTTGTCCCACAGCGCCGGCACGGTGACGCGGCCGGTGAAGCGCGAATCGGCGAGGCGATAGATGTCGGCGAGCATGCGCGCCCCATTGACCGCATCGCCGGTCGAGCCTTCATTCAGGTCGAAGGTCCAGCCGGCGCCGCTCATATGAGGCGAAACCACCGAGACGGAGATCGCATCCTCGAGGTTCTTGAGCTTGCGCAGGATCAGCGTGCGGTGCGCCCACGGACAGGCGAGCGAGACATAGAGGTGATAGCGGCCAGGCGCGGCGGCAAATCCGCCCTCCCCGGAGGGGCCGGGCCGGCCGTCGGGCGTCACCCAATTTCGAAAGGTCGAGTCCGAGCGGACGAACCGCCCGCCGCTCGCTTTCGTGTCGTACCACTGATCTTTCCAGACGCCGTCCACCAGCAGGCCCATGTGCACGCTCCTTTGCGTCCGTATGTAAGGAGCCGAGCGGCGATGTTGAACCGCCGCAACACCCGCACCGCGATTTGGCGGCCGCGAGCGCAGAGAATCGCCTGCCGAGCCGTGTCTCATCTTCGCCGCAGTAGACCCGCGGCCACCCCAGTGCTAATCGCTCGCGCAACGGTCATGAGCGATCTCTCCCTCACCATCCTGCCCGAGAGCGCCGACGATGCGCCGGCGATCGACCGGTTGCACGAGCGCACCTTTGGTCCCGGACGCTTCGCGCGCACCGCCTATCGCATTCGCGAGGGCGGGTCGCACCGGCTCGATCTGTCGTTTATCGCGCGCATCGGAACGCTGCTGGTCGGCTCGGTGCGCCTCACGCCGATCCGCATCGGGGAAACGCCGGCGCTGTTGCTCGGGCCGCTCACCGTTGAGCCGCCGTTCCGCGATCTGGGAGTCGGGTTCGCCTTGATCGAACGGGCGCTCGCCCAGGCAAAGGCCAAGGGGCAACGCTTGGTTGTGCTGGTCGGGGATGAGCCCTATTACGCCAAAGTGGGTTTCAAAGGCATTCCGAAGGGCCGCGTCACGATGCCGGGCCCGGTGGAACCTGCCCGCCTGTTGGTCGCCGAGCTGGAAACGAGCGCTTTCGAGGGCGTCTCCGGGGCGATCCGGCCCGAATGGGAACCTGCCTGACTTTTCAGCATTGACGCGCGTTGTCGACGGAGTGCGGCCGTGGCATACGGCTCCGCCCGACCGGGCGAGGACGCGGTCCGCCGGTCATGACGAGGTAGGAGGGGTTCCCTGATGCAGAAGCTTTTCGGCGCCGTTTTTCCTGCTGCTGCGTTCATGGGCGCGCCGCAGGCCTCCGCCCAGGAGATCGACCTCTCCGCCATCACCTGCAAGGACTTCTTCGAAGGCAACAAGGATCGGATCGACTTTGTCGTCGCTTGGCTGCTCGGCTACTACACCGGCGAGGACGATCCGCCTGTGCTCAACTTCACCGTGTTGAAGGACAAGGCGGCCAAGCTCGGCGCTTACTGCGCAGCCCATCCTGCCCACGGCCTCATCACCGCCGCCGACGAGGTGATGTCGCCGCCGCCGGCAAAGTAAGAATCGTGTATCTGTCTTTCCTCGGGGTAGATTGGCCGGTCAATGAACGGCTTGCGAGCCGTGCGCGACCAGGCGTGAGCGCAGCGCGTGGGGCTCAGCGTTTGAGCCGCGGGAAGCACGAATGAGCAAGCTCGTGACCTATGTGGGAACGGTCTATCCGTGGCAATGCGACCATGTCGGCCACATGAACGTCATGTGGTATGTCGGAAAATTCGATGAGGCGACGTGGATTTTCTTCCATCATATCGGTTTGACCCCGACCTATTTGCGACGGGAAAACCGCGGGATGGCGGCCGTTCAGCAGACCATTCAGTACCGCAAAGAACTGGTCGCCGGCGACTTGATCAGAGTCGAGTCGCACCTTCTCGAAATGCGCGAGAAAGTCATCCGGTTTGCCCACACCATGTTGAACATTGAGGACGAGACGCCGGCGGCCCTATGCGAACTGACCGGCGTTATGGATACCGCAATTCGCAAGTCGACGGCGTTCCCGCCGTCGGTCCGGGAACGGGCGGTCGCGCTGATCGCCGGGTCGGCGACATAGTCCGTTCCGCTTGTGGGAACCACCCACGCCGGATCATCGTTGAAGGACACGGAGGCACAGCACATGAGCATTATCTGGACGATCATTATCGGCTTCGTAGCGGGCGTGGTCGCAAAGCTGTTGCATCCGGGGCCCAACGAACCGTCGGGCTTCATCTTGACCACTCTGCTCGGGATCGGGGGCGCGTTCGTTGCGACCTTTCTCGGCCAAGCGATCGGATGGTATCACGAAGGGCAGAGCGCTGGGTTCATCGGCGCGACCGTCGGTGCGATCATCGTGCTCGTGGTCTGGGGCGCTTTCGCGCGAAGATCCGCATAGCCCGTGCGGCGCAACGAGTGACAGGCGCCTCGAACTTTGGAAAGCTGAGGCGGGTGTCTATGTCGGCGCGAAAAGATGCCGTTTCCCGGCGCGCGCGCTTGGGGAGAGTCGCTTGGACCCGCCAAGGGTAAGGGCTATCGCAGCGGCGGATGAAGATCGGGCGATCGCAACCATTGTGCTTGCGTTCGCCGCTGATCCAATTGCGCGATGGACGTGGCCGCGATCACGCGACTACTTAGCCAGCATGCCGGAGCTCGTGCGGGCGCTCGCCGGCACGGCGTTCACCAGCGGCAATGCGTGGTGTACAGACGAATGCACCGGCACAACGCTGTGGCTGCCGCCCGGACTTGCTCCTGATGAGGAGAAACTGGCCGAGCTCATGGAAGATGCGGTTGCGCCGACTGTTCTCGGCGACATCGTCGGTGCGTTCGAACAGATGACGAAATACCATCCGCGTGAACCGCACTGGTACTTGCCGCTCATCGGCGTCGATCCCGCTTGTCAAGGCAAGGGGTATGGCCATGCTTTGATGGCGCACGTGCTCGCGCGGTGCGATCGCGAGCGAATGCCAGCCTATTTGGAATCCACCAATCCGCGTAACATGTCTCTTTACCTGCGCCACGGCTTCGCGCCTCTGGGCACGATAAGGATCGGTTTGGCGCCGCCGCTCGTTCCCATGGTGCGGCGGCCGCATTGAAACGGCGAGTCCCGAGGATCGTGAGTCTGGGTTGGCAGCTAGCCCCGCACCCTTGATCGGCTTGAATGTCATCTTCTGCAGCGGAACATAAAGGATCACGAGCTTGCATTATCACCGCCCGTTCTGGTTTGCGCTGAGCATGCTGCTGCTCCTCGCTGCGCCGGTAACGGCGCAGACGACGGGGGCGACGGGGGCGACGGAGGCGACGGGGAACTATGCACCGCCCGCCGAATTCATGAACCTGTTCTTCGATTTTACCGGCAGCAACGAACCGGACTATCCGGCCGGCCAGCCCACATTGGGCCAAATGCTCACGCAGGCCATCATCGCCAAGGATGCAGCGAATGGTTCGCCCGGCCCGTTGGTCTTGGTCGTCGGCTCCGATATCTACGTCTACGACTCGACCAGCGGCGCCCGGCTCGGCCAGGCGCGGTTTCGCGTCGACCGCGCCAGCGGGTTCTATGAGTTGACGGCGATCAGCCATATCGGTCCCGCGCTCGCCTATCTGGCCGAGATCAGGGCGAACGGCGACGCACATTGGAAGCCGCGCCTTGCCTCGTTGCAGAAGCATGTCGCACAGGTGCGCGCGGTCAACCAGCGTGCCACGGATAACTGGCTTGATCGGCTGAACCAGCCTGCCTGGAGCGCGCACAAGGCGCAGATTCGCAACATGGTCGACTATGCCTGCGCCCGAACCTTGAATTACATCGCCGCTATCGGTAACGGCGAGGGCTTTACCGCCACCGGGGTGAACGATGATTTCTTCAACGGCACAACCGCCAAGTATCCGATTCCGTTCAACAACGTGATGATCGGCACGTTCATGCTCGAAGCGCTGCGTGGCGCCACGGACGCGCGTGACACGTTGAGCCCGCTCAAGCTCGACTGGCCGCGGGCGATGGTGCTGGTGGACAGCCGCGTCGGCACCAATGTCTCAGCCGGACTGACCGCAGGGACGAATTGGCTGGTGCTGTTCGTGAAGGCGTTATCCGGGTTCACCTTGCCCGACGACCGGATCAAGATCGTCCCTTATGCCGAAATCCGACCTTCGCTCGGCCAAGCGCAATTGGCGCCGGCGGATCTGACGTATTATGTGCAGCGCGTGTGGGGCCCGCTGTTCTATCGCAGGCTCGTCGCCGATCAGGCATTCGCAAACATCCCGACCATTTACCTGCCGGGTCGCCCGCCGCTGCCGGGCGATTACCATGTCACCCGCGCCGCGGCGATCGATCAGTTCATGATCCGCATGAAACATTCGCTGCGCGATGCGCGCGAGATGTTGTCCAACACGGTCGCGTTCTGGATGGTGCCGGAATTGGCAAACAAGAATTGGGACCCGGCCGCGGTGGACATACCCGGCCTGACCGTCGGCTTTCCGGCCGGCGTCGCAGGCTATCCCGCAGTGACGCTGAAATAGAAGCGGTAGGCCAAGAGGCGAGCGAATAGCGAGGGTCACTGCGTCAGATGGCAACCGATCGCAGGAGCAACCGGCAATCCTTGGACGCAATCCTCGCCGAACTGAAGCGCCGGCTGTCCGAGATTTACGATCTCAACGCAGCAAAATCGATCCTCACCTGGGACGAGGCAACGTATATGCCCAAGGGCGGCGCGGTGGCGCGGGGTCGGCAGGCGGCGTTGCTGAAACGGCTTGAGCATGAGCGTTCCGTCGATCCGGCGCTCGGACGACTGATTGACCGCCTGGAGCCGCAGGTTGGCAAGCTTTCGGCCGACGACGCCAACCTGATCCGGATCGCGCGGCGTGATTTCGAACGCGCCATCAAGGTTCCAGCCGAATACGTCGAACGCATGAACGCCCATAGCTCGGCATCCTACAATGCGTGGATCGTGGCGCGGCCGGCGAATGATTTTGCCGCAATGATTCCTTTTCTCGAAAGAACGCTCGAGCTGAGCCGGGAATATGCTTCGTTTTTTGCGCCCTACAAGCACATCGCCGATCCGATGATCGACGAGGCCGACGAGGGGATGACGACGGCCAAGCTCCAACGCCTCTTCGCCGAGCTGCGCCGCGAGCTCACTCCCCTGGTGCGGGCGATCTGCGATCAGCCGCCCGCAGACGATGCCTGTCTGCGGCGCGCTTTCGCCGAGGCGGACCAAATCCGCTTCGGCCTGTCGGTCGCTACGCAGATGGGCTACGACCTCGAACGCGGGCGGCTCGATAAGACCCGCCATCCTTTCTGCACGCGGTTCGCCAGGGGAGATGTACGGATAACCACGCGGGTGAGCGATAACCACATCGGCGACGCGTTGTTCTCGACCCTGCACGAGGCCGGACACGCCATGTACGAGCAGGGGGTGAGTGCGGCCTATGAGGGGACGCCGCTCGGCAAAGGAATCCTATCGGGCATTCACGAGAGCCAGTCACGGCTGTGGGAGAATGTGGTCGCGCGCAGCCGGCCGTTCTGGGAGCATTACTACCCGGCGCTTCAAGAAACATTCCCCGATCAGCTTGGATCGGTGCCGCTCGGAGCCTTCTGTCGCGCCATCAACAAGGTGGAGCCGTCGCTCATTCGCACCGACGCCGACGAAGTGACTTACAACCTTCACGTCATGCTGCGCGTCGACCTGGAGCTGAAGCTTCTTGAGGGCGAGCTGCGGGTCAAAGACTTACCCGAGGCTTGGCGCGCGGGCATGCAGGCCGATATCGGCGTTGCGCCGTCGGACGATCGGGATGGCTGCCTGCAAGATGTGCACTGGTTTTACGAACGCATCGGCGGCGAATTCCAGGGCTACACAATTGGCAATATCCTGAGCGCGCAGTTTTTTGCCGCAGCGATGAGGGCGCATTCCGAAATTGCAAGCGAGATCGCGCGTGGACGGTTTAGCACGCTCCTCGAGTGGCTCACCGACAACATCTATCGTCACGGCCGTGCGCTCAAGCCCGACGAGATCGTCATTCGGGCGACCGGACGTCCGATGACGATGGCGCCGTATCTCGCTTATCTGCGCACGAAATACGGCGAGCTCTACCAGTTGCCTGCGCATGCATGACCGCGAGCGTGCCGGCTCTCTCGCCGGCGCGCAGCCGATCACCCGACCGCGCACGCGATCGTACCCGGTTTTGGCGGTCCGTCTTATGCGTTTGCGAACGACGCTTCGATTTTCTCAGGAGCCCAAGCCGCCGTAGCGTTAATGACGCGGACGGATGTTCCGTGCGTGCGATCGACGAGAGCGTGCGTGCAGCAATCGTCGTCGATCTCCGACACGGTCAGTCGAGTGGATGGCATCCAAAGCAATGGAATCGCGAGATCGTGGGGCCAAATCCGCCACGCCGAGCCATCCTCGAGTTCAACGATATGGCTTTTCTCGTGACTCTTAACGCGCATGCAGTCCTCCCTTCCCAAATGAAACGCTGGACGGTCGCATAGAAGCTAAAAAGGGCGAGATCGCGACTCGTTCGGGGCGTTTCCGCGGGGCAGCATTTCTACTACCGCAGAATTAAGTAGTACTATGAATGATGCTTAAGAGGAAGAACCAAGGACCAGTCTGGCGACTCAAATCAATGCCCAAAGCGCATAAATATTAACGATAAGTAAATATGCGCACATTTTTGTCCCCAGTTTTGCCCAGATGGTGTCGGAGATATTGCCGCGTGGTGTGGGGAGTGGGGGACAGTACCTAAGCGCGATCTGCAATAACTCATTTTCAAATCGATCAAGCGACACTGCCGCCCGCACGCCCTTTTCCTTGTCGTCGAAACGGCAAGCAGAGTAGCGTCGAGGGGGCTCTATGTTGTCTTGCACGTTTGAGCGCGTCACCAATTTGGGCGCCCGCGTCCTTGTCGGACGCCGTGAACTTGGCGGTCTCATTACTCGCGCGACAGGCCGAATCGGGCTGCGGCATATTCGTGTGCTGGCCTTGTTGACCGCCGGCGTTATGCTCGCAGGTCTTCCTTCCGACGCAACCAGCTCGTCGCGGCACGCGGACGTTTCGGCCAAGAAAACACACCGATCCAAGGCGACTGAATCGCATGTCAAGGAAGCCCGGGCTAAGCGCAGGAAACGGCGCAGTGCCCGTTCGAAGACGTCGCGTCGCGCGGCTGCGAAACACGCCGAGCCGGCAAAACCCGCATTGCCCGGCGATCTGGGCGTGGTTCAGCAAGCGATCGTGCAGGCGCGCAAGGGCAAGGTTTCCGATGCGACGGCGCTCGTGAAGTCCGTCAGCGATCCAGTGGCGCAAAAGCTCGTCGAATGGGTCGCTCTGCGAGACGGTGACAGCACGGCCAATTTCGACCGCTATGAGGCCTTCATTCGCGCAAACCCGCACTGGCCCGGCATTCCATCGCTGCGCCGGCGCGCTGAGGCCAGGCTGTGGCAGGAGCGCCGCGATGGCGCGACGGTGCGCGGCTTTATCGGCGAGCACCCGGAAAGCATTGTCGGCCGCCTAGCGCTCGCGCGCGTGCTGCTCGGCGAGGGCGATCGCGCCGCGGCCGAAGGCGAGGTTCGCGCCGTGTGGCGATCCGCGGACCTCTCCGCCGGATTCGAGGACGCGATACTCAAATCATTCGACGATATCCTGACCCGCTCCGACTACGTCGCGCGCATGGATCGGCGGATCGGCGAGAAAGACTTCAGCGGAGCCATGCGTGCGGCGCGCCGTGCCGGCGGCGACGCAGTCGCGATCGTCAAAGCCTGCTCCGGCGCTTTTAGAAATTCCGGCAATGCGCGCAAACTTCTCGGCGCGGTTTCGAGCGACGCACGCAACGATCCCGGCTACATGTTATGCCGGATTCATTCTCTGCTGCAAAACGACGGCATCGAAGCGGCGACCAAACTGATGCTCGCGGTGCCGTCTGACGATCCGCAGTCTCAAGAGACCGACGAATGGTGGCGCAAGCGCCGTTGGCTCGCCCGCGACCTGCTCGACCGCGGCGATCCCGAGTCCGCCTATCAGGTCGTAAAAAGCGCCGCTGCCCCAGAGAATCCGTACTATCGGGCCGAATTCCATTTCATGGCCGGATGGATCGCCCTGCGTTTTCTCGATGATCCCGCAACGGCGCTCGTGCACTTTACGCATGTGGACGACGATACGACCAATCCC
>Ga0315553_10002072_pt1 | contig 16286 bp, 14 predicted proteins | sample SalMarSW160140MG_FD_203099 | JGI IMG/M metagenome (GOLD analysis project Ga0315553, IMG submission 203099) | Salt marsh sediment microbial communities from the Plum Island Ecosystem LTER, Massachusetts, United States - Salt Marsh Sediment SW1601-40 ... | reverse complement strand
TAGCCAAGACCCTTTTTGGCGAGATGGACCCTACCGGTCAGAGCTTGAGGATTGGTGGGCGTCAATTCCAGGTCAGCGGTGTACTGGAAAGCCGGGGGATGGGATTTGGATTTGAAGACATGAGGGTGTATATTCCTTTATCCACCTTCTATACCACTCTGGCAACCTCACAGGTGGGCAGCCGTGGAAGCAACGTGAATCAGATCAGCGTCCAGGCGAAGACCAGCAGCGACTTGCAAGCTGCCGAGCAGGAGATCACCGATATCTTGAGGGCCCGCCATGGCCTCAGGGAGGGAGAAGACGATGACTTCAGAGTTTTCAACGTGGCGTCTGTGGCAGACCAGGTCACCCAGGTGCTGGGAATACTCCAGCTCGTCCTTGCCGGCATAGCTGGCATATCCTTGCTTGTCGGCGGCATCGGGATTATGAATATCATGCTGGTCTCGGTGACCGAGCGTATCAGGGAAATCGGTCTGCGCAAGGCGGTAGGAGCCAAGCGTCGAGATATTCTGATTCAATTCCTCATTGAAGCTGCTACACTGGGGCTCTGTGGCGGTGCTTTGGGGGTGGGCCTAGGGTGGATTATAGTTAAAATCATGTCTGTCATAGCGACAAATCTTGGTTTCTCCTTTGCTGCTACGCTTTCCGGCAATGCTATTGCCCTGGCGGTAGGTGTAGCGATTTTTATCGGACTTGCTTCCGGGTTGTACCCGGCCGTCCGGGCAGCACGACTCGACCCTATCGAGTCCTTGCGTCACGAATAAACTACTTCCCCTGGATTAAGGATAAAAATTCACTGCGAGTCGCTACCTTGCTGCGGAAAGTTCCCTTCACCGACGAGGTTATCACAGTTGTTCCCGGCTTTTTTATCCCACGCATCACCATGCATAAGTGCTCGGCCCGGACAACCACAGCCACCCCATCGGGTTGAAGTGCTTCAAAGATGGCATCGGCAATTTGCTGGGTCATCCTTTCCTGGAGCTGGGGGCGCCTGGCACAGATTTCTACCACCCTGCCCAGCTTGCTCACTCCTACCACTCTACCACCAGGGCTAGGAATATAACCGACATGAGCAACGCCGTAGAAGGGCAAGAGATGGTGTTCACACATGGAATAGAAGGGGATATCCCTTAGAATCACCATCTCTTCATATCCCTCCCCAAAGTCCACCGTCAGTTCAGCTTTAGGGTCGACATCCATGCCGGAAAAGAGCTCGGCATACATTTCAGCCACCCTTCGTGGCGTACCCTTTACGCCCTCTCTGCGAGGATCCTCACCAATAGCTTCTATTATGGAGGCTACTGCCAGTTTGACTTTATCTTGATTGACCATCTAAATACCCCTCTTTATAAGCTTTATGCTGTTTTTATCTGTGCTAGCATAGAAATCTGAACCGATGTAAAGGAGCGGGGCTATCTTATCCAGGTCGAGAACCTCCGCCTTGGTAAATGCCTCCTCGAAGAAGTGCACAGCTACAATCTCACCGACTACCCAGATGTGGTCACCGTAGGGCTTACTATCCACCAGCTTGCATTCATAGGCAGCATAAGCATCCTTCAAGATAGGCGCCGTGGTCTTCACAGGCTCCTCTTTCTCAATACTAAATCTCTCAAATTTGTCCATCTGCTGTCCAGAAGTGCCACCGATGGCAGCGGCGAGTGAGGCTTTCTCCAAAGGAACTAAATTAATGCCGAACTCCCGGCTTTCCATGATAAGCTGGTAAGTAAATCTCTTAGGTGCAACGGCGAAGCCATAGAGAGGTGGCTTAAAAGAAATTGAGCTATGCCAGGCGGCGGTCATGGCAGCATCCTTGCCCCGGGCACTAGAGGTAACTATAACTGCTACCTTGGGATAGTGATGGCTGAATTTTCCTATATCCCCGGTAACAATTTTGGGCATAATTTTCGCCTCTTCAATCCAGCGTCATTCTCCCTACAATACCACTGTGGCTCTCCGCCTCCTGTCATCTCTGAGAGTGATGAGGAATCGCCGATGTCGGGAATTTCAAAACTTCCTCAACGACTGCCAGCTCGGCAGGAAGCTCCAGGGGCGCCCGGGCATATCTTGCTGGCACACCGGGGTCCTTCAGCCCGCTGCCGGTGACGATGCACACTACGCGCTTGCCCGAGAAGTTTTTCTCCCTGGCCAACTTAATAAGCCCGGCTAACGAGGCTCCTGAAGCTGGCTCGCCGAAGATGCCCTCCTTGATTGCCATCAACCTGTAAGCATTCATGATTTCCTCATCGGTAACACGGTCAATGATGCCCCCCGACTCATCCCGGGCAGCCACTGCCTTCTGCCAGCTAGCAGGATTGCCAATGCGAATAGCTGTGGCAATGGTCTTGGGTCGTTTGACAACCTTATCCAGCACTATAGGGGCGGCGCCTGCGGCCTGAAAGCCCATCATCCTGGGAGTGTGGCTAGCATTGCCCGCGCGATGGTACTCCACGAATCCTTTCCAGTATGCGGTAATATTGCCGGCATTGCCCACAGGGATAAAGAGATAATCGGGAGCATCCCCCAGGTCGTCTATAATCTCAAAAGCCGCCGTTTTCTGACCTTCGATGCGATGAGGATTCAATGAGTTTACCAGGGTAACAGGGTATTTTTGGGTCAGGGCGCGCACTATTTGAAGTGCCTGGTCGAAATTACCCCTTATACCTATAATCTGGGCGTCGTAAACAAGGGCCTGGGCCAGCTTTCCCGTGGCTATCTTCCCTTTGGGGATGATGACAATGGCTTTGAGGCCGAATCTAACGCCATAAGCGGCTGCCGAAGCGCTGGTATTGCCTGTGGAGGCGCAAATGACGCTCTGGCTACCATTTTCCACCGCCTTGGCCACCGCCACCACCATGCCCCGGTCCTTGAAAGAGCCGGTGGGGTTACAGCCCTCGAGCTTAAAATAAAGTTCACCACAGCCAAGCTCTTTCTCTAAAATCCGCGACCTTACTAAAGGGGTATCTCCTTCGCCCAGCGTAATCAAAGGCGTAGCCGGGGTCACCGGCAAGAAATCACGATATCTCTTTAAGACGCCCTGCTTCATCCCTCAACTCTGATAAAGTTGCTAACCTCGTTAACTACCGGCAGCTGCTTTAACTGCTTGAGGGCTTTTTGTATCCCTTGTTCCTCTGCCGGATAGGTCATGATGACGATTACGGCGGTTTGTGCTGCCGGGTCGCTTTCTCTCTGGATTACGGACGAAATGCTTATGGCATTGTCGCCCAGAACCTTGGAGATTTGAGCTAAAACACCGGGGCGGTCAGGTGCATCCAGCCTGAGATAATACCGTGTCTTTACCTCGGACATGGGCTTAACAGTTACTCGCTGGTTTAATCTTAGTTCAGGAACATTATTTACGCCGTGATAGATATTTCTGGCTATCGCCAACACATCAGCCACAATAGCGCTGGCGGCTCTGAGAGAGCCAGCCCCTTCTCCATAAAAGACCAATTTGCCAGCTAAGTCAGTTTCCACTTCGACGGCATTATAAACACCATCTACTTTAGCTAACTGGGAATCCCGGGGAATAAAAACGGGATGGACCCTCATCTCCACTTCGTCATCATCTCTCTTGGCAATGGCTAGAAGTTTTATAGCATAGCCAAATTCTCCGGCATAAAGAAAATCTAGAGCGGCAATATTTGATATTCCTTCGCAGTACACATCTTGAGGGACAAATTTAGTCCGAAAGGCAAGGTTGGATAAGATGACCAGTTTATAAGCAGTATCTCTCCCTTCTATGTCATTAGCGGGATCGGCTTCGGCATAACCTAGTTCCTGGGCTTGTTTTAAGGTCGAAGCAAAATCCAGTCCTTCTTGCGCCATTCGGGTCAGAATATAATTAGTGGTGCCGTTAAGGATGGCATGGATGGCTGAGATTTTATTGGCTGCTAACTCTTGTTGGAAAGAGGAGATGAGTGGCATGCCGCTACCTACGCTTGCCTCATAGCGGAGGTCGACATTGTGTTTCCCGGCCAGAGAAAATAGCTCGTATCCATATTTAGCTATTACCTCCTTGTTAGCCGTAACTGCGTGCTTGCCGTTAGCGATAGCTCGTTCTATGTACTCTTTGGCGGGATGTTCGCCTCCAATGAGTTCGATTACTATATCTATCTCAGGATGAGAGAGGACTTCTTCAGGGTTGCTGGTCAACACGTCGGGACCGAGTCTTGCCGAGCGTAGTTTATTCACATCGCGCTCCGCCACCTTTCTTAAAATCAAGGGAAGTCCTGCTTGCTCAGCCAGGCTGTCTGCCTTGGTGACTAGAACTTCAGCCACACCGCTGCCGACAGTTCCCAGACCCAGTAAGCCGATGCCGATATCCTTTTTCATTGTAGTGTCCTTCCCTCCAAAACCCTGTATACAGCCCAGGATTGCTTTTCTTCATCCAGCATATTTTCAATTGTGCTGTCCTCTTTCCATTCCTCAAACCAGTCGTTCAAGTGCTTGTCCCTCAACCCTTCCCTGACCTCCGTTTCAAGCTGATGCTCGCCCCTATCTACAACTTTAACTAGCCAATAGCCACCGGTGGTGCCAGTATCCTTAATCGCAGTTTCATCATAGATAGGCTCGCTTATCTCTCCCACGGTGAGGTTAAAAGCGGCATCGGCAACCAGGGTATTGGGCATTAGCTCCTCGGGCAGCCAACCCAAATCGCCTTCAATCGTGGAGTTACAGGAAAACTCCTCAGCTAAAACAGTGAAGTTACCGCCGGCTTCAATTTCGGTTATCACTTCATCAGCTACATCTTCACTTTCTACAAGCATTACTTGCACATGGGCTTGCTCCATTGTGGCATTCAGCCCGGAACCAAAGTATTCTTTAAGCTTTTCCTGCAATAAGTCAGCGCTAATTATATCCCGATATACCCTATCACCGGGCAACTCATATTCTTCAAGCTTCGCGTCTATTTCTTCGGCAGTAACTTCAATGTCCAGCTTTTTAGCTCCCTGTCTTAACAACTCAGCGTTGATAATATTATCGGCAACCATATTAGCAATATAATCGCTATAAGAAGAGATGACCGTGTAATTCATACTTGCAGTGTAAGCATCGAGTATATTTACGTAGTATTCCATAGTGAAGGGAACGCCGTTTACCTCAATCACAACCTCACGCAAGGGATCGCTCTTGTAGTCCTTATAATATCCATAGCCCACCCAGCTCAAAATGCCAGCCAGGAAAACAACGGCAGCGATTATCACAATTCGGCGCATTTTCATCTGGCGCTGCCATTTGGAGAGTTGGTGCTTAGTGGGGGCTCGCTCAGATGTAGCTTTTTTCTGTTTCTTAGCCAAGAATCACAACCTGCAATCTGATATTTTCTTTGCTGCGGTCACTATGATAACATATTAATGGGAGTCGTGGCGACGGGGTGTAGCGCAGTCTGGTAGCGCACCTGAATGGGGTTCAGGTGGTCGGAGGTTCAAATCCTCTCACCCCGACTTTGAATTGGAAATGAAGTGGTCAAACCACCTGAGTGGTCCAAAAAGCCAAAGGTGATGAATTTGGGCTTTGCCTCGGTTTGAGATCTGCTTTGTGTATCCTCTTGATGATATACTTTCTGGATTGTCGGTGTTATCGGCAATATCCATGTCTTCCATAGCCCGGTTTAACCTTCCTCAGAACAGTAATAATCGAGCTATATTTTTAAAGTTTCTCGGTTAGACCTTAAGCTCGAATTCGAAAAGTTACTTTGTGGCCTAAGTATATGTTAGAATAAGCGAGATTCATTCCCTTCTTTGAATTACCTGGATAAGATTTCTACTCGGAGGTACATATGATCTACTGGGCTCAATTACTGCATTTCTATCAGCCGCCGACCCAGGTGCCGTCAATGCTAAAAAAGATATGCGACGAATCATACCGCCCTCTACTCCAAGTCTTTGAGGAGTATTCCAACGCTCGGGTAACTATAAACTTCAACGGGGTCCTGACTGATATGCTGATAGACTGCGGCCATAAAGATGTAATCGAGGGCTTGAGAAGCCTTGCTGAGAATGGCCAGCTTGAATTCACCGGAACCGGCAAGTATCACCCTATTCTCCCCCTGATACCCAAGGAGGAGGTAAAGAGGCAGATAGACCTGAACACACAGACCAATCGCCGCTCTTTTGGAAAGGCATACGCACCCCAAGGATTCTTTCCCCCAGAGATGTGCTACAGCCAAGACCTTTTGCAGCCTATTATCAAGTCAGGATATCGCTGGATTATTCTAAGTGGTATTGCCTGCCCCGCAGATTGGCCTATGGATGTTATATATAAAGTGGAGCGTGAGGGCCAGAACCTAATGCTATTCTTTCGTGACGATGTGCTCAGCAACGGGATAAGCTTCCAGGACTTAGAAGCCAAGGAATTCGTTGCTCATTTGGAGGAGTGGCAGGGTAAACGAGAGAATATCTATGTGGTCACGGCCATGGATGCTGAAACCTACGGTCACCACATACAGGATTGGGAAAGGACATTCCTGGCCAAGGTTTACGAAGAGCTAGAACCACCTGCAGAGCCCCTTGAAGAGATTAAGCAAGCTAAGGCATTAGCCGTGCAGCATACCGCCCTTTTGACCAATAATGAAGCTGCCGCCAAAATCCAGATGGTCACCATCAGCCAACTTATCGACCTCTTTCCCCAGGGTCAAACGATAGAGCCCAAGCCATCCTCCTGGAGCACCACAGCCGATGATATGAAAGCCGGCAATTATTATCCCTTGTGGCAAGACAAGAAGAACGAGGTGCACCATCTTCAGTGGGAACACCTCGGTATATGCATTGAATTGGTGAATAAGGCACTGGAGTGTGCTGATAATGAGGAAAGCCGGCACTCTGCTACCATTGCTCGGGGACTTCTGGATCGGGCTGAACATAGTTGCCAGATGTGGTGGGCCAGCAATCGCCCTATGTGGGACATCAACCTCATCCACATGGGCTTGCTCGATCAACTCCGAACCGTGGTTAACGCTTACCGGGCTATAAACAAGAGCGAGGCCAGTGAGGAGACAAAACGGGAATATTATTACCGCACTGTTGCTGCCAGGAATATCAGAAACAAACTGGAAGATAGGCTATTTGTGCAATAGCAGTGGAAGAGCAGGGCTATGTACTGGAGCAATTTCCTTCACATATATCAACCACCAACCCAGACCGAGGAAATAGTCCGCAAGGTCACCGACGAAAGCTATCGGACGCTGGTGCGCGTCTTGAGGGAGGCACGTGGAGGCAAAATCACCCTCAACATAAATGCGGTCCTCACAGAACAGCTTGCCAGATATGGGCTTGATGACGTGATTCAAGGTCTTCGTGAATTAGCCGAGCGGGGGCAGATTGAGTTCACCGGGAGCGCCATGTATCATCCTATTCTGCCTCTTATTCCCAAGGACGAGGTCATCAGGCAGGTCAGGCTCAATACTGATGTTAATCAGCGTTACTTTGGGGAAAGCTACAAGCCTACAGGCTTCTTCCCCCCGGAGATGTGCTACAGTTATGAAGTAGCCCAAACCGTGGCCGAGCTTGGTTTTCGCTGGATAATCGTGGACGAACTTTCCTTTAAGGGGAAGATTGGCTCCGTTAAATACGACCGACTTTATAAGGTAGACGGGCTCGGAGACTTCCTGGTGTTCTTCAAGGAACGTCCCCTCAGCGCCGGCATTACCTATGGCACATATCCCTCAGCAGAACCTTTTCTGGCAGCCCTTAAAGGCAGGTTAGAGGGGCACAGCTACCTTCTCACAGGCACCGATGGCGAAGTCTATGGACACCATCGCCCGGGGCAGGAAAAGCTGCTCTCCGAGCTATTTGCCCTGAGAACCCCCAAGACCTGCACCATTTCGGAACTTATAAAACACTTCGTTCAGGTGGACACTGTGAACCCCCTTTCTTCTTCCTGGAGCACCTGGGAGGATGAGATGGCACAGGGCATACCTTACCCTCAGTGGCAGTATCCGGGGCATGAGCTGCACGAGTTGCAATGGCAGCTCACCAATTTTGTGCTGCACACTGTCAAGGGGGCTCCAACAAAGTCGCCTGGATTCCCTGAGGCACGCAGACTTCTGGACGAGGGATTGCACAGCTGCCAGTACTGGTGGGCCAGTTGCCGGCCCTGGTGGAGTGTAGAGATGATTGAGTGGGGTGCCCAAAAATTATACCAGGCTGTAAAGTCACTGGGGGATGCCATCGACAAGAAGCACAAAGAGGAAACCAGTAGACTGTTTCAAGCAGTGGTGAGCAAGGCAAGGGAATGGCAGGAATCAGGCGAAGCCCAGCGCCTGAAACTGAAATATAGAAAGGAGCACCCCGAGGTTTCTACTGAACTTACCTTTGGGGGTTAGGGAGCGAGCTATTATTAAGCGTGCTTACGTCATCCTTGCCTTCCACGCTCATGAGCCGCTGTGGGACTTGCCCAACGAGCTCATTGCTCTGGTGGATGACCCCGAAATAAGCGATGCCATTCGGGGAGAAAACTATGTTCTGAAAAGGGCGCGGGAGGAACGTGATATATACGCCCACTTAATACAAACGGCGGAATCATTAGGGGCTCCGGTAGCCCTGGATGTCACCAATGAACTTTTGGTGCAACTAGCTTGGTACATACCGGAGACATTCCAGAACTTGGCAGCGGCTTACAAAAACGGCACCATATACCCCTTGTACACACATGCCCATCATACCCATGCTGCCTTACTCACTTCCGATGAGATAGCCGATGAGCTCCGTCTCAATGTAGAGCTGCTTCACAACGTGATGGGCGTTCCTGAGCCAAGGCACCGTGGTGCATTTCCTACCGAGGGGTCTGTGGATGCGGATAAGTTAGCTGCCTATAAGGACAGCGGGATGGAGTACATCGTCTTTCCCCATCTGAGTGACCGCAAGGCACATTTCATCGTGGATGGCAAAGGCGATATCCAATATCGCGCCTTTGTGGTGGGGCCTGATATGCTGGCGTTGCCCCGCCATTTTCCAGTGTCTCAATACATCTGGCGACCGATAACCCGTTATGACTCCGAAGGTGTGAAAAATCAGGGATATATTCTGGGAAGGTACTGGGTCTTTGCCGAGGAATACCGCAATAAAGCTTACATTCCCTTTCCCATATCCTGGGAAGAGGCGGTAGCCGAGTATACCGCAGTGCTGGAAAATGCACTGAGGGAGTTGCCTGATCGGGGCTTAATCCTTTACATTCAAGACCTCGAACTCATGGACTTCGGCGATATCGCCCTTCGGATAATGGAGCAAGCCTGGAAAAATGTGATCACTAAGAAGATCGCCGAAGTGCGCTTTATGACTCCTGATGGCTATCTGGAGAGCTTGGGCGATATGGCGAAGCTGCCTCGGGTCCGCTTTCATCAGATATCCTGGGCCCCTGAAATACGCCTGGTTCTCCGATACGATGGCCACTATCCACCACTTAACGCCGGGGAGTTCAGAGATGTAGACCTCGATACAGCGGTTTTTAAGCAGCTACCATTCGTCTTCTGGGAGCATGGTCGCTTCCTCATAAATATTTACGGGGCAGTCCTGGATGCCTTTGGCATGCCCAGGCGACTAGCTATAGACGCAGCCTTACTCCATGATACCAGATATGCGATTCCACGCTTTGATTTTAAAGATCAGGTAGCCTTGCACTACAGGCTAATGAAGCGAGCCTGCAACTGGGGCTGGCGACCTGAAGAGGGGCGCCAGAAGCGCCCTTTCTTTCACGGCTATCGCCTTTCGGAACTTCTTCTCGGCACTGCGCCTGATGACATTGCCTTCGCTAGCACCAGATACGTGCACCCTGGTGATACCACCTATGTGGGAGCGGAGCGCATCTTGGAATTCCTCCTTGACACCCGATTTGATTACCTGAGAACTGGCATTGAGGAAGGTAGTCTTGCTGGTGAGCAGAAGGAAGCAGCTTTGCTGGAAATTAAGAGGGGACAGAGCCACCGCGTCATCGCCACGGAATTTATTCACCGCGCACTCGAAGCCAGCCGCTCCGTTGAATCAGCAACGACTCCCGATGGAAAGGGCGAAACGTTAAATCGCCTTATTCAAGAACTGAAAGGATATTGCCGCGAGGTCTTTGTCGCCACTGACCACATACAGCGTGCCTGGGGTTATATCGGCGACCTGGATTCTATGATCCTGACCATGTACCAGCACCTGTACGAAATTTATCCCCCGAGGTTTCCCGCGATGTTCAGAGAGCTTTTACCCGAGGAGTGGAAAGCGCGAGAAAACCCAAAGCTTCTCTAAGTCTTCGATAAGACGCGCCTCTAGTGAAGTTCTCAAACTCTCTTATATTTTACTTCGCAGAAAGGAAATCCTCTGTGCTACTGCCTTGCCAGCTTGGATACGGGACTTAGCCTTGCTCAGGTCATTCGCCAGCTTATTATCCCCCACCACATCCCTGACCCAGTTACTGAAATCGTTTCTCCCCTCACCCAAATGGTAATGGAAAGTCTCGTCACTCATATCATTTAGAGCCTTTCCAAGCTCCCTGAGGTTCTTGATAAGTTTACCATCATGACACCAGAAGTGTTTATCATCCGGCACATCCCCTAAACGTCTGTTTGCTTCCTCCTTGCTAATCTTGACAATCTTGGCCATACTCGCCCACCTCCTGACTTGATACTATGTTTACATTATACTACAGAAATTCCCAAACCGAAATCAAAAGGAGTCGCAGAATGCAAGGAACAATATACGCTACCGAGTCTGCGGTGTAGCCCCTATGCCAGCTTTATATCGGAGTGCGTGTTTACTTCCTTGAGAAACTGCAACAGGATCTGGCTTCTCAAGTCGTTGCGACCCCGCAATGGAGCCACGAACTTGCCCTTAATCCAGATGCGCTCTGGTTCAATATGGATCAGGACACGAGGGCCATTCGTGGCTTCGTTCAGAAACTGAGGGTAGCCATTTTGGAATACTCGGCCGGCCTCTCTCACATAGACTTTGTCCTGGCTCTTTAAGATACCTTCCAGGAGTTTACTAGCTTTCTCTACATTGCTATCAGTGGTGAGGGGGATACGGACTTCATCAAACATATAGTCAGAAGAAATAGCCTCAGAGTGCACCGAATAGTCCTTCGAGTAATTCAATACAGGTTGGTCTAGGACCAGCATGTTGGGCACATGCAATAACCTGCCAGTGAGCTCACCTCCTAGCTTTTCGTCTTCTCCAACCTCTTCTAGAGTAGTATGGAGTAGTCCCACCCTTCGCACATCGCCCTTTACATTAGCAATGCGAATTCTATCTCCTAGGCCATAAATGCCGGAGAAGTTGATGGCAAAGTAAGCTAGAAAACTGGCAGTGTATTTTTGCAAAGCTAGAGCCAGCCCCAAAGTGATAATAGGCACCCATATAGCTATCTGAGGCACGTAAATCGCTGCCACCACGGTAGCTGCAGCTAGTGCTGCGGCTACGGCCAAACCCACGACTGCCGTGAGTAGCCTAATGCTACGTATTTTGTTTCGAACCGTAAGTGCCATTACCTCATTGTGAGCCCAGCTACCACTTGAAGGTAACTGATACGCAATAACAGTCTATTATAGTCTTGCCCTGAGCCAGTTCAGCCTCGTCTCCATCTTGCGAGCAGCGGTTGCCTGGGTGGTGGCCTTCTGTAATTGATTGGCCAGGGTTACATCGCCGACGACATCCCTGACCCAGTTACTGAAATCATTTTTGTCTCCATTAGCATGATAGTGAAACGTTTCCTCTGTCATTTCCCGAAGTGTTGTGGCAAGTTCATCTAAATTCTTTGCCATCCGGCCATCATGAAACCAGAACACTTTGTCTTGCGGTACATCTCTTAACCACAGCTCGGCTAGCTCTTTTTTGGTTTTAGTTACCATGACTATTGTCTTACCTCCTCTGGGCTAATTACTACTATCGTCTCTATTTTTCTTTCTCAAGAATGAGAGAATTCTCCATCCCAGGTCAGGGGTGGGAGAGCCACCCCTCCCACCCCTAGGCTCCTGGGCTATGGCCTACTTACTTTTTGGGGCCGGGCTTGCCTGGCTTCTTTTGCACTTGCATCACCTCCTTTTTTTCAGAAATAAACATGGTGCTTTAATTCTTCCTATGAATATGTTATAAATAACCTATACTTCACTTGCATTCATGATATTTGAATAGTGATTTATTATTCATGTATAATTATACATCTAATAGGTTGTTTGTCAAGTCCCTTGGCCGGAAATTTGCAAATTTTTAATAAAAATTTAATAAAGAGGAGGTGAAACATGCCGGAGTGGGCATTCCTTACCAACCACGCTCTGGTGCTGAGTTATATCGCTCACCACCCCCGAATAACTGCCCGGGATCTGGCTAATGCCGTTGGCATCACAGAAAGGACAACGAGAAAGATAATCGCCGACCTGCTGGACACCGGCTACATCACCAAGAAGCGAGAAGGACGGCGCAATCGCTACCGAGTCAACCCTGACCTCGATCTTCGTCATCCTATCCATGGTGAAACCGCTGTAGGAGACCTTCTTGAGGCGCTAGGTTGGAAGAGGCCAAGGAGAACTGTAAAAACACACTGACGTGAGCATAACTGCAAAAGATTATGTGCTTACTAAATGACGTTGGGTGGGTTGCTTTTCACAGAATTAGGCCCTAACCAACATCGCTTCATATTCATCATTGTCCATATAACTTAGGCAGTTTTTTGGTCAACATTAGTTTGCCATCCATTTCAGCCTGCAAAGAATGTAGTTATTCATATAATAGCATATGTCATGTTCTGCTATAATACAATATTTATCTGGCCTTAAAAGGAATCGCCCTATATCTCCTTGGTGAGCCATAACAGGAATACCAGGTTAGCATAACGACAAAGATGACAACAAAAATAGATGAGCAGGGGAGAAATATGTTTCCGACAGGGAAACTACCTGAACGAATAAACAGACTGGAGGAGTTGGCCAATAATCTGTGGTGGAGCTGGCACCCCCAGGCACGTAACCTTTTCCGTGTCCTGGACTATCCCCTATGGCGGTTGGGTGGGCACAACCCGGTCAAACAATTACGTGAGATAAGCGCCGATAAGCTAGCGGCTGCTGCTACTGACCTTGCTTTTCTTAATCTATACGATTCTGTGATGTCGGCTTTCGACGCTGAAATGTCAGACAAGGATAGCTGGTTTACTACCAAATATCCCAGTGTGTTGGATGGCCCCGTTGCCTACTTCTCAATGGAATTTGCCATACATAACTCCCTTCCTATATATGCTGGTGGACTGGGAGTTTTAGCTGGCGACGTATGCAAGGAGGCATGTGACCTGGGACTGCCCCTGGTCGGAGTTGGCTTCATGTACCCTCAAGGGTATTTCCACCAGCATATTTCTGCCGAGGGCTGGCAAGAGGAAGTTTATGAGCAATTGGATTTCGATGAAGCGCCTATCAACCCAATCAATCCAGTCCCTCGTTCTAAGTGGTGTGGCCCTTTGATTCAGATTAAGCTGGGTGACAGGCCCCTATATATTGGGGTGTGGCAGGTGCGGTTGGGCCGGGGTAATCTTTATCTGCTATGTTCTAATGTTGAAGGAAATATACCCCAGGACCAACAGCTATGTGCTCGCCTCTATACCGCTGACCAAGAACAACGAATCCAGCAGGAGGTCACGCTGGGAGTTGGCGGGGTGCGTGTCTTGCGGGCACTTGGCATCAAGCCCTCCGTGTGGCATGCCAATGAAGGCCACAGTGCCTTTATGATGCTGGAGCGTGTCAGGGAAGAGGTAGAAAAAGGCGCGACATTTACCGAAGCCCTCCAAAGGGTACGAGCAACTACCGTTTTCACCACTCACACTTCGGTCGCCGCAGGTCACGATGTCTTTCCTATCCCACTTGTGGAGAAATACTTGCATTGTTATTGGGAATCCCTGGGAATCAGCCGGGAAACATTCCTGGAGTTGGGACGACAGGATGGCGCAAGCGACCAAAGCTTTAATATGACTGCGCTTGCCTTAAAGACAGCCGGCCGTCGCAATGCCGTCAGCCAGCTTCACGGGAAGATTACGCGAAGGATGTGGCATGGACTCTGGCCCGAAGTTAAAGAGGATGAAACGCCTATCTTTTATATTACTAACGGGATTCACGTGCCCACCTGGGTTGCTCCGGAGATGAGCCGCCTCTACGAGAAGCACTTAGGTCAGGATGTGTCAAAAAGATACGATGATACCAACCTTCGGGAGCTTGTGCTAAATATCCCTGACGAAGAACTCTGGGCAGTGCGTCAAATTCTTAAACGTAAGCTTGTCGGCGCCATGACAGAGCGAGCATGGCAATGTTCCACTGAACGTGAATGCACAGCCCGACAGGTGCTGGCTATGGGCACTTTGCTCGACCCGAATGCTCTGACCATCGGTTTCGTCCGCCGTTTTACCGCATATAAGCGGCCGGAGCTAATCTTCCATAACGTAGAACGTCTCAAACAAATTGTCACTGATAGACGGCACCCAGTCCAGATAATCTTCGCTGGCAAGTCTCACCCCGCTGATTTTCCCTCAAAGCAACTCCTTCAGCACATATACACTCTGGCTACAGACCGGGAATTCCAGGGCCGAATAGCTTTTGTTGAAGATTACGATATGCATATGGCTCGCTATCTGGTCCAGGGAGTAGATATCTGGCTGAATACGCCTCGCCGCCTTCGAGAAGCTTCCGGCACTAGCGGCATGAAAGCTTCGGTAAATGGTGTCCTGCATCTCAGCGTTCGAGATGGCTGGTGGTACGAAGGCTATAATGGCACTAATGGCTGGGCCATCGGTGATGAGGTCGAAGCATATGACCCAGGGGAAGAAGATAAGTCAGATGCCGAGGCGCTCTACCGTCTTCTGGAAGAGGCAATTGTACCCCTCTACTACCAGCGGGACAGGGCTGGAGTGCCCCATGGCTGGGTAAATATGGTCAAAGAGGCAATTGGCTCGATTGTACCTCGCTTTTGCGCACGGCGGATGTTGAAGGAATATGTCGAGCAAATGTATATACCGGCGGCTCGCAAGTAAAATTGACCTCGAAAGGGAACTCGATTGAATGGAATTAGACACGGCATTCCCGAGGGGTTAAAATAGCTATGAGGCTGTTCAAAAAATGTAGTTGCCTAATTTATTTTACCCCACAAAATCTATGATTTGGTTGGGTGAGGTAATGCGTAGATGAAAAAGGTATTGGCACTAATTCTTGCGGGAGGAGAGGGGAGAAGATTAAGTGTGTTAGGAGAAAAGCGTGCCAAGCCAGCAGTCCCCTTCGGTGGTAAATATCGTATCATTGACTTTACCTTAAGCAATTGTGTTAACTCCGGGATCGACAAAGTGGCGGTCATACCACAATATAATCCTCGCTCATTGGCACGCCATATTGGTGTGGGTAAACCTTGGGACCTCGATCGTGTAGTCGGGGGGATGGCTTTACTCTCCCCCTTTGTAAGCACCAATGGAGAGATGCACTGGTATAGGGGCACTGCCGAGGCTGTTTATCACAACCTCGATTTTATACAGGACAGCCGTGTTGAGCAGGTTCTCATCCTCTCGGGAGACCATGTTTATATCATGCATTACGAGCAGATGATTGAGTTTCATCGCCGCCAGGGAGCTGACGTTACCCTCGCAGTCACAGAAGTGCCTTTAGCTGAAGCCAACCGCTTTGGCATCGTGACTCTGGAAAATAATAGGGTGGTTGCCTTTAAGGAAAAACCATCACAACCAAAAAGTAACTTAGCTTCCATGGGCGTTTACTCCTTTAATAAGAATATCCTCTTCAAGGTCTTAGAAGATGCTCATCGCCGCGGATTGCAAGATTTTGGCAGCCAGCTCATCCCTGAGGCAATAGACAAATACAAGGCTTATGGCTATGAGTATCAGGGTTACTGGCGTGATGTCGGCACAATCGAAGCCTACTGGCAGGCCAATATGGACCTCATTATTGATTTGCCCCCATTTAATCTCTACGAACCTGGGAGTCAAGTAAGAACACCCTCGTTAGACATGCCCCCGGTGAAGCTGGGGCCAAAGGCCCAGGTAGGCAGAAGCCTTGTCAGCAATGGTTGCATCGTAAACGGCAGCGTATTTAATTCGGTGCTTTCTCCCCATGTTTATGTGGAGGCAGGAGCTCAAGTGATAGACTCCATTGTTTTTGATGATACCATTATTGCCAAAGATGCTGTTGTCCACCGCTCCATCATTGACAAGGGATGCTATATCGCCCAAGGATGCTGCATTGGCTATGGCGATGACTATGTTCCGAATAAGGACGAACCCGTATACCTAAATTGTGGCATCACTGTAGTGGGCAAAGGAGCAAGGTTGCCCCC
>Ga0315553_10002069_pt1 | contig 16307 bp, 19 predicted proteins | sample SalMarSW160140MG_FD_203099 | JGI IMG/M metagenome (GOLD analysis project Ga0315553, IMG submission 203099) | Salt marsh sediment microbial communities from the Plum Island Ecosystem LTER, Massachusetts, United States - Salt Marsh Sediment SW1601-40 ... | reverse complement strand
CGCATGCGTGGCTCGAGTCGGACGGCGCCCGCGTCTCGACGCTCGATCTGGTCGACGACGAAGGGTTCACGCTGATCAGCTGGCGGCAGCACACGAGCTGGTCGAACGCGCTGGCTGGCATGGCGTCGGCTCCCCTGAAGCACGTTCGCATCGGCGAGGACGTGACCGAGCGCGGTGCCCACTGGTCCAAGGTGTGTGGTCTCGAGCCGGGCGGCGCCCTGCTGGTGCGGCCCGATCAGCACGTGGCGTGGCGCGCGCGCGAGCTGCCGGGGGACCCGCGTGCCGCACTGCGCGAGGCGCTCGATGCGCTGCAGCTCGGCCGGACGTGATCGACTCACGATCCAGCGAGCAAGGAGAAGCAAGGACGATGCGCAAGGTGGTGATCGCCGGTGGGGTGGTGCTCCTGGTGCTGCTCGCGGCGCTGCTCGTCGTGACCTGGCGCGTATCTCGGTTCGAGTTCGACGAGACGCTGCAGGGGGATCCTTCCGACCGGTTGATGATCGCACCTCTCGATCAGGCTCTGACCCTCGCGCGCGTCGACTCCGTGCGGTCACGCTGACCGCACACACGAAGCAGCAGCCGGCCCGCCTCGGATACGTGCTGTGCAACGACTTCACCGATCGCTGGTCTCTGGTGAAGGGAATCGATTTCGACGAGCCGAGGGGCACCACCGGCTTTCCGGATGGGAAGGGCGGCGAGGGAATGCTGCCGATCGGACCCCTGCTCGTGATCCCGAGGGACGCGAACGCCTTCTACCGTGGCCTGACGATCGAGCTCTGGTCAACGGACGTCTTCGCCAGCGAGCACTCGGCGATCAGATGATCTGGTCGCCGGCGGAGATCACAGCCCGCGCACTCGAGGACTGCGGCGTTTCCGATCACGGCCGGGAGGGCACCTTCGGCCTCACCGACTGCGCGGGCATCCCGCCCCGCACGCTCATCCTCACCGGCACGCCGGGCGGCGTGATGTTTCACCCGCTGAACCTCTGGAGCGCGAGCGCCTATCTCGGATCGGGCGACGAGGTCGTCACCGCGGCAACCCACCTCGGCGTGCTGCGCAATCGGATTCGCTGACCCGGGATCGACGCCGCGCTTCCGTCAGCTCTGCCGGGATCGCGCGACGACCGGGGCCCTCGCCCGGATCGACATCCGCGGCCGCGGCGGCCTGCCCCTGCGCGAGCACGACGTCACGTCGATCGAGGCGACGGTCGCTGCCGAGGACGCCTGGGGCGCCCACGTGAACGAGGGGGCCGGGCTCACGCTCCACCCCTCGTGCAACACCTGGTACCTGGGCGACAACATCCACGACAAGCCGCGCGCGTTCATGCCCGACCTCGGATCCCGCCCTACGTGCGAAGTGCGACGGGGTGGCGGCGAGAGGCTGCCAGGGATTCGCGCTGGCGCCAGCGCGGCGCGCCGGATCCGTGCACGGCAGCGCACTCTTGCGCTCGTCCGGCGCGGCTGGAAGGAGCAGCGCGCGACGCGTATGTTCCCGCGGCCCGTACCGTCCACTCGATCGGAGGCTCTCGTGAAGACCCGAATCCTGCTCGCCGCACTCGCTGCGGTCTTGATCACCGCCGGAGGCTGCTCCCAGGAGCGCGAGGAGGCCCGGCACGACGCCAGCCAGGGCGCCGCCGACCTCGGCCACGCGGCGCGGGAGGGCGCCGCCGCCGAGACCGCGCGAGGCGTGACCGGGGCCGCCGACGCGGCGGTGGACGACGTCGAAGAGCAGGGCGTCGTCGGGAGCGCCAAGGCGGTCGCCGGCGACGTGAAGGAGCGCGTCGAGGACTCGGCGGAGGTCATGAAGGACGAGTACGAGGGCTCGCGCAAGCAGGGCGAGGGCGTCGTCGACTCCGCCGGCGAAGGCTACGAAGCGGTGCGCGACGCCGACCAGGGCGCACCCGAGTAGAGCGACATCACCCGGAGCGCGACTCCATCCACGGCAGCGCGCTCTCGTGCTCGCGCACGGTGGCGAGCACCACACGCGCGCCGCTTCCGGCCAGCTCCCGCGCCCAGTCGGAGAGGCCGGCGTCCCCCTCGGCGTGCAGCTGGGTCAGGGCGTCGAAGGCGGGAGCGTCGGGCCCGAAGCGCAGGGTGCGCTGCTGGAGGCACCAGACCGGCGCACGCGCCGCGTCGAGCAGCCGCGGCAGCTGCTGCGCCTCGTAGGCAGCGACGAAGCCGGCGGCGTCCTCGCCTTCGGGAGCCCCCACGAGCGCGATCGCCTGCACCGGGGCGGACCGGTCCTCGGCGCCCAGAACCGGGTGCTCGCTCACCGCGAAGAAGGTGTTGGCGGGCTTGTCCATGAAGGTGAGCTCGTCGCGAAGGATCGGCTCGGCTTCGGGCCCGGCCATGCGCTGCTGGATCACCATCGCCGCCCGGGCGTCGCGGTACCAGAAGGCGGTGACGACGTCGAAGCGGGGCGCGCCGTGGAGCGTCTCCTCGAGATGGTGGCGCACGTAGCGCGTGGTGCCCTCGAGCAGGGTCTCGATCGCGAGGGGAGCGTGGATCTGCTCGTAGTGCTCGCGGAAGGCGGCTCGCGTCGTGTCGGGTCGTCGGGCGATCAGGGCGAGGGTCTTCATCGTCACTCCGGGTCGGGGTGCGGCGTCGGGATCCATGCCTCGAGCAGATGATCCGCCGCGGTGTAGGGATCGAGGGAGCCATCGGCCACGCGCTCGAGCAGGCTGCCGAGCGCCGGATCGGCCTGGGCGCGCTCGAGCAGGCGCTCCTCCACGCGCCACAGGACGCGCTCGCGCAGCGCGCGCCGGGCGCGCCGCCCGTTGACACGCGCGAAGCCGCCGGTCTCGCGCAGGTGGCGACCGTGGGCCTCGATCGCGTCGAGCAGCGCGGCCACGCCCTCCCCGCGCGAGGCCACGGTCCGGAACAGGCGCGGCTGCCAGCCCTCGGGCGAGGCTCCGCGCAGGTGGAGCAGCTCGCGCAGGTCGCGCTCGGCGGCGTCGGCGCCCGGGTGGTCGGCCTTGTTCAGCACCAGGGCGTCGCCCACCTCGAGCAGGCCCGCCTTCTGGGCCTGGATCCCGTCGCCGGCGCCGGGCGGACACACCACCAGCGTGGTGTGCGCGAGCGCCGCCACGTCGATCTCGTCCTGCCCGACGCCCACGGTTTCGACGGCGATCCGCTCGTAGCCCATCGCGTCGAGCACCGCGCACGCCTCGCCGGTGTGGCGCGCCAGGCCGCCGAGCTGTCCGCGCGTGGCCATCGAGCGGATGAAGACGTCGCGGTCGGTGGCGTGGCGCTGCATGCGCACCCGGTCGCCGAGCAGCGCGCCGCCAGAGAAGGGGCTGGTGGGGTCGACGGCGATCACCCCCACGCGCAGACCCCGCGCGCGCCAGCCCGCGACGAGCGTGTCCACCAGCGTCGACTTCCCGGCGCCCGGCGGTCCGGTGACGCCCACGACCTGGGACCGACCGGTGGCGGGGTGGAGCGCGCGCAGCGCCTCGGCGCCGCGCGGATCGCCGTCCTCGAGCCAGCCGAGCAGTCGCGCTCCGCTCGCCACGTGCCCGTTCCGCACGCGCAGGGTCAGCGACTCTCCCACCAGTCCTTCAGGTAGGCGACGATCGCGCCCGTCTCGGTGCCCATCGTGAAGACCCGGGCCACGCCCCGGCGCTGCAGCTCCCGGACGTCCTCCTCGGGGATCACGCCGCCGGCGATCACCAGCGTGTCGGCGGCGTCCTCCTCGCGCAAGAGCTCCACCACGCGCGGGATGTGGTGCATGTGGGCGGCGGACAGGCTGGAGACGCCGATTACGTCCGCACCCTCCTGGATCGCCGTCGCCACCACCATCTCCGGCGTCTGCTTGAGGCCGCTGTAGATCACCTCCATGCCGGCGTCGCGCAGGGCGCGCGCGATCACGGTCACCCCGATCGTGTGGCTGTCGAGGCCGAGCTTCGCCAGCAGCACCCGCAGCGGTCGGCCCGGGCTCACGAGCGACTCAGACACCGGTGGTGAGCGAGTCGGGCGTGTAGCTGCCGAACACCTCGCGCAGCGCGTCGCAGATCTCGCCCTGGGAGGTGTACACCTTCACCGCGTCGAGCACCGCCGGCATCAGGTTCTCCCCGCGCTCGGCCGCGTCGCGCACCCGCTCGAGGGCGTCCTCCACCTTGCCGGGGTCGCGCTCGCCGCGCACACGCGCCAGTCGCGCGATCTGACGGCGCTCGCTCTCGGGATCGAGGCGGAACAGCTCGATCCCGCGGTCGCGCTCCTCGCGCACCCTGTGGTTCACGCCCACCAGCACGCGCCGGCCCTCCTCGATCTCCCGGTTGCGCTCCACCTGCTCGCGCGCCAGCTCGCGCTGGAAGTAGCCCTGCTGGATCGCCGCCAGCGCCCCGCCCATCGCGTCGATATTCTCGATCTCGGCCATCACCGCGTCCTCGATCCGGCGCGTCATCACCTCCACCGCGTAGGAGCCCGCCAGCGGGTCCACGGTGTCGGCCGCGCCCGTCTCGTGGGCGACGATGTGCTGGATCGCGGCGCCGACGGCGATCGCCTCCTCGGAGGGCAGCGCGTGGGCCTCGTCGTGGAGCGGTGTGGTCATCGTGCGGCCGCCGCCGCCCAGCACGCAGGCGAGCATCTGGATCGCCAGGCGCGCGATGTTGTTCTGCGGCTGCTGGAGGGTGAGGGACATCGTGCCGGGCGACGCCATCAGGTTGAGCCGCAGCGACTCGGGGCGACAGGCCCGATAGCGCTCGCGCAGGAGGCGCGGCCACAGCTTGCGGTAGGCGCGCAGCTTCCCGATCGCCTCGAGGAAGTCCATGTCCACGCCGGTGATGAACGAGAAGTAGGGCGCCACCTCGTCCACGTGGAAGCCGCGGGCGAGTACGCTGTCGAGGTACTGCATCGCGATCGCGAAGGAGAAGGCGAGCTCCTGCACCGGGTTGGCGCGCGCCGCATAGAGCTGGGCGCTGACCACCGCGATCGGCACCCAGCGCGGGTGGTTGCGGATCGTGTACTCGATCACGTCGGTGGCGATGCGCAGTCCGTGCTCGGGCGGAAACAGGTAGCGGCCGACGCAGGTGTACTCGATCAGGATCGCGTTCGGCATCTGGAGCGTGAAGGACGACGGGTCCACGCCCTTCTTCTCCAGCGCCGCCAGGATCATCGCCAGATTCACGGGCTGGGGTCCGTTGCACACCGAGGTCAGGTGGCGGAGGCCGGTGAAGTCGAAGTCGAGGGCGGCCTCCATGTCGGCGAGCGTGTCGATCGCCGTGCCAGCGCGGCCCACCTCACCTGCGGCGAGCGGGTGGTCCGAGTCGAGACCGTTGGTCGTCGGCAGGTCGTACTCGATGATCAGGCCCGAGAGTCCCTGGTCGAGCATGTAGCGGGCGCGCTTCGCCCACTCCTCGCCGGTGCCGAAGCCCGTCACCTGGGTCATCGTCCACAGGTCGCTGCGGTAGCCGTTGGGATCATTGCCGCGCGTGTAGGGCCACTGGCCCGGGAAGCCTGAGTCGCGCAGGTAGTCGAAGCCGATCGCCTCCAGGTCGAGGGGCGTGTAGAGACGCTCGGTGGGCCAGCGCAGGGCCTGGCTCGTGAAGGCGTCCTTGCGCTCTCCGTCCCGGGCGAGGGCGGGATCCAGGGTCTCGCGTTGCCAGTCGGCCTGGGCGCGGCGCAGGGCTTCGAGGTCCGGCTTGGCTTCGGGCATGGGGCTCGCTGGCAAAGGGGGCCTCCAGTATGCACGGTGGGATCGCAGGATCGCCAGCGACCTGCCGCGGGCCGGTCGCGAGATCGCTTCGGTCGTATTGACCATCGAGCGGCGAACGTGAGAGATTGCGCCGATGCGACGAGTCGCGCGCTCGCTGCTCGGCGCCGCGGTCCTCGCGTGGGCCTCGACGGCCGCCAGCGCGGATCCCGACCTGACCCTCGTCGACCTGAATCTGCTCCACGGCATCGGCTGCGACCCCGACCAGTGCCGCCTGCCCGACCGCGTCGATCTGTTCTTCTCGTGGATCGAGAGCGCGAGCTGCCCGGACGTCGTGACGCTCCAGGAGGTGATCGACGCCGCCTCCGGGATCAGCGCGCGAGCCCTGATCGAGGCCGCGCTGCCGACGGCCTGCGGGGGGCAGTACCAGGGGAACACCGCCTACTCGGGGGTCCTGGGCCTGGACGAGGAGATGGTGCTCTCGCGCTACGCGATCGCGGACAGCGAGGTGCGCGAGTTCCACGGCGCCGTGCCCGTCTTCACGCGCCATGCCCTGTGGGTCCGCCTCCAGCACCCGGCCGGGCCGCTCGACGTGGTGACCACCCATCTCGCCTCGGGCTCCGACATGGCGACCTCGTCCTGCGACGTGGACTCGAACGGCGACATGATCGTGGACATCCCCTGCCCCGCCGAGTGCAACGCCGCCGGGGCCACCACCGTGCGCGAATGCCAGGCGGTGCAGCTCGTCGCCTTCGTGGAGGAGAAGCACGACGTCGCGACGCCGGCGGTCGTGACCGGGGACCTCAACGCCCTGCCCGGGAGCTTCGAGGTGGGACAGCTGGTGGGTGCCGGATACGTCGACACGTATCTCGCAGCGGGAAACGCCGAGTGCGTGCCGGCGACCGGTGCCGGCTGCACCTCGGGACGGGACAGCAGCACCCCGGCGGAGCTGGAGTCGACCGCGCCCAACGTGGACCAGCGCATCGACTACGCCTTCCTGGTGCCGGGCTTGCTGTGCATCACGAGCCTCGACTCGCCGGGCGACAGCGACGCCGACGGCACGGCCACGCGTCTGTTCGCCGACGAGCCCAACCCCTTCGCCTCGTGCGGCCCCGCACCGAGCCCGATCTGCTGGCCCTCGGACCACGAGGGCGCCGAGCTGGACCTGGGGCTCGCGTGCAGCGTTCCGGTCCCGAGCGCGTCGCACGGGGGACTGGCGCTGCTGGGGATCGCGCTGGTGGGCACCGCCTCGGCGGTGGCGGCCCGCAGGAGACGCTGAGGCTACCGCCGTCGGCGCAGGCCGAGGGCTCCCGCGGCGGCGAGCCCCGCGGCGAGCGCGATCAGCGCGCCGGAGCCCGCGGAGGGGACCGGCGTCGGAGCGAGCGAGCCCCGGAGGAAGAACGTCCAGACGCGATCGGCGATCACGATGTCGTCCTCGTTCAGGTAGAGCAGATGTCCGCTGTACACGTCGAGGGGCGGGTCGAAGGCGATGCCGCGAACGCTGCACAAGCCGACGGAGACACCGCCCCCGCAGCTGCGGTCCACGTCGCAGTAGCTCCCGCCGATCTCGATGTGCTCCTCGACCGGCGCGCCTCCGCAGGCGTTCTTCGTCCGCCAGGCGTCGAAGCTCTCCACCGCCCCGCCGAAGGTGCCTCCAGAGTAGGGGACCAACACGTCCGTGAGGCCCATGAACATCAGCACCGGAATGGGCCGGCTCGGCGAACACTCGCTCGCGAAGTCGGCATAGGGCGTCGGAAAGGCGAGCGGCGCCGCGGCGGCGAACACGTCGGCCGCCTCGCAGGCCAGGCGATGGGTCATGGCGCCGCCGTTCGAGAGACCGGTCACGTAGATGCGGGCCGCCGCGACGTCCGCCTCCGCCTGGATCGCGGCGACCATCGCCCGGATGAAGCCCACGTCGTCCTCGCCGTTCGTCGCGGCGGTTCCACAGCACACGCCGGCGTTCCAGCTGTTGCCGAGCCCGTCGGGATAGGCGACCAGGAAGCCGACCTCGTCGGCCTTCGCCTGCCAGCCCGACAGGGCCTGCTCCTGCTCCTTGTTGGAGCTGAGGCCGTGGATGTCCACCACCAGGGGCACGGGAGCCGCACCGGTGTAGCCGGCGGGCGCGTAGACGTTGTAGACGCGCAGCTCCGAGTCGTGGGTGAGGCTGCGCAGGTTGTTGCCGGGCGTGAAGTCCGCGCGCGCCCCGAGCGGAACGGCGCCGAGCAGTCCCAGGGCGACCCAGGCACGGGCTGCGAACCGGTGGGCTCTCGTCCTCATGTCGAGTCCGTCCTCCGGAGACCTTGTCACTCGTACCAGGCTTCGAGCGCGGCGAGCTCGCCGTCGGGACCGCTGAGCACGAGCCAGGTGCCGCGGATCTCGTAGCTCGCGACGGCGTCCAGCGCGCGCAGGAAGCGCGTCTCCTGCTCCATCCCCGGCGGCGGGCAGGCCATCATCGTGGTGACCAGCCGACCGAAGGCGAGCGACGAGCCCTCGAGCGTGTAGGGGCCGCGGAAGCTGTTGCAGCCGCCATTCCCGAACACGGAGGCAACGCCGTCCTTCTCCTGCATCTGGAGGAAGGCGGGCTTCGGTCCCGGCGGCACCTCGTCTCCCCCGAGCGTGCGCAGCATCCAGCGGGTGCCAAGCAGCTCGGCGTCGGCTACGGGCGCCTCCCCGCCGCCGCTGCGCACCAGCACCAGGTCGGCGTGGGCCGGATGCCCCTGGGTGAGCACCGGATAGGCCGTGTCCGTCACGAACAGGAGGTGCTCTCCGCGCCGGATCGTCGCGCGCACCACGTAGCGGTGGCGCTCGTCGATCGCCTTCGGGTCGTAGGCGAGCGCGAAGGAGATCGGCACCGCCGGCGCCGGGTCGAGCGTCTGCTCGGCGATCACCGTCGCCGGGGCGTCCTGACGGGAGACGTCCTCCAGGCGCAGGTCGACCACTGCGTCGGGCGGGAGAGCGATGCGTTCGCGGTAGGACACGGTACCCGTCACGCCCGCCTCGGACTCGGTCGAGCAACCCATGCCGGCTCCCGCGAGCGCCAGCGCCGCGAGGACCGCCACACTCCCGACCGGAGAACGCGCTCCGCAATGCTTCACCCGGCGCAGCTCGCCATCGTGCCCCGGAAGAGGCCCACCCTCGTTCGATCTCGCCTCGCGGCGCGTCACGATCTTCGAAGCGAAGAGCCGCACGATTCCGTCCGCGGCTTCCGATCAGCTCGCGGAGCGCCCGCGTCCGATCAGGCGCCAGAGCCAGAGCAGCAGCACCGCACCGAGCACGGCGATCAGCAGACCCGGCACGCTGAAGCCCCGGAAGGAGCCGAGGCCGATCGCCGAGGCGATCGTGCCGCCGACCAGGGCCCCCGCGATCCCGAGCAGACTGGTCATCACGAAGCCGCCGCCGTCGGGTCCCGGCATGACCCACTTCGCCGCGGCGCCGATGGCGAGACCCAGCACGGCCCAGACGATGATCGTTCCGATGGTCTCCATGGTTCCTCCAGCCCGCCGGACCGCGACACGCCGAGGCGCGCTGCGACGGGCGCGATCGGGCTTCGGTGGGTCATCGGCCAGTCTGCCACCGAACACCCGTCCGGTGGTGGGAAAGATCCGCCCGCGAGAGACTGCTGCGGGAGCTCGGCGCGACGGCGCCCTGTCGGTTTCGTGACGCGAGCAGGTGTCGGCGCTGCGCGCGATGGCGCGCGGCTACTTCGTCCCGGTTCGCTGACGGGCCCCGCGGCGGGGCCCGGTCCTCACGCGGGCTGGAGGCGACGCGAGCGCAGGAGCGACGACCCGGCCAAAAGCAAGAGCCCCACCGCGACCCACTGCATCGCCGGTGCCAGGCCCGGCACCGGAGGGGGCGAGGCATCGACGCTACCGGTGGCGCCGGCGTAGTTGGTGGGCGAGTTGACGCCGGTGGTGTCGGTGATGCAGTCGAGCGAGGTGACGCCGTCGCTGGGCAGCGAGGCGAAGGTGCAGGTGTCGTAGATGGAGTAGTCGACCGAGTCGCCCGAGGAGGAGAAGAACGGGACCTGGCCCGGCGGGATGATGACGTCGGGGGTGGGTGCCCCGGGCAGCGCCGCGAAGCCCGCGGTGGCGACCAGATAGCGCTTCTGCCCGGTCGGTGACGTCACCGCGCCGTTCGTCCAGTGGTAGCTCTGGGTGTCGCTCGAGATGGTGCCGTTGCCGATGCCCGTTTCGGCGCCGGACCCCGAAGCCGTCCGCTCGAGGAGCTCGACGAACTGGATCGAGCCGTCGGCGTTGGTGAACACCTCGGCTACGTCCCAGGTGTGCTGTCCGGCCCAGACGGCGGGCGCGAATAACAGGGAGAGGGTGACGACGCCGAGCGCGCGGAAGAAGGAGATCGGAGCCATGACGCAATCCTCCTCGGGCCCCGACCCGTTCTCCCGGGCGTCTCCGGGCGGAGTGGGGCATTTCGGGTCACGATATCACGCGGCGTGGATCACCTGGGGGAGACGATTCGGTGAAGCACCTACGCCGGCTCCCGCTCGCCCGGCTCGTCCCGGTCGCCCTGGTCGCCCTGGCCTGGGGCGCCTGCGAGCCGGAGGCCCACCCGACGGCGCCGTCCGTGGGTCCGCGGGTGGTGTCGCTCTCGCTATCCGCCAGCCGCTTCGCCCTGTCGCTCGGTGCGGGCGACCGGCTGGTGGGCGTGGACCCGGCCTCGGCCGCGCTGGCCCCGCTCGCCGCCCTGCCCCGGATCGACCTGTCCGGCGCCGCGGCGCTCGAGCCCGACCTGGTGCTGGTGGACGCCCTGCCCGAGCGGCTCCCGCCCGAGGTGCGGACGCTGGAGGAGCGCGGCGTCCGGGTCGCCGAGTTCAGGCCCCACGACTTCGAGGAGGTCCTGGCCCTGATCCGGGACGTCGGCACCCGGATGGTCGGCGCCGAGCGCGCGCTCCAGTTCGAGCGCGCGCTGTCGCGTCCGCTGGCCGGCGTGGCCGGCGAGTCCCACGGCCAGCCCCGGCCGCGGGTGGCGGCGCTGGTGAGCTTCGACCCGCTGGTGATCGCCGGGGGGCACAGCTTCGAGACGGACCTGATCGAGATCGCCGGCGGTCACAGCGTCACCCATCCCGGGCCCGAGATTCGCGTCCCGCTCGCCGCCGACGGCTGGAAGCCGCTCGCGCTCGACCTGATCCTGGTGGTGGTCGAGACCACCCCCTCGCCCCGCGCCGAGCAGGCGATGCGCAACACCCTGCCGCCGGACATCCCCGTCGCGTTCTTCCGCCGCGACGAGGACTTCTGGCTCGACGCCCCCGAGGAGGCGGCCCGCCGGCTGCGCGCCGTGATCGAGCCGCTGTCGCGGCGGATGCAGGCCGAGGACGCGGCGGGGTCGGAAGCGCGCTAGGCGCGCCGACTCCAGAGTCGGCCGCCGCGCAGCGAGGCGAAGCCGAGCGAAGGCGGGCCCCTGCGGAGCCAGGCGGCCGAGCTCAGATCTCCAGCTCCGCGCGCAGCAATGGCAGCGTCTCGAGATCCTGGACCGCGGCGTTGGTGCGCCGCATCGCGCGCTGGCCCACCTCGATGGGCTGCATGCGGCTGCCCGCGGCGGCGGTGGTGGTCGCCGCCACCCAGGAGGTGAGGGCGAGCAGACGATAGTCGCGCCAGGTTTCATCGAAGGCACCGACGTCGACGCCCCCGGCCTGGAGCCCTTCGCGGTAGCGTGCGAGCAGATCGCGCTCCTCCCGGCGGCGCAGCTCGGTGGGGATCGAGTTGCACAGGAAGTAGGCCACGTCGCGCAGTCCCGGCGCGTGCGCCGTGCAGGCCCAGTCGAGGAAGCCGGGGCGTCCGCCGTCGCGCAGGTCGCGAAACAGGTTGCCCAGATGGCAGTCGCCGTGGATCAGGGTGTGGGGGCCGCGGTCGAGAAGCTCGTTCCACGCCTCCATGTGCGCCACGTAGAGCTCTCCGAGCGCGGCGAACTCGGGGGGCGACACGTCGCGGAAGGCGTCGAGTCCCGCCTGCACGAGGATGCGCCCCCAGTCGTTGCGCATCGGCGCGTCCATCCAGGGATGAGCTCGCGCGAAGCGCTTCCAGTCGGCGAAGTGGGCGTGCAGGCGCGCCAGCTCGTCGACCAGAGCGCCGGCGAAGCCGAGGATCTCCGGGTCGTTGCCTTTCGGAAAGTCGCAGCCGCCGACGGCCAGGTCTTCGAACAGCATCAGGTACTGGTCCGCATCGTCACCCCAGCCTGACCACAGGGTCGACGGCACGCGAACCGGAACCCGCGGCGCGAGGTCGGCATAGAAGCGCGCCTCGCGGCGACCCATGTCGGTGGCGCCCACCATGCGGCGCTGGGTGTCGTCGACGGGCGGGAGCTTCGCGAACACGCGTTCGGGAAGATCAGCCTCACCGGACCATCTCACGCGCAGCAGTGCACGCCCGGTAGTACCGCTGTGACGATCGACGAGCTCGACGGCCTCGGCCCGCGCGCCGCGATCGGTGCCGAGCGCGACCGAGAGCCACTCGGCGGTGATCGCTTCGGGCGTCCGCGGGAGGTCGGAAATGGGATCCTGCACGCTTGGGCCCTTCGCTACGATCGAGCGCCGCTCTGGCGGCGACTTCACTATATCGGTGCCGGGCGACGATCGGAGAGAATGGACGGACTGGAGATCGGATGACCAAGGAAGAGCTGGAGAAGCGGTTCCCCGAGTTCGTCGGCCAGGCCTTCGGTCCGCCCGAGGTCGGCTTCGACGCCGTCAACGAGGCGATGATCCGCCACTGGTGCGAGACGATGGGCGACGCGAATCCGATCTACACCGATCCGGCGGCCGCGAAGGCGTCGCGTCACGGCCGGCTCGTCGCTCCGCCGACGATGATGCAGACCTGGACGATGGCCGGGTTCCCGATGGCAAAGGGCTACGACGAGCCGCGCGACAAGCAGGAGGCGCTGCACAAGCTGTTCAACGAGGCCGGCTACACCGGCGTGGTGGCCACCGACTGCCAGCAGACCTATGCGCGCTACCTCGCGCCCGGCGACGTGGTCTCGGCCGAGTCCACGATCGAGTCGATCTCCGAGGAGAAGGCCACGGCGCTGGGCATCGGCTACTTCGTCGAGACCCGCACCCGCTTCACCGACCACAACGGTGAAGAGGTCGGCTCGATGGTCTTCCGCGTGCTCAAGTTCAAGCCGGCCCAGCAGCCGCGGCCCCAAACCTCGGCCCCGGCGGTGCCCGGGCGGATCCGCGCGCCGCGCTCCTTCGACAATGGCTGGTGGTGGGAGGGCGTCGACGAGGGTCTGCTGCTGATCCAGAAGTGCAAGCAGTGCGGCGAGCTGCGCCATCCGCCGCGCCCGATGTGTCACGTCTGCCACTCCACCGAGTGGGAGGGCGTGCCCTCGGGCGGCCAGGGCTCCGTGAACAGCTGGGTGGTGCTGCACCACCCGCCGATTCCCGGCTACGAGCTGCCGCTGGCGATCGCCGTGATCGACCTCGAGGAGGGGACCCGCGTCGTCGCAAACATCGTCGACTGCCCCTTCGAGGAGATCCACATCGACATGCCCGTCGAATGCTCGATCGAGGAGATCGAGCCCGGATACATGCTGCCGGTGTTCCGGCGCGTGGCGTGAGGGGAACGCCGATGAAGAGCGTGCGCTACGAGAAGGTGAAGGTCGGGGACGCGCTGCCGGGCCTGGAGATCCCGCTCACCACCAGCCTGATCGTCTCGACCGCGATCGCCTCCCGCGACTTCACCCCGGTGCACCACGACAAGAAGGCCGCCCAGGCCGCCGGCGTCGACGACGTGTTCATGAACATCCTCACCACCAACGGGCTGGTCGGGCGCTACGTCACCGACTGGGCCGGCCCGGACGCGCGCGTCTCGAGCGTGGCGATCCGCCTCGGCACCCCCAACATGCCCGGCGACACCATGAAGATGAGCGGGACGGTGAAGGAGAAGGACGCCGCCACCCACACCGCCATCGTCGAGGTGAAGGGCGCGAACGCCTGGGGCAACCACGTCACCGGGACGGTGGTGGTGGAGCTCCCGTAGCGGGCCACAAGGAGATCGAATGCCCACCACCCTGCGTGACGAGGCCGCGATCGTCGGCATCGGCGAGACCGAGTACTCGAAGAACTCGGGCCGCTCGGAGCTGCAGCTCGGCTGCGAGGCGCTGCGCGCCGCCATCCGGGACTGCGGCGTCGCTCCGGCGGAGATCGACGGCATGGCCTCCTTCACCATGGACAGCACCGACGAGATCGAGCTGGCACGCGCGCTCGGGATCGGCGAGCTGCGCTTCATCTCGAAGGCCCACCACGGCGGCGGCGCCGCGACGGCGACGCTGCACCAGGCGGCGATGGCCGTCGCCACGGGCGCGGCCAACTACGTGGTCTGCTATCGGACGCTGAACGGCCGCTCGGGACACCGCTTCAGCATGGGCGTGTCGGGCCAGATGATCACCAGCGACGCGATCCACTACAGCTGGTACATGCCCTCGGGTCTGCTCACGCCGGCCTCCTGGGTTGCGATGTTCCACCGTCGCTACATGCACAAGTTCGGTACCACAGCCGAGCAGCTCGGGAACGTGGCGATCGCGGTCCGCGACTTCGCCGTCACCAACCCGCGCGCCTTCTTCTACGAGCGCCCGCTCTCGATGGAGGAGTACCTGGCCAGCAAGTGGATCGTGGAGCCATTCCGCCTCTACGACTGCTGCCAGGAGAGCGACGGCGCCGCGTGCTGCATCGTGACCACTCCGGAGCGCGCGCGCGACCTGCGCCAGAAGCCCGCGCTGATCCACGGCGTCGCCCAGGGCTCGGGGAAGGACCAGGAGGCGATGACCAGCTTCTACCGCGAGGACATCGGGGCGATCCCCGAGATGGACCTGGTGGCGCGCCAGTGCTGGGAGATCTCCGGGCTCTCCCCCGACGACGTCGACGCCGCGATCATCTACGACGCCTTCACCGCGATCGTGCTCTGGCAGCTCGAGAGCTTCGGTTTCTGCAAGCCGGGCGAGGCCCAGGACTTCGTCGCGTCGGGCGGCATCGCGCGCGGCGGGCGGCTGCCCACCAACACCAACGGCGGACAGCTCTCCGAGGCCTACATCCACGGGATGAACGGCGTGAACGAAGGCGTGCGCCTGGTGCGCGGCGAGTCGGTGAACCAGCCCGAGAAGAGCGTCGACAACGTGCTGGTGACGAGCGGCGTGGGTGTTCCGACCAGCGCCATGATCCTGGGTACGATGGACTAGCGGGCTCCCCGGGCGCGGCGCAGCGATCGCGCACCCGCTCCCGCCAGCAGCAGGCCCGCGAGCGCGCCCATCCAGGGACCGGTCGGCACCGGCGCCACCGGTGCCGCGTCGAGCTGGACGTCGTCGAAGTCCACCTCCAGACCCGACACACCCGGGACGTCGGGCAGGTGGCGGTTCACCAGCCGGACCGCGAGCGGCTGGCCGAGCTCGGCCGGCGCCCCGTCCGTCACCCACTCGATCTGGGCGACGGCGAAGGTGCCCTCGGCGATCGCGAGCGCTCCCCCATCCTCGGCGACCACCCCGCCCCCGGCGAGCAGCTGCACGCGGTAGCCCGGGAAGCCGTCGAGATCGAAGAAGGAGGTGTAGGGCGCGACCAGGCCCGCGCAGCTCGCGATGTTGCCCACCTCCACCGAGAGCGTGTAGCGGGTGTCGGCCTCGACCACGGCGGCGAGCGTCTGCTCGACGCCGTACTCCCCGCCGCCCGCGTCCCCGTCGGCGTAGAGCAGCACGACATTGTCGCCCTCGGGCGCACCGGACGGGAAGCAGGCCGGGTTGGGGGCGTGATCGGCGCTGGTGCCCGGATCCAGCACCCCGATGAAGGCGCCGATCTCGGGGCTCCCCGAGGCGTACCATGCGGTCCAGCGCCCCGGCGCGGGGCCGGTGGGGAAGGCACCCGTCGGCACGTCGCCACCGTACTCGGGGGGCAGATTGCTGCCGAGGTAGAGATCCTCGAAGCCCGGATTGGCGATCGCGAGAGCAGCGGCCGTGACCGGCAGGACGGCCAGGCCCCAGGTGACACAAAGAGCGGACGCGAGCGCGCGGAAGGACGACCCCATGATCTCCTCCATCGGACGACGGTACCGGAACCCGCAAGCGAAAGTGGGGTCCGTCCCGGAAGATGCGGCACGTCGGTTGCACGGCGACCAGGGCGGAGGCGCTTGACGGTGCGGATCTCGAACGCCTACGGCTTCCTGCTCGACCGCTGGGACGCGCTGCGCGAGAGCTACTGGTTCCTGCCCGGCCTGATGGCCGTGGGCTCGGGCCTCGCCGCGCTCGCCCTGATCGCCCTGGATCGGCGTGTCTCGCCCGAGTGGCTCGCCGAGGTCACCTGGTTGGTCCGCGCCAACGCCGACGGCACGCGTTCGATCCTGTCCATGGTCGCGGGGTCGATGATCACCGTGACGGGCGTCGTGTTCTCGATCACCGTGGTCGCCCTGACGCTCACGTCTTCGCAGTTCGGTCCTCGGCTGCTGCGCACGTTCCTGCGCGATCGGCGCAGCCAGTTCGTGCTCGGCACCTTCGTCTCCACCTACTTCTACAGCCTGCTCGTGATGCGTTCGGTCGAAGCCCCCGACGGCGTTCCCGTGCTGGCGACGGCCGGGGCGGTGGCGCTGGCGACGGCCAGCCTGTTCGTGCTGATCTACTTCGTGCACCACGCCGCCAACTCGATCCAGGCCTCCAGCGTGATCGCCGCG
>Ga0315553_10002068_pt1 | contig 16310 bp, 9 predicted proteins | sample SalMarSW160140MG_FD_203099 | JGI IMG/M metagenome (GOLD analysis project Ga0315553, IMG submission 203099) | Salt marsh sediment microbial communities from the Plum Island Ecosystem LTER, Massachusetts, United States - Salt Marsh Sediment SW1601-40 ... | reverse complement strand
AATATCACTGTTGTGTGAGTCATAAAGGTAGATCCCATAGTCGTTATGGTGTATGTTATTGCCTGTGATATCCAGTCCCTCGCATGTTTGCGCAGCGATGCCAGCCCAGTTACCATAGATGTCGTTTTCCGCAATTCGGTTGTCGTCAGACAGATAGGCGCTAATTCCTGACTCACCCAAATAGCCGTAGTTATTAGCTATCTCGTTACTCGATATTGTATTGTCTGAACTCAAATAAAGGGCTATTCCGGAATGCCCGTGGCCTGAGGCATACCCTTCCAGGAAATATCTCCTGGCGAAAGGGAGATCGGTCAATAGTCTTTCCACCAGCTCCCCGTGTGGTTCGCCTTCTGCCGGCACTAATGATTTGTAGTATCCTGTCGCTTTTACGACGTATGATCTGTCATAATCCGGGTTTGGCACCACCTCGTCGAAGCCCAGATGGGCGTAATTTCCCTTTTCCATCGTCAGGTAGTCATCGTCGTCTGTTAGTATCTCCGATGCCACCTCTATGCTATTGGCATCAACCGCTGTTGTAGCCGATAGCTCGTGGGTGATAACATCTTCGTTCGGGGAATAGTCCATCCTCACCGAGTCTATAAGTACAAGTCCCGCTGTGGAGACGAGTCTGATTTTTACCGTGTCTCCTTCTATGCCGGAGATATCGATGGTTTTTATCACATCTCTGGCTATCCAGGGACCGGGAGGAGCGAATATTCCTTCGTGGACCCATTCGCTTCCGTTCCAGACTGCCAGATGAAGCCGACCCAGCCAGACACCGAAAGCACGTAATTTTGCCACTTCGCCTGGATTCGAGTTGAGTTCGTCATACCAGTCATCCAGTTCATCACCCAGGAGTTTGAACATGGTAACGCCTGGCAACTCACTGAGCTGGCTGAACTTGTAATTCAGTGCCACCTTGGCGATTTGAGCATCCGTGGGCTTCTCAAACGTTAGGGTGATACCGTCTATTAGGTCTTCTTCCTGGCTGAAGTCCTTGTCGGTCAGATTGCTGCTCCAGTAGACTCCATCCTTCTCAGTCACCTTGTCCAGACACTCAGCCCCGTCGTCCTCTCCACCTGCTATGGGAATGTAGGGGGCTCGGAGCGTGTGGATGTTTCCCTGGGGGTCGGGGATGATTTCCGTCCCGCTTGGATGGTCTACAACGATGAGTTTTAGTTCGTTCACGTACCCTGTTTCGTCTAGTTCTTCGGTTAGTTTCAATAGGTATTCGCCGTCTTCAGGCGTCAGATACTCAAGCTTATCATAGTCCGTTCTCTCGAATGCCTGGACTATAGCGCCCGAGAACACATCTGAGTCAAACTCATATTCCTGTCCATTCCAGGAATAGACGAATGGGCAGCTTATGAACCATTCCTCCCAGTTATTAGAGACGATGTTGTCCGTTATTGTATTGTGGTGGGAGTCAGATAGGTATATTCCGTCGCCATTACCGGTTATGATGTTATGCGAAATCTCGCAGTGGTCGGCCCCGTTGAGGTACACACCTGCACATCCCCACCATCTGTCCGCCCCGGTGATGGTAAGTCCACTTATGGTTACGTAATCCGCATCTACAAAGAATACATCGTCTGACGCTCCTTCTGCATCCACGGTCACCACATCCCTGCCCTCTCCTTGCAGGATCAGCGGTGTGTTGACGTTCACAGTCTCATGGTAGGTGCCTGCCGCCACATGCACCGTGCCGCCTACGTGTACGGCCCCAACGGCCGGCTGAATAGCAGCGAAGGCATCTATGCCGAAAGTATGGCCGTCGGCTGGGTCGCCGGGATTCAGACCTACCCAATCGTCATCCACCCACACCTCATAAGGCTGGACAGCAACAGTCCCGTAGCACCCGAAGCCATAATGAATCTCATCACCGATGCGCGCATTTATCTTGCCTAAAGGAATTTGAAACTCGTATATCCGATGCTCGTAAACAACTGAGGGAGTATACTGGAACCCATTGCTACCCCACTGGTTATCATCGCACGAAATGCGGAATTCCTTTAACTCCCCATCGACCATCACATAGAGTGCTCCCCAATCCTCCTCATCAGGCGTGTTATCAGCCGTGACCTCAACAGCGGCATACAAATAGTCTTCGTCGCAATGTAACCAGCCGTAGGTATAACCGTCAGGGTGGGGTGAATCCGGTTGCCAGAATACACTGAAGGCGGATTCCGCTGTCTCTTCCAGTACGCCATCTACAGTGATACCACCATCATTAGCCAGGGTATAGGCTAACATTTCGCCGCAAAGAATATTTGGGTAGTATAGAGGAGCCCCGTGACCCATGCCGAGGTCTTCCTCCATCGCCCGCATGATTAGCGTTGTGTCGGCAGGCACACTATCCCAGACTATCTCCAGCGCGCTGTTCCAGGCATCACAAACGTCATATTCGGGGGAGATGATTTTATTGAGGATATCTGTGTTACTATTAACATTGATTGCCGCTGCAGGTAGATAGGTTACAGAATCTCTCTGCAATGCTACGTAGTCAACATAGGCGCCATCATGTCCGTGCTGAACCAGCTTGATGCTTACCTGACCGGCATCGTTATCTAACGGTAACTCGAGAGTTTCGTAATCAGAGAAGCTCAGCTCTCCTTGTAGCTGCCAGTTGCCGTTTTCACATACAAGAATATCAAATGAGCCCTTATCACCATTGTCGGCAGCCATTCCCGCCGTTGGTACCGCCACTGCTCCCAGGGCCAGCACCAGTGCCAGGGCAACCAGGATTGATAAACCTTTCCACGTCGTTACTCTAGTCATTTCTCCCCTCCTTTGATGGTATCGCCAACGTCGATGTGCTCATCGGCCCTATTCAAGAAATTCCTCATTCACGTCCCTAATTCCTACAATTCTTCAAGTTAATCACCTATTCTTGCAGTAGCTCGGCTTCTCCGCACGCTCCACACCAGCAACCCGGCAAACAGGCTTATCATGGCAACTATGCCCCAGTGGTTGATGGCAGGAACTCCCGCAGGACTTGGCGGAGGCGGAGCCGCACTCAGTGCAAACGCGAGGTTCTCTCCTTCCATCCCATCCGGCAATTGCCGTCCATTGTTGTTACCGGTAGGTGACGTAAGCCAAAGAAAGACACAGCCGTTAGGGCTGTATGTGCTCTGTATGGATACCCAGCCCTTTGTCAGGCTAACCGGCGCTCCTAGGTCGGCTACCTCGAAGTGGTACCCCGACCCACTCAAGAATCCGTAGTCATCGTAGACGGTAATTGCTGGGGTGACGTGCGAAAACGTAGCTACTGGCGCACCGGGAGAGCCACTGTAGTCTTCGTAGAATATAATCTCAAACTCCATCCCGGTGACGTTACAAGACACATCTTCTTGTTCGCGGTCCATGGAAAATCCGTACCAGTGGATGTCACCTATGTCACTGGTGACATCCCAGAAGTCGTCCAAGCACAGACTTCCCCAGCCTGCATCACTTACAGCCGCACCAAAACTCGCAGGAGTGTCTGGTGGCTGCTCGAACAGTATGTCACCCCCATCTGGCGAACCCAAAGCTGGGGCTGCAGCGAGAGCTACCATACCGACAACAAGCAGCACCAGTGTCACCACCCCCAAGATTGGTCCGGACTTCCTTGCATTTTGTCTCATCTTAGCCATTCCTCCTTTACGGATGTAAGCCCCTCCAGGCTATGGAAAGAGCTGGTGTTTTTAGCATTATCTCGTTACTACGGGAAATGCTTAACTATGCCATCTTCCATTATGATAACGATTAGCTGGGCAAATTGTCAATGGATTATGCTGGCTGACCACATAGGTAGCAATGGACTGTGGATTTGTAGACCGTCAGCGATAGTGGGACACAAAGAGGGCCATTATGACCGTACACTCCGGGTGGGCAACACAGGCTACCGACTCCCCATTCTTCTCAGAATTGACCGGCACAGCTACTGGCAGTAGCCTACTTTCATCATAGAGACGTTAACCCTAATTGTCGATGGTTTTGGCGAGAAAAGGTGTTACATTTTTTCTGGGGCAGTCATGCCCATGAGGTGAAGGACCTTAGCTAAGACAATCTGGGTTCTGACGCCTTTTCAGGTTAGTCACTCATTCACGAGGCTGACAGCCTTCTCCGCGTCCTCCACACGAGCAGTCCGGCAAACAGGGTTATCATGGCGACTATGCCCCAGTGGTTTATGGTGGGAACTCCGGGAGGTTGAGTTGGACCGGGTGAGATTGGGGTGTCCGTTTGGTCATCGAGCTCGGGGGTATCCGGGTCGTCCGTGGGGTCGTCGGCGAAGTTATCGCCGGTAACTATGCCTTGATTAGAAACCATATCAAATTCACCGTAGCCGACCCTGACATAAAAAGTCACCGTCACCACATCTCCCGGATTCATGTCGCCTATATCGGCAGCCAGAGAACCACCAGGACCAGGAGTGCAGCCAGTGATTGAGCCCTGTGAAGGGATCGGCGCATAGGGAGGATTACACAATAGAATAGTATTGGCATCCACTGTGTCACTGAAAGTCACCCCGGTGGCAGTGGCATTTCCCTCATTGCGAATCTCAGCGATATACTCCAGTATGTCCCCAGGGCTGGCAGCGCCGTTGCCGTCAACGTCCAGGTACAAGGAATCCTGCTTGGGGTCCACAATTTTGGGATAGCGACATTGGACTTTGACATAATCGGTGTAGATAGTATGGTGTCCCGATTCACCAGGCGGCGATGCTATGACTTCTCTTGTATTGTATTCTTCCAGGTATGCCATATGCTCAGCATCATAGGGATAGCCTTCGTCGTCCGGGTATGGATAGGCGGACATGCCATGGAAGGGCAATGGCTCGACTCTGCTGATATCTTCACCCAACAAGATACGGACAAAATGTAGCTTGTAGTATGCATCGCTGAACAGAAAGTAATCCCTTTTCATTCCCTGAGAGACCGGAACTTCATCGAAGGTGAGAGATATGTCATCACCGGCATGCATGATGACGAACTTGTCATCCACTTGGGTTAGCAGTGGCAGAACATCTCCGTATCTGGTGAAATTGCCGACAAAAGGCTCAAAGCCCGATGCATCTACTGTTGTGTAGTAATCAGCAATAAGCGGCCTTTTCCCATCCTCTGAAAATTCTCTAGCAACTCCTTTCCAGCGTAAATCCGCCGAAACAGGCTCCAATTCGGTAAGCAACACCTCTTCATCTTCCGAGGTATCAAACACGATGTAATCAAACAGCACCTTTTCCCAGTAACTGATCCTCATCCGGTAGTCATCTATCTCAAACCAGTCAGTGATGTCTATTACATGTGTCCTTGGTTTTGCTTGCGGCAAACCCAAGGGTTCTTCTATAGATACCTCCTGCCATTCCCCGTGTTCATTTATTACTTCAACTCTAGCTCTGTACTCCTCACTCATATATCTGGCCGCAATACTGGGAACAAGCGGCCAATCTATGTATGCGTTGAATACCAGTTTTATCTCTTTCGCCTCACTTAAGTCTCCGGGGTCAAGGGTTATGGTATCCCAGTGGAAGTCCTCACCTTCGGTGTAGACTCTGTCTGTTTCTGATATAACCGGCAGAATATCTACACCATTGTCATCCACTGCCGAAATCGGAGGTTTTGGGTCTCGGACGGCATATACCTTAAATGGGTATGGCTGGGCGAACTTTGTCATCGTCGGTGTATATATCTCAGTGCCCTGCGGGTGGTCGACTGCTAATAGCTTAACCTGGTCAATATATGTAACCTCATCCTGATCTTCGCCGATCTCCAGCTTATACTCCCCATCCACCGCACTGAGTTGTGAGCCATCGATTTTGACATAGTCCTCCGACTTGGGCAGATAAGGTTGCGCACCGCTAGCATCGTAATAACCGAGCCCTCCGGGAGTGTTGAAATCGGCAATGAACTCAAAAACAGCTCCATTCCAGGTGTAAAGATAAGGACAGGAGGCACTATGGTACTTCGTCTCAGCTAGTAACTGTAGACAGCCACCGTTTATATAATCGGAGATCCCAGTCGTATATGTCTTTTCGATGGTGGCATCATGGTCGGCATAATGCAAACCCACTGACTCCCAGCTTGAACTGGTGTAATTCCAAACAAAAACCTCCAGACCAGGCCAACCTTGGTTAACGCCATAGCCTTCATGCATGATATAGAGCTGCGAGATGAGCGAAGGGTCCTCATCTATCTTGAACTCAAATCTATGAAAATCATACTCTTCAGCAGGCGGTCCGACATCCTTATAATACTCAGCTCTATCGTCATCAGAAGCGGAAATCGCAGTATATTCGTTAGAGTCTAACTCTACTTCATAATCTGGAGGAGTATCGGCAGGTAGATCATAATCATATCCTTCGTATGCCTTGTGCAATAGTGGCATATTTGTGAAATCATAGGTTCTGGCACTGGCAATCCCAATTGGAGCCAAAACTACTACCAAGCTAACTAGTACGAAGAGAGTCTTCCGTGCCCTGCTCATTTAACCCTGCTTTGTCAACGGATGACTTTGGCTTAGACGATATTGTAGGGTGCTACATCTGCCGTGTCAATACCCCGGAATTTGACTCAAAAAGACTTCTAATCCGACACCGTGATGTAATCTTTTATCTCGTCAAAAGTCCCTTCGCCTATGCCGCTGACCTTGAGCAAGTCCTCGATGCGCTTAAACGGTCCATTTTCGTTGCGATAGTCCACGATAGCTTGCGCCCGGGTCTCGCCTATCCCCGGCAGCGCTTCGAGGAGCCAGGACTCGGCCCGGTTGATGTCTATCTTCTGGAGGGAGGCTGTTTGGCCTGCTTGTGGAATATAAATCTCGATATGGTTGAGGTCGGCACCGGGTTCAACACCGGCATCGACAAGGAGCGTCTGTAAGGTGTCACCTTCTTTCAAGGAATAGATGCCGGGGTTAGCCACGGCACCGCCGATATAAAGCTGACCGCTTTGCTCTGGAGGCTCTATTCGAGATAGAACAATCTCCACAGCCTGGGTTCGGCTGCCTTGCAGGCCTAGCATGATGCCGCCAGCTATTGCAGCGACAAGCAAAAAGACTGTTATGAATATGTAAACTCTATCGGCACGGCTCATGGTATAGCTCCTTTCTCAATAAGTAGGGTCATAGATGATATTCTACAACAAAATCGATTTCGCCCGCCTGGACCAAAGAGGACCCCACGATGGCTCCTCTTCATTGTTTTGAAGCAGAGTCTTCCTCTAGCAGATTCAGCTTGGTGCGAAATGGGTTTCGGCGCTGCCTCTTGACTTTGCTGTAAATCTATACGTACAATCTGGTAATAAAACTAAATGTTCAATTAAAGGAGGAGAAATGGATATGTGGCTAGTACTCTATTGGTCAGGACCTATTGGCGTGGGCATTTTCCTTCTGTGCCTGGGCGGCATGATCTACCTGCTGAAAAAGGCTGATGAGGTAGATAAGCGCACAAAGGCATTTGAGAAGGAAAAAGGACTGGAGAAGAAATAGGGATAACTGCGGTCATCTAGCAGCTCGAATCTTCCCTGCTAGCCCTTCGCCTTTTGTCATTGCGAGTGACCTGCTCGCCGAGGCTTGGGAGACAAGAGGCCCGCAACCTCTTCGTCCCCACCGAGATTGCTTTGTCGCTCTTCTGCAGAAGAACTCCGCGCAATGACATAGTAGGGTGTCATTGCGAGCCCCGACTTGTCGGGGCGCGGCAATCTCATAGATTCGCGGTGGGCTTATGAGGAAGCGTGCCTCAAATTGCCCGCCCTACGTCCCGGTGCTAAAATTGCCTTATGGCAAAAGGTTCCAGCGTAATAACCGTTAATCGCAAAGCCTACCACAACTATCATATTCAGGAAAGCCTTGAGGCAGGCATTGTCCTCAAAGGTTCGGAGATCAAATCCATCAGGGAAGGCAAGGTGAACTTGAGTGACGCCTATGCCAGGCCGGAAAATGGCGAGTTGTGGCTCTATAATAGCCACATTGCTTCCTATGATGCTGCCAGCTATAACACACATGAGCCAACCAGGCCTCGCAAGCTTCTTCTGCACAGAAAGGAAATCAATAGCCTTGCGGGCAAGGTAGTGCAGAAGGGTTTGACTTTGGTGCCTCTTAAGCTGTATATTAGACATGGGGTGGCTAAAGTGGAGTTGGGGGTGGCCAAAGGGAAGAAAGTCTACGACAAGAAGGAAGCTATTGCCCGTCGAGACGCAGATAGGGAAATGGAGCGGGCGATGAAGCGTAGAAGGAGGTGATGGAAGAGGAGGCCAAAGTAACATGGGGGCGCGTGGGTTCGACAGGGGGAGGCCTACAGAATTGCAGGCTGAGGTGCCACTAACCTCATAAAACAGGTGGCAAAAGATAACTGAGGAACCTGTTTACGCTTAACGGTTCAATCTGACCCGAGCTCTCCTCGAAGGTTGGGATTAGGTTTCAGAAAAATCGAGGCGCTCCAATCCTGATGCCGATAGGGGTTGGCTAAGAAATATTGGCTGGTCTGGCTGGATTCGGTCAGCAGATGAAAGTTAGACGAGACAAAAAGAGCTGACTAAGCCTGTAGGATATTCTGGCAACCTTCTTTTGGACGGGGAGTTCAACTCTCCCCCGCCTCCACCATTTAATAGTGACTGGACTAAAACTCTACATCTAGCATTTCCATTGGAGACTATCGCAGCTAAAGGAACCAACCGATCTTCAGTATAAATCCACACATTACAGGTATATCCAATTAACTGGAAACCTGTTCTATGGCGGCAAAATAAGAAGACTATACGGTACGTAGCCAGGACTGCAAATGCAGGACGAAAATATCGATAGGACAATCTCATACGATTTCAAACCAAGGCTTGAGAGTTTCCTCGCTGAAGTTCTAATCGGACTACGCAAGCCGCAGAAAGAATTACCCTCCAAATATTTCTACGATGAACGTGGTTCGCAGTTGTTCGAGCGTATCTGTGAACTGAAAGAATACTACATCACTCGTATAGAGGCGTCCATTATGCAGGCTCATATCGAGGAAATGGTCGAACTAATCGGACCACGCGTGCTCGTGATTGAACATGGTTGTGGTAATTGTGAGAAGGTGCGCTTTTTGATGGACCATTTGCACGATCCGGTAGCCTTCATACCAATTGACATCTCGCAGGAGCAGTTGCTACAGGTAGCCAAGGAACTCGACTCTATTTATCCCCAACTGCAGGTTCTTCCGGTCTGTGCTGATTATACTAGCAGTTTTGAATTGCCGGTTCCAAAGCGAGAGAACAAACGCACAGTCGTTTATTTCCCCGGTTCAACTATTGGCAACTTTGATCCCATTCCCGCGAAGCATTTCTTGGAGCATATTGCCAGTCTATGCGGATCAGGCGGTGCTCTACTTATCGGTGTGGACCTGAAGAAAGACCCCGCCGTGCTGCACAGTGCCTATAATGATAGTGACGGGCTAACCGCTGCCTTCAATCTCAATCTACTCGCGCGAATCAATCGTGAACTCGGCTGTGATTTCCATCTGGACGGATTTGAGCACTATGCCTTCTATAATCCCCGGGAAAGCAGGGTCGAAACGCATCTTGTCAGTCAGAGGGGTCAGGTGGTTCATATAGACGGGGAAACCATTTCTTTTGCCAAGGGGGAAAGTGTCTGGACGGAAAATTCGTACAAGTACAACCTCGATGAGTTCAAGCAGATGGCTGCAGCGGCTGGACTTAGAGTGGAGCGTGTCTGGGTAGATGAGCGGCAGTGGTTCAGTGTCCAGTACCTTACAGCAAGATAAGGCTAATCGAGCATCATTAGCGGTTTGTGAACTATTTACACGGCATGAGCCGCACCAGGTCTTTCTCTTTGAGCACTTGCTCAAGAGCCGACACAGTGTAATCGATGTCTTCCTCACTTGTGTAGCGGCTCAACGAGAACCTCACCGAGCAATGAGCCTGTTCTTCAGTTCTTCCCATGGCAATAAGTACATGAGTTGGCTCGGGAGACCCTGACTTACAAGCCGAACCTGAAGAGAGTGAAATGCCATGCTGATCCAGGGCGATGACAATAGATTCCCCACGTAGGCCCGGGAGAGTCAGATTCAGCGTGTTGGGCAACCTGCTCTCTCGATGACCATTTAATACGGCATCTGTCACCAAATTCCTGATACCCTCCTCTAATTTGTCACGGAGGTCACGTATCCGGTCAGCGTCTAGAACGGCGGATGTGGCCAGTACCGCTGCTTTGCCCAAGCCTACGAGGGCCGGAACATTCTCTGTACCTGCCCGTATTCCCTTCTCCTGTTTGCCCCCGTGAATAAGCGGCTCCAATTCGATTCCCTTTCTGACATATAGAGCACCTACTCCCTTTGGGGCATGAAACTTGTGTCCTGACAAACTGAGCATATCCACACCAAGGTCTTGTATATCCACCTTAATCTTACCTACGGCTTGGACGGCGTCCGTGTGGAACAGGATTCCCTTTTCGCGGCAAATCGAACTCAGCTCCTTTATAGGGAGAATAGTGCCCACTTCATTGTTGGCCATCATTATGGAGACGAGAATGGTATCTGCAGTGATGGCGTTGCGCAGTTTTTCGGGGTCCAGCCAACCATCTCCATCTACATCGAGATATGTAACTCTATAGCCAGATCTCTCCAAAAACTCACAGGCGCCAAGTACAGCCGGATGTTCTACAGTGGTTGTTATAATGTGATTGCCCTTGTCGCGCATCGCAAATGTGGCTCCCTTGATAGCAAGATTGTCAGCCTCAGAGCCGCCTCCGGTGAAGACAATCCTTCGCGGCCGAGCATTTACTAGCATAGCCACCCGGCGGCGTGCATTCTCTAAAGCTTCTCGGGCAATCTTGCCTGTCTGATGTATGCTGGAAGGGTTTCCGGCATCTGCACTCAGATATGGCATCATGGCCTCTCGTACTGCATCATCAACCTGTGTTGTGGCATTGTTGTCAAGGTATATGCGACCTTTGAGCTTTGTTCGCCGTTCCAGGGCGTTTGCCAAACCGCTGTGGTAGTCGAATACTTGTCTATTTACTAAGCAGCAAATCTCATCGCTCCCGGACTCAACCTTTTGCACATCACACAAGAGTGCTTTATATACGGGAAAACCAGAAATGCTGTCATAGTTGTTAATATCCGTAAGTTCATTCACGTTCCATTCCTGCCATGCTTTGGGTCCAACAGGGGTGCCACCACCGAACATACATTCAATGCATCCTTTGGCAATGCCATCCGTGACTCTAGCCCGAAAAGACACACTCCCTCTCGGGGTGATTACTCGTACCAGATCACCACTTCTGATGCCCCTTTTCTCAGCATCTTCAGTGTTCATCTCTACCAGGGGCTCCGGCGTGTCAGTTATCAGTCCTTCAATACCGTGATGTTGAGATCTGAAGTCAGTTTGGGGTCTTGCCCCGGAGTTGAATGCCAAGGGAAAGCTTTCCAGCAATTTCGGACTCCCCAGTGGTCCTTCAGTCGGCTCGATGTATTTAGGCAATGGCTCATATCCATAGTCCTCTAAAGTAGTCGACCATATTTCAAACTTTCCTGTCGGAGTATCGAAGCCGGGTTTCCCATCCCTTCTTAAACCACCCTTCTGCCATTTCTTATACTCCATCATAGGTGTCGAAATTCTGACCCACCCACCGGCTGCCTGCACATCCTCCAGAGTGTATCCGGAACCTTCCAGGACAAATCGGAGCATCTCCTCTTCAGTCTGAGGAAACAGGTGTCCGTAGCCAAGACGGTCGGCCAGCTTGGCCATGATGAGGTAATCATTGCGTGCCTCTCCCACGGGCTCAATCATTCTCTCACGTAGGCGGAAAATCGGACCATAAGTCATATATGAATAATTTTCAAACATTGTCGTAGCTGGCAGGAATATATCGGCGTATGCGGCATCAGCCGTAAGCTGACGATCAATACAGACTACGAAGTCAAGTTTGGATAGGACTTCTCTCCAAATCGGAGTTTGTGGCCATGATGTCAGCAAGGAAGCGCCGTGTATGATGAGGGCGCGTGTCTGGTAGGGTTGTCCTTTCAGAACGGAGTCAACCAGTGCGATTGCATGTGCTTCTCCACGGTAGCTTGTGTAAACAGGAAACTCGTTTCGACCGATAGCCAGATCAACGTTTGGGTTATCTAGATTGCATGAATGGTTGATGGGGAATTCACTGCTAGGCATGGTGAGACCTATACCACCCGGTACATCGAGTTGGTTGGCGAGGGCGAATAAGGTTAGCACTGCTCTGGCCGACTGGACGCCGCTATTGGAGTACTCCAGCCCGGTAAACATCAGCAATGACACACCGTCAGAATTGCAGATGCGCCGGGCAAGATCTCGTATCGTATCTGCTGCAACCCATGTGATGCTCTCCACTACTTCAGGTTTGAAATGCTGGACGTAAGTCTTCAGCGCATCAAAGCCATGACACCAGTTCTCAGCGAAATCCTCGTCATACAGGTCTTCGTCTATCATCACTTCTATCATGCTCAAGGCTAGGGCACCGTCGGTACCGGGCCGAATGGGAATCCATTGAGCGCCAGTACGTACGGCTGTTTCTGTATGGCGGGGGTCAATTACAACAATCCTTGCGCCACGCTTGGCTGCTGCCTCCAGCCGTTGCATGTCTACGGGAGGTGAATCTGTAGCGGGATTTGTGCCCCATACCACCACTATCTCCGCATTCTCTATATCGGGGAACATATTCATTTGCATCCGTCCCATAGTCACATGGGGAGCAATCATGTGAGCAGATACGTAACACAATGCACCCACTCCTGTCGTGTTCGGAGATCCAAACGGAAATAGAATATTGGATGCTGAAGATACAACTACATCTTTTGGTTGATACAGATCACACAACGACAGTTCTTGAGCTCCGCGCCCGGTATAAATAGATACCGCTTCGGGTCCACATTCCTTCTTGATTTTCAGAAGATTCGTGGCGATTAGTTCATACGCTTCGTCCCAGCTAATACGATTGAAATCGTATGAGCCCTTGGGCCCCACGCGCTTCATGGGATGTTTGATTCTGTGGTCGGAGTAGACTATTTCCGGTGCATGTTTGCCACGCCGACATATCGTACCTAGTGAATGACTACTGTCGGGTCGGATATCAACCAGCTTATCTTTGTCAAACCCCACCTCCACCCAGCAACCGGCCGGACATATGCCACAGAGCCCCTTTCGCCACTCTACTTCCGAGTCACGTTCTTTCAATTGACTAATAACCGATTCTATACGGGATATCGGTATATACCTTCTGCCTGACTATTTCTTCCCAAGAGATCTGTGGGTGGTTAGTATTTCTGCCAGCCCTTCCCTTGACGCATACCTCGAACGTAAGCCGCTTGACCGGCGTGAAGAACGCTGTCATCCAGTATACTAACCAAGCGTACACCAACTGTCGGCAGTGGCTGGAACTGCGGCTCGTTTAGTTCTCTGTCGAGGTCTTTTTCCGATAAGAAGCTGATATACTGTTTGGAACGTTCTGCCACTGCACGAGTGTAACCTAACAGTGTTCTTGATTCCGGTGATTTAAACGCTGAAACTTGCTCCGGACTATGTCCGAATCCAACATCATCAGACTCCGGTTGTCGACCGAACTTGGTATACCACTTGTCTGTAGTCCAGAGCTGTTTCCCGCCCATTAAAGAGGCAATCTGGGCGTCCTGCTGGCGTGTTAAATGCCAAACCAGCCAACCAATACTGTTACAATCATGCCTCGGTTGCCAATCCAGATCATCCTGAGTCAGGCCTTTGAGCACGTTTTCCAGGAATTCTGGGACACGGCTGTAACCATCAATGAGAAGATCCTTCCATTCCATGACTTTCTCCCTTTCTCAGACAATCTCAGTTCGTAGTCAAATTACTGTGGTCAATAGTCTAGAACTGTCAGCCGAACCTGTCAATTGTTTGATACCACTTACACAGTTAGGTAAAATGAAAACGAGGAGAACCAAGATGGGCAAAATAGTGAGATTGCTTCTCGTAATAGCAGCGAGCATCTCATTGCTGCTTGCCGTTGCCGGCTGTGCTGAAAAACCAGAACCCGAGTTCAATCTAAGTTATGTCGTTGTGGATACCGGCCAGGAGAAATGCTACGACAACTCCCAGGAAATCGCCTGCCCCCAGCCTGGTGAAGCATTCTACGGTCAGGATGCTCAGTATCAAGGCAACCAGCCTGATTATCAGGATAACGGAGACGGCACAGTTACCGATCTTAATACCGGGCTGATGTGGCAGAAGACGCCGGGTGACAAGGTAACATACGATGGAGCTGTAGCGGGGGCTAAGGACTTTGATCTTGCCGGATACGATGACTGGCGGCTTCCGACTATCAAGGAACTATACTCGCTGATACTTTTTAGTGGCACTGATCCCGCTCCGGAGAGCGCCGAGCCCGCAGTGCCTTTCATCGACACGAACTACTTTGACTTCGAATATGGTGATGTAAGCGCTGGTGAACGGATTATTGATGCCCAGTACTGGTCTTCGACCGAATACGTCGGGACGACTATGAATGGCGCTGCTACCGTCTTTGGTGTCAATTTCGCCGATGGACGCATTAAGGGCTATCCCAGGGACACTGGTCCTCAGGGACAACCTATGACGGAATTCGTGCGCTATGTACGGGGCAATTTGAATTACGGCGTCAACGATTTCGTGGACAATGGTGATGGAACGATCACCGATAACGCCACGGGCTTGATGTGGTCCGAGGATGATAGCGGCCAGGGAATGGACTGGGAAGATGCCTTGGTGTGGGTTCAGCAGAAGAATGAGGAGAGTTACCTCGGCTATAATGACTGGCGTTTACCAACCGCCAAGGAACTACAGAGCATAGTTGACTACACTCGATCGCCGCAAACAACAAATTCGGCTGCGATTGATCCTGTCTTCGACGTAACATCAATAATCGATGAGCGCGGTGAAATGAACTATCCGTTCTACTGGACCAGTACCACCCATGCGGACGCAGCAGGCGGCGGTGGTGCTGCTGCCTATATCGCCTTTGGTGAGGCGCTTGGCTATATGGGTAATTCCTGGATTGACGTTCACGGCGCCGGTGCCCAGCGTAGCGACCCCAAAAGCGGCGACCCGGCCGACTATCCCTATGGACGCGGCCCGCAGGGTGACGCAATCCGTATCTACAATTACGTTCGTTGTGTGTGTGACACTAGTTGAACACAAGTACTGAAGCCCGCTGCTCTTTAAGGTTGTGGAGAATAATTTGGGTACGATAGAGCTGGACCTCCCCCGCCTCCACCAGGAAATCTGGAAGCGCCGGCTTTTCACGGCTGGCGCTTTTTATATCTGTTCCCTCCAAATCTTCTGCGCTAAAACTTTTACCGATGCAAAGAGCAGGCTAGCGGGCTAAATAAGTCGGCCGGCACAGTCTTGGGCACTATCACGTTCAGCGATGAGGGCACGGTATGGATGGCGACCGGAGTCCTGGTAAAAGGCTCACCATCTACGTGAACCGGCAATGAGGGCGCTGACTCGATAGCTATTTCACGGCACTGGTAGTACTCTACCTTCGGGTCTTCTAGGTGTCTGTGCGTGAGCACCTTCATGGCTTGCTGCACAAAGGTGAAGAAACCGCCTCCCTTGAAAATGCACACATCCAACCTGGCATCGTTCACACAGGCCTTAGCCCCGATCGGTATCATGCCGCCATAGAGTTGAATATTGCTGACGACAATGAACGGCGTGGTGACCTTTACAACTTTCCCGTCCAGATTCAGCCGGGCATCAGTACCGGAGTATCGAGAGGCTGACTCGATTGTGGGTAGCACATACGCCCAGGAACCCAATGTCCTTTTTTCTTTCAGCGGTATGCTCTGGGCGATGGCAGCATCAAACCCAATGCCTGCCCACATTAGGAAGTAGCGTCCGGAGAGCTCACCCATATCGACGGCAACAGTGCGTCCCTCTACGAGGACTCGGGCAGCGTCCAATAGTACCTTTCGGTAGTAGTTGGCAAGCAATGGGCGTGCAACCCTTTCCTGCAGAGCTGCAATCATCTTGACCGCTTGAGTGCCGGGAAGCAGGGGGTTCAGGGCCGGGATGCGCATCTGTAATGCCCATGAATTGGTCGTTCCCACAGGGAGCACTCCCAGCGCTGTATCGGTGTTCACCAGTCCGTTTGCTACCTCGTTGATAGTGCCATCGCCACCGGCAGCAATAACTACCTGTGCACCCCTATCGACAGCCTGGCGGGCTAGTTCGATCGCTTCCAGCGGCCTGCTGGTTTCTCGTAAAGTGACAGACCACCCGTGGCGGCTTAGAAAGGCAACTACATTGTCAAGTTCGTGCCTGACGACCACCTGTCCTCCGGAAGGATTGTATACTAACTCA
>Ga0315553_10002067_pt1 | contig 16316 bp, 16 predicted proteins | sample SalMarSW160140MG_FD_203099 | JGI IMG/M metagenome (GOLD analysis project Ga0315553, IMG submission 203099) | Salt marsh sediment microbial communities from the Plum Island Ecosystem LTER, Massachusetts, United States - Salt Marsh Sediment SW1601-40 ... | reverse complement strand
AGCTTAATATGGGTATATAGGGTCAAGTCTTGCAATATAAAAATAGATTGCAAAATATATTTATGTGAATATACTACAGTGAGCAGGGCGATTAAAAAAATTAAAGCGAGAAAAAAAAGTGATATTTCAAGACCTGACCCATTTATTGATTAAGGAAGAAGGGAGGGATCGTCCATGACGCTCCTGAGTGTCGATCAATATATTGAAAAACAGAAATCGCCGCAAAAGGAGATCTGCCAGCATTTGCGCAAGATCATTCTGGAAACCTTTCCCGATATCAAGGAGGGAATGAAATGGGGCGTCCCTGCTTTTGCCGAAGGTCTATATTATATCGTGGCTTTAAAGGATCATGTGAATCTGGGCTTCTCCAGCAAAGGGCTCAACAAGGAAGAATTAGCGCTTTTTGACGGCGGCGGGAAAACAACAAAACACCTGGTAGTCAAATCGTTGGAAACCGATCGGGAAAGGATCGTCAAGCTGTTAAAGCTGGTCAAAGAAAGGTAAGGATAAAAGAGTAATAAAGAATTATTGGCCTAAGGTTTGTGTCAAAAGTTGGGGCGAGAGTCTCCTCTTTGGTGAGTGGTGTGCTTGGTGCTTGAGTTCCCCATGGTTAGATTTTGCATCTAATAAAGTTAATATAATAAATAAATTGGGTACCTGGATGGCTCAGGCTGTAGCGAAAATTGTTGAGGTACTTTGGTGTTTTAAAGGAGGAATGGTTGAGATAAAGGGATTGTTAAACCTGGTTGAAACGCTTGGTGATCGGGGACACTTGATAGAGCCTCTTGAGTATGCCTCTCAGGATCATCCGGAATTGATTACGCCTTATCTTAACTTTGTCCTTGAGCATTTAGAATTATTTTTTTCTAGTTTTATTTTAACTATCAATTTTTCCGCTTAAAATACTACTATTCTATTAAAGTATGCCAACTCATTTCCAATCTTTAGGTCATGAATGGCGCAATGAGCTCCCTATCACTTTCTTTATAAGTGAAATGTTCTGTACCGCCCTCTTTTCAGGAATGGAATATTCAGTGAGATTGTTACTTATTTATTATAACGATGTAAAGCATACTTGACAAAATGTAATAAATACATTACTATTTAATATATATCTAATGGAGGTATTAAATATGGAATACAAAATATTTAGAAAAGTAAAAATTCTTATTACTGCGTTTATTTCTGCAACAGTAGCGATGGCGGTTGTATACGAAAATATGATTCTGGCTTTGGCTGGCGTTTTAATCGGGTTGCTGTTTCTTTTTTTGGTTAAAAAGAAAACAAAAGCTGTTTGGGTGGATGAGCGTATTAAAAGTGTTGGTGGGCATGCGGCTCTTTTAACTCATACAATTTTAACCAGTGTTATTGCTTTTTTATCTTTGGTTTTTATTATCGGTGGAAGACAAACCGATAAATTACAAATTGAGGCACTTGGAATTGTTTTGAGTTATATCGTGCTTTCGAGTTTGGCGATTTATGCCATGTCTTATAAGTATTACCTAAAAAAATACAGTGATGAAGATGAAGAATAAAATAAAAGTTTTTCGCGCAATGAACGATATGACACAAGAAGATTTGGCAATTAAGCTAAATGTAACCAGGCAAACGATCATTGCCATTGAAAAAAATAAATATAATCCGTCTTTGGAGCTAGCAATGAAGATTGCTAAAACCTTTGGGCAAACAATAGAAAAAATATTTACCTTAGATTAAAGAAGGGAAATTTTATGGAAAACTCTTTTTATCAAAACTAAAAGCCGCCGAGAATAATGTAGCAAAATATTAGGAGCAGGTGCTATCTTGAAGGTCAACCCCAACTCTTCCAAACCTGTCCCCGCGTGCCTCCACGCTCGCCGGAGGCGGACTTTCACGAATTTTGTTGATTAAATCCCTTTTATTTGGTAGTCTTAAGTCGAGGTTAAATTTTTTGTTTGAAATTAACATAGCGAAGATTGCCGGCCGCGGGCTGCTGAATCGTTGAGTCGTCGGATCGTCAGGTGCCCGGGTATTTTAATTAAGGAGTTAGTCAAATAAGGTCATGTATCATCCAAGATTTAAAGGCAGCCATTATAGGATGGGACAGATGATGGGAAACATATTTAAAAAGAGCAATACTCGGTTTCCTATCAGGCTTGACCCATTCCAGATCAAATTCGGCAGGGAAAGCGGGAAGTTATTAAAACAATTTTTCCCCGAGGCAACGGAAGAGATTAAAGGGATCACAGATGTCATGGGGATTGATAATGAATGGTTTACTTCCTGGATGATGTGCATGGGCTGTTGTCTTTATAATATGAATGACGAGAGCTGTATAGAAAACAGAGGATGTACGGCATTCAGTTTTGTGCATCATGGTCAGGTCTATCATGCAAGAGATAATGACCTGCCCCCGTTTTTAAAAAAGATAAGTAAAAGCGTTTATTATGAGCCTGAAAATAAAAGGCGTTTTATCCTGAATACATCCTCTTTTGTCAATGGCGAAGAGGGCATAAATGACCACGGATTGGTTGCCGCCATGACTTTTGTCATGCCGAAATTGGAGGAAATAAAACCCGGTATCAATTCGGTGTTTTTGGTCCGTTATTTACTGGAGAACTGTAAAACGGTTGATGAGGTGCTTGATGCCTTAGAAAAACTGCCGATTGCCTCCAGCTGCAATATTATTTTAACGGATGAAAGCGGCAAAATGGTCGTTGCCGAATGCCATCCTCTTAAGCGGCACTTAAGGCAGCCCGATAAAAATAGAAATGGCGAACCTTTTGTGATCGCGGTCAATCATTTTACGTCAAAAGAAATGTGGGGATACGATGCCAGCGATCGTAATGCTTATTTCTCTGAAGTGAGATATCAAACGGCGTATCATGCCTTAAAGGAGATGGATTACAGCGGTGGTGTCGAACATGCCGAAAATATCTTGAGCGGTCAATATGGCTTTATGTGCCAGTATGATAAAAAATTAAATTTTGATACAATCTGGTCTTCGGTATTTGATATCTCTCATCGTAAGATCTACAGAGCGGAAGGGAATCCGGGCAGAAAAAAATACAAAGAGGATTTTCGCTTGAATTGGGCGATCAATGACAAAGCAATGTAAGACAAGGCGGAAGGTGACCTGGAAGGCAGTCAATCTTTCATTGACATCAAGACAGTTGTGCAGGAGGCACATGGCTTTACCTTTAGGGAAATCAAAGGTGAATGGAATGCCTGCCCTCCCCTGTGTTGTACGACTATGTTATTAAAGATTTAAGAGGTGCTCTAAGAGAATAGGGGACGGTTCTCCGTTCCTTGTTACTTCCTTTTAAATCCTTTATTTACAAGGCTTTCAAGAAGGTATTTTCCCACAAGTTTTTCACATTTTCCCCATTTATAAGTAAATATTATTAGTTTTAATCCCTTTACCATTATGGGAATCCAGCCTTTTCCCTTCCATTGAGTGACTAATAACTTTTCCCTTGAAAAAGAAGGATTTTGTAAGGCTCTTGTTGTAGTATAAAAATGAGTATTATGGTAGGAGTGTCTTTTGCAAATAAAAAGTAGGAAGAACCTATGGAATCCTTAGAAAAAATTTCACTTATCGCTCCCTGTGGCATGAACTGCGGAGTCTGTGTTAATTATCTGGCGATGAAATACGACCTTAAAAAACAGGGGTTTAGAAAGACATACTGCAGTGGCTGCCTGCCACGCGGTAAGAACTGTACCTTCATGAAAAATCAGTGCGATCTGCTCGGGAAAGGACTTATTCGGTTTTGCTATGAGTGCGAAAATTTTCCCTGTAGTCGGCTGAAAGCCCTCGATAAGCGATACCGCACCAAGTACCATATGAGCATGATAGAAAACCTCGAATTCATCAAAGAGCAGGGCATCGAGAGGTTCTTGGAAAAGGAAGAGGCAAAGTGGCGTTGCTCTGAATGTGGCGAGGTGATATGCTGTCATAACGGACTGTGCTTGAATTGCGGTCTCGATAAGCTGCGCCAGAATAAAAAGTACCGCTGGGATGAGGAGTAGATACCACAGACCAATTCAAAAAGGTAGAAAAATGAATAAACAACCAAATATTCTATTTTCTTTAACTTTTTTCTGTACAATCCTTTCATTAATTTCACTGATATTTATTATGCTTTCAATTCCTCTCCAAAAAGAACAAATATTTATTTATCGGGATACGTTTTCAAATACTGAGATAGCTATTCTTTTTGGCTTTTTAGTTATCTTTCTTTTTCATATCTTTTCACTGGTTTGGATTTTTTCCAAAACACGAAAATTGAAGTCATTTAATGTCGGTAAATGGTTATTGTTTGTTTTTGGAAGTTTTTCTTTATTTTTATTTCTTGGTGAAAAAGTCATGCTCGATGAAATTGGCCATGAATATTTTTCAGATTGGTCAATAACCGGTGAATGGGTAATTCTTTATATATTATTTGTTATCCAATTGATTTATAATTTAATCATTCTATTCCGATTAAGAGAATAAGATAAAAGAAAAAATTTAAGTAAATTGGAAGGTTGTACCAGGTCAATAATTCTGTAACTTTTTGAGGAAAAGATTAATCTGATAGGGGCAATTATTTCCTCCATAATCGCTTTTGTTTCAATAGGGTTAATATTATTTACATATATTCGTTAGAAAATAGTACAAACTGATCTGGCGTGCTTCAGATAACAGTGGATATGACTTCGGAATTACAAAGCAGGAATCTAACAGGGTCTATAATTGTAAAATAACAACTAAGATTAAACAGCCTGAATCAATCAGGGTAGTCAAAAACCTTTCTTTATGCCAGAATGATAACATAAGGTAAGAGTGACTTTATGCATGACCTTATATTTTAACTTGACAGCAAATACTTGCCATGTTATCTTATAATTAACCGTGACAGAGCATGGTTAATACAGAATAAAACGAATATAACCAAGAAGACTGCAGACTAATGGGTATAAAAAGATCGACCCTTTATTCCCAGCTAAAAGGTAATCTTGAAAAAAAGATAAAAGAAGCAGATATCAAAAAGAAGATAAAGGATATTTCCTATAAACATCCCTATTATGGTTATAGGAGAATCACCGCTTCCCTAAGAAGGGAAAAGTCATAGTCAATCATAAGAAGGTATTAAAAATGATACAACAGATGGGAGTGAATACGAAGTAGAATAAAACACAAATACATCACCACTACTAATAGCAAAGATCATAATAGAATACACTCCAGTTTGATCAAAGATCAAGAGCTTACCGTTATTAATCAAGTCTGCTGTGCGGATATCATCTATATCAGTATACTTAATGGTTTTTTCTATCTTGCCGCCATCCTGGATATCTATTCCCCTAAAATAATCGGTTAGGCTATTGGTAAAACTTTATCTTCTAAACTGGTGATCACTGCTTTAAATATGACTGACTATAGCTACCAGAAATACCGATAATCTGATTCATTATTATAGATCAGGGGATTAAAGTATACCTGTAAAGATTACATAAAAATATTAAAGGATAAGGGTATCAGAATAAGTATATCCTGAAAAGGCAATCCTTAGGATAATGCCATAGTCTTAATCATTCTTTAAAACCCTGAAATGGGAGGAGGTATGCTTATGGGAATATGAAACTTTTTCTGATGTAGCTGAAAGAATACCCTATTTTATAGAAGATGTGTGTAATAGTAAGAGGTTGCATTCCTCTTTGGGGTATCTACTTCCAGAGGAATACGAAAGGCTACTGGTAAAGAATAGCTCTCGGGAATGTATGGTGTGTTAAGACTTAAAATGTCTAGCCTGAGGGCTTCGCTTCACTTTAATTTAATGGTAAAAGCTAGCATAGAACAAGGTTTTTAAATAAAATTGTAAAAGGAGGTATTTGTTCATGAGAATATGGAATTTTAAAACGGTTACTGTAATTCTCGTACTGCTTTTCTGTTTCGGAACACTTGGTGTGGCATTTGCTCAGGAAAAAGAACCATTACTGGTAGGTTCTATTTGGGATCAGGTTGGGTTTGGAGGACAAATCGGTCAAACATGTTACCGTGGGTCTCAGTTAGCTGTGGATTTGGTAAATGAAGCGGGTGGCATCTTTGGTCGTAAAGTTGAATACATCAATATAGATGGTCAGAGCGAACTGGACGTAATATCGGGAGCGGCGAAAAGGCTTGCCGAGGAACAAAAGGTATTAGCTGCAGTTGGTAGCGAGGATGACTCACTAACATCCGCTTCCGGGCCGGTATTTCAAGCAAACGGTACTGTTTTCTTGACTGGTCCGGCTACTACTCCTACTCAACCAGAGATCGGCGAGTATATTTTCATGCCTGCTTACGGTGACCATTTCCAGGGAACAGCTGCAGCTAAGTTCTGCGTTGAAGAACTAGGGTGGAAAAAGGTCGCGATTCTTTATGATTCTGCAAGTGCTTACAGCACCTATCTTTCTAAAGCCTTTAGTGCGGCTTTCAAGTACTATACCAATGATCCATCGGCAATAGTGCAGGCAGAATCCTACATGACTGGGGATATGACCTTCACCTCTCAGCTTACCCGAATCAGGGGTATCCAAGACAAAATCGACGCGTTTGTGACTTTCCCTCCCGAACCTCAGGATGCACCAGTTTATTCAAAACAAGCGAGGAACTTGGGAATTACGGTCCCTCTATTCCTCACTGATGGTGGTGATGATATCAGTGTAGTTGAGGTTGGAGGGCAGGCAGTAGAAGGTGCTTACATTTCAACGCAATTTGCCGGGGATTCTCCCACTACCGAAAAAGGGAAACAATTCGTTTTGGATTATAAAGCGAAGTTTGATGCAGAACCGGGTTGTTTCGAATCGGTCGGTTATGACTCTATGAAATTGGTTCTTGAATCACTCGAAGTAATAATCGGTATAGTTGGAGACGAGGTCTGGGATTCAATGTCATTAGCCCAGAAGAGAACGGCCATTCGCAATACACTTCAACTGTGGCCCGTTTTTGAAACCACTACTGTACCGATATCATATCCAGATCCCGAAACCGCAATCTATCCGAGAGTACCGAATAGGCCTGTTATATTTAAGGTAATTAAGAATGGGGAGCTCCGCTATTTTACTCATATGGAACCTGAGGAGTTTGCAGCTGATCTGCCAGCAGTACTTAAGGCGATGGGCGAAATTTAAAACTAACCGCAGCATGATACACTGTTGCGGTAGGATACACGGACGCGGGAAAGAAGTATTAACTTTCCTGCGTCCGTAATTTTTGAGAACCGGAGGTCGATAAAGATGCCAGTTTTGATGCAAATAAATGAATTGACAAAGCAATTTGGGGGGCTGAAAGCTGTTTCTAGTCTTGACATTGAACTCCATCAGGGAGAGTTGCTTGGGCTCATCGGACCAAATGGTGCAGGGAAGACCACCATCTTTAACCTTATCACTGGCCTTCTAAGACCGAATGCAGGTCGGATTATTTTTCGAGAGAAAAACATAGCTGGATGGGCACCTCACCGTATATCGAATAGCGGCATTGCTCGTACTTTCCAAAACATCCGCCTTATGTCAGGTATGACGGTGCGAGAAAATATAAGACCAGCATTTCATCAAAAAATCAAGTATTCCCTCTTGAGTTCAATAATGAAAACCCCCTCTTTTATTCATACGGAAATAGAAATGGATCGGAAAATTAATGATGCACTCAGCATGCTTCAGGTATCCGAGTACGCCGACCAATATGTTGAAGATCTCCCATATGGAATACAGAGGAGAATCGAGATTGCCAGAGCTTTGTGTCTTGAACCCATGGTTTTACTGCTCGATGAGCCCACAGCAGGCCTGAACCCGAAAGAAGCAGAACAGATCGTTGAAATCATCAACTATCTGTCAAATGAGCTAAGTGTTTCCATGGTGGTCATAGAACACAACATGCGTGTTATCATGAGTATATGCTCACGGATTGTAGTGATTAATCAGGGAGAGGTTATCGCTACTGGTACGTCAGAGGAAATACAGAAAAACAAGGAAGTAATAAGGGTGTACTTGGGGGAGAAAAGGAGTACATAATAGGGGGTTGTTTAAATGTTGCTGTCAATAGAGAATGTTACTACAGGCTACGGGAAAGCTCAGGTTCTCAAAAAAGTTAATATTAGCCTTGAAAAGGGTGAAATAGTTGCTTTAATAGGGGCTAATGGCGCAGGCAAGACCACCGCTCTAAGGTGTATAGCCGGCGTCATCAAACCATGGGAAGGGACAATTAAATTTAATAACCAAAAAATTGACGCTCTCGAACCGTATGAGATTGTATCACTCGGTATTTCATATTGCCCCGAAGGAAGAGACATATTTGCGAATCTTTCAGTTTATGAGAACCTAAAAGTGGGGGGCTACCTGATAAAGGATCGAAGAGAGTTCAAGTCCAATCTCAACCGAATTTACGAGCTTTTTTCTCGCTTACAGGAACGCCGTAACCAGATAGCTGGATCACTAAGTGGCGGAGAACAACAGATGCTTGCGATTGGCAGGGCTCTCATGTCAAAACCTAGTGTTCTTTTTCTTGATGAACCTTCTTTGGGCCTGGCTCCGATAATTGTGGAAAGTATATTCGAGGTAATCCAGCAGATAAATTCTTCTGGGACCTCGATCCTCCTGGTGGAGCAAAATGTAAGCCTTGCTCTAGACCTTGCGGAAAGAGCGTATGTCCTCGAAAAGGGAGAGATTAAACTGAGTGGTGAGAGTAAAGACCTGCGCGAGAGCGAGTATGTTAAGAATTCGTATCTTGGAATCACATGAAATATTCGAAGAACAAGGAAGGTAAAAAAAGATGGTTTTATATATACTGCAGCAAATGGTGAATGCGCTTTCGTATGGAAGCATCTTGGGTTTACTGGCAGTTGGCTACACAATGATCTACGGAATTCTGGGGCTCATCAACTTTGCTCATGGCGAGATCTTTATGATAGGAGCTTTTTCCTGTTATCTTTTCTCCACGGCGTTGAACCTCCCTTGGGTCACAGCTGCACTCCTGGCAATTATTACGTCTACCATTTCAGGGTTGTTATTGGAAAGATTTATCTACCGGCCCTGCATTCGGCGAGGAGGTTCTGTTCTAACTATATTCATTGTATCATTTGCTGCTTCAATTTTTTTAAGGTATTTTTTCATGATGTTTTTTACGGACAAACGCCGGGCATTTCCTATTCCCGCCTTCTTCGAAAAAATATACTTTGTAGGAGGCATAGTAATAGGGCTTCGAGATATACTTATATTTGCAACGACAGTCCTGATCATGGTGATTATCAGTTATTTTGTGAAGTATTCTAAGCTCGGTATAGCAATGAGGGCGGTCTCATATGATAAGACGACTGCGAGTTTCATGGGAATCAATAGTACTCAAATCATCAAACTTGTCTTTGTGATAGGTTCGATATTGGCGGCTATTTCCGGGCTTGAGTACGGTTTGAGCTTTGGGATTGTGAATCCAGGCATGGGATTCAACCCCGGACTTACAGGTTTCATTGCCGCAGTTCTTGGGGGAATCGGAAACGTCCCGGGAGCCATGATCGCCGGTTTCATTGTGGGGATAGGTGAGATTCTCTTTGTAGCAATTCTGCCGGCTATCTATTCACCCCTCCGTCCCTTGTTCGTATGGATTTTATTATTTTTCATACTCTTCTTGAAGCCGACAGGGCTATTCCGACCTAATGTTAAGTTTGAGGGGGATTGGGGAGAATGAAGAAGTTCACAAGCACTGCAAAGAGTCGAGGGTATTATATTGTAGTTATTATTGCAGCCATTATCTGTCTTGCTCTAATTGAGAAAAATTTAAGGGGGTTTTATCTCGGCATCTTCCTCTTATTCGGGATTAACGCCATAATTTGCCTTGGTGTCACCATAACAAATGGCTATGCTAATATCTTCTCTTTAGGTTTTGGCGGGATAATGCTGGTTTCCGCTTACGTCTCCAGCTGGTTTACCCTTCCCATCCAGTATAAGGTATCCTTCTTAAAACTCCCGGAATGGTTAGAAATGACCCAGCTGCCATTTCCATTGGCGCTGCTGCTCGGAGCCATTGCTGCCGTACTGGTGAGTATTACGCTGGTTCTGCCCGCTTTCCGGCTTAAAGGGCACTATTTTATTCTTGCATCGATCGGTATCAATATAGTCATGGCGAATTTGGCCGTAAATTTACGCTATTTTACAAATGGGCCGTTTGGAATACGAAATATTCCCTTTACCACTAATGTCTGGTGGGTATACGGCATCTTGTTTTTAACTGTTCTTTTCATGTGGAGATTTACCCACTCAAAGTTCGGACGGGCGGTAATAACACTTGGGAAGGACCAGACTCTTGCATCGACTATGGGGATCGATATTGTCCGTTACAAGATATATGCGTTTGTCATCGGTGGCTTTATTGTTGGATTAGCAGGTCCACTTTGGGTTCACTACATAGGGTCTATGCACCCGCATGTATTTGACCTTGTTTTTGTTTTTCAAATCATAGCAATGCTGGTTATTGGAAGTTTTGGAACGATTTCGGGAGCCATTCTTGGAGCCGGAATCATTACCATGTTTACGCACCTTGCCCGACCCGTGCAGGAAGGATTTAAGATTTTTAGCTTTCAAGTTCCTCCTCTTATTGGATTGATTCAGATTTTAATGGCAATAATGATCATTTTAGTTTTAATATATAAACCAGAGGGATTACTTGGAAAAAAGGAAATCACAGGACAAAGTTTACAAAATCTTTGGTTAAAAGCCAGAGGAAAGAAGGATGAAGCATGAAAAAGATACTACGGAACCAGGTAGTTTACGCAATGGGAACATCGAACAAACCGGTTATCTATGTAAATCCCGGGGAGACGCTACGGATTGAAACCGAGGATTGCTTTAGCCATCAACTGGTCAAGGTGACCGATTCCATTGATGAGCGTGTGGATTTTTCAAAGGTCAATCCGGCAACAGGACCGGTTTTCGTTAATGGGACATCTCCCGGCGATACATTGAAGGTATTCATTAAAAAGATTGATCTCGACAAACAGGGAGTGACAGTTGCTATGAAAGGTTTGGGAGTGCTGGGGCATAAAGTAAAGGGTTCTCAAGTTGAAATAATACCGATCGGAAGTGACGCTATTATGTTCGCAGGCCAAAAACTTCCGCGTCGGCCGATGATCGGGGTCATAGGTGTAGCACCCGCGGAAGGCGAGGTGCCGAACAGCACTCCTGGAGACCACGGTGGGAACATGGATACGCTAGATGTCAGCCCTGGTGCATATGTTTACCTTCCTGTTTTTGTCAATGGTGCCTACTTCGCTATTGGAGATATCCACGCAACTATGGGAAATGGAGAAATTTGCGGAACCGGAGTCGAGTGCAGGGCTGAAGTTGAGCTGACTCTCGATATCTGTAAGGAGTATCATTGGCAGATTCCGGTGATAGAGACGGGTGACTCCTTTTATTTTGTGGGAAGTGCCGATACACTGGACAATGCAGTCAAAAAAGCAGCCGATGAAGCAGTAATGTTCCTTGAGAAGATAAACCAGATTCCGTGGAACACTGCTTATATGCTGGCTAGTCTTTCGGCGGATGTGATTGTTAGTCAAGCGGTCAATCCTTTAAAGACTGCTCGAATTCGGATTCCAAAAAGTATAAGACAAGGTTAAGACAAGGTAAGAAAAGGTGACATTTCATTTGTCTTATCTAAAGGAGTAATAAGAGTCTATATTGCTATGAACCTCTCTGGAGGCACCGTTTCTACTGTTGTGCTTGTAACCATAGGTGCGGTAGTTGGCGGAGGCCTTTTTGGAGACCATTGTTCGCCGGTTTCTGATACCACTGTCCTTTCTTCCCTGGGAGTAAGCAGTGATCATATTGATCATGTGACGACTCAGCTTCCCTATGCATTGACAGCTGCTTTTATTGCTGGTATTGTCTTTGTTCTTATTGGAACAATGTCTATATAGTAGAAGATTAGATACTATTTTCTATTAAGCTTGTCTATATTGTCTATAAGAATAATATAGACAAGCTTAATATTCTTTATTCGATATTTTCAAAAAATATTTCATTTTTCCCTAATCTTGATCCAAAAATAGAACGGGGGACGGTTCTTTGTTTGACAACACCTTACCGATAAAATAACTATCACTGCGCATTGTCTTATGCTGAAGGAAGCAAGAAGAAAAAGTAAAAGCAAAATATGCCCCATCATAATAAGAGGATTCAATCGAATTAATATATTTAAAAATGATGAGAAGATGAAAAGTTCATTGATATTCTTGATGAGAACTATGTCTGACATTATAAATGAAAACTGAGTTCTTAAAATATTTAAAGAAGCCGGATGTAGGCTCATTAAGTCATTTGTCTAAATTGACAGGATTCATTGTTAATAAGATCTTTAGAGCTTGAAATAAAAAACCATTTCTAATTATATTTGGAGGTAAAGGGATGAATATGTATGATTGCCAGAAAAGTCTCTCAAAATTACCACTTCCCACCCTTGATAATACATGCCGGGAACTGATGAATTGGAGTAAAATATTTCTATCAGAGGATGAAATCGAACTGACCCGGGATGCGATTAATCATTTTCAATCCGCTGATGGCGTTGGACCAATCCTTCAAAATCACTTAACAGATTTATCCCAGGACCCTAAATTAAAAAATTGGTTAGAACCTTTTTGGTCTGAATCGTATCTTTCTAATCCCTTGCCTCTACCGACAGGCAGTAATGTGACTTTTATTCTTGATAAAAATCCCCAGATGAAATATTTATCGCTGCCAGAATTCCTCACAAGTCTCATCATTACACTTTTTGAATTTAATGAACTCATATTAACTGAGTCTTTGGATATTGATTACCAAAAGAAACAACCCCTTTGTATGTCCCAATATAAAACTCTTTTTAGCACCACAAGAATTCCTGGAAAAATAAAGGATTTCCATCTCACTGAGAGCAATGCCTCTCATGCCATTATCATTCACCGGGGTCATTACTATCGCCTCAACGTTCTTGATGACAATAGGAAAATTTTAAGTTATAACACTTTACACCAAAGTATTATGACGATTTTAAACTCCCCAAAAAAGATTAATAGATTGGCTATAGGTGCTTTAACGACGCTCCCAAGAAGAAAATGGGCGCAACTACGAAGTCATCTCATTGCCATTGATCCCCGGAACGGAAAAAATCTTCATCAGATTGAAAGCGCCTTAGGGGTTTTTATCATTGAACAAAACCAGTATAAGAATGATTCGCAGATGTTTAAACATCTTTTTTGTGGAGACTCTTATAATCGTTGGTATGATAAATCTCTTCAGTTTATCCTTAATGAAACAGGTGATTTTGGAATAAATTATGAACATTCCGGAGTAGATGGCACCACCTTAGGTCATCTTGTAGCCTATCTTTATCAGAATCTGCGCACTTTTGTAACGTCATCAAAGGTTAATGAAAAAACAATTGTGGAAGAAATCACTTTTACCTTCGATGATTTGCTTAAGTCAGCAATAAAAGAAGCTAAAACACTGAGTCAAGAAGCCTACGAAAATCTCGCCTTCGAAGTCTTGCCTTTTACAGACTTTGGCAAGGAGCATATTAAGACTCTCGGGCTCAGTCCTGACAGTTTTGTTCAGATTGGCATTCAATTGGCTCAGTATAAAATTTTTCAAGAAGTTTTTAATGCCTATGAATCCGTTATGACAAAACAATTTTTAGGTGGAAGAACAGAAACCATGCGGCCGCTCACCAGGGAATCTCTGGCTTTTGTTAAAAATCCGACTCTAGAAGGTTTAAGAGTTGCCTCTTTAAAGCATGTTGAGCGAATCAATGAGTGTAAAAATGGTCAGGGAATTGAACGACACTTATTTGGCCTTAAAAAAGCCCATGAAAAACTTTTTCCCTTAAAGATACTCCCCAAAATATTTTCTTCCCCGGGTTATAAAGCAATTACCACCGATTATTTTTCCACCAGCACCAGTAGTTCTTTGGGGATGCGCTATGCAGGTTATGGGCCTCTTATTAAAGATGGCTTTGCAGTGCGATATTTAGTCTATAAAGATCGATTGCATTTCGTTCTTTCATGCCAAAAACATAGGGCTGATTCCTTGATTCTCTTAAAGGCTTCCCTGGAAAAATCTCTTAAAGAAATGGCAACTCTAACCGATGAATAAATCAGGCAAAGGAAGTAAAGAGGTCTTCCTTTGCCTGATTGGAAGCGCTTTTTTGACTTCTTGGACGAATCCAGTTATTATAAATAATATAATGAAATCAAATATTATTGAAAAAAAACTTAATATTAGATTAAATTCTCTTCAATTTGTCTTCCAATAGCTGTACTTATTTAAAATATATTGACTTATTTTATTAGCATACTTCAGTCTAATCAACCCAGGAGCAAATTTATTTTGAAGCGAAAAGAAAAATAATCCACCAGTTAAAACAAAAAAATCAAAATCCTGGAAATTATTCATAAAAAAAGGAGGTGAATAAATTCTTATCATCAAACCTGACTTTTTTTCCTAAAATATTTTACTAAAACATTCTATGATATATAAATATCTTTTGGTATTTATATTTTTGTATGTAAAAAAGAAAAGGAGATTTATTAGTTTTATGAAATATAAAATATTATTAATGGTAACTATATTTTTAATCAGTATATTTTTATTCAGTTTAACATTAACAAGCGCAGCAAAGGATAAAATTGTCTTTGCGGATCCGGGTTGGGATAGTGCCAGATTTCATAACGGCATAGCCCAAACGATAATAGAAGAAGGTTACGGTTACCCTACAGAGGTGATTGCCGGCTCTACGGCGGCTACTTTTTTAGGGTTAATAGAGGGGGATATTGATGTTTATATGGAAGTATGGACTGCTAATTTAGGAGATACTTATTATGACCCTATCAATAAAGGGGAAATTATCGAGGTAACTGTAAATTTTAATGATAATGCAGAGGGGATTTACGTTCCTACTTATGTGATAAAAGGGGATAGTAAAAGAGGAATTGAAGCCCTTGCTCCGGATTTAAAAAACGTAGTTGACTTGAAAAAATATTGGGAAGTGTTTAAAGATGAAGAAGAACCTTCCAAGGGTAGGGTATATGGTGCTATTCCTGGTTGGAGAGTAGACGAGATTTTAAGATTGAAAATGAAAACATGGGGATTAGATGAAACTTATAATTATTTCAGCCCTGGTTCGGACAGTGCCTTAGCCGCTGTGATTGTAGGTGCTTATGAAAAAGGTGAACCTATCGCAGCCTATCATTGGGAACCGACCTGGGTGATGGGCATGCTGGATATGACCCTGTTGGGAGATGAACCCTATAGTAAAGAAAAATGGACCGAGGAAAACGGTTATGCCTGTGAATGGGCAGCTATGGACATTACTATAGCAGTGAATAAAGACTTTCCTGAAAGGGCACCGGAAATAGTGGAATTTTTAAAAAATTACCATACAACAAGCGCTATGGCTAATTCAGCCCTTGCTTATATGATGGAAAACGATTGCGAAACCATGGATGCATCAATTTGGTTTTTAAAGACCAGAGAAGATGTGTGGGTAAAATGGGTTCCGGAAGATATTGCACAAAAAGTCAAGGAAGCGATAAAATAAATTCTTATTTAAAATAAACAAAAAAGGAAGGAATTATCGCCTGTTTCTAAAAAATAGAAGCAGGCGATAATTATCACTGTTACCATGAACATATTATTTGATTTTCCAGAATTTTTTAAAATCAATTTAGGCCAACATGTCGAGAATTTCGTAAAATGGCTAATCCATAATTACGATTTCTTTTTCGATGCAATCAAAGAAGGAGTATTATGGTTTTTATTACAGGCACGGAGTGTATTTATGTGGATTCCCTGGTTTGCCGTGATAATCATTGTATTTATTCTTGGATGGAAGCTTATTAATATAAAATCCGGAGTAACTTTTGCCGGTTTACTTTTTATCATTGGTGCCATGGGCCTATGGGATGAAATGATGCTTACTTTAGCCGTGGTTTTGGTTGCAGTGGTCATTGCCTGTTTGATCGGTGTTCCGCTGGGCATTCTGGTTGCCTATAATTCTCGCTTAGGAGCTTTGGTAAAACCTGTACTGGATGCTATGCAGACTATGCCCAGCTTTGTATATCTGATACCGGCTATCATGTTATTTGGATTAGGGAGTGTACCTGCTGTTTTTGCTACAGTCATTTATGCTACTCCGCCGGCTATTCGTTTAACCAATTTGGCCATAAAAGGAGTATCCAAAGAGATGGTGGAAGCAGGTCATGCTTTTGGCTCGACAACCTGGCAGATTTTAACCAAAATAGAATTACCTCAAGCCTTTCCTACTATTATGATGGGAATTAACCAGA
>Ga0315553_10002065_pt1 | contig 16321 bp, 10 predicted proteins | sample SalMarSW160140MG_FD_203099 | JGI IMG/M metagenome (GOLD analysis project Ga0315553, IMG submission 203099) | Salt marsh sediment microbial communities from the Plum Island Ecosystem LTER, Massachusetts, United States - Salt Marsh Sediment SW1601-40 ... | reverse complement strand
GCGGTAAAGCTTTGCGACCAAGCCGGTATAAAGTCGGTTATGATTACTGGTGACCACAAATTGACAGCCGTAGCCATTGCCAAGGAACTAGGCATTCTAAAAGAAGGGGGTGTGGCTCTGACTGGGGCTGAGGTTGATAAACTTAGTGACGAAGAATTTGAAGCATTAGTAGGCAAGATAGACGTCTATGCTAGGGTTTCACCAGCCCATAAGTTGAGAGTTATTGAGGCTTTACAGGGTAAGGGACATGCGGTAGCTATGACGGGTGACGGGGTAAATGATGCCCCCGCGTTGAAGAAAGCCGATATCGGCGTAGCCATGGGCATCACCGGAACCGATGTGAGCAAAGAGGCCGGAGCTATGATATTAACCGACGATAACTTTGCCTCCATCGTGGCAGCAGTAGAGGAAGGGAGAAACATTTTTGCCAATATAAGAAAGTATCTTATCTATCTTCTCTCTTGCAATATTGGTGAGGTCTTGCTGATGCTGCTGGCATTTGTTATCGGCACGGCGACGGGATTGTACAAGATTGTGCCTCTGGTAGCTCTACAAATTTTGGTTGTGAACCTGGTTACTGATGGTCTGCCGGCACTGGCTCTGGCAGTAGAGGCTGGCGAGCCAGGTATAATGCGGCGCCCGCCGCGTGACCCCAGGAGAAGTATCTTTGACAAACCTATGGTGAATTATCTCCTGGGAATAGGGTTCTGGACTATGTTAGCGTCGCTAGGGGTATTTCTCTGGGCACTCAACTCAGGAAGAAGCCCCCTAGAGGCACAGTGCTTGTGCTTTGTTACCTTAGTAAGCGTGGAGCTTTTTAACTGCTTCAACTGCCGCTCGGAAAGACTTTCTCTGTTTCGCATGAACCCTCTCGGCAACAAATGGCTTCTGGCGGCAGTGGCTTCAAGTTGGGCTATTGCTGTGGCTATAGTTTATCTACCTTTCTTTCAAGGTCCGTTCCATACTTATGCTATGAGCCTGCAAGATTGGGGAATAACACTACTGGCTGGCGTGTCAGTACTTATCCCGGTGGAAATATCCAAGCTTATCGTGGCACGGCGAACCCGCCCTTCTCCCGAGATGAGAGAATCAGCCTGAGGATAAAAGGTGCCTTGAATTTCGTTCTCCAGGCTTGGCAGTAAAGTTCTCACGGCCATAGCACAAGCAATCTCCAAAAATAGTCGAGCCTTTACCCTGATTGCGAGCGAAGCAGCACTGTCTTAGTGGTTACATGGTTGTTCCGAACGGAGGCGGATAATATCATCCGAGTTCGCTTTGACCATGCCTGGCAACCAAAATGCCGTGCCATAGCAGGAAGAGAACAACAAGGCCGGCTATTTTCAGGGCAGATGGTATAATAACCAGTGGGAGAGGTGACCGAGTGGTTTATGGTGCCGCTCTCGAAAAGCGGTGGGCAGAAATGCCTCGTGGGTTCGAATCCCACCCTCTCCGTGGAGAGGTGCTGGAGTGGTCTAACAGGCACGCCTGGAGAGCGTGTGTCGGGTTTCCCGACCGTGGGTTCGAATCCCACCCTCTCCGCCAATAACAAGCAATAGTGTAGGTAGCCAGCGATTTTTCCCAGAGAGCAAACTCGTGCTATACTTCATGAATTCGACTGTAAAATTATTGGAGAGAAGAGCAATGATTGTAAAAATGTTAGTGGTCGGTCCTTTGGCCTCTAACTGCTATGTCGTTGGTTCATCCTCAACTAAGCAAGGAATGATTATTGACCCAGGTGCCGAAGCTGGGAATATTTTGAAAACGGTGCAGCAGATGGGATTATCCATATCCTTAATAGTGGTAACTCATGCCCATATTGACCATATCGATGCCCTTCGTGCGGTTAAGGAACGTACAAATGCCCCGTTTGCGATTCATGAGGCGGAAAAGGAATTATTGTCTGCCGCCCCTATGCGTATGCTAATACCGCTTGGCCTTACCCCTGCTAAGTCACCCCCTCAGCCAGATAGGTTACTCAAGGACGGTGACCGCATAGATGTAGGCGACTTACACTTTGAAGTCCTCCACACCCCGGGACATAGTCCTGGTGGAATCTGCCTTTCAGGGCATGGAGTAGTATTTAGCGGTGATACTCTATTTAATTTTGGTATTGGCAGAACTGACTTTCCCGGTGGCAGCTACGAACGTCTGATGAAGAGCATTCGTGAAAAACTTATGGTCTTGCCTGACGAAACCGTTGTCTATCCCGGCCACGGACCAGCTACCACTATCGGCGATGAACGCCGAGGAAATCCTTTCCTCCAGTGATTATCCCCTTTAAAGACTTCTTTAACAGCTCTGCGCTGTCGTTAATGCTGCCTCGTTTGCTCTGGGGTAATAGTGCTCAATTAAGATATGTTGCTCAAATAATTACGATAATTTGCCAGGGTCTCTTTTAAGTTATCACCGCCGAATTTGTCCAGGCAAGCATCAGCTAAGACAATGGCTAGCATGGCTTCGGCGATTACCCCGGCGGCCGGGACGACACAAATATCGCTGCGCTCATAGTGAGCCTTGACCTTCTCACCGCTGCGAAGGTCTATGGAAGGTAAAGGACTGGCCAAGGTAGCAATAGGTTTGACTGCTGCCCTGACTATTATGTCTTCGCTATTGCTTATGCCGCCTTCGATGCCACCGGCACGATTAGTGACATGTCGCCAGGGAAGATCCTTCGCTTTGCTACGAGGGCCGGGTTCAATGACGTCGTGAGCTTGCGAGCCTTTAAGACTGGCTAAAGCAAATCCTGCTCCGATTTCCACCCCTTTCACAGCATTGATGCTCATTATCGCCTGAGCAATCCTGCCATCGAGACGGCGGTCCCAGCTAACGTGGCTGCCCAAGCCGATGGGGACATCGATAGCAACTACCTCAAAAATACCACCTAGTGTATCCCCATTAGCTTTGGCCGCATCAATGGCCGCCATCATTGCCTTTTCTAGTTCGGCATGGGCACAACGGACCGGGGAGGCTTCTACTTGCTGCCAATCTATAGAGCTTGCTTCGCCTTGTTTCCAGTGATGTCGCCCAATCGCTATGGTGTGGCTATGAATAGAAATGCCTAACTCATCCAGGAATCTTCGGGCTATAGCTCCGACAGCTACTCTGGCGGCTGTTTCCCGGGCACTGGCTCTTTCCATAACCGGCCTGATATCTTTGAGACCATATTTAGTTACTCCCGCCAGGTCGGCATGTCCCGGGCGGGGACAGGTGACAGGCTCGACTTCTTTCTCTACCGGAGAAACGCTTAGCTGTTCCTGCCAGTTTTGCCAATCCCGGTTGGTGATAAAGAGTGCGATGGGGCTACCTGTAGTGAGTCCGTAGCGAACGCCGGCCATAATTTCCGCCTTATCCTCTTCAATTTTCATGCGAGGACCACGCCCGTAGCCCTGCTGGCGACGCTTGAGTTCCTTATTTATATACCCCTCTTTGAGGGGAAGCTCAGCCACCATCCCTTCTATGATGGCTACCAACCCCTTTCCGTGGGATTCTCCTCCAGTAAGAAAACGAAATTGTCCCATTAGCTTTGATATAGAAATAGAGGTTGGGGATAGTTATGGCTTAAGACTTCCAATAAAATCATATCTTGCGCACTCAACCCCGATATTCTCGTTTTTATAGCGTCGATAAGCCCCAACAGCGACCATATTGTTAGTTTAGGTGGTTGATAATACTCCACTATCGCTGTTTCGATACCAGCCAGTTCTGCTGCCAAGTCTATGGCTGTATCCAGATCACCTAGCTTGTCAACCAGACCCAACTCTTTGGCTTCGGTACCGGTATAAAGTTGCCCTGTAGCCAAATTTCTAACCTCTTCCTCGTTTAGCCCCCTCCCCTCAGCCACCACATCGATAAACTGCTCGTAATACTCGTCAACCACTCCCTGCATGATCTCCTCTTCTTCCGGCGTCAGCTCTCTCAATCCCTGATACATGTCCTTATACTTGCCGCCCTTGAATATTTCTATCTGGATACCCAGCTTCTCCAAAAACCCCTCGATATTGGGTATCGCAGAGATAACCCCGATGCTCCCCGTCAGTGTGGTTGGAAGGGCAACGATTTTATCCGCTTTGGTTGAGATATAATAGCCGCCTGAAGCAGCCGTGCCCCCCATGCTTACCACAATGGGTTTTGTCTCCTTAACTCTTTCTATCTCCCACAGGATTTCCTGGCAAGGCGCTATCTCTCCACCAGGGCTCTCTATACGGAAGACAATCGCCTTGACTGCCTTATCTTTCTCCACTCTCGTTAAATAATCTCTCACCAACTCCGGGGTAATGGCTGAGCCGGAGAATAATGAAGAATCCTCGGTGGTAATAGTCCCACTGAGTGGGATTACAGCAATTTTACCTACGGGCGGTCTGGGAATTAAGATAGTCGGAATTAGTATTGCCGCCAGCAATGCTAATACGCCCACACTGATAATGATTGCCTTTTTTTTCACCTCTTTCCTCCTGTCAATATTTCCTTAGCCTTATCGAACATTATATCGACGGGGGCTTCCCTTCCTGTCCATAGCTTGAAGGAAGCCGCTCCTTGATATACTAACATAGGTAGGCCGCCAAGTGTATTGCCCCCGGCTTTTTGTGCTAGCCCTAGCAAGGGTGTTAGCCAAGGGTTATATACCAAATCATGAACTAAGACGCTCCTGGGAATCACTTCGAGGCTCAAAGGTGATTGCCCTTCTTGAGAGCTGTGCTTCATTCCTATGGTAGTGCAATGGACTATTAAATCGCAGTTGTCAAAAGTTTCGGCCGAACTTAGACTCTGCCATTGAAAAGCAGTGACATCTGGCTCCAAATCCTTCGAGCTTGGTGAAGCTCCTTTGATATACCTCACCAAATTTTCTGCCAGTGCTCTGGCTCGCTCAAAGATACCATCAGTAATGGCTAGTGAGGCTACCTTCCTTTGCACTAGGGTAAAACTCACTGCCCTGGCCACTCCACCAGCACCCAGGATTACCACACGCTTTCCTTCGGGGGCAAAGTGCCCTTCTTTGTCTAGTGCCTCGATAAAACCATGGGCGTCAGTATTAAAACCCAGAAGCATATCATCTTTTTTGACTATGGTATTGACAGCACCGATCGAACTTGCCATGTCGTCAACTTCGTCTAATAAAGGTAAAACTGCCTCTTTATGGGGCGTGGTTACGTTGGCTCCAACATTTTGAGCTTTTCTTAAATCATTCACTCTATCTTTAAGTTGGGCTGGGTTTGCCTCCCACAGCTCATAGCGAATATCAAGTTGATAGTAGTCCAGGGCCGCTTGCTGAAAATAGGGGGAAATAGAATGTTTGAGGGGGTAACCGATGAGGCCTATGTATCTCGACATTGCTTAAGGTCCTTCGCTATTGCTCAGGGCGTTGGCTATCCAGGAAACCCTGGAGAATTAAGGCTGCCGCTATGGCATCTACTTCGGCTTTAGCTGAAAAGCTGTGATTTCTGGCTCCTCTTTTTGCTCTGGGGCGCAGTTTGCGTCCCTTGCTACCAGCCTCCGTCTTCAGGTGCTCGGCAGCTTTGGTAGAGAGTCGTTCATCCCACAGTTGTATATCAATCTGGTTGAGATTGCTTTGCTTCGCTCGCCATGACAATTTGTCGGTGAAAGTTGTTACCTTACTGGCTTGCTCCCCAATCTCGCCGTTTAAGCGGCGAGGCAAGCCAACTACAATGCGCTCTGCCTTATACTGTTCCACAAGCTTGAGGATCTCATTTATAAGGGCATCTTCGTTTTTACTGGCGAGCACGGTTAAAGGGGTCACCAAGATCCCCTGGGGGTCGCTTATGGCTACCCCGGTTCTCTTATCTCCGACATCTAGCCCTAAGCTGCGCATATCAAACCTTTTGAATCAGTTTATGAACTAATTTCAGAGCTTCGTCAATCTTGGCAGCGTCTTTCCCACCGGCTTGAGCCATAGCAGCCTTGCCACCCCCACCCCCACCGGTAACTTTGGCTATTTGATCAATAATGTCGCCGGCATGAAATCCCTTAGCTATCAGGTCAGGAGTCACCATGGCTAAAAAGTTCGGCTTACCATTATAAACCGTAGCCAAAACTACTATGGCGCTCTTTAGCCTGTCTCGCAATGTGTCGCCCATTTCCCTGAGGATAGGCATGGTCAATGCTGGCACCTTGGCAGCCAGAACTGTCACACCGTTCACCTGCTCGGCTTGCCCAAGCAAATCCTCCGCTATTCTGCGCGATAGCTCCCTTTCCAGTGAAAGCACTCTCTTGCGCTCTGCTTCCAGCTCGCTAATGAGAGCTTTCACTTTACCGGGAACCTCTTCGAGCGAGCCTTCTACTTCTTTGGCTACGCTCAGCAAAGTAGTTAAGCGAGATTCAATTAGAGATTCAGCCTTTCTTCCCGTTACCGCTTCGATACGATGCAATCCCGTGCCAATGCTGCTTTCACTGGTTATCAGGAATATGCCAATTTCTCCCGTTGAACTCACATGAGTGCCACCGCAGAGTTCTTTACTTATTGCTGGCTCCCCGATTTCCAGCATCCGAACTTCCTCTCCATATTTTTCCTCAAACAAGGCAATAGCGCCCTCAGCGATGGACTGCTTATAAGGCAGGACTTTTGCCTCCGATTTTAAGTCCTGGCGTATCCAGTCATTAACCTGCCTCTGAATTTCACTGAACTGCTCCTCAGTTACCTGTCCTAAATAGGAGAAGTCGAATCTAAACCTTTCTGGCTCTACCAATGAACCTTTTTGCTCAATACGCCTGTCCACTATCTGTCTTAAAGCGGCCTGGAGGAGATGTGTAGCAGTATGGTTGCGAGCGATATCAAGGCGGCGAGCGCAATCGACTTTGGCTTCTACTTCATCGCCAACAGATATACTGCCTTCAACAACTTTCCCCTGATGGACAATCACATCGGAGAGAGTTCTAACAGCATTTGTGACGGCTACTTTCCCCTTTTGGCTGCTGATTTCGCCGCTATCACCTACCTGCCCACCCATCTCACCATAAAAGGGGGTTCTGTCAAGCACAATAGCAACTTCATCTCCCTGAGAAGCGGTTTCTACAGGCTTTTCCTTGACCCTTAACTCAAGGACTTTAGATTGAGAAGCGGTCATTTCGTAGCCAACGAATTCTATGCGTGTGACTCTGGCCTCCTCTTCTCTGGCAGAACCCTTGTCAGAAGCAAACTTCCGAGCCATCCTAGCCATCTCCCGCTGCTTCTCCATCTCAGTCTGGAAACCTTCCTGGTCTATAGATAGGCCTTTTTCTCTAGCTATCTCGGCGGTTAGCTCTGGGGGAAAACCGTAGGTATCGTAGAGTCTGAATATCTCCTCACTTGTTAGACCCCTCCTCCCTTGAGATGAAGCTTCGCCGATGAGCTTTTCCACCAAGTTAAGTCCGGTATCTAAGGTAGTAATGAACTTTTCCTCCTCCACTCTAATTACTTCGCTAATCAGGTTCTGATTAGCCATAAGCTCAGGATACACATGGCTCATCTTATTGACAACAACTTCAGCCATTTCATTAAGGAAGGGGTCATTCAGTCCCAGTTTCCTGCCAAAAAGAGAAGCACGCCTGAGTATTCGCCGCAGGACGTATCCCCTCCCTTCGTTGGAAGGCATTACGCCATCGGCGATGAGAAAGGCAATGCCGCGTGAGTGCTCAGCAACGATTCTAATGGCTCGATCAATATTCTCGTCCCGACCATATTCTTTCCCGGACAACTGGCAAATGCGGTCTATCAAAGGGGAGAACAAGTCCGTTTCATAAGGGGATGACTTGCCCTGGATAGCGGCTAATGTTCTCTCCAGTCCCATACCGGTATCGATGTTCGGTTTGGGTAAAGGACTGCGTTGCCCGCTTTGGTCTTGATTGTATTGGGTGAATACCAAGTTCCATATCTCGGAGAAGCGACCGCAGTCGCAATTAGGCTTGCACTCAGGTCTGCCACAGCCAAACTCTTCACCAAGGTCATAATGAATTTCGCTGCACGGCCCACAGGGACCAGAATCGCCAACCGGCCCCCAGAAATTGTCCTCTTCGGCGAATCGCAATATCTTCCCGGCGGGTAAGCCAACCTCTCGCCAGTAGGCGAAGGCTTCATCGTCGTCAAGGTAAATGGTTATCCAGAGTCGCTCTTCAGGCAGTTTCAAATACTTAGTAACAAAGTCCCAGGCCCAGAAAATAGCTTCTTTTTTAAAATAATCACCGACACTGAAATTACCCAGCATCTCGAAGAAGGTAAGGTGTTTGCTATCACCCACCGAATCTATATCAGTGGTGCGAAAGCATTTTTGGCAGGAAGCTAATCGTCGGCTAGGCGAGGTCTCCAGTCCCAGGAAATATGGCTTAATTTGCACCATGCCAGCACTGGTCAATAGCAAAGTGGGGTCCTTGTGAGGCACCAAGGAAGAGCTAGGGATAATCGTATGTCCCCTATCCTGAAAAAAGCTCAGAAAGGATTGCCTAAGTTCGTCACCAGTCACTTAATCAGTCACCTTCCTGATTTTAGAAGGTGCCAGCTTTAATGTCAATCAGGCTATAAAAGGGCGTTTAGAAATGTCATTCTGAGCGTAGGGAAGAATCTAGAAGCCCTTTACTAGCGATCGGGGTGACATACTAGACATAACACTTACGTCAACCAGTAATTTAGTTATTTCCCCTTCTTTGTGTAATCAGGGCACCAGGTGGCGTTGGGGCGCTCAGGGTGGTGACAAGCAGTTCTCCAATTCCATTTACAACTGTCGCAGAGGAAAATATTCATGCTAAGGGTTTTTTTGACCCCTAGTTTGAGTTTGTCTAGCCAGCTGGGATTGCTTCGCTTCTTCACTTCGTTCGGAGTGGCAGCCGGGGCAATAATATTCCCTAGATATCCTTAGATAGAGTGGCTAAGAATTCAGCGTTATTCTTCGTCTTAGCTAGCCTTTCCAGGATCCTTTGTGTAGCCTCGCCGTGGTTAGGGGAATCGCTATCTATCATACTAATCACGCGCCTCAGCAGCCATATTTGTTTCACGGTATTTTCATCCAGCAAAAGCTCTTCTCTCCTTGTGCCGCTAGGCATAATATTTATAGCCGGGAAGATCCTTCGCTCAGATAATTTTCTATCTAAGTGGAGTTCCATATTACCTGTTCCCTTAAACTCCTCATATATGAGGTCATCCATACGGCTGCCGGTATCCACGAGGCAAGTAGCAATGATGGTTAGACTTCCCCCCTCCTCAATATTGCGAGCAGTACCGAAGAAGCGTTTGGGGGGATGCAGGGCTGTTGAATCGATACCGCCAGATAAAGTACGCCCGCTAGGGGGCAGGGCTAAGTTGTAAGCTCTTGTAAGTCTGGTAATGCCGTCAAGGAGCATGACCACATCTTTGCCCCCTTCTACTAGCCTTTTGGCTCTCTCTAATGCTAATTCCGCTACCCGGGTCTGGCTTTCTACTGGTTCATCGAAGGTGGCAGCAATAACCTCGGCCTTAACTGACCTCTTCATATCAGTGACCTCTTCGGGTCTTTCTCCAATAAGGCAAACCATGAGGTGAATATCATTGTAGTTAGTAGTTATGGCGTTGACAATTTTTTGGAGAAGCACAGTCTTGCCTGCCTTGGGCGGCGATACAATAAGCCCTCTTTGCCCCCGGCCTATAGGTGTCACTAGGTTGATTAGACGACTGGATAACTCATCTGACGTTGTTTCCAGATTGATGAGCTTATTTGGGAAGGTGGGAGTCAGCGAACCGAAATTTCGGCGCGTCCTTGCTAGTTCAGCGTCGAGTTCATTGATACTCTCTACTCGAAGTAAGCTGTAGTATTTCTCGCTTTCTTTAGGAGGCCTGGCCTGGCCACAGATAGCATCGCCGTCTCTTAAGTTGAAGCGGCGGATCTGGGAATTTGATACATAGATATCATTAGCACCACGCCGGAAAGTATCCTGTCTTAGGAATCCGTAGCCCTCGCTGATGGTTTCTAGGATACCTGTTATGAACATGTTTCCCTGCTGCTGTGCTTCCGCTTGCAGGATGCGGTGGACAAGCTCGGACTTCTTCAACGCAGAGTGGCCGCTGATGCCATACTCCTTAGCTATCGCCTCCAGTTCATCCCGACTTTTGCTTTCTAGTTGCGCCATATTTGACATAATAGCCTCTTTTTGAATACCTTTCCTTTTTATCCCGATTCTATCGGGATGGTTTTGTAGGAGCTTTTACAATAATTCCTCTCTCGCCCATCACCTTCTTCCAGTCAGTTCTAAAACGCTCAATGCCGATATCTGTTAGAGGGTGTCGTATCATCTGTAGTAACACCTCATAGGGCACTGTGGCAATATGAGCACCGATTTTAGCTGCCGTTAAACAATGTTGAGGATGTCTGATACTAGCGGCGATAACTTGAGTAGGCAGTTGATAATAGTCCAGATATTCCACAATGTCAGCTACCACTTCCATACCATCCTCACCGATGTCATCCAATCTGCCTACAAAAGGACTCACAAAAGTTGCTCCTGCTGCTATCCCCAGCAAAGCCTGGTTCAAGGTGAAGCATAAGGTGAAATTCACCCTTATGTCTTCACCAGCCAGTACCGAGGTGGCTTCCACTCCTTCAAGGCTAGCTGGTATCTTAACCACGATATTATCCGCCCATTTGGCTATTTCTCTGGCTTCGGCTATCATTCCTTGAGCATCCTGGCTCAATACCTCAGTAGATACCGGGCCGGGGACAATGGAGCAGATCTCGTTGACTAACTTCTGATAATCAACCTTGCCTTCTCTCGATACAAGGCTGGGGTTAGTGGTTACCCCTGTAACCACTCCGAGTCTCACCCCGTGGCGAATATGCTCTATGTTGGCAGTATCTAAAAATATCTTCATCCTCTTAATTTAAAGGTAGGCTTGTCTGAGCGCCTTCAACAAGTGTCTCCTTGGCTGCTCCAATGAAACCCAGGAATAATGGGTGAGGGGAATCGGGGTGGGATTTAAACTCTGGGTGAAATTGGCAGGCAAGCATCCAGGGATGGTCTCGTAGTTCACTAATTTCCACTAATCTTCCGTCCGGGGATAACCCGGAAGGTACAAGACCGGCTTCCTCTAATGGCTGACGGAAATGGTTGTTAAATTCATAACGGTGGCGATGCCTTTCGTAGACTACTTCGGTACCGTAGGCACGAGCTGCCCTTGTTCCTTCTACCAGATGGCAGGGATAAGTCCCGAGCCTCATGGTCCCTCCTTTTTGCTCTAGGCCACGCTGCTCAGGGAGCAGGTCGATGACAGGATAAGCACTACTGGCATCAAACTCAGTGGAATTTACCTTTTGGGTATGGAAAACATAGCGGCCAAATTCGATGACCATAATTTGCATCCCCAAGCATAAGCCCAAGTATGGCACCTCCCTTTCTCGGGCAAATTTGGCAGCTTTTATCATTCCTTCAATTCCACGGTAGCCAAAGCCGCCAGGAACAACTATACCCTGAACTTGCCCAAGCTTATCATCAGCCATGCCATCCAGTTCCTCGGAATCTAACCATGCTATCTTCACCTCGCGATTGTGCGCTAATGCTGCATGGCGCAATGCTTCGCGCACGGAGTAATAAGCATCCTGGAGCTCTACGTATTTGCCTACAAGTCCAATAATTACAGGCTCTTTAAGAGCTTTTAGCCTGGCTACCATGTCTTGCCATTCTTCCAGATTGCTTTTCTTGGCTTTTAATCTCAATCGGCTAACTATGAGTTTTCCTAGCCCCGCATCCTCGAGCAGCAAAGGCACCTCGTAGATGGTTTCGCTGGTAACTAGGGGGATAACTGCCTCTCTGTCTACATCGCAAAAGAGCGATATTTTGTCCTTTACCCCTTCAGATATCTCCTTATCGCTGCGACACAGTATAACATCGGGCTGAATCCCGATCCTTCTTAATTCGTTTACGCTGTGTTGAGTTGGCTTGGTCTTTAGCTCATCGGTGGCAGCGATGTGTGGCAAAAAGGTGACATGAATATATAGAACATTATCCCTGCCTTCATCCTTTCTCATTTGCCTTATAGCTTCCAGGAAGGGTTGCCCTTCAATATCTCCCACAGTTCCGCCAACTTCAACAATGATTAGCTCAGCCTGAGATGTTTCGGCTACTTCTCTTATCCGTCTTTTTATTTCATTGGTTACGTGGGGAACCACCTGAATTGTGCCTCCCAAAAAATCTCCCCGCCTCTCCTGTGCAATGACCGCAGAATAAACTTGACCTGAAGTGACGTTAGAAGCTTGGGTCAGCTCCACTCCAATAAACCTCTCATAATGTCCTAAATCCAAATCAGTCTCGGCACCGTCTTGAGTAACAAACACTTCACCGTGTTGGTAAGGGGACATCGTCCCCGGGTCAACATTCAGGTAAGGGTCAAGCTTCTGCGCGGAGACACATATGCCGCGGCTTTTCAAAATTTTGCCGATAGAGGCTACTGAAATTCCCTTACCTACAGAACTAACCACGCCACCAGTAATGAAAATATACTTACTCACCGCTCATTACAAGAGTACAAAGAAAACCAAATCTTGTAGGCCGATCCTAAAAGGCGAAGCAAACCCGAGTTTCTTTTATTATAAAAAGTAGGATTCTAAATTGTCAAGTCTGCCTTGTTCCAATTATTTGACACACTCTGTCTTGAATTTGGGCGCAGATTTTTTATATAAAAGGTAGCAGTGCTATAATAAGCGTAGTAAAAATGTCTAGAAAATACATTCTGGCCTTCGTAATAATAATAGCGGTGGCATTAGGTATCGGTATTTGGGCCCTGTCCTTTTCCTCAACATCTAGCCCACCCCAGTCCAATAACTCAACCCAGCACAATGATCCCAGTTGGACATTCCCCCCGGAGAGCGGGCCAGCTACTCCTTTGCCTGATTTCAGCCCGGTAGTTGCCGAGGTAATGCCCTCGGTGGTTTCCGTGACTACAGAGACGGTCGTCTCTTCTTTCTTCGGTCAGAGCACGGATTATGTTGCTGGGTCAGGGATACTTCTCGATGAGGAAGGATACATTGTCACCAACGAACATGTAGTTGAAGATGCCCAGAGCATCTATATAGAGTTGGCTGATGGTAGAACTTTTTCCGCAAATATAGTAGGGACTGACTCCTTGTCTGACCTTGCCGTGATAAAGATAGATGCCACAGATTTACCTTATGCCTGTTGGGGCGACTCAGGTTCACTATCTGTCGGCGAGTGGGTACTAGCTATTGGCAATGCTCTGGGAGGAGGAGGTGGAGCAACCCAGGGCATAGTCAGCCGCTTAGATGTATCCGTGACCGTTGATGGAAATACCCTTTACGGTTTAATTCAAACCACAGCGGCTGTCAATCCAGGTAACAGCGGTGGTCCGTTGGTTAACATGGCCGGTGAGGTGGTAGGCATTACCAGCGTTAAGATAGTTGCATCCGAAGTGGAAGGCATAGGCTTTGCAATAAGCAGTGATGAGGCTAAGCCTATTATCTTGGAGCTAATTCGTTATGGTCACGTTACTTATCCCTGGCTAGGGGTAAGTGCAACTACTGTGACCCCTTTGCTAGCTGCGTCAGAAAATCTTTCTGTGGATAGGGGTGCACTTATTCTAGAGGTAATTGCTGGCGATCCCGCAGATGCTGCGGGGTTAAGAGAAGACGACATCATCATCCGCTTCGGGGGCCAGGAAATAAGTGATATTGCCGACCTCGTCCGAGCCATTCGAGCCAGCGAAATTGGCGAAGAGGTAGAAATAGTCTTCGTTAGGGGCGAAGATATTAAAACAACCTCAGCTCGACTGGTAGAATACCCGACTTCCTAGGAAGAACAAATCCTAAATCCTAAGCTCTAAATCCTAAGCAAATTCAAATTTCAAATGCTCTAAATACAAAACCGTTCTGGTCATTTGGGTTTTGAATTTTGACACTGTTTGGTGTTTCGTATTTAGTGCTTAGGATTTGCCTTTTTGATTGCTAAAGAGACCTCGCTGTTCGAGATACGGTGTTTCTCTTCATAAGCCTCATCAAGAGGCAAACCGTCGATAAGTTCCTGAGATAAGGTCTCCTGTTTAATATAGTTGGCAAAAGTATTTATTACTTGCTTGATGAGTGGTTCCTTCGTCTGATAATAAGTGATGATGTGGTCTGTGATATCAAACTTGGCATTGCGCCGCATATTTTGAAGATGACGCACAAGCTCTCTACTTACTCCCTCGGCAATTAGCTCAGGTGTCAATTCAGTACTTAGGCCCACCCAATATCTGGCGTCGTTAGCTACGCTGTAATCTGGCATATTTGAAGGAAATTCCTCTCGTTCCTTTGCTTCACTCAATACGACGAGTTGCTTAACATTTATCTCTTCCATTACCTCAGTAGCTAAGTTTTTTAAAGCTTTCTTCTCCCCTTCGGTCTCTACTCCGACTACGGCTTTGTCCAGTGGCTGGCGCACTTTAATGCCTGCCTTAGCTCGTGCCGCCCTGCCCAAGCTGGATATTTTCATAGCTAGCTCAACATCGCTATTTAGCTTGTCATTGATTTTAGTCTCATCCGCTATGGGGAAATCGGTTAGATGAACGCTTTCTCTAGCTTCATGATTAACAGAGCGAAATAGATTCTGATAAAGCTCTTCAGCAATAAATGGCACAAAGGGAGCCAACAATTGAGATAAAGTCACCAGGCATTGATGTAGCGTAGTATATGCGGCCAATTTATCGGCATCGCTCTCGCTTTTCCAGAACCGGCGGCGGTTTCTTCTGACATACCAGTTAGAAAGATTATCTATAAATCCCTCAATCCTGCGCGTCGCAGAGGTAGGATTGTAGTTATCCATAAATTTCGAAACCTCGCTTACGAGCTGATTAAGTTCTGAGCTAATCCAATTGTCCAACTCTGTGAAGGCTTTTGGTTGATCGCTGTCAGCCGTCGAGGACTGGGGAACAAAGCGATCGATATTGGCATAAAGGATAAAAAAGGAATAGGTATTCCACAAAGTAAGGAAAAATTTGCGTATCGTCTCTTCAAGCGTCTTAGTGGAGAAACGATGGTTATCTTCTCCGGTAGTAGAAACCAGCATATACCACCTTAGAGCATCTGCGCCATAATTATTAATCACAGCCCAGGGATCAATTACATTGCCCTTAGACTTACTCATTTTCTCACCCTGAGCATCGACGACGTGCCCTAAGCAGATGACATTCTTAAAGCAAGGACTATTGAAAAGTAGGGTAGATATGGCATGTAAACTGTAAAACCAGCCCCTGGTCTGGTCCACAGCCTCGCAAATAAAATCGGCAGGAAAATTCTGCTTAAACTTATCTTTATTCTCGAAGGGATAATGCCACTGAGCTAGGGGCATAGCTCCGGAGTCAAACCAACAATCAATTACCTCGGGAACACGCTGCATCCTGCCACCACATTTAGGACAGGCGAAGGTAATTTCATCCATATAAGGGCGGTGTAAATCCAGGGGCGTGGTCAAGCCACTGAGATTTGACTGTGCCCTTAATTCATCCAGGCTGCCAACACACTCAGGATGGCCGCAGGAAGAACAGCGCCAAATGTTGAGCGGAGTCCCCCAATACCTCTCCCTCGAAAAAGCCCAATCAACGTTGTTCTCCAGCCAGTCGCCAAACCGACCATGCTTAATATAGTCGGGGTACCAGTTTATTTCGGCATTGCCCGAGACAAGTTCTTCTTTTACCGCTGTTGTCCTGATGTACCAGGTCTGCTTGGCATAGTAGAGAAGAGGTGCCCCACACCTCCAGCAGAAGGGGTAGGTATGGGTAATCCTCTCGCTGCGGAAAAGCAAACCACGCGATTTAAGGTCGTTGATTATAAGGGAGTCGGCATCCTTGACGAACTTGCCAGCAAAGGAATAGGTGCCAGTAATATTGCCCTGCAGGTCTACAGGCTGGACAAAATCCAGGCAATAGCCAGGATGCATTCCAACTTCAAAGTCGACCTCGCCAAAAGCAGGGGCGACATGCACTATTCCGGTTCCCTCTTCCATAGACACAAAATCAGCAGCAATTACTTTATAGGTTAACTTTTCTCCTTCTCCCAGCTTCTGTAATTTTAGCTGGGGCGATCCTGATCCCCGGGCTTCATTAATGAACTCTATACGTCTCCGCTCTACACCAAACTGGTGAGGATTATAAAGTGGCTCGTATTTTACCCCAGTTATCGTCGTTAGGTCGCTTCCCTTTAACATTTCAACCACTTTGTAATCGCCTAGCCCCACCTTCTCGCGCAGGGCATCAGCCAGAATGAGATAATCGTCGCCTACTTCTAGCAAAGCGTAATCGGCATCAAGAGCTACAGCTAAAGCAGTATTGCCCGGTAGAGTCCATGGCGTGGTCGTCCACGCGAGTAAATAAGTTGCTTTATCG